>Ga0247740_1000130_pt1 | contig 39527 bp, 37 predicted proteins | sample UWRJL148409B2_FD_180942 | JGI IMG/M metagenome (GOLD analysis project Ga0247740, IMG submission 180942) | Plant litter microbial communities from Arlington Agricultural Research Station in Wisconsin, United States - UWRJ-L148-409B-2 | ecosystem: Environmental > Terrestrial > Plant litter >...
AGAACTGGGTCTCGGGGTGCGCCTGCAGGTCGCTGACGATCTTGTCGGCGGGGCTGGCGTCGGCGATCGAGATGTCCACGATGCGGAGGTTGCAGTCGGGGCAGATCTTCGCAAGCTCGGCCGGGACCGCTTCGTTCTGGATCTCGGACGCCGGGATCTCGGGGATCGAGTACATCACGAACTCCGTCGCGGTGCCGCAGGTGAGGGCGACTGCGCCCTTCGCGAGCACCTCGCTGTTGACCTCGATGCTCGCCGCGCCACCGAGGGAGTCGACCAGGCCGAACTCCTCCGCGTTGAGCTGGCCGCCGTAGACGATGACCGTGCCGTTGTCCTGGAGCTGCTTGAGCTGGTCCTGGAAGAAGCGCGCGTCCACCGACTGGTCGAAGACGATGTCGGGCTTCATCTCGACAACCGAGTTGAGGGCCGAGTTGACGCTCTGCGCGTCGGTGCCGGTGTCGATGTTGACGAACTGGATGCCCGCAGCGGCGGACGCCGCCTCGAGCCCGGCCTGGAACAGTCCGGCGACCGGGGTGCCGTTGTTGAGGTAGACCGCGGTGGTGCTCGGGTCGATCGGCTCGTCGAGCGGCTCGGTGGCGAGGATGCTCGGCTCGGCGTTCGCGAAGTCCTCCATGAGGGCGTTCGCGGTGTCGTAGTCGACGCCGTCGAGGGGGCCGGAGGCACAGGTGCCGTCAGCGGCCTGGAAGGTCAGCTCTACGGCGTCACCGCCGTCCGAGTCCGCGGCCGGAGCCGAGCATCCCGCGGCCAGCAGGCCGATCGACGCGAAGAGTGCCGCGCCTTTCAGAGTGTTCATGATGCGTCTTTGCATGTGATTCTCGCTTTCTGGTGACAACGTCGTCGGAGTGTGAAGGGGTGCCGCCGGCCCTCCCGGGGAGGACCGGCGGCGGGGTCGAGCCGGTGCTACTTGCCCCAGAGGGTCTTGAAGTCCTTCTCCATGTCGGGGTAGGCGACGAACCCGGTGGCGACGTCACTGGCGTTGGCCGGGGTCAGCACGCGGGACAGCGACTTGTTGACGGCCTCCCAGTCGGAGTAGTCCTCCCAGACGCCCTGCGCCTTGCGGAGTCCCTCGTCGAGCTGGAGGTACAGGTACATGTTCAGGTCGACGGCGAAGCCGGCGGTCTGGAGGCCGTCCTGCAGCTGCTGCACGTTCGGCGGCAGCGACGACTGGCCGAAGCCGTGGGCGTTGGTGATTCCCGCGAGCTCCGCCTTGTCGGAGAGGCCGATCTGGAACTGGTCACCGGGGGTGATGAAGAAGTCCGTCTCGGGGTGCGACTGGAGGTCGCTCACGATCTTGTCGGCCGGGCTCGGGTCGACGATGGAGATGTCCACGACGCGGAGGTTGCAGTCGGGGCAGATCTCCTTGAGGTAGTCCTGCGTGCCCTCGAGCTGGATGGCCGAGAAGCCGAGCTCGGGGATGTTGTAGAACACGAACTCGTCACCGGTACCGCAGGTGAACGCGACGGCGCCGGCCGCGAGGACCTTGCCGTTGACGAGCGAGCTGTTCAGGCCGCCCAGGGAGTCGTTCGTGCCGAAGTCCTCGGCGTTGGGCTGCGAGCCGTAGACGATGGCGACGCCCTGGTCCTGCAGCTCCTTGAGCTGGTCCTGCCAGAAGGTCGCGTCGATGGCCTCGGAGATGACGATGTCGGGCTTCATCTCGACGACCGAGTTGAGCGCGGCGTTGATGCTCTGCGCGTCGGTGCCCGTGGAGACGTTGACCAGCGTGACGCCCGCGGTGGCTGCTGCGGCCTGGATGGAGGCGTACATGATGCCGGCTACGGCGGTGTCGTTGTTGAGGAAGGCGACGACCGTGTTCTCGTCGACCGGCTCGGGGAGGGGCTCGGTCTGGATGAGTCCGGTGGACGGCTCCTGGAACGACTTGATCAGGGCGTCGGCGTCGTCGTAGTTCACGCCGTCGGCGGGGCTGACGTCGCAGGTTCCGTCGGCGGACTGGTAGGTCAGTTCGACCTCGTCGCTGCCGCCGCCGCCACCCGTGGTTGCGCTACAGCCTGCGGCTAAGAGCGAAATTGAGGCGAAGACTGCAGCCGCGTTGAGAGCGGCTTTGGTGCGTCGTTGCATGTGATTGCTCGCTTTCTGGTGACTTCGTTGTCATACAGGCCGACGATAATTGTCGGACAATGGGGTAATCATACACAGATCGACGGAGACAGCGAAGGTTCTGGCAAAACCTTTGTGAACCAGCGCTGTACACCCTGTATTCTCGCTGATTCTGAGTACTTCCCACATAAACAGCGGTTGACGGCGACCGCAACTCTCCGTACGTTTCCAACGGGCGGGCGCTGTCGTAAACCGCTACGCCACACGTTGCAAAGGAGCACGGAACATGGCAGAAACCCGACTCAAGGGCCCCGGGATCGTTGATCGCATCGCAATCGACGACCTTTTCACGGAGTACCTCTGGGCGCTCGACACGGGCGACACGGAGGGGTGGCTCAACGCCTTCGCCGACGACGCCGAGGTGTGGGAGACCCAGAAGGACGGCTCGATCTGGAAGGGCCGCGGTCGCGACGACCTGCGCGAGCTGATCGGCAAGTACCACGGCAACCCCGAGTTCCCCGGTCACCAGCACCGTGAGGGCACCCGGTTGTTCGAGCCGGACCCGGAGGGACGGCCCGACCACTGGGCCGCGAAGTCGTACACCTTCGCGACCAACTTCGATGTCGAGTCGCACTCCGCCACCCTCTACTGGGCGGGTTACTACCGTGACATCGTGGGCAAGGTCGACGGCGAGTGGAAGCTCGTGAAGCGCTGGATCGCCCCGTGGATGGGCGATGTGCTGAGCCGGTTCGGGGATGCCCGATGAAGGGCCCGTCGTCCGAGGAGCGGCACGCCATCGACGACCTGGTCAACACCTACCTGTGGGCGCTCGACACCCAGGACATCGACTACTACGTCGGCACGTTCTGGGACGACGCGGTGTTCAAGGAGACCCAGCTGGACGGCTCGGTGGAGACGTGGACGGGCGCCCCGAGCATCCGTGAGTTCTCGGCCAGCCACTTCGGGGGCTACGGCGGCCACCAGCACCGGGAGTCGAACCGGCTCTACATCCCCGATGCCGACGGCAACCCCGACCGATGGGGCGTGCGCTCGTACTGGTTCACGAGCCACCGGGAGGACGGGGACGTGGCCTTCACGTCGACCGGGCACTCGCGCGACGTGGTCGAGCGCCGCGACGGCGAGTGGCGGTTCGTGCAGCGCTGGGTCGAGCGCTGGCCCGGCACGCTCGCGCACCCCCTGCGGGAGGGCTAGCACTAGGCCTGCTGCGTCGAGTTGCCACTGTGACGGGGTGCTCGGCGCCCCGCACCCACCCAAAGTGGCAACTCAGCGATCGCGGGGTGGGGTGGGAGGGGTGAACGCCGCCTCGATCGCGCGGTGGCGCGCCTCGACCACCGGCAGCCAGTCGTGGTGGGTGATCGCGTAGCGGGAGCCGTCGACGATGGCTCGCACCGCGATCGCTCCCACCTCCTCCGGCTCGAGCCAGCGCATCCCGCCGCCGTCGCCGGCACCGAGGTCGGCGTCGTGCAGGCCGCCGCGCGAGTCTGCCGGCCGATTGCGCGAGCTCGACCCGAGCCTCGTGTGCACCGGGCCGGGGGCGAGGAGGGTGACGCCGATCCCGCGGGGTTCGAGCTCCGCGGCGAGCACCTCGGCGTACGCGGTGACGGCGAACTTGCTGACTCCGTAGCCGCCCATGCCGGGGTCCGGGGAGAGTCCCGCCATCGAGCCCGTGGCGAGGATGTGGCCGCCGCGCGGCAGGTGCGGCAGGAACGCCCGCACGGTGTGGATCAATCCGTAGAGGTTCACCCCGAGCATCCATTGCCAGTCGGCGTCGGTCATCTCCTCGAGCGGCGACACCGAGGCCACTCCCGCGTTGTTGACGAGGATGTCGACGCGGCCGAAGCGAGATACGACGTCCGCGGCCAGAGCCAGCACGCTCGCCTCGTCGCTCACGTCGACCGCGAAGGCGTGCGCGCCGATCTCGGCCGCCGTGCGCTCGGCCGTCGACAATTCGATGTCGGCGATCGCCACCGTCGCGCCCGCGTCCACCAGGGCGACCGCGATGGCCCGCCCGATGCCGGAGCCGCCGCCCGTGATGACGGCGACGGCGCCCGCGACCTCCGTCACAGCGCGCCCTTCGGGCCTCCGAGGGGGATCGCCCGGTGCGTGACGACGACCGGCGGGCCGACCAGCAGCGGCGACACGTTCGCGATGAGGGCGGGCATGATCGAGCTCGTCGCGCCGTGGTTGTCGGAGTCGGCCTGAGACGCCCACTTCTCGATGAACACCACGTCGCCGTTCTCGGCAACGTTGAGCGTGTACAGGATGCACCCCGGCTCGTCGTGCACGACGGGGATGAGGTCGCTCAGTCCGGCGATCACCGCATCCGTCTTGCCGGGCAGCGGTGTCGCCGTCGCGATGACGATGATCGGGCCAGTGGAGGTGTCTGCCGTCATGAGATCGGCCTTTCTGTCGAGGGGACGAGCGGGAGGTCGAAGGCGGAGGCCTGCACCCCGAGGATGGTCGCGCCGATGCCCTGGATCCACGCGTCGTACTGGGTGGCCGCGTGCGTGCGGTACATCATGATGTCGCGGGCGTACCGCTCCATCCGCCTGCCGGGTCGGGCCTCCGAACTACCGCCTGAGCGGAACAGCAGGTCGACCGCCTCCGAGGCGAGCCGGCCGGCCTCGAGCGAGAGCCCGTTGAGGCGGGTGTCCATCGCGCGGGTCAGCTCGGCGCCGCGGTAGGTGAAGTTCGCCGACCACTCGGCGATGGTGTCGGCGACCTGCATCAGGATCGCCTCGGAGGCGTCGGCCTTGATCGCGGCCTCGCCGAACACGCGCTGGCTGGCGGGGTCGAGGATGCGCGGCAGGAACGGCGGCAACGGACCCTTGCGGGTTGCCGACAGAGCCACCCACTCGTCGACGGCCGCCCGCGCGGCGCCCACCGCCACGGCCGCGAGCTCGGCCCCGAGGAACGTCTGCACGCTGCCGATGTAGATCGGGTTGTCGTGGATCGCGGCACCGGTCTGTGCCGCCGGGATCTCGCCGGCCCAGGTGGGCGGCACGAGGTACTCGGCGGGGAGGAACACGTCCTCGAACGAGACGGAGTTGGAGCCGCTCGCGCGCATGCCGAGCACCTGTCCGCGGCCCCAGTCGTCGTTGAGCGTGAAGTCGGTGTGCGGGATCAGCGCCTGCACAGCGCGGGGTGCGCCCGTGGCATCCGTCTCGCCCTCGACGGTGACGAGCACGATCGCGTGCGTCGAGTACGGTGAGCCGGACTGGTAGCGCGACGTTCCGGTGAGGCGGTAGCCGCCGGGCACCGGCCGAGCCGTGCCGGCCGGGGCGAGGCTGTGGGACGCCCGGAAGTAGCCGAGGGGATCGCGGAACACGACATCCTGCACCGACTCGGGCCACAGGGCAGCGGCCTGGATGTTGTGGGAGGCGCCGAGACAGTAGCACCAGCCCGTGCCGGGGTCCGCGCTCGAGATCTCGATCACGGTGCGCAGCCAGGTCTTGAGCGACACCTCGACTCCCCCGTACCGCCGTGGCGTGAGCAGGTGGTACAGCCCGAGGTCGAGCATCCGCTCGTGCACTTCGGGCACGTAGTGGCCGCGCTGCTCGGCCTCGTCCTGCTGCGAGCGGATGAGCTCCTTCAGGGAGCCCGCCCGGTCGAGGATCTCATCCTCGGTCATGTCCTGCGAGAACGTCATCGTTCGCTCCTCGTGAGGGCGGGCATCCGGATGATGCCCGTCAGGTGGGTGGGGTCGGCGATCGCGTCGTAGACGGAGGCCGCGTCGTCCAGCGCGTAGCTGGCGGTGATGATGGATGCCGCGTCCAGATCGCCGCGCGCGAGCATCCGTTCAAACTCCGGGATGAGGCGCAGCACGTCGCCGCCCCCGCACTGCGATCCGACGATGGTGCGCGACCCGAGCGCGTAGTCGAGGTTGGGCAGCCGCACGACGGCGTGCTCGCTCTCGAGCCCAGTGGGGACCACGGTGCCGCCGAGCCGGGACATCAGCAGGGACTGCTCCATGGCGAGGGTCGTCCCGGCCGCCTCGAGCGCGACGTCGACCCCGCGCCCGCCGGTGAGCGCGCGGACCCGGTCGACCACGTCGTCACCGGCGTCGATCGCGTGGGTCGCGCCCATCTCGAGCGCGAGACCCCGGCGGTGCTCGTCGGGGTCGATGGCGATGATCGTCGTGGCGCCCGCGAGGCGCGCAGCCTGCACCATCCACAGGCCCAAGTGGCCGAGGCCGGAGATCGCGACTGTCTGCCCGGCGCGCAGCTTTCCGACGTCGAGCACGGCGCCGACTCCCGAGGTCACGCCGCAGCCGAGGAGCGCGAGCACCTCGGGATCCACGAGGCCCTCCACCCGCACGACGTTCGACTCGACGAACACCATCCGCTCTGCATGGGTGCCGGTACCGCCGTCGGACCACACCACCTCGCCGTCGTCGTCGACGCCCACCCGTCGCTCGAAGTACTCGAAGATCTCGTCGCACGCGCCCGGCGCCCCGTTCACGCACGTGAAGCAGGTGGCGCACTGCCGCGTGCCCGGCACCACCACGGCATCGCCGACACGAACCCGCGTGACGTCGGAACCCACGGAGGTCACGGTGCCCGCGGCGGCGTGACCGAGCACGGTTGTGGGGCCGTCGCGCACGATGGTGAGCAGCTCGGTGCGGCACACCGCCGCGGCGGCGATCTCTACGAGCACGTCCGTCGGACCCAGCGGATCGAGCACGACGGTGACCACCCGCACGCGGGTTCCATCGGTCACGAGCGCCCGGGTCGAGGTCACGGCCAGACGCCCTGCTTGCCCGGCGCGAGGATCCCGTTCGGGTCGAGCGCGCGCTTGAGAGTGCGGTTGAATTCGAGCAGGGAGCTGTCGTTCCAGCTGAACTGCTCGGCGACCAGGTCCATGAACTCGATGTGCGCGCGGTACTCGCCGTACCCGTGCGCCGCGAGGATCGGTACGAGCTCGGCGAACGCCCGGCGCACCTTCTCGGACTCGACCGGGTCGGCGGCATCGAAGAAGATCATCAGCACGTTGATCGCGTGCCGCCCGGTGGCGAGCCACCCGCCGATGTAGTCGAAGCCGGCGGCCTCGATGTGGTCGCGCATGAGCTTCGACGCGCGCGCAACGTGCGTGCCCGTGAGCGGTGAGACCGGGCACAGCCCGATGTGCGCGCCCGTGGGGCCGTTGGCGCGCCACCGCACCCCGCCGGCGAGCAGCATGCCGGGGATGCCCGCGGCGAAGTGATCCCCGGGTTCCACCGCGGCGGGGTCGGTGTCGCCGTCGTACCGGTTCACGACCACCCGGCTGCCGGGGATCGCGTCGATCGTCCGCTGCAGCTTCTCGAGCTTCACGTCGAGCAGCGCGTCGGAGCCGTACAGCGCGCACTTGACGTTCCACATGCCGAGCCCGAGGTCGTCGGCGATGACCCGAGCGACGTCCGGCGGCACGACGCCGTCGCCGGAGTACCAGCGCTCGCGCGGAGCCATCCCCGCGGCGATGCCCACCGCGTTGGCGGCGTTGACCACCCCGTCGATGGTGCCGTCGAGCTTCAGCTCGCGCATCGCGTCGACCAGCTGCGGCAGTGCCTCCTCGGAGTCCACGGCGATGCGGCAGGCGGCGAACCGCTCGGGCCGCGGCATGAGCCAGACTCCCATCTTGGTGACGATGCCCAGGTTCGACTGCAGGAAGAGCCCCTCGAACCCGGGCCCGAAGCCGCCGCGGTACAGCGCCCACGTCTCGGAGCCGGGGAGGGCGCCCATGCCGGTGCGGATCAACTCCCCCGTCGGCAGCACCACCTCCATGCCGCACACGAACTGCTGGTGATCGCCGTGCGCGGTGTAGCCGTACCCGCGCTCGAGCGCGTTACCGACCACGCTCCCCCAGCCCAGATCCGGCACGGATGCCCAGAGCCGCGATCCCCGCCGGCGCAGGTCGTCGAACAGGTCGAAGAAGCTGACGCCCGGTTCCACGATCGCGTAAGCGGTCTCCTCGTCGACGTGCAGCACGGAGTTCATCCGACCCAGGTCGAGGATGACCGTCCCGGACTGCCGCGGCGCGGAGCCGCCGTAGCCCAGGTTCTTGCCGCGGCCGATCGGCCAGACCGCCACGCCGAACTCGTTGGCGAGCCGCACCACCGCCTGCACCTCCGCGGTGTCCGCGGGTCGCACCGCGCCGCCCGGCAGGAACTTGCGCGGTTCGCCGAGCGCGTAAGCGTCGAGGTAGTCGTCGACGTCGTCCGTCCGCGACACGTTCTCCGCCCCGACCACCGCCGCGGCGGCGTCGAGGAATGCCGCCGTCATGCGCGCAGCTTCGCGCGCAGCGCGCTCGTGGCCTCCTCGTCGACCGCGACGCCTTCCGGATCCTCGCGCGGGTCGCCGGTGACGACGACGCCGTAGAGGCGTGCCGCGCCCTCGATGCTCACGTACTCGTCGCGCACGTCGATCCGCACGCGCTCGGGCTCACGGTCGAACGGGTCGCCCCAGCCGCCGGCGCCGTTCGTGATGTAGCGCAGCACCGACTGCTGCGTGCTCACGTTGGCGTTCGAGAACGGGTACTGGTACTCGCCGTCGCGCGAGGGCGCATTGGTCTCGGGGTCGATCACGCCGGCCCAGGCCGTGCCGCGGCCGAACGACGAGCGCTCGGTGGTGGGGATGACCGCCTCGCCGCTCTCGTCGGGCGGGAAGATCCAGACGCCGCCGTTCACACCGGAGCCGCCCCCGTAGACCCCGAACCCGGTCACGGACTTGTGCCTCAGTTCGATGATGGAGTGTGCGGCATCCGTGAGCCACAGGGTGTCGCGCAGCATCGCGTTGCCGCCGCGGTTGAACCCCGGGCCCGCGGTGTCGGCGACCGGCTCGTGCCGCAGCATGATGACCGGGTTGTCCTTCTCGACGGCCTCGATCGACGGCGCAACGCCGTTGGCGAGGTACGACATGCACTGCGTGTCGGCGTCGCCGTGGCGGTTCGCGCCGAACGGGCCGATCTCGCCGCCGCACTGCATCGCCGAGACCCACGGGCGGCCGTCGGGCCACGCGCCGAACGCGGTGTGCAGGTTGGTGCCGGCGCGGTCGCCCGCGATGGCCCGCTCGCCGAGCGACTTCTCGAGCGCGATGAGGGCGGTGGCGAGGATGACCTGGCTCTGCTCGAAGTACAGGAACACGGCCCCGTCCGGCGGCAGCGCCGACACCACGGTCCCCTCGGGGATCACGATGTCGATGTTGCGGAACAGCCCGGAGTTGAAGCGACCGCGCGGGTCGAAGTTGTACTTCAGCGCGACGCCGATCGCGGTCTTGACCTCCCACACGGTCGCGTTGATCGAGGTGCGCGCCTGGCGGTGCGTGCCCGAGAAGTCGACCTCGATGCGGTCACCGCGCTTGCGGATGGCGACATGCACGGGATAGGTCTCCGTGTCGTCGATGCCGTCGGCGTCGACACCGTGCTCGGCCTCCCAGTCGCCGTCGGGGAGTTCGGCCATTCCGAGCGCCATACGCTCGGCAGCAGCATCCGTGGCATAGCGCATCGCGCCGTGGAAGGCGGCGAGGCCGTAGCGCTCGATCGACTCCTGCACGAGGCGCTCGCCCAGCTCGAGGCTCGAGCAGACGGTCTTCATGTCGGGGTAGAGCACCTCGGCCATGCGCACGTTGTCGAAGATCACGTTCCAGGTCTCGGGCACGTTGACGCCCTGGCTGACCAGGAGCCGCGGCGACAGCACGAGGCCGTTCTCGAACACGTTCTGCTTCGTCGCGCTGAAACCTCCGGGCACCGTGCCGCCCATGTCGAGCTGATGCGCATTGAGGGTGACGAAGGCGGCGACGACGCCGTCCACGAAGACGGGCCGCGTGAAGACGAGGTCGTTGTTGTGGTTTCCGGTGCGGTACGGGTCGTTGGCGATGAGCACGTCGCCGGGGTGCAGGCGCTCGATGCCGTACTCGCCGACCATGTTCGGCACCGCGTCGATGGTGGTGCCGGCCATGAGCACGATGCCGTTGCTCGCGGCGGGGACCGGGTAGCCGAGCTCGGGCGGGCCGGCGACCGTGCACGCGAGGTCGTAGAAGTCACGCAGCACCGGCGAGAACGCGCCGGTGAGCAGGCGCGCGCTCATGTGCTCGACGAGGTAGTCGAAGCGGTTACCGAGCACGGTCGCGGTGTAGCGGTCGCACTGGTAGATGCCGCGGAAGGCGTCGTCATCCAGGTCGCGGATGAGTCGGCGGACGGGGCTGGCGAGTTCTGTCGTGCTCATGACGGGCTCCCGGAGGTGATGATGATCTCGCCGCAGAGGCCGATGGTGGCCACCTGACCACTGGCGACGAAGGTCGTGCTGAGTTCTTCACGGATGACCGCGGGACCGTGCAGCGTCGCGCCGACGGTCAGGTTGGGTCGACTGAACCACTCGGCCTCGAGCGGCTGGTCGGAGAGGTACCGCAGGGTCATCGTGCCCTCCGGTGTGGCGGGGAACTGCTCCACCGCGGAGGCCGGGATGTACTCGACCTTCTCGGCGGGGACGACGAGCTCGACCCGGTAGGTGACACCCTCCACGGGGAAGGCGTCGAACCGGTTGCCGTTGCGCAGCTCGTACGTGTCGTGGAAGGTGCCCACCACGGCCTGCATGCTCTCGGGGGTGATCGCGCCGTCGGGGATCTGCACGAACGGCGTCTCCCAGCTCTGGCCGACGAGGCGCCCGTCGAAGCTGCGGCGCACCGGCAGTCCCTCCGCGGCCGCGCCGAGGCGCTCGCGCAGTCGGGCCTCCATGCCCGCGTAGACGCCGTCGATCTCGCCCGCGGTGTCGGCGCCGAAGATCACGTAGGCGCTCTCCGACTCGTAGTACACCTGGTCGGCCGACAGCAGCCCGAGCGCGGAGAACAGCCCGGGGTGCGGAGGGATGATGACCTCCTTGAGCGGCAGCAGGTCGAGCGCCGACGGCAGCAGCATGCCGCCCGCGGCGCCGTACGCCATGAGGCTGAAGTCGCGGATGTCGACGCCGTGCCGCACGGCGACGTTGAGGATCTCCTCCGCCATGTGCGCGACGGCGAGCCGGTACGCGGTGCGCACGCGCTCGTCGAACGAGACGGGGGTGTCGAGGTTGTCGAAGGCGCGCTCGGCCGCCTCGCGGTCGAGCGAGAAGGCTCCTCCCGCGAATCCCTCGCCGTCGATGATGCCGATGAGCAGGGCTGCGTCGGTCACGGTCGGCTGGGTGCCGCCGCGGCCGTAGCAGGCGGGGCCGGGCTCGGCCCCCGCGCTTCCGGGCCCGACGAGGATGCCGCCGGACGACGCAACGGTCACGAGCGAGCCGCCACCCGCACCGACGCTCGAGACCTCGGTCGAGAGCGCGTTGATGATGAGGTCGTGCTCGATCTCGAACGTGTTCTGCACGAACGGGGCGCCGCCCACGATGATCGACACGTCGGTCGAGGTGCCGCCGACGTCGGCGCACAGCAGGTTGGGGCGGCCGATCGCGGCGCCGAGGTGGCGGCTCGAGACGGTGCCGGCGGCGGGGCCTGCGAACAGGATGCGGAACGGGCGGTCCAGCGCCTCCTCCCACGGCAGCAGGTTGGCGGCGCAGTCGGCGAAGTTGAGCTGGCCGGCGAATCCGAGGCCGGCTAGGTCGGCGTTGATCTCCCGTGCGTAGTCGGTGAACAGCAGCTTCATGATCACGTCGATGACGGTCGTGGATGCCCGCTCGTACTCCTTGGCGAGTGGCGAGGTCGCCGACGAGATGGACACCTCGACGTCATCCCCGAGCACCTCGCGCACGAGCTCGCGCAGTCGCACCTCGTGCTCGTCGTCCACGTACGCGTTGATGAGGCAGATCGCCACGCCCTGCACATCGCAGCGCTTGAGGATCTCGAGCTCGTGGCGGGCCTGAGCCTCATCGAGGGGGATGAGGGTTCCGCCGGTCGCCGTCTTGCGCTCGACGATGCCGCGGCGCAGGTAGCGGGGCACGAGCGGCTTGGCGGCGTCGCCGAACGAGCGGCGCCAGGCGGGGTCGGTCTGCGCGTCGAGCGGACGGTGCACCGAGCCGCGGTCGAGCACGTCGCGGAATCCCTCGGTGGTGAGGAATCCGACCTTCGGCAAGCGGCGCTCCAGAACTGCGTTGAGTCCCATCGTGCTCGCGTGGTTGAACACGGCGCTGTCCTCGACACCGAGGCGGCGAGCGCCCTCGATCACGGACCCGGCCGGGTCGACCCGGCTGCTCGGCACCTTGGTCACCTCGACGACACCGTTCCTGATGGCGACCACGTCGGTGAACGTGCCGCCGACATCTACTCCGATCACAGCTCTGCCCCTCAGACCGTGGTGCCGAGCGGCACGAACGAACCGAGCGGAGGCGCGGGCATCCGTTCTAGCGAGTGGAGGCAGCCCTGGCACTTCGCGACGTACCACCAGCCGCCCTCGCTGAGGACGCGGTAGCTGCGGACGTCGGTGCTGCCGCACTCGGGGCAGGTCGAGTCGACGGGCTCGCGCTCGACGTACAGCCGCTCGGATTGCGGACGCGGGAAGGTGTGCACGATCTCTCCTTTGAAATCCGGCCCGGGCGCTGTCCAGGGACTGTGCGACCGTACTACCGTCGGGCTCATTATTGTACGACAATCAGACATACACAAGACGGGCGGCAACGACGCCGCCCGGGAGCGGAGTGCAGCATGTCGGACACCCTCGTCACCGTCGGAGACGTCGCCGTAGAGACCTACGGAGCCCGCCGCTTCGTCGACCGGATCGGTGTCGTCACCGGCGCCGCGGGCGGCATCGGCCGCGCGGTCGCCGAGCGCCTCATCGCCGAAGGGGCGACCGTCTACGTGCTCGACCGGTCGGGCGAGCAGCTCGCGTCGGTGTGGGAGGCCGTCGAGCGCGCCATCCCCATCCCCGTCGACGTCGGCGACAGCGCGCAGGTCAACGCGGCCTTCGAGCGCGTCCGCATGGAGCAGGGGCGCGTCGACACGGTCGTGACCGCGGCGGGCATCGCGGACGCCCCGTGGCGCATCGGCACCGACGGCGGCAACCCCGACCCGGCGACCATCGACGACGAGGCGTGGGACCTGGTGATCCGCGTCAACCTCACCGGCACGTTCTACTGCGTGCGCGCGGCGCTGCCGCTCATCCGTCTCGCGGGAGAGCGCGGCGGGGCGATCGTCACGATCTCGAGCGTCGGCGCCCTCGCGCCCTACCCACTCGCCGCCGCCTACCCGGCTTCCAAGGCGGGCGTACTGGGGATGACCCGCGCCATCGCCGCGCTCGTCGGCAAGGAGAACATCCGCATCAACGCGGTGGCCCCGGCCGCAACGCGTACCGACATGCTCCCCCAGGACGAGGAGCTGCTCGCCTCGATGGTGCAGCTCCAGCCGATCGCGCGCGTCGTGCCGCCCTCCGAGATGGCGGCGACCATCGTCTACCTGTGCAGCGACGAGGCGCAGTTCATCACCGGCCAGACGATCAACTCCAACGGTGGGATGGTGATGTAGCGGTGTGCGCTTCCGGCGCAGCTCACGCGAGCGCGGCGCGGGACTCCTGCGGGCGCTTGGCGTGGGCGATGAGGGTGTCGAGCACGGCCTCGAGGTCGCCCTTCTCGTAGCCCTCGACGATCGCGCGGTGGTCGTCGTGCAGCAGGCTGGTCGCCTTGGTCGACTCGCGGATGCTCCGCTGGTCGAGCGCAGGCAGGCGCAGCCCCTTGTAGGTCTCGGTGAGGATGACGCTGCCGGCGAGTCCGACGAGGTACTCGTGGAACGCGGAGTTGGTGCGGATCCAACCCTGGGGGTCGGCGAAGCCCTCGTCGACGCTGTGCTCCAGCGTGGCGTCGAGGAGCCGGCGCATCTCGAACAGCTGCTCGTCGGTCACCTTGCCCACGGTCTGGGCGGCGGCGCCGATCTCGATAGCGAGCTTGGCGGCGTAGTAGTCGAAGATCACCTGGTCCGGCACGGGTTCGACCTCGAAGGTGGCGCCGGAGCGGCGGACCAGTCCCTCGCCGACCAGGGCGATGAGCGCCTGGTAGGTCCGGCCGACCTCGAGCTCGAGCTGAGCCGAGATCTTCTCGGCATCGAGCGGCACCGACACGTCGGACACGGAACCCACCACGTAGTCGCGCACGGCGTGGAGAGCCGCGGCATCCGGGGCTGTCTCCATGCGGCCGAACGATCCGCGGAAGTAGGCGAGCGGGTTGCCGGGCGTCGACCGCACGTGCTTCACCGAGGCGAGGAACACCAGGTGGGTGCCGCCGCGCACGGTCTCCTCGACCACGCACTCGAACTGGGCAATGGTGCCGGCGATGAGCGGGGCGTCGCCGAGGCCGCGATCGAAGGCGACCGTGGAGAACTTGTCGGGCGCCTTGCTCGCGAAGTGCTGCGCGATGGGCGCGGAGTCCTCGGAGAGCACGTTCACCGCGAAGGTGCCGGAACGCACGATCGCCTGCGCGGTCAGCGAGGTGACGTTGAGGCAGATGAGGATCATCGGCGGTTCGTCGGAGAGGGAGCTCACCGCGCTCGCGGCGGCGCCGAAGTCGGTGCCGTCCTCGTGCGTTGTGATGACGGTGACGCCGCTGGCGAAGCGCCCCATCACGTCGCGGAAGTCCCACTTGGAGAGTGCTTCTGCGGTGCCGTTGTCTATGGTCATGATCGCCCCTTTGCGTTCTTGCGTGCCCCGATGGTAACAGTTAGTTACAACTGTTACAACCATTTTTGAACCGACGCGAGAGCGATATAGTATCGTCGGACAATCTCGAACGACGACGTTCAGAAAGCGGGCATCATGCGCATCATCACCGGACGAGCAGGCACACCCTCCAGCACGGCGAGCGGCACCTTCACCGGCGAGGTGTGGATGGACGGGGTCCTCACGGACGACCCGAACGTCAAGATCAACAACGTCATCTTCACGCCGAACGCCCGCACGTTCTGGCACCACCACTCGGACGGGCAGATCCTCCAGGTCTTCCGCGGGCGCGGCTACGTGTGCGGCGCGGACGGCGAGCCGCGGGTCATCCGCGAGGGCGAGACCGTGTTCATCGAACCCGGCGAGCGCCACTGGCACGGCGGCACCGAGGAGTCGCTCATGGGCCACACCGCGATCACGCTCGGCGACACCACCTGGCTCGAAGAGGTCAGCGACGAGGACTACGCCGCGGCGAAGCCCCAGTCATGAGCGACTTCCCGAACCCGGCACCGTTCATCCTCTCCGATGAGGCGCGCGACGCGTTGATCGCGGTCGTCGGGCGCGAGGGCATCCTTCTCACCGAGGAGGAGCGGGACACCTACCGAGACCCGTACTGGTTCCACGCGGACCGCACTTACGACTCGTCGGCCGTGGTCTTCCCCTCCTCGACAGAGCAGGTGCAGGAGGTCGTGCGCGTCGCCGACAGGTACGAGATCCCGGTGTGGACCTCGTCGCAGGGCCGCAACAACGGGTACGGCGGGCCGTCGGCGCGCGTGCCCGGGTCGGTGCTGATCAGCCTGCGGAACATGAACCGGGTGCTCGAGATCAACACCGAGCTCGCCTACGCCGTGGTCGAGCCCGGCGTGCGCTGGCTCGACCTGTACGCCGCGCTGCACGAGCAGGGCGACGAACTGCTGCTCTCCGTGCCCGACATCGGCTGGGGCTCGGTGATCGGCAACTCCCTCGACAACGGGATGACGTACCTTCCGCTCGGCGCCGACTTCCTCGCCCCGTGCGGACTCGAGGTCATCCTCGCCGACGGCTCCCTGCTGCGCACCGGCATGGGCGCCATCCCCGACAGCCCGTCGTGGCACATCTACCGCCGCGGCCTCGGACCGGTGCTCGACCCGCTCTTCATGCAGTCGAACTACGGCATCGTCACGCGCATGGGCGTGTGGCTGCAGCGCCGACCGAAGTCGTACACGCCGCTGTACCTCTCGATCCCGCGCGACGGGCAACTCGCGCAGGCGATCGACATCGTGCGCGAGCTGCGCCTCGACGGCATCATCCGCGGCGTGCCGAACATCCAGAACCTCATCACCATGGGCACCCAGTTCCCCGAGCACATGGGCATGTTCCCCGGCGCCGACCCCACCTGGTCCGAAGATCGGCTGGATGCCCTGGCCGACGCGACCGGAATCGGCAGGTGGGGCGTCCGCACCGCCCTCTGGGGAGACCCCGAGGTCAACGAGATCCACCTCAGCCGGATCCGCGAGGCGTGGAGCGCCATCGACGGCTCCCGTGTCGACGACCTCGGAACCTTCACCAAGGACAACTGGGGCGAGATCTCCACCTTCATGCAGCGCATCTCGGCCGGCGTGCCGAGCCTCGACATGATGGAGCAGATGCCCGACTGGGTCGGCCACGTCGGCTTCTCCCCCATCGTTCCGCTGCAGGGCGCCGAAGTGGTGCGCGTGCTCGACCAGATCAAGGCGCTCGTGATCGAGCGCACCGGCACCAACTTCGTGTGCGCGATCTTCCCGACCAACGATCGCAGCGCCATGATCGTGAGCGCGATGAGCTTCGACCGCAACAACGAGGAGCAGGTGAAGGCGACCTTCGACACGGTCAAGCAGCTCATCGTCGAGCTGGGCGAGCAGGGCTACGGCGAGTACCGCGCGCACCTCGACGCCATGGACCTGGCATCCGACGTCTACTCGTTCGGCGACCACGCCTACCGCCGCTTCACCGACGCCATCAAGGACGCGGTCGACCCGAAGGGCATCCTCTCCCCGGGCCGCCACGGAGTCTGGCCGGCCAAGTACAGGGGCTGAGCGCGGACCGTCCCTCCCGGCACCCGCCGCGACCCGACACCCGCCGGGACCGAGGACGGGGGCGGGTCCGGGGACAGGGCTGGGGTGTCGGGACGCGGTGGGAGACCGGGCAGCGGGCGCTAGTGGTCGAAGACGATCACTCCGCACACGTCCTCGTAGCTGCCCGAGCGGTCACGCGCGAGGTCGAGCTCGGAGAGCTCGTACGTGCGGGTGAGGATCTTCGACGGGTCGAGCAGGCCGCTCTCGATCATCCCCGCGTAGCGCTGCAGGTCGCTGCGCATGTGCACCTGGCCGTTCTGCGAGCTCAGGATCTGCCGGCTCTGCAGGGCGGTCTGCACCTGCGGCAGCGTCAGCTCGGCGCCGCCGATCTCGAAGCCGGTGAGCACGACGCGGCCCGCGCGGCGGGTGGCCTCGACGGCCAGGCGCTGGGATGCCGTGGGCCCCGCGGCCTCGAGCGTGACATCGGCACCGCGGCCCTCGGTGAGGGAGAGGACGGTGGCAAGGGCGTCGGACGACACGAGATGGTCAGCCCCCATCTCCCCGGCGAGCGCGAGCCGACCGGCGTGCGGCTCGACCACGATGATCGACCCGGCGCCGGCGAGGCGAGCGGCCTGCACCATCCACAGGCCGAGGTGTCCCGCGCCGATGATCGCCACTGACTCACCGGGCTTCACCTTCGCGACGTTGAACACCGAGCCGACGCCCGTCGAGATCCCGCATCCCAGCATGGAGAGTACTGTCGAGTCGAGGTCCGACTCGATCGGGAAGACCTGGTTGCCCGAGATCGACATGTACTCCGCGTACCCGCCGACGCAACCCGCGCACGAGATGAGCGCGCCGTCGTCGCCGCGCGCGATGTCGGGGTAGATGCCGCCGAGGTCGAACAGCTCCGAGCACTGCCAGGGCTCGCCGATCGAGCAGAAGTAGCAGTGGCCGCACTCGGGCGTGCCGGGGACGACCACCCGCTCGCCGACCGAGATGCCACGCACCTCGGAACCGACCTCGACGACCTCGCCGATGGAGGCGTGGCCGAGGATGGTCGGCGGGATCTTGTAGAGCAGGCCCTTCCAGTTCTTCACGTCCGTGGAGCAGAACGGGCTCGCGTGCGTCTTCACGATCACGCGGGCCGGGTCGAGCGGCAGCATCTCGACCTCCTCGATGGAGAACGGCTCCTTGAGGGCGCGCAGCACCCCGGCCTGGCCGCGGACGCTCATTCGGACACCGGGTACTTGTCGAAGGCGTCGGCGAGCGCGGTGGTGCGGTTCTCCACGAGGAACTTCCAATCGGGGTGCGTCAGGGCGTACAGGTCGTTGTTGCGGATGCTCCGAGTCAGGATCCGACCCGCATCGATCGGGTCGATCCACCGCAAATCGGCGGCCAGCCCCTCGGAGATGTCCACGTCCTTGAGCCCTCCGGCGAGGGAATCGGGACGGTTTCGCAGGCTCGTCTTGATGTTCGTGCGCACGGTGCCCGGGGCGAGCAGGGTGGCGTGCACGTCGGTGCCGTCCTCCTCCAGCTCGAGCGCGAGCGTCTCGGTGAGCGCGGCGACTCCGAACTTGGTCACGTTGTACGCGGCGCTGCTCGCCATCGGGGCGAACGATGCCATCGACCCGGTGTTGACGATGTGCCCGCCGTCGGGGTTCGCGCGCAGGATCGGCACGAACGTCGTCACCCCGTGAATCACTCCCCAAAGATTGACGTCGATCATGAACTTCCAGTCGGCCAGCGTCAGCTCGGTCAGGCGCGCGAGCGGTCCCACGCCGGCGTTGTTCACGACGATACCGATGGAGCCGAATCGCTCGAGCACCTCCGCGGCGAGCGCCTCGACACTCGCGGGGTCGGTCACATCGACACGGATGCCCGTAGCCCCGATCTCGGCGGCTGTCTCCGCGAGCGCGTCCGGCTGCACGTCGGCGATGACGACGGTCGCGCCCTCCTCGATGAGCGCCTCGGCGATCCCCCGGCCGATGCCCGAGGCACCACCGGTCACGACCGCGACGCGGCCCTTGATGTCAGTCATGACGCTCCTCTTATATTGAAGTACTCAGTGCCCGAACGCGAAGCGTCCGTCGGGGTCGTAGGTCTTGCGCACGTCCGTCAGGCGGGCGGCGGTGTCGGCGGGCCAGAGACGTTCCCAGTTGGCCTCGGTCGGGTGCCCGGCCCAGTTGTAGTTGATGTGCTCGTGCGAGTAGTCGCTCACCGCGTCGAACAGCGAGGGTCCGGCTTCGCGGAGTGCGGCATCCGTGACCCCGGGGATGTCGACGCCGATCACCAGCAGCGAGAACTGGGCCCCGCGACCGCCGATCGCGCTCGGGAGTGCTGCCTCGCGCGCGACGGCCCCGCCGAGCAGCCGCGTCTCGACGTTGGCGAAGGGGGCGAGCACGCCGCCGCCGGCGAGCTCGAGGATGCGGCTCACGTAGTCGTCGTCGATCTCGTCGAGGAACTCGCCGCGCTCCCAGATCGGCAGCGGCCCGAACGGCTCGGCGTGGATCTCGCCCACCCGGTCGGAGGGCAGGATCCCGACGGCGGGCACGAGCACCGGCGCCACGGCGCGCAGCGGTGCGAGCAGCTCCTCGCCCCGCTCGGCGAGCTCGGCGGTGTCGGCCAGCAGGTCGACGTACGCGTAGCGGAGGTGCAGCAGGGTGCGGCCGCCGAGCGGCTCGGGCACGTCCGGCGGCAGGCGCAGGATGCCCACCGACGTGTTCGCCGACTCGGGCAGCGACTTCGCCCACGGCAACCACGCACGGAAGACGGCCTCGATGTGCTCCTCGGCGAAGAACAGTCCGCCGCCGTAGACCTCCTGCAGCGGCAGCGCCTCGAGGGTCATCTCGGTGATCACGCCGAGCCCGACCTTGCCGCCCTTCAAGGCCCAGAACAGGTCGGGATGCTCGTCCGCATCCACCACGATGACCGAGCCGTCCGCCACGACGACGCGGTAGCTGACCGCACGGTCGGCCGCCCATCCGAGCGTGCGACTGAGCGGACCGATCCCGCCGCCGAGTGTGAGGCCGACGGCCCCGACGCTCGGTGACGACCCCGTCACCGCGCCGAGCCCGTGCTGCGCGAGGTGCGGCAGGATGCCCATCCACCGCGCCCCGGAACCGATGGTGAACGTGCGCGCCGCCGGGTCGACCGAGACGCTGTCGAGCCGCTGCGTGCGGATGAGGACGCCCGAGGTGACGGGCCGGTACGAGCCGTGCCCCGTCGCCTGCACGACGACGTCGAGCTCGTTCGTCCCGGCGAACCGCACCGCCGCCTGCACGTCGGCTTCCGTTGCGGCACCGACGACCACGTCGGGCGCCATGGGCGCGAGGGAGTTGAAGCCGTCGATCTCGGCCTGGTACCCGTCGTCGCCGCGGGCGAAGACGGGACCCGTGAGCTCGTCGCGCAGTGCTGTGATGTCCATGCTGCTCCTAGGTGCCGTTCGAATCAGTTGCCGTGCTCGAAGATGCCCACGGGGTCGTAGCGGCGACGGATCTCGCGGAGCCGTGCCCCGGTGTCGCCCGACCACAGCCGCTGCTCGAAGATCTCCTTCGACGGGTGGTTCGCCCAGTTGTAGTTCACCTCGGCGCCGCTCCAGCCCGCAACGTCGTCGCGGATCGCGTAGCCCGCGGACTCGATGACGTCCCACGGGTTGATCTCCGGGATCGGGACTCCGAGCGCGAGCAGCGTGAACGGCTCCTTGCGGCCGCCGATCGCGCTCGGGTACTCCGGGTCGCGCGCGATAGCGCCGCCGTGGAACCGCACCTCGAGGGTCGCGAGTGGGGCCTGCACTCCCCCGCCGACGTGCTTGAGGATGACGTCGATGAACTCGTGGTCGATGTCGCGGAGGAAGTCGCCCCACTCCCAGATCGGAAGCGGTCCCTCGGGCTCGGCGTGGATCTCGCCGACCCGGTCGCTCGGCAGGATCCCGATCGTGTCGAGCACCGGCGCACCGGCGAGGTCGCGCCAAGATGCGAGCAGTGCCTCGCCCCGCGATTCGAGCTGCTCGTTCGTGGCGCCGACCTCGACGTAGGCGTAGCGGAGGTGGAAGACCGTCCTGCCGCCGAGCGGCTCGGGCAGGTCAGGCGGCAGGCGCAGGATCGCGATCGAAGTGTTGACCGACTCGGGAAGGTCCTGGATCCAGTCGTACCAGGAGTGGAACAGCCGGTCGATCTGGTCCTCGGCGAAGAACATACCGCCCGCGTAGACGAACGGCATGCGCGGTGCCTCGAACGTGACCTCGGTCACGACGCCGAGTCCGACCTTGCCGCCGCGCAGCGCCCAGAACAGGTCGGGGTGGGAGTCCGGGTTCACGACGAGCACCTCGCCGGAGCCGTTGACGACGCGGTACCCGCGGATCCAGTCGCCCGCCATTCCGAGGGTCCGGCCGAGCGGCCCGATCCCGCCGCCCATGGTCAGGCCGACGGCGCCGACGGTTTTCGACGACCCGGTCACGGCGCCGAGCCCTGCGGCGTGCAGGTGCGGCAGGATCTGCATCCACCGCAGCCCGGACCCCATCGTCCAGGTCGCGATCTCGGCGTCGACGGTGATGTGGTCGAGCCGGTTGGTCTTGAGCAGCAGCCCGTGGTCGAGGTCGCGGTAGGCACCGTGGCCGGTGGCTTGGGGATGCACGGTGGTGCCGTTCTCGACGGCCCACTTCACCGCCGCCACCACGTCGGCCTCGCTCTCGGCGCCGACGACCAGGTCGGGGTCGTTGGGCGACATGAGGTTGAAGCCGGAGACCTCCTCGGCGAACCCCTCCTCGCCCCTCCGGTACACGGGCCCACTCACGGCGGAGCGGAGATCGGCGACGGCACTGTCGGTGATCGTGGTCATTGCTGACTATCCCCTTCTATTGGCGGGCCAGATTCCATGACGGCCCGGCGACAGGATCCCGTTCGGATCGACGGCGTCCTTGATCCGCTCGACGAACCTGCGGTACGCATGATCGCCGAACGAGTACTGCTCCGCGGCGAGGTCCATGAAGTCGATGTGCGCGCGGTACTCGCCGTAGCCGAGCTTGCCCGCCTCGGTCACCATCGTCTTCACGGTCTCGAACGCTGTGGTCGTCTGCGCCTGGTCGGAGGTGTCGAACGCGAGCCCACTCACGACGAGCGCGCTGCGGTCGCTCGCCACGCAGATGCCCACGACGAAATTCACCTTGGCCTGCGTCGTGACGATGCCCTCGAGCAGGTCGACGACCTCGCGGATGTCGGATCCCACGAGCGGCACCGCCGGCGAGAAACCGACGTGGCCGATGTGGGCGGGCATGGTGTCGAGCATGTCAAGACTGGGGATGCCCGCCTGCACCTTGTCGACGAAGTGCACGATCTCGTCCCATTCGTCCTTCAGGAAGGTCCGCTCGTGGTCGACGCGGCTGCCCTCGATGGCCGACCACGCCTCCTTGATGCGCTCGACGTGGTGGGCGACTACTACTTCGTCGCCCCACACAGCGGTGCGCATGCCCCACCGTCCGACCCCCGACACATCCGCGAGTTCCTGGAGCTGCTCCTCGGTGAAGGTCGCACTGGCACCCTGCATCTTGCCGAGCAGCTCAGGGAAGTGGGAGGACAGGGTGATCGTGTTCTGCATCACGGGCACGCCGCGGATGACACCGTCGAGGCGCAGTTCGCGCAGGATGTCGATCGCCTGCTCGAGCTGCGAGTCCTTCGGAACGGTCACGAAGAGGGGCGCGTAGGCGGCCGGCTTGCGCATGAGCCAGTAGCCCATGCGCGTGACGATGCCGAAGTTCGACTGCACGAACAGCGGGTCGAGCACCGGGCCGAGGCCGCGCTTGTAGACGTGCCAGGCCTTCGAGTCGGGGATGCCGCCCATGCCGGTGCGCAGCAGTGAACCGTCCGCGAGCACGACCTCCATGCCGGTGGGCGCCTGGAAGTCGGTGCCGAGCGGGAGGTAGCTCACACCGCTGTCGAGGGTGTTGCCGATCACCGAACCCCAGCCGAGATCGGGTACCGAGACGAGCAGGTCGTCGATCCCTGCATCCTTGATCGCCTGGTGCAGTTCCATCCACGAGACGCCCGGCTCCACGACCGCGTAGGCCAGGGTCGGGTTGATCTCGAGCACCCGGTTCATGCGCTTGAGGCTCAGCAGCACCGAACCTGCAACGCGCGGGGACGGTCCGCCGTAGCCGTTGTTCTTGCCGAGGGACGAGGTCCAGAGCGGGACGCCGAACTCGTTGGCGATGCGGACCACCGCCTGCACCTCCTCGGTGGAGGCCGGGTACAGCACGGCGGACGAGTCGTAGGTGAGATCCTCCTGGAACCAGTACGGATCCCGGTAGGCGTCGCGCCCGGCACGGTCGACGGCGACCGCGTCATCCCCGAGCACGTCCCGGAAGCGCTGCTCGACCTCGGGCTCCAGAACGAACGGTTCGGCGGCGGTCACTTCGCGCTCTCCTCCAGCAGGATCGGGGCGGCCTCGAAGACGCCGTGGATGCCCAGCGTCGCCGCGATCTCCATGACCTCGATGAGCTCGGCGGCCGTTGCCCCGTAGCCCACCGCATTCTCAATATGCAGGCGCAGGCCGGAGGTGTACAGGTGCGTCGCGGCGGTATCGAACGCGATGTACATGAACTCCTTCACTTTCGGCTCGAGCGTGCCGCTCACCCACGGCACCGACGAGAACTCGGTGTAGGCGTCGAAGAACTCGGGGGCGAGCTCCAGGATCTCGTTCCAGAACGAGTGCCAGTAGCCCCGCTTCTCGGTGAACTCGGCCTTGAGCCGTTCCTGGTACTCGGTGAGCTCGGCAGCGCCCGTACGGATGCCCGCCTTCTCGAGCACGTCGACGAGGATCGGGACGCCGATGTTCATGGAGTGGATGCCGAGGGTCGCGCAGCACTCGAGCGTCTCCATGACCTCGGCCGTGGTGGCGCCCGCGTCGAGCGCGCGGCGGATGTGGCCGCGGATCGCGGGCACGTAGAGGTGGGTCGAGTTGGCGGCGACGGCGAGGCGCACGAGGTGCTGGATCTTCTCCGGCAGCGCACCCACTCGGCCCGCCACACCGGCGAGCTTGGTGTACGCGGAGAGGAACTCGGGGTCGAGCTCGAGCACGGCGGCGACCTTGTCATCCCACTCGCCGGTGGTGCGCTCGTATTCGGCTTTGATCTCGTCGTTGGTCATGATGACTGTCCCTTCAACCACTTCGCCACCTCGGTGTGATCGGCCGTCGGGCCGAGATCGCTGCTCGCCCGGCTCCACGCGTCGACCACGACGTCGCTGACCGAGTGCGGGATCCCCAGGCGCTCGGCGAGGCCGGTCGCGATCTTCATGTCCTTGAGCATGAGGCTCAGCCCGAAGCCGGAGTTGTACGTCTCCGGCACGATGAAGTTGGGCCACTTCACCTGGGTCGAACCGCTGCGTCCGCTCGAGGTGTTGATCGCGTCGAGCATCGTCGAGGGGTCGAGGCCGAACGCGATACCCGTCAGCATCGCCTCGCTCGTGACCCAGAGGTGCGCGGCCGACATGAGGTTGTTGATCGACTTGAGGGCGTGGCCCGCGCCGATCGGGCCGACGTGAGCGGGTGTGCCGAGCACGGCGAGCACGTCGGCGACGCGGTCGAGGTCTGCCTGCTCCCCGCCGACCATGATCGTGAGAGCGCCGTTCACCGCACCCTTGACGCCGCCGGAGACAGGGGCGTCGACGAACCGGGCTCCCGCAGCCTCGACCTTGGCCGCGAGCTCGCGGGTGCGCAGTGGCTCCGACGAGCTCATGTCGACGATGACCGTTCCGGGTCGTACCGAGGCGAGCATCCCCTCGGCGCCCGTCAGCACGCTCTCGACGATGTCGGAGTTCGGAAGCATGAGGATGACGACGTCAGCCTGACTGCCCGCGTCGGAGGCGAGTTCGGCGGTCGTGCCGCCCGCGGCGGTGAGCCTGTCACGAGCATCGGCCGACAGGTCGAACCCGACGACCTTCGCGCCCGCCGTGACGAGCCGCTCGGCCATGGGGCTGCCCATGTTGCCGAGACCGATGAACGCGACCGTGGTGTCGAGGGTCATAGCTCCCCGGCCGCCTTCATCTCGTCGAGCTTGGCCTCGGCCACCCGGAACGACTCGAGCGCAGCGGGCACACCGATGTAGATCGCGGCCTGCATGAGCGCCGCCTGGATCTCCTCGACCGTGACACCGTTGCGGATCGCGCCGCGCACGTGCACGCCGAGCTCGTGCGAGCGGTTGAGCGCGGTGAGCATGACGAGGTTGAGCAGGCTGCGGGTGCGGCGGTCGATGGCGTCGTCCGTCCAGACCACGCCCCAGCAGTACTCCGTGACGAGCTCCTGGATGGGCCGCGAGAACTCGGTCACCTTGCCGAGGGACCTGTCGACGTGGTCGGTGCCGAGCACCTCGCGCCGAGCCTGGAGGCCGGCTTCGTAGGTCTCGCGCCGCGTCGTGTCGTTGTCGGTCATTCGGTCAGTCCTTCTTCTCGTGGTTCGTGGAGCCTGATGTGACCTGACACATCACCGATCGCGTCGACGACCGTGTTGCTGATCTCGTCGCGGTAGCCCAGCGCGTTGGCCAGGCCGAAGCTGGCGAGCGGGCCGGGTGCGTTCAGGGAGCTGATACCCAGCTCGTGGAGGTGGTCGACGTACAGCACGACGTCCTTCATCATGAGCGCGTTGGTGAGGCCGCCCTTGAGGTAGTCGCCGTGGATGATCTTCGGGAAGCGGTTGAGTGTCGCGAAGTTCACGCCCGAGCTCGAGTTGAGCACGTCGAGCACGGTCGAGAGGTCGAGGCCCGCCTTCTTGGCGGCGACCATCACCTCGGCGGTCGCCGCGAGGCTCACCGCGTTGAGGAAGTTGTTGAGCAGCTTGGTGCTGTGGCCGGCTCCGGAGGCCCCCATGTGGAAGACGTTGGTGGCGAAGTGCGCGAGCACGGGCTGCACCCGCTCGAGGGCGGCAGCGTCTCCGCCCACCATCAGCGTCAGCGTGCCCTTCTCGGCGGCGGCGGCACCGCCGGAGATGCCGGCGTCGAGGTAGTCCACCCCGACCTCGGCCAGGCGGGCGTGGATCTTGTGCGTCGAGCTCGGGGCGGCTGTACTCAGGTCGACCACGATCATCCCCGGGCGGAGCGACCGGATGAAGCCCTCGTCACCGAGCACGACCTTCTCGACGACTTTGCTATCGGGAAGGGAGAGGAAGACGACGTCGGTCGCGCCCAGCAGGTCGGTGCCGGAGTCGGCCAGGGTGGCCCCCGCGCCCTCGACTGCCGCGCGGTTCATGTCGAACCCCAGAACAGGCACGCCCCCGTCGACGATGCGGCGGGTCATCCTGCCGCCCATGTTGCCGAGTCCGATGAACCCGATGCGATCGGTCATGTCATTCCGCCTTCCCGTACGAGGTGCCGATGGTCGCCGCGATACCGGCGAGGGGGCCGTGCTCGACCCGGGTGAAGCGGTTGAGGGTGTCGGGGTCGTGGCCGCACACCAAGTGCGTGACTCCGCTCGACATGAGCTCGCGGATGCGGTCGAACCCCTCGTACATCTTGGGGAGGTCGGCGACGAACGCGAACGGCAGGTCGGCCTCGTACTCCTCGTAGTAGTGCACCGCGTCGGAGGCGAGCAGCACGTCACCCTCGGACGTGGTCACCCGCACCGCCGACTGGCCGGGGGTGTGGCCGCCCAGCTCGATGATCTCGATGCCCGGCGCGAACTGCTCGCCGCCGGAGAAGGTGCGCACGCGGCCCTCGTCGTAGGCGGCGCGGAGGGTGTCGATCTCCGCGTCCTCGACAGAGTGGTGGAACTGCTGGCGCCCACCCATGGGGCTGGTCCAGAAGTCGTACTCGGCCTGCGCGATCACGATCTGCGCCTTCGGGAACAGGTCGAGGTTGCCGATGTGGTCGTAGTGCGCGTGCGTGACGATGATCGTCTGCTCGGCATCCGTGTCGATTCCGAGTGCCTCGTATATAGAAGGTACGTCTTTCACGAAAGTGCGCCTGCGGTTCGCGCCACCGGCCACCGAGAACCCGGTGTCGACGAGGATGGTGCGCTCCGCGTTACGGATGACCCACACGAAGTAGTCCATGCCGATCGGGCCGTCCGGCAGACCGGAGAGCTGGTAGTTCAGGAAGACCTCGGATCGATGGCCCTGGCGGGTGCCGAACTGGGCTATGACGACCTCGTACTCGTTGTCCGGCATGCTCAGCCCTCCGTCGTCGGAGTCGGCGCGGGCCAGCTCGGCTGGCGCTCGACCATCAGGTCGCGCAGGGCGCGCGGCTTGCGGCCGGTGAATCGCTCCACCACATCGGTGACGCGCGCGAGGTGCCCGGCACGGATCATCCTGCCGAAAGTGACCATGCCGTCGCTCGCCCACGGCACTGGCGAGCGCGAGAAGTCGCCCGAGGCGTCGCGCGGAACCCCGAGCGCGTCCCACATGGCGTACATCTCGTCGTCCGTCAGGTCGACGATCGTGATCGGCGCCCCGCTCAGCTCGGAGATCATCTCCCCCACCTCGCGGTAGGTGAGGAGGTCGGGGCCCGTGACGTCGTAGCCGGTGTTCGGCTCGCCCGCGCCCAGCAGGATCGCGGCGGCCACGGCGGCCACGTCGTCGCGCGCCACGAAGGCGACCTGACCGTCGCCCGCGTTGCCGATGCTCTGTCCCGACGTGATCGCGATCGCCGCCTGGTTCTCGGCCATGGCGTCGGCGTACTGGTTGTTGCGGAGGAAGTTCCAGGTGAGCCCGCTGCCCTGGATCAGCGCCTCGGTGAACTTGTGGTCGGCGACCTCGACCGAGTTGACCTCTGGGCGCTCGGTGCCGATGAACGACGTGTACACGATGTGCTGGATGCCCGCGCGCTGCGCAGCCTCGACCGCGTTGCGGTGCTGGCGCTGGCGGTTGGGGCCGGCCTCCATCGCCGAGATCATGAACAGCCGGGTGCCGCCGGCGAACGCAGCGGCGAGCGCCTCCGCGTCCTCGTAGTCGACCTTGCGCGCATCGACGCCACGGTCGCGCCACGACGCGAGCGTCTCCTCGTTGCGGCTCGTGACGATGAGCTGGTCGGGCGAGCTCCCGGCGAGCACCAGCTCCGCCGCGGCCGCGCCGATGTACCCATTCACACCCGTGACGATGTACATATGCGGCTTCTCCTTTGAAACTGCTCGGCTCCGAGAGGGGAGCACGATCCCATGGTGGGGATGAGGTGGGTCAGATGTCAATACCGTATGACAATCTGTCAATCGATGGTGGTGCTATTCCTTGCCGAATGCGGCGAAGAGGTCCGCGTCAACCGGCGCGGTGTCCCACAGGCCGGCCCCGCCGCCGTAGCGGTTGGTGTTCTGCACGCTTGCTCCGCCGTCGACCGAGAGCACGGCGCCGGTGATGTACGACGCGTCGTCGCTCAGCAGGAAGGCGACCGCGGTGGCGACCTCGTCGGCCTCGCCGGCCCGGCGCAGCGGTGATGTGCTGGCGCGCTTGCGCATGTCCTGCATGCCGGCCTCGCCGAAGATCGGGGTCGGGACGATGCCGGGCGCGACGCCGTTGACGCGCACCCCGATCGGTCCTGCGTAGACGGCGGCACCGTGCACCAGGCCGATGACGCCGTGCTTCGAGGTCGTGTAGGCGAGCAGGTCGGCCGCCCCCCGGAGGCTCGCGATGGAGGCGGTGAGCACGATCGATCCCGTGGTGCCGGTGGCGATGAAGTGGCGCAGGGCGGCCCTGGTTCCGAGGAACGGACCGCGGAGGTTGACGCCCATCACGGCATCCCACTCGTCGACCGCCGCGTCGGTGAGCTGCACTCCGGGCTTGCCCGCGATGCCGGCGTTGAGGTGGTGCAGGTCCGCGGACCCGTAGGTCTGGATCGCCGCCTCCATGTAGGCGTCGACCCCCGCCTCGGTCGAGACGTCGGCGCCCACACCGATCGCGTCACCGTCGAGTGCGTCCGCCGCGGCCTTCGCACGGTCGGCGTCCAAGTCGACGATGACGAGCTTCGCCCCCGCCTTCGAGAGGCGCTCAACCACGGCCGAGCCGATTCCGCCCGTGCCGCCCGTGACGATGGCGACCTTTGATTCGAGACCCGCGTACGTCATCGTTCCGCCTTCCGTTCCGGCCCTCGGCCGTCCCGCGGTGCTCCACGCGCCATCGTGCGGAGTCTGGTTCCACGGATTGTCTGACAGTATTATACATAGGCAAAACGTCCTCATCACCGGGCGAACTGGCGAGCCGCCTGTATGATCAACACAAAATCTCGGGCTCTAAGGACACCACTCATGACCGCTCCGAACACTCTCGCCGAAGCTTGGGCGAGCACCCCCGTCGACCGGGTTGCCGCGCCGCTGCGCGAGCAGGTCATCGCCGCCCTGCGCACCGCGATCCTCGACTTCCAGCTCCGCCCCGGCCAGCGCCTCGTCGAGCGCGAGCTCATCGAACAGCTCGGCGTCTCCCGCACCACCGTGCGCGAGGCACTCCGCGAGCTCACCAGCGAGGGCCTCGTTACCGTGGTGCCCCAGCGCGGCGCGGTCGTCAGCGCCCCCTCCCTCGCCGAGGCCGAGGACCTGTACGAGATCCGCGCAGTGCTCGAGTCGATCCTCGTCGAGCGCTTCGTCGAACGGGCAACGGATGCCCAGCTCGAGCGTCTCACCAAGGCCGTCGAGTACTTCGCCGAGGTGACCGCCGGAACGTCCGACATCCGCGTCGTGCTCGATGCGAAGGACTCCTTCTACGCGGTGCTGGTCGAGGGCGCAGCCAGCCCCGCCCTGCAGAACATCATCGAGGGCCTCCAGGCGCGCGTGCGCATCCTTCGGGCCACCTCGATGAGCGAGCCCGGCCGCGCCGAGGAGGCCGCCGAGGAGTTGCGCCTCGTCGTCGTCGCCGCGTCGAAGCGCGAGGCCGCCGAAGCCGCCCGCCTGTGCGCCGCCCACGTGCGCAACGCCGCGAAGACCGCGCTCAAGCACCTGCGCGCCGAGGGCGTCGAGACCGTCTGACCCGCGCGACCCGCGCCGGGGCTCGCCCGCTCACGAGCCCTCACGTCGGATGATTGCTGCCCCTTCGTCGTTCCGCGCGCCCGGGAAGGACCAAACGTCAGCACTCAGCGAGCATCCGAACGCTCGCGCAATCCGAGGCGTTGGAACCTTGCGCGCCGCGCAACCTTTCCGCCCCGGCCTTGACCATGTTGGCTGTTCATAATATTGTCCGACAAGACCGCATGATCGCTCAATGGAGAGGAATCCATCATGACCGTCCGTACACAGCGAGGCATCCGCCGGCTTCTCGTCGGCACCGCGGCAGTGGGCATGGTGGCCCTCCTGGCCGCGTGCGCACCGCCCTCCGCCCCCGTCGCTGAGGCACCCGACGCCGTCGCCGGCGACCCGTTCGCCGCCGAGATCACCGACGTCGCGCTCACAGGGATCAAGGGCCCCGGCACCATCCCGCTCCAGCTCGCCGCCGACCAGTTCGGCGCCGACTACGACCTCACGATCGAGCCCTTCTTCGTCGACAACAGCGCCGTCGCGGTCACGTCCGTCATCTCGGGCGACGCCGCCGCCGCCAACACGAGCTACTTCGGCGTGATCGACGCCATCAACCAGGGCCTCGACCTCGTGGTCATCGCGGAGGGCTGGGCGAGCACTCCCGGCACGGGTTCGCTCGAGGCGCTGCCGTCGTCCGGTATCGAGAGCCTCGAAGACCTCGAGGGCAAGACGGTCAACGTGATCTCGCTCTCGAGCAGCCACGCGATCAAGCTCCGCGACTCGATGCTCACCGAGGGTCTCGACCCCGAGGCGGTCAACTGGGTGGAGCTGCCCTACGGCGAGGTCGCCGCGGCGCTGCAGCAGGGCACGATCGACGCCTCGAGCGCGGTCGGCCCGACACTCGCCGCCGTCCGCGGGCTCGGCAGCGTGACCGTCTTCGACTACGGCGACGAGCCGTACGCCGGCATGGCCGAGTCGGGCTGGGTGGCGTCGGGTGACTTCGTGAAGAAGAACCCCAACACGATCGCCGCACTCCAATGTTCGATCTTCGCCGCGCAGGCCGCCCTCGTCGACGACCGTGCCTTCTTCGAGACCCAGTTCACCGCCTTCCTCGGAGCACCCGCGCCCGTCGCGGCCGCCGAGGTCATGCTCGACTACCAGCGCGAGAACCGCCTCGACCAGATCCAGAAGAACGCGGACATCTACTTCGCGAGCGGGCGCCTGGCCGACGAGTTCGACTTCACCTCGCACGTGCTCCCCGCCCCGGAGAGCTGCTGATCGGTCCGAGACGGAGTGCTCCCGGCCGCCGCCGGGAGCACTCCCCCGGAAACGCCATGACCACCACCACTTCCCTACCGAAAGTCCGGTCGACCGCGCTCTGGCGCGGCATCGCCGGCGTCGTCGGCCTCGCGCTGATCCTCGAGTTCGCCTCCCGCTCCGGTATCGTCAACCCCGCCTTCCTCCCGCCCTTCTCGGCGGTGCTCACGAAGGCCGTGCTGCTCTGGGGCGACCCGGTCTTCCGTGAGGACGTTCTCGCGACGCTCCTTTCCTATGTCTACGGGATGCTCATCGCCATCGTCGTGGCCGTTCCCCTCGGCATCTTCCTCGGACTCTTCCGCCCGGCGTACCGCGCGAGCCGCGCCGTCGTCGAACTCGTGCGTCCGATCCCGCCCGTCGCGCTCGTGCCCCTCGTGCTCCTGCTGCTGGGCGCCGGGCTCGAGATGAAGCTCGTGATCGTCGTCTTCGCGGCCGTGTGGCCGATCATGTTCAACACCCTCTACGGCGTGCACGACGTCGATCCCTACACGAAGGAGATGGCCCGCAGCTTCGGCGTGACCAGGCTCGGCGTCGTTCGCCGGATCGTGCTGCCCGCCGCCGCGCCGTTCATCATGACGGGCATCCGTATCGCGTCGTCGATCACGCTCATCGTGGTCGTCACCGTCGAGCTCATCGCCGGCGGCTCGCAGGGCATCGGCTCGTTCATCTCGCGCGAGCGCGCCTACGGCGACGCCGAGTCGTACCTGGCAGTGCTCGCCGCCACCGTCACCGCCGGCCTGCTGGGCCTCGTCATCAACCTCGTGATCGGCTGGGTCGAGCGTCGCTTCTTCGGCTGGGACTCGACCACCCGGGGAGGCATCTGATGATCATCCGCACCGAACCCCGGCGCCGTGGCCGTAACGCGTTGGTGAGCCTGGCGTACTTCGTCGTCCCGCTCGTGGTGCTGGTCGCCCTCTGGCAGCTGGTGACGATCTACAACCCGTCGCCGTTCTTCCCGCCGCCCATCGCGATCGCCCAGAACCTCGGGTTCCTCCTGTTCGGCGGGTCGGCGGTGTTCACCCCGGTGTTCTACGAGGACTTCCTCTCCACCGTCGGCCGCATGCTGCTCGGGTACGCGATCGGCGCCGTCTGGGGTGTCGTGATCGGCACCGCGATGGGGCTGTCCCGCGGCGCTCGCGAGACGGTGACCCCGATCGTCGAGTTCCTGCGCTCGATCCCGGCCACGGCGACGCTGCCGCTGTTCATCATTCTGCTCGGCGGTGGCGACGACATGCGCGTCGTGTTCATCGCGTACGGCGTCTCGTGGTTCGTACTGATCAACACCGCGTCCGGCGTCGGCTCCATCCACAAGACGATGCTCGACCTCGGGCAGGTGTTCCGCGTGCACCCGGTGCGGCGACTGTTCTCGATAGTGCTGCCCGCCGCGAGCCCGAAGATCTTCGCCGGCCTGCGCATCGCCTCCACCGCGGCGCTGCTCCTCGCGATCGTCTCCGAGTTCATCCTGGCCAGCAACGGCATCGGCTTCCAGTTGATCCAGGCGCAGGGACGCTTCCAGCTGCTGAACATGTGGTCGTGGATGCTCGCCCTCGCCATCCTCGGACTGATCATCAACTTCCTGCTCGACTTCATCGAGGGGCGAGTGCTGGCCTGGCACCGTCTCTCCCGCGCGAAGATCTGAAAGACGGACCCATGACCGACACCCGCACCAGCCCCACGACCACCCCCGGAAACCCCGGCGCCGTGGTCGTCGTCGACCACGTCTCCCACACCTACGGCAGCGGCCCCGGCGCCCACCACGCCATCAGCGACCTCGCCTTCTCCGTGCAGCCGCGCGAGTTCGTCTCCATCGTCGGACCCTCGGGCGCCGGCAAGACCACCCTTCTGCGCACCCTGGCCGGCCTGCTGCAGCCCAGCTCGGGCGGCGTGTGGGTCGGCGGCAAGCGCATCACCGGTGTGCCCGAGGGCATGGCGATGGTGTTCCAGGACTACTCCCGCTCCCTGCTCCCGTGGCTGTCGGTCGAGAAGAACGTCGCCTTCCCGCTCGCGGGATCGAAGCAGAGTAAAGAGGAGCGGCGCGCGATCGTCGCCGAGGCCCTCGACGCGGTCGGACTCACCGGGTTCGGCAAGCGCTACCCGTGGCAGCTCTCCGGCGGAATGCAGCAGCGCGTCGCCATCGCTCGCGCGCTGGCCTACCGCCCCAAGCTCCTGCTCATGGACGAGCCCTTCGCCTCCGTCGACGCCCAGACCCGCGAGGGCCTCGAAGACCTCGTGCTCAAGATCCGCGACACCTACGACATGACGATCCTGTTCGTCACGCACGACATCGACGAGAGCGTCTACCTCGCCAACCGCGTGCTCGTGCTCTCGCGCCCGCCTGCCCACCTCGTCGAGGACATCCGCATCCACCTCCCCGAACCCCGCGACCAGATCACGACCCGGGAGAACCCCGACTTCGTGCACCTGCGCGGCCACGTCGCCCGCCTCATCCACGGCGGAGAGCCCACGGCCTGACCGTGGAGACCCGCGCCGCAGTACTCGCCGACTTCGAGACCCCGTTCGCGATCGGGCCGCTCACCCTGGCCGAGCCGAGCCCGGGGCAGCTCGTGGTCCGCACGACGGCCGCACCCTTCTGCTCGACCGACTGGATGGGGTGGCGCGCGATGCGCCGCAAGGTTCCCCCGGTCATCCTCGGCCACACTGCCGTCGGCGTCGTCGAGTCGGTCGGCTCGGGCGTCACCGACCTGCGCGCGGGCGACCGGGTGCTCGTCGCGGGCACGCCACAGTGCGGGGAGTGCTTCTACTGCGGCATCGGCCGGCCCGACCAGTGCTCGGTGCTGATGGACGGGTCCGATCCGGTCGTCGGGATGCTCGGGGACGGGCGCGAGGTCCGCGCTGCGGGGCGTGTCGGGGCGTACTCGCGGCACCTGCTGGTCGAGCGGATCCAGGTGCACGCGCTGCCCGCATCCCTGCCCGATGCGACGGCGAGCCTCATCGGGTGCGGCATCTCGACGGCGCTCGGTGCTGTGTTCCGCATCGCGGAGGTGCAGCCCGGGCAGTCGGTCGCGGTGGTGGGACTCGGGCACCTCGGGCTGTGGGCGGTGCAGGCGGCGCGGCTCGCCGGGGCCGGGCGCATCATCGGCATCGACGGCAACCCCGCGCGCCGCGAGCTCGCCCGCGGGTTCGGCGCCACCGACCTCGTGGACTCGGCGCGGGTCGACTCGGTCGAGGCGGTGCGCGCGCTCACCGAGGGCCGCGGCGCCGACGTCGTGATCGAGGCAGCCGGCCCCGAGCTCGCCACCCGGCAGGCGGTGCTCATGGCCCGCCGTGCCGGCACCATCGTGCTCGCCGGGGTCGCCCACTCGGCGACGGAGGTGACGCTGCCCCAGCTGCAGCTCACGGTTCAGGGCAAGCGCATCCTCGGCTGCCAGAACGGGCAGATCAGGCCCGACGTCGACATGCCGCGCTGGATCGGGATGCTCGAGCGCGGCGAACTCGATGCGTCGCCCATCATCACGCGCGAGTACGACCTGACCGAGATCGACGAGGTGCTGCGGCGCTCGATGTCGCTCGACGATGTGACGGGGGTGTTCACATCGTTCTAGGTGTTGCTCCGACCGGACTCCGCGGCGAGCGCGTCCGCGAGCTCGCCGAGCACGCGGGCGGCGGTCGCGAGGTCGGCCTCGTCGGCGGTCGACAGTGGGCCGAGGTGCTCCGCCCAGACCCGGCGGTACCGCGCGAGGTTCTCCATCGCGGCGGTGGTCGGGTAGATGCGCACCTCGCGGCCGTCCTCGCCGTCCGAGGCCTTCGTGGCGAGGCCCTTCTCGACGAGGGCGGCGACGCGCGTGCTCGTGTTGCTCTTGTGCTGGCCGAACGTGCGGGCGATCTCGGTGACCGTGGTCCCGGGCTCCTCCATGAGGATGCGCATGATGTCCGCCTCGGAGCGAGTGACATGGACGAGGCCCTCACGCGGAACCGTCACCTCGCGCTGCAGGTACCGGAAGGCGTCGATGATCCGTTCGCCGAGTTCGCCGAGCAGTTCATCGCGGGGTGGGGTGCCATCCATGCGACGAGTGTAGCTGCGGGCCGGGCATCCCTTGCGCGGTACTCGCACGCCCGTTATTGTTATAACTAGTATAAACATCCGCAACGACGCGAATCGGAGACTGACTATATGTCGCTGCTACAGGAACGGCCCACGGCAGACACCCCCACCGCAGACGACCTCGTCGCGAGCGCCCGGGCCCTGCGCGACCGGCTTCGCGAACTGCAGCCCGAGCACGCGAAGCTCGGCACCTACTCCCCCGAGATCCATGAGGCGTTCAAGGATGCCCGGCTCTACGACATCCTCCGCCCGAAGAAGTACGGCGGCCTCGAACTCGGACTCGAGACGTTCTTCCGCGTCGCCGTGGAGATCTCGCGCGGCGACCCCGCGGTCGGCTGGTCGTGGGAGCTCGGCGCGAGCCATGCCTACCAGTTCGCGTCGCACTGGCCCGAGGAGGCGCAGGCGAAGGCCTTCGAGTCGTACCCCTTCATCTCCGCGTCGCGCGCGTTCCCGCAGAAGGCCGACGCGACCAAGGTCGACGGGGGCTACCGGCTCACCGGCCGCTGGGACTACAACTCCGGATGCACGTACAGCACGCACTTCATGCCGGTCGCGCTGATCGACCAGGAGGACGGCAGCAAGAAGCCGTACATGTTCATCCTCCCGCGCAAGGACTTCACGATCATCGACGACTGGGGCGAGGGGCGCACCATCGGCCTGCACGCGTCCAGCTCGAACTCGATCGAGATCGACGACGCGTTCGTGCCGGACTACGACGTGGTGCCCTTCAACTTCAAGGACATCGAGTGGGGAACCGAGGGGACGCCGGGTTACCAGCTGCACCACAACCCGCTCTACCTCGGCCGCACCTCGGCGATCTTCATCGCCGGCCTCACGCAGACGATGGTGGGCGCCGCCCTCGCCAGCCTGGACGAGTACGAGCGGCTCATGGAGCGCGGATCGAGCTTCCCCCCGCGCATCCCCCGCTCGGAGTCGCCCGAGTACCAGCTCTGGTACGGCAAGATCGTCTCGCTCGCCGACTCGTCGCAGACGCTGCTGCTCGCCGCGGTCCGCGAGTTCGAGGAGCGCAACCAGGCGTGGGTCGACGGCGGCCCCGAGTTCACCACTGCCGACGACGTCCGCATCCGCGGCCAGGTCGTGCAGTCGGCGAAGCTCGCGCAGGAGGCGATCGAACTCGCCTTCACGACGGCGGGAACGACCTCCGCCGCCCTCGCCGGCACCAAGCTCGGCAAGTACTACCTGGACGCCGCCATGTACCGCACCCACATCGGCGCGCAGCACGACGTGCTGCTCGCGTCGCTGGGCCGGGTGCTTCTGGGCCAGGCGCTCACGATGTAGCTGGGTCTCCCCGTTCGACGCGCCCCGCGGCTTCGGCTGCGGGGCGCTTCGCGTTCGCGCGCTCTCCAAGAACGTTCACCGTTTGTAGGACGGCCGGCGCAGCGCCCGGCCTCGTCCAAAGTGCCCGCGATGCGGCGCCCGCGCGAGCCTCGCACTGTCCTACAAACGGTGAACGTTTTCACGGAAGCGCCCGCCTCCGGAGCCCGCGCGCGACAACGCCCCCGAAGCCGGAGCAACGGGGGCGCTATCGGAGAAGCCTCAGTCGATGCGGGCGATCCAGTCGAGGATCGGCACGATCGCCTGGTCGGAGTTGAGCTCGAGCATCATCGCGTGGCCGTTACCGGGCGCGCCGTGCTCGCCGAGGTTCATGAACTCGGCCGAGCCGCCCGCGTCGTTCACGAAGTCGACCATCTGCTGCTCCCACGCGGTGAACGGCGAGGTCTCCCCCACTACAACGACCACGGGGATGCCCGCGAGCGACGGAAGGCTGTAGGCGGAGGTGTTCGCCTCGAACTCCGCAGCGTCGGTCACGGCGGGCTCGTAGTTGAGGGGAGCGGCGGAGAGCCCCCAGTCCAGCCGCACGCCCGGCTCGAACTCGAAGAACGGCGGACCCATCGGCTCGATCGCCACGAGCGCCTTCACGAGCTCGGGTCGGGCATCCGCGACGAGCCAACCAGCCGGGCCGCCGGCTGAGTGCGTGACGAGGATCGACGGGCCGATGCGGTCGAGCAGGCGCGAGATGCGGTCCTGGTCCATGCGCTGCGACTCGGCGAGGTCCTGCGGGAGGAATCCCATGCCCGCGATGAGCTGGTCGAGCAGGGGATCGCCGATGCCGCCGCCCCACGTCGACTGGTCGTGACCGGGGATGGGGGTGTCGAACAGTCCCATCGCCATCTCGTAGCTGAACTGCTCACCGGGCTTGCCCACGACATCGGGGTGCGACCAGGAGCGGCCATGGGCGGGGCGATCGACGAGGTACACCAGGTAACCGGCATCCACGAACAGGTCTGCCCAGCCGGGACGGCCGTCGGGGGTTCCTCGCCAGTCGGTGAGCTGCCCGCCGCCGCCGTGCACGAGCACGAGCGGGTAGGGGCGCGTGATGGTCTCGGGTGCCTCCCACTCGACGAACATCGGCGCTCGCTGCACGGTACCGCGGGCACCGTCGACGCGCTCGCCCGCGATCCAGAAGTGGCCGCGACGGACCGCTCTGAGCGGATAGTGCGCGAACTCCTCCGGCAGGGTTGCGGCAGTCGTCATGCGAGGCCGAGGTGCTGCTTGGCTACCAGCTGGAAGGTGGCGTCGCGCAGCTGCGGGTTGCGGTGGCCGGCGGCCTGCGCCATGTCGCGGAACACGCGCTCGAAGCGCTCGCCCTTCTTCGACGCAGACGCACCGATCGTGCGGTACAGCTCGGTCTCGACTACCTCCCACGCCTGGATGATCACCTCACGCCCGATCGCACCCAGGATGTTGTCCTTCTCGGGGCTGAACGGGGCGACACCGCGCACGTTGTCCTCAGCGGCGTCCTGCCACATCTCGAGCGCCTTGTAGGTCGCGGCCTCGCCGGTCGCGAGCTTCACGATCGCACTGCCGAAGTAGCGGAGGAAGTCCGGGTCCTCGCTGCGGGAGATGAACGGCGGGATGGTCGTCTTGCGAGTCGTCATGAGCTCTTCGTACTCGTCGAGCGCACCGTACGCGCCGCCGAGGCACAGCACCGCGAGGGCGAGGCCGAACGAGCTCATGTGGCGGGCCGAGTACATCGAGTTGCCGTAGGCAGCCGAGCCGGGGCTGTCGCCGACGAAGGCGTAGTCCGCGAGGTTCGCGTCCTCCACCATGAAGCGCGACTCGAGCACAGTGCCGTCGAACTTGATGCTGTTCGAGCCCGACGAGTTGAGGCCGATCATGTTGCCCCAGTCGTCGATGATCTCGAACGTGCTCTTGGGCGCGACGTACAGGCCGAAGCGCGGTCCGCCGTTCTCGGCCTTGCCGGGCAGGATCGCCTGGCCGATGAAGTAGGTCGAATAGGGGATGCCCGAGCAGTAGTTCACGACACCGTTCATCTCCCAGCCGCCCTCGACGGCGGTGGCCTTGACCGACGGGGCGTACATCGACGCTGCGCGGAAGTCGCCGCCGGCGTACACCTCCTCGTGGATCTCGGCCGGGAACCAGTTGGCGAACATGAGCGCGTGGTTGGCCGAGAGGCAGAACGACCAGGCGATGCCCATGTCGGCGCGGGCCAGTTCCTGCACCACCTTGAAGAAGGTGACGGGCGGAACTTCAAGACCGCCGTGTGCGCGGGGGATGTACATCAGGTAGAAGCCGGCGGCCTCGAACTTCTCGTGGATGTGCGGCGGGATGTGGGTGAGCTTCTCGGCCTCGTCGGAACTGGCGATGATCTCGGCGCGCATGTCCTTCGCGGCCTGCACGAGGCGATCTTCGAGAGCCTGGTTGTCCTCGGTTGATACTGCAACGCTGGCCACTTGGGTGTCGGTCATCGTGTTCCTTTCGTCTTTGAAAAGGCGAGCCGACTCGTGGAACACGATCTGCTCGTCAGATGTAGGCCAATCATACAATCTTTCCCGCCGCAAATTGACTGACAATCGCGACGGGATTTCGGCCCGGGGTTAGGTGATGGCCCAGCCGCGGTCGACGTAGAGGTTCACGGCGGAGACGCCGCGGTTGCGGAGCAGGAACTGCGTGGCCCCAACGACGTCCTCCATCGTGGCCAGCTTGCCGCCGGGGGTGCGGGACTCGTACTGGTCGAGCACGCCCTCGGGCTTGTTGGCCCAGAACGGGCTGTCGCCGATGATGCCCGGGTGCAGCGCGTTGACGCGGATCGGCGCCAACTCGAGCGCGAGGGTGTTGAGAAGGCCCATCACGCCGCCGTTGATGGACGACACCGTCGTCGATCCCGGGTACGGGAGGTCTTTCGCGCGGCCGCCGAACAGCACGATGCCGGTGTCGACGGTCGGCTCGAGCCTGTCCAGCAGCGCGTGCACCGTCTCGGTGTAGCCGACGAGCTTGAGGGTGACGAGGCGGATGGCGCCCTCGATGCTGTAGTTGCGGATGGTGTTCTGGTCGCGCTCGATGGCGGCGAGCACGAGTCCGTGCACCTGCCCGATCGGCTTGAGCTGCTCCTCGATCGAGTACGGGTCGGAGATGTCGAGCGCGATTCCCGTGGCGTTCTCGCCCAGGGTCGCGGCGATCTCG
>Ga0247740_1000131_pt1 | contig 39360 bp, 38 predicted proteins | sample UWRJL148409B2_FD_180942 | JGI IMG/M metagenome (GOLD analysis project Ga0247740, IMG submission 180942) | Plant litter microbial communities from Arlington Agricultural Research Station in Wisconsin, United States - UWRJ-L148-409B-2 | ecosystem: Environmental > Terrestrial > Plant litter >...
TCAGCAGAACCGCGGGCCACAACCGAATCGCGGACCGCAACCGAATCGCGGACCGCAACCGAATCGCGGACCGCAACAGGACCGCGGACCGCAACCAAACCGCGGGCCTCAGCAGAACCGCGGGCCTCAGCAGGACCGCGGTCCACAACAGAATCGCGGTCCACAACAGAATCGCGGGCCACAACAGAATCGCGGGCCACAACAGAACCGCGGGCCTCAGCAGAACCGCGGTCCACAACAGAACCGCGGTCCACAACAGGACCGCGGTCCACAACAGGACCGCGGGCCTCAGCAGAACCGCGGGCCTCAGCAGAACCGCGGACCTCAGCAGAACCGCGCTCCCGAGCTGCAGATGGCGTCGGCCCGCGCGAATATTGCGTCGCAGTCCCAAGCGCGCGAGGCTCCGCGCCGACCGCAGCGTGCTCCGCAGCGAGGTCCCGAAGTGATCGTCCTGACCCGTCGCGCGCCGGAAGCATCTGCTTCGGGCGGCCGCGGTGAACCCCAGGGTCGGCCGATGCCGTCGGTGCAGCACGCTGAAGCGACGCACGACGCGGCGCGCCGCCGCCGTCCCCGTTAGCGATTTGGCCCGTTTCCCGTTTTCCCCTGCTTGCGTTTTGGCGCCCATGGAAGGGGTGACGAATGCGGCTGTGCGCGAAGTCCTCGCCAGCTACGGTCCGGTGGGCTTGGTCTGCACCGAGTTCGTGCGCATCTCCGGCGGGCAAATCTCGCCCAGCTACCTGCGCAAGCAAGTCGAGAAATTGCCTGATGTCCCGCTGAGCGTGCAGGTCATGGGCAACGACCCTGAGTTGATGGCCGAGGCGGGTGCGGTCGTGGCCCGCGCGGGCGCAGACGTGGTCGACCTGAACCTCGGTTGCCCGACCGGCGCGGCGGTTCGCAAAGGGGTGGGCGCGGCCTTGCTCAAACAACCCGAGTTGCTCGCACGCCTGCTCGGCACGATGCGCCGCCACGTGCCCGGTCTCTTGTCCGCCAAGCTGCGTGCAGGCTTCGACACGACCGACGACGCACTCAGCAACGCGCGCTTGGTGGAAGACAATGGGCTCGACTTCTTGGCGGTCCACCCCCGCCGCCGCATCGATCATTACCGCGGCACGGCCGACTGGCGCATCGTCGCGCTGATCAAACGCGAATTGTCGATCCCCGTCGTTGGTAACGGCGACATTTGGCATGCGCAATCGGCGCTGCGCATGTTCGAAGAGACCGGCTGCGACGCGGTGATGCTGGGCCGCCCGGCGCTCAGAAATCCTTGGATTTTTCGGCAGATCTCCGAGTTGCTGGCCGGACGTGAGCCGTACCGACCCACCGGCGTCGACCTGGCAGGACACTTCCGGCGTTTGGCGAGCGCGCTCGGTTCGCGCGAGCCGGGCGTGAACAATCCGCTCGGTCCACTGAAGGAGCAGCTGGGTTATCTGTGTCGCTCCGTCCGTGACGGAGCGCCGCTGCAACGACGCCTGCAACGTTTACTGACGCTCGACCTGTTTCTCGAAGCGACCGAAGAAGCCTTCAGCGCGTTGCCCGCCGAAGCGCTCGACCTGGGTGCGTACCCTGCTGCGAGTGCCAGCTAATCTTCGAACGTGACGTTGAACTTGCGGCCTTTGATGCGGCCAGCGCTCAAGCTTTGCTGCGCACCCTGACTGACGCGCTTGCTCACCGCGACGTACGAAAAGTGATCGTGGATTTCGATCTTGCCCACGTCACTGGCCTCGAGGCCGCCCGCTTCGCCGGTCAATGCGCCCAAAATGTCGCCTGGTCGAACCTTGTCTTTCCGCCCGCCCGAGATGCGCAAGGTCGCCATCTTTGCGTCTCGCTCCAAGCTCTTGGCGAGCGTGGCCTTCTCACCGCGCGGTACGGCCTCGCGCTGAGTGACGATCAACTTCTTCCCGGTAAACTGCTCGATAGCCGCTACCTTGCCCTCTTCACGAGAGGTACGGAGCGAGACCGCGAGTCCCAACTTCCCGGCGCGCCCGGTGCGCCCGACGCGGTGGACGTATACGTCTGGTTGGGAGGGCAGGTCGAAATTGACGACCAGATCCAAGTCCGCGATGTCGATGCCGCGCGCGGCCACGTCCGTCGCGACGAGCACGCGCGTGCTCGCATTTCTAAATTTTGCCATTACTCGGTCGCGATCGTACTGCTCGAGATCACCGTGCAGGCTGTCGGCGCTGACGCCGGCTTCCGAAAGCACTTTGGCGATCTCGGCGACCGTCACTTTGAGGTTGGCAAACACGAGCGCCGATTCGTGCGGGTAGGTCGCGAGCACCCAGCGCAGCGCGCCGATCTTCTGCTCGGTCTCCGCGGGCACGACCAATTGCTGAATTTCCGCGGCCTGCTCCGGTTCGGGCTCGACTTTCACGAACACCGGGTCTTTCTGATGCTTTGCGCACAGGTCGGCGATCGAGCTCGGGTAGGTGGCGGAGAAGAACACGGTCTGCCGCTTCTCGGGCAAGGCCCGCAGAATCTTTTCCATGTCCTCTTGGAAGCCCATGTCGAGCATGCGGTCGGCTTCGTCCAACACCACGGTTCCGACTCGATGCACACGCAGGCTGCGGCGCCGCAGGTGATCGAGCACGCGGCCCGGCGTGCCGACCGCGATGTGCGCGCCTTTCTCCAACGCTCCACGTTGACGACCGATCGGCTCTCCGCCCGCCAACACCAACACCGAGAGCCCTGCGTGACGACGCCCCAAACGGCGGATCTCACGGGCGACCTGCGCGCTCAGTTCACGCGTCGGGCACAGTACGAGCGCGGCAATCTCGCGGGTCGCGAGCTGAATGCGCTCCAAAATCGGCAGCGCGAAGGCGGCGGTCTTGCCGCTGCCCGTGCGCGACTGGCCAACCAAGTCCTTGCCTTCCAGTAGCACTGGCACGGTTTGGGCCTGAATCGGCGTCATTTTCTGAAAACCGAGCTCCGCGACGACCGCCAGCAGTTCCGGAGAGAGCGAGGTTTCAGCGAAGTCGGTCATGGGCGGCGCACCATAGCAGGCCGACGCGGAAGTGCCGCGCTCGAAGCACGCTAGCCCTGCTTCTGGCTCTCACTCGGCGCGCTGAAGCGGATTCGACGCGCGGCGAACGCTTCTTCGCTCAAGCCTTCGGCTCGCTCGAAAAAGGACGTGAAGCGTTCGGCGAGCGCGCTGATCGTCAAGCTCGGGTTTACGGCGAGGTTGCCTGGCACGACGCTGCCGTCACACACGTACAGCCCCGGGTAGCCAAAGACCTGGTGACGCTCGTCGATCACCCCGGTGGCGGCGTCGTGGCCGATGCAACAGCCGCCGAGGATGTGTGCGGTTGCAGGCGTGCGCAAGAGCACCTCCGAGATCACGTTTTGCGCTTCCCCCTGCAGCTCATCCGCCAGAATTTGTGCCGCTTCCTGGGCTATGGGTAAATAGCTGGGGACGGGTTGATCGCTGGCCACGTCTTTCAATCCGCGACTGAAGAGCGAGCGCCCTAGTCGCAGCTTCAGGTGTTGATCGACCGATTGCATGACGAGCAAGATCACGGTGCTGCGCGCCCAATCTCGCACTCGCCACAGCTTCAAAATGCGCGGCAATTGAAGCAGCATGCGCGCCAGCATCTTCAACGGGCGAGTGAACGCAGAGCCGTTCGGGGTGAGGGGTACCCCGAGCAAGCGCATCGCGCCCGAGCCACTCGGGTAACGCACGGACTCGATCTTGGTCAGCGAGTTGGGATGAAACGCAGCCCCGATGGCGATCCCTCGGGAGAGCTCGCGGTGGGCGTCGAAGCTAGTGGCCCCGAGTAGGCTTTCACCATTGGTGCGCACGAAGTCGCCCAAGCGCGCTGACACCGCAGGCAACGTGCCGTGCTGATCACGGTTCTTGAGCAACAGCTCGACCGTGCCGAGTACGCCTGCGGCGAGGATCACGTGCTTGGCGCGGAAGCGTGGTCCAGTGCGCCCGAAGCGCGAAGTCGATCGCTCGGTCTCGACCGTGTAGCCGCCGTCAGTCGGGACGAGGCGCGTTACCTTGAGCTCGGGGAACACCTGGGCCCCCCACTTCTCCGCAAAGTAGAGGTAGTTCTTGTCGAGCGTGTTTTTGGCACCGAAGCGGCAGCCGACCATGCAACCGCCGCACAAGTTGCAGCCCGTGCGCTCGGGCCCCGCGCCTTCGAAATAGGGATCGGGAACGGTGACGTTGGGCTTGCCGAAGTACACGCCAACCTCGGTTGCGTGAAACGTGTCGGCGGCTCCCATTCGTTCGCTGACCCGCTGTAACGTGCGCTCGCCCTCCATCAGGGCGCGGTTCTCGGTCACGCCGAGCATGCGACGCGCGGTCTCGAAGTGTGGGCCGAGCTCTTCTTCCCAAGCCACCGCGCGGCTCCAGGCCCGGTCGTCGAAGACGCTCGCCTGTGGTCGCATCAACGTGTTGGCGTACACTAAACTACCGCCGCCCACCCCGGAGCCGTGCAGCACCATCACCCCTTTGAGTAGCGTGATGTTCTGAATACCGAAGCAACCGAGGCGCGGTGCCCACAGGTATTTCCAAGCATTCCAATTGGTTTTCGGAAAATCGGGAGCGCGCCAGCGCTTGCCGGCCTCGACGACCGCGACCCTGTAGCCCTTCTGCGCAAGGCGCATCGCGCTCACACTGCCGCCAAAGCCACTGCCGACGATGATGAAGTCGAACGCCTCTGCCTGGCTTTGAGTCGACACCGTTTACAGTTTGTTGCGCCCGCCCACGCCTGGCAAGCCCGCGCAATCAATGCGCGAGCCGTCTCAGATTGCGCGAATGGCTTGGAGAGTACTCGTGACTGCGGTCCAGTCGAAGGGCGTCAGATTGCGCTCGGACATTTGAGCGACCCAAGCGCGGCTGACTTTCTCCAGCGCCTCACCGCGAGTGGCACCCAGCTCGGAGATCACGATTGCGCCCTCGCTGCGGCGGTCGTGCGCGGCGACTTGCCACTTGCCGGCGTCGTCCGACGCTTCACGAGGGGTGACGTGCACGTCCAGCATTTTTCCCGCGCTCTCGAGCTCGAACACCTTCCCGGCGCCGCTACGGTACTGCATCGTGACCTTACACAGCGGTTCTGGCTTTTCGGGCTTCACTCGTCGTCCTCGTCGTCGTCTTCCGAGCTGCGTGAGCCTTTGGGACGCATGTCGCGTGCCGCGATCAGCCAGTCTTTCTTGGCTTGCTGATACGTCGCACTGGTCGCTGCCGACAGCTCCTCGATGCTGAGGGCGGGCATGCGGCGCCTCGCGAGCTCGCCTCCGAGGTGCCCCTGAATGCGCGCGCGCGCCTCGGCCAAAGTGCCGGGCCAGCCGCCAACGACGAGGCGCCCGTCGGTCTGCATGCTCTTGCACCAAACCTGCGCCCAAGACGAGCCGAGGAGCAGTGGCTCTTCACTCAGCAACGCCTGGCGCTTGTCCGACCGACTCGGCCGCTTACGCGGCTCGCTGGACGGTGACTCCTCCGCAAGCAGCGGAGCCTCAGCCTCGGTCATGACTTCACGCCGCGCAGCCGCCGGCGTGCCCTAAATGCATTCATTGAGCCTCTTTCATACCACTGCCAGCAAATTTCGTTCGGCTTTCTTTGGCTCTCTCCTCGCTTTGCACGATCGGGGGCCGTGGACTTGGGCTTTGTGCGGTTGGTCCCGCGTGCTCCGCCGAGCTTGGGCGCGTTCAGCGCGCGATGGGCGTTGAGAATTGCCAGTGGCGCAGGAATTGGCGGGACCTGTGTCGGAATTGCGACGTTCTTTTTTTCGTAGGGAGCCGCGTGGCTCCGGCGTCGGAATCACTGAAGGAGTTCGAAACGATGAAAAAGATTAGTACTCGGGTTGGCCTCGGTATCTCGGTGTTTGCGCTCGGCGCCTGCCTGAGCTCGCTTGCCCTCGCCGACGCGCCGAAGACTCAGGAAAATGGTCGCCCTCAGTGTTCCGGCGAGCACGGTGGCAAGAAGACGGAGGCTGAGCGTCAGCAACACGCCGCAGAGCGCTTCAAGAAGGCCGACAAGAACGCCGACGGTTTTCTGACTCAAGCCGAAGTGGGCGACAAGCGCTGGACGCGTCTGCAAGTCGCCGACGCCAACAAGGACGGCAAGATCTCGCAGGCCGAGATTGCGCAAGCCAAAGCCGAGGGCAAGCTCGGCCATGGCAAGCGCGGCGACAAGCGCCCTGCGTGATGCCCTACCTCGAGTGCAGCAAGCCGCCCCGCGTCTGATCGACTCGGGGCGGCTTGCCAGCGCGGGGCGCCGAGCGCGGCAGGTGGATCGTGGCCGCGCCCTCGCTCGAATGTGCTAATGGGTGCGCACGCCCATGTTGAGTGATGCCCTTCGCAGCCGAATTTCTGGACTGGTCACACAGAACCACGTCGTTCTGTTCATGAAGGGCACGCGGCGCGCGCCGCAGTGCGGCTTCTCCGCGCAGGTCGTGCAGATTTTGGACGGGCTGGTGCCGGAGTACGAAACGGTAGACGTGTTGAGCTCGGCCGATCTGCGCGACGGCATCAAGGAGTTCTCGCAGTGGCCGACGATCCCCCAGCTCTTCGTGAATGGTGAGTTCGTGGGCGGTTGCGACATCGTGCGTGCGTTGCAGGAGTCGGGTGAGCTCGATCAGTTGCTTTCGAAAGCAGGCGCGCCGCCCGCTTTGCCGACCATCACCGTGTCCGACGCCGCGCTGTCCGCGTTTCGAGGCGCGCTCCTGGATGCCGACGGTGAGGTCTTGCACCTCAAGATCGACGCGCGTTTCCAGAACGATTTGTATTTCGCCCCGCGTGAACCGGGCACGCTCGAGCTCGACCTCCGAGGGCTAGCCTTGTTCGTGGATTCGGCCAGCGCACGGCGCGCCGACGGCATGAGCATCGACTTCATCGACGGTCCGAACGCGGGGTTCAAGATCGAGAACCCGAACCAGCCCGCGAGCGTGAAACAACTCACGCCGGCGGAGTTGAAAGACCTGCTCGGCAAGGGGAAAGTCACGCTGTTCGACGTGCGTCCAGAGCACGAACGCGCGCTCGCGAGCGTCGCCGAAGCTCGCCCGTTCGACGAAGCCGGCCAAGAGTACTTGCTTTCACTCGACCGCAACGCGCCCGTGGCTTTCTTGTGCCACCACGGTATGCGCAGCCAGAACGCCGCCGAGCAGGTGCTGGGCGAAGGCTTTCGCAACGTCTACAACGTGCGCGGCGGCATTCACGCTTGGTCGGAAACCGTTGACCGCAACGTGCCCCAATATTGACCGATCCGCTCGACGCACTCAGAGGCCCCATGTCATCGCATCCAACGAATTTCCAAGGTTCCGTCGTCGACGCGCTGCGACAAGCCATCGAATCAGCCATTCCCGGCGCGCAGGCGACGGTTGGCGGTGGCGGCGGTCACTTCACGATCGACGTCGTTTCGACGGCATTTGCCGGCAAAGGCATGCTCGAGAGCCAGCGGCTGGTTTACAGCGCGATCGCTCACTTGATGAAGGGCGATGCACCCCCCGTGCATGCGGTCGATAGCTTGAAGACGCGCACCCCTCCGGCGAGCTGAAAGCACGCGCCTCGAGTCGCCCTCTGGGGACCGAACGAGCTCGCGGCCTTGCCGAGAAGGCAGAGCGTCCATGCATTCGATCGATTTTCACGCGCATCACTCGCCTCAGGGCGCCTACGCGACCTTTACCTGCGGCCGATTCGGCGTCGGCGGCGGTCCGACGATCGAAGGCTCGCAACCCGCGAGCATGGATCTGGTGATCGGTTACGCCGATGGCGACACGGCCGACATGCACGCGCTGCCCTTCTTCCGCGGCGCCGGCGTGGCTGACTTTGCTGACTTCGCGGCCGACGCAGCCACCGCGCCCAGGAACCGACGCCTGCTGCTGGCCGACACGCGGCGGAACTACCAGCGCTCGGTAGATACCTGGAGTTCTGGGGATTTTAGCTTCGCCATCTACTCGCCGGTGGCGTCCATCCCCGACCCCGACGCCGTGGGCGAAGCGAGCTTGGCGCCTGTGTTGCTGCCCGCCGTTGCCGCTCGACTCACATTGACGAATTCGAGCAGCGTGCCGCGGCGTTTGATCTTCGCGATCACGCCGGGTCGGCCGTGTCGCTTACTCGGAGATGGCGTCCCGGGGGCAAAAGCCGTGGGCTGGGGTACCGATCTCGGTATCGCCGCGCGCGACGTGCCGGGCCTGGAAGCCTGGGTTGCCTTCAGCGATCTCGAGTACTTGAGCTCGAATCGCAGCCACTTGCTGGGTAAGACCTGCGGCTTTTCGCTGGTCGTCGCTCCGGGTGAAACGCGCACGCTCGATCTTTCGTTCGGATTTTTTCGGGCCAGTGTCGTCACCACGGGCCTCGAGTGTCGCTACTTCTACACGCGCTTTTATTCGACGCTGAACCAGGTCTTGCAAGTGGGCATCGAGCAACATGACCGGCTGCGCGGGGCGGCAGAGGCGCAAGCATCCGCGCTGGAGCTGGCCATGTCCGACGAGCACCGGCGCTTCTTGCTCGCGCACGCCGAGCGTAGCTACTGGGGCAATACGCAATTGCTCGAGCACCTTGGTCGCCCCTTGTGGGTCGTCCTGGAGGGTGAGTACGCGATGATCAACACGCTCGACTTGAGCGTGGATATGACGTTCTACGAGGCGTGCCACAACCCGTGGACGCTGCGCAATTTGCTGGACCAATTCGCAGAGCGCCACTCGTACGTGGACCGCTTGAATCGTCCGGCGAGCCGCGCCCGGGGCATGGAGCTCGGCCATATTCGCGACCCTGCGCTGGTCGAAGGGCTGCTCCTGCCGCCCGAAGAAGCGGACCTACCTGGCGGCATCAGTTTCACTCACGACATGGGAGTGGCCGGTCAATTTTCGCCCGCCGGAACCTCGAGCTACGAGATCTCCGGTGTGATCGGCTGCTTCAGTTTCATGAGCGCGGAAGAGCTCGTCAATTGGATTTTGATCGCCGCGACCTACGTACAGGTCACGGGCGACGAGGCTTGGCTCGCACGAAAGCTCCCGCTGCTGCGTAGCTGTTTCGAATCGCTGCAAAACCGCGACGACCCCGATCCGGCGCGGCGCGACGGCGTCGTCAGCCTCGACTCTGCGCGCTGCGGGGGGACGTTCGAGATCACCACCTACGACAGCCTGGACTCGAGCTTGGGTCAGGCGCAGGACAGCTTGTACTTGGCGAGCAAGACTTGGGCCGCCTGGCAAGCGTTGAGCTTGCTGTTCGCGCGCGCGTCGCTTTCCGAGCTCGCGCGTGCAGCGAGCGATGCCGCCCTGCGATTGGAGCGGACCCTGCTCGATTGGTTCGACCCACGACTCGGCTACCTGCCCGCGTTGCGCCAAGGTTCCTCGAGCGCGATCCTGTCGGCGGTCGAAGGCTTGGTCTTCCCACTCTTCTGGGGGCGCCGCGACCTGCTCGACGAAGCCGGCGCCCACGGCCCGTTTTTGGCGCAGTTGAAGCGTCATTTGCAGACCGTACTCGCGCCCGGACTCTGCCTATTTCCGGACGGAGGCTGGAAGCTCTCGAGCAGCTCCGACAATAGCTGGCCGAGCAAGATCTTCATTTGTCAGCAGGTCGCCGAGCGCGTGTTCGGCCTTCGACTGGACAGCGCGAGTCACGCGGCGCACGCCTCCTGGCAACAGCTGGGTTGTGCGGATTGGGCCATGACCGATCAATGCTTCGCGGGCGTTGGCAGGGGCTCGAAGTACTACCCGCGCGCGGTCACCGCCTGGCTGTGGCTGGTCCCGTGTGAGTGATAGCGCTTCAGTCCAGACCGGCCAAGCGCCGCGCCAAGGCTTCGACGCGGAGCATCGCGTTCAGGTTGCTGGTGCGGTGCGCGTGATCCATGGCTGCGAACAGGTGCGTCTGCTCTCGTAGCAGACGCTCTGGCGAGCGTTCGAGCAAGCTCACGTAGTGCTCGAACACCAACTCCGGATCGAGCGAGGTGCGCTTGATTACGGCGTGTCGAACCACGGCGTGCAGGGTGTAGCGCGTCCCGACTGGCTCTTGCACCAACTTCCAACTCAGCAACGGGTCGAGTGCGACCGGCAATTGCCCGCGAATCTTGGCCAATTTGCGTAGTGATTCGCGATCGACATGGTCGCCTTCGATATGCGCGAGCACACCCAAGATGCGCCGGCTTTGGGGCGACAACCTCTGCCAAGCCCAGGCCACGAGGATGGCGATTTCGGGCAGATCGTCCTCGTGATCGATCACGCGCACGCTCTGTACGCCGCGCTGCTCGAGGAATGTGCCCAACTCCGCCACGGTGGCCGCCGCCGAGCCGACGATGCCGTCGGCGATGTCCAGCGCGAGCGGGTTCCAGCGCAGCATGCGGGTCAGGCGCGAGACGCGCGGGAATGCGCTGCGGCCCGCGGTGACCATCGGCGCGGTCACTGGGAAAATCAGCACGCCGGCCAGCAAACAGCGGCGTGCGGTGATCACGAACGTGACGGGCGCCTTCGCGAAGGCATCGAGCAAGCGCGCCATCGCTTTGTCGTCTTCGTGATTGTCGAGCACGATCAGGCGCGGCCCCGTGCGTTGGAAAAACTCGTTCAGACGCGAGACGCGCTCGTCTCCGCCCGGCACGCCGAAGCGCAGTGCGAGCATCTCGGTCAGGGTGTAGAAATCCCACGCGCCGACGCGAAACCAAGTCGCGCGACCACCGAAAAAAGGAGCCAACCGGTGCGCCAGGGCCGCGGCCAGCATCGACTTGCCGCTCCCGCCCGCCCCGACCATCGCGAGGCGCGTGGGCGCCGTGTCTTCGATGGTCTTGGCGAGAGTCGCCAGTTCCGTCGCGCGCCCTTTGAGGCCACGCGGTGCGGGAGGGAGATCGAGCGGCGGCATGGACCCGGGGAGCGTACACCGGGGCGTGCGGTTCACCGAACACGCGAGCAGCGGCGCTGTCTTTCTGCGATTTTGCGGTACTCACCTCGCGGGGTGAGCGTCGAGGCGAATAAGAGTGAGACTCGCCGCAAAATCATTGACCCGAATTGCGTGCGCGCTGGCACTAAACTACGGCTCGACCCGCGCTCGGTTAGCGAATCGCGCTAGCGTCGTTTCACGTGAGTTTCCATGCGCAAGGGTGGGACGCGAGCCGCGACTTGCATTTTGGCAGAGATGCCCCGCGAAAATTCGATCGCATTCGTGGTACTCGAATAGGGCTCGGTGTGGTGGCGACAATTCACTCGCAGCGCGGCCCTAGCCGCCAAGACTGCAATCTTCAAGCCCGCGCAGATGGTACCGCCCAGGGCCAGCCAGCGCTCGGCGACTAAAGGACCCCATGATTACTTCGAAGCAACGCACTCTTATCGGTTTGGCTGCCCTATTCGCGATTGGCTCGACTCAGGCATGCGGCAGCGACGGCACGGATAGCTCGCCCGTAGCGGGCGCTCCCGGCACCGCAGGCGCCCCGGTTACCGGCACGGCTGGCGCCGCAGTCGGTGGTGGTGGTGGCGCTCCCGCCGCTGGCGCTCCTGCCGGTGGCGCTCCCGCGGCTGGTGCTCCCGCCGGCGGTGCCCCCGCGGGTGGCGCTCCCGCCGGCGGTGCGGGTGGCGCAGCTGCCGGAGCCCCCGCTGGCGGCGGCGGTTCGGGCGGCGCAGCTGCAGCAGGTGCAGGCGGCAGCGCCGCGGGTTCTGCCGGAGCATCGGGCGGCAGCGCGGGCAGCTCCGCGGGTGCCGGTGGTGGCGGCTCGACGCCGACCTACGCCGCCGTCAAAGCCATCTTCACCGCAAGCTGCGGTGCGGGTGCGGGTTGCCACAACGGGAACCCCCACACGAACTTCACGACCGGCGATCTGTACACGACCTTGAGTACCCCGATCCCCGCTACACCGGCCCAGCGCGAGTGCAAGGGCTCCACGCTGATCACGCCCAACGATGGCCCCAACAGCCTGATCGTCAAGATCGTCTCTGGAAGCACCATGTGCCAAAACAGCGGCGCGAATCAGACCCTCCCCCGCATGCCGAACAATTGCGGCAGCAACCCGATGTGCTTGAGCGCAGCGCAAATCAAGACCATCTCGGACTGGATCACGGGCGGCGCCCCGCACTGATCGCGCTCGCATACTGAGCCGATGACGCGGCGCTCGTCACGCCGCGTCGTCGCTCAAACCATCGAGACGCGCTTCATCAACGTGCCGCATAGCTTCGATTGCGGGTCGCGTTCTCGCTCGATGGCCAAGCCTGCTCTGAAGACGGTACTCGCGCTGGCTTCGTCACCCAGCACGACGTGACAGATGCCCAGCAACTCGTGATCCGCGGGTTCGGCGTGGCCTTCGACGAGTGTCGTCAACAGGCCTCGCGCGGCGGCGTGTGCTTCGACCATGGCCGGGGTTGCGGGCTTGGGCGCGCCCTTCATCAGCACCATCAACTGCAGCGCTTGGCGCTGGTCTTCCACGCGATATCCCGCAAACGCTGGGCTCGCGAACAAGTCACGGTAGCCGCGGTAGGCGCCGTCCGCATCACCGCCCTTGGCGCGGCCAATGATTTCTTTGACCGAACGGACGAGCTCTTCATTTGCCACAACGCCAGCGTAGTCCGCGCGCTCGCCAAATCCAAGTCACCCGCGGACCGGTTGGGCTGCTCAAGCGTCGCGCTGTCGTTGTGCCCTGCCCAGATGCAACAGGGCCGCCGCGACCGTCGCCGCCAGCGCACACAGCGCCTCTCCGTTGGAGTGGTCGTACACCAAGTAGTCGCGCCCGATCACGTCGTAACCCGCCAGATGCCGGACGTGACGTAGTGACTCTGTGGCGCCCAGGTGCAGGCTGTCGATCAGCGAGCTGCGTGCATCTTCATCGAACGGTGCGCCGAAGCGGGAAAACACCGCGTACAGCGCGCCCTGCGGCAGTGGCCACGTGCCGTCGTCGGAAACGATCTCGAGTAGCCCGTCGCTTTGCCGCAAGTAGACTGACGACAACTGACCGGTTGTCGACGAGAACTCGTGGATCCTGAACATTGCGCTATCGCAGCCTAGATCGATTTTCGCCCGCGAGAATCCAGCGACCGCTTACTGAAACGTGGAGCGCCCCCCGCGCGCCGTCGCAGCGAACCATAATTGACCCAGTTTCTGTGCAAAATCATGGGGTTCCCTGCAGTGCGGGCTGCTTCCGAATCAGAGATGGATGTATGTTCCCGTCATGGCCAGCGACACGTACCACGAGCCCCTCGAGCTCTTGTCCGAGGACACCAAGAACAAGCACCGCGCGATTGTCTCGCTCATGGAAGAGCTCGAGGCGATCGACTGGTATCAACAACGCGCCGAAGCCTGCACCGACCCGGAACTCAGCGCGGTGCTGATCCACAACAAGAACGAAGAAGTCGAGCACGCGATGATGACGCTCGAATGGCTGCGCCGTAATGACGGTGTGTTCGACGACAACATTTCGACCTACATCGATTCTCGCGGACCGATCACGGAGGTCGAAGAGGCCATGATGTCCGGCTCGGGCGGCAAGGGTGAAGGCGGCTCGGGCAAGGGCGGCAAGGTCCAAGGCGGCGCCGGAGGCAAGGGCGAGGGCGGGGCGGGCAAGAAGAGCGAAACGCGCGCCAAGAACTCGTACAACACCTCCGAGTCGCTCGGGATTGGTAGTTTGAAAGGGAACAAGTGATGGATCTGCTGAAGCGCCAGAAAGCTCCGATCGTCAGCGAAGCCTGGGATCAAATCGACGAAGAGGCGCGGCGCGTACTGAAGCTGCACTTGGCCGGCCGCAAGCTGGTCGACTTTTCCGGCCCGCACGGCTGGGAGCTGGGCGCGGTGAACACCGGTCGGCTCAAGCACATCGAGCGAGGTCCGGTCGAGCACGTGAGCCACGCGATTCGCGACGTGCGCCCGCTCGTGGAACTGCGAGCGCCGATCTTGCTGCCGATTCTAGAGCTCGACTACGCGGCCCGTGGCGCTGACGACCTAGATCTAGACCCCGTGATTTTGGCGGCGGAGAGCGTGGCTCGCGCGGAAGACGAAGCTATTTTCCACGGATTTCCCGAGGGCAACATCGAGGGCATCATCGACTCCAGCCCGCACGCGCCGATCGAGGTGCGCTCGAGTCAAGCGTGGCCGAGCGCCGTCAGCGCTGCCAAAGAGGTGCTGCGCATGGCGGGCATCAACGGACCGTACGCGCTCGCTCTCGGCATGGAGGCCTACGACGAACTCACCGCCGACGGTGACGACGGGTACCCGCTCCGGAACCGCATCGAAGAGCGCGTCTCGGAGGGAAATCTGATTTGGGCTCCTGCACTCAAAGAAGGAGCCGTGCTGCTGTCCATTCGCGGTGGCGACTACGAGCTCACCGTCGGGCAAGATCTGTCCGTGGGCTACGCCTCGCACGACCGCACGACCGTCGAGCTCTACCTCACCGAGTCGTTCACGTTCCGCGTGCTCGAAGACAAGGCCGCGATCTTGCTCCGCCGCGTGCGCTGAGCGCGCGCGAACTCGCCTCTGCCGAGGACCCTGGGGCGTCAATCAGAGCTTGCCGCCCCAGGTGAGCGTCACGGCAATCGTTCGAGGGGGCCACCTGGTGGGGGGCGCCCCTCGCTGTCTTTGATGAGCTGGTCGTAGCGCGTCTGCTGTTCGGGCCGCAGCAGCGTACGGATTTCGCCGTCCATCTCTGACTTCTGGGCGCGCAGCGGCGCGCCACAGCGGTCCATGATCTCGCGCGTGAGGGAGCGGCGCTGTTTGCGATATTTGCCGAGGATGCTGCGGACGCGGTCCTCTTGCTCGTCGTCCAGCTTCAGGCGGTGGGATAGGGCGCCCATACGTCCGTAGTCACCCATGGCGTTTGGGTCGCGAAAGATCCGCGCGTAGTGTCGCTGCAGCATCGCGCGCGAGCCGGCGCCGCCGAGCAGGATGCCCAGCAGGAACACGGCGAGCAGGGCGCCGTAGCCCTTGAGCTTGTTGCGGTCCATCACTCGAGCTCCATGGCAGCGTACGAAGTCGCCATCTCGTCGTCGACGGTACCGTCGACTTGGACGGCCCAAACGACGGCCATGGCGGCCGCGATGGCCGCTACGGGCAGCAAGCGACGGGCAGAGAACCAAGTCGTTTCGAAGAAGCTGGGCGCGTTCTCACGCTCGATGGCGAGCATCACACGTGAAGAAAAGCCTGCGCTTGGCCGCAATGCGTCGGTCGCGCCGGATAGCCGCGCCAGGCGCGCTTCGATGTCATCTCGCTCGGTCACGACTGCTCTCTCTTCTGGCGCAGCGTGGCGCGTGCGCGGACCAAGCGTTGCTCCACGGCGCCCTCACTCACGCCCATGATTTTGGCGATCTCGGTGTTGTTCAGGCCCTCCATGCTTTGCAGCACGAGCGCCGCTCGCTGATCGGTTGGCAACGCGCGGAGCCAGTCGTCGAGCTCGGAGAGCGCCATGCGCGCCTCGGCAAAGGCCGCGCCGTCCCAACCGAGGTCGACTTGCTCGTCACTGGCCTCGCCGCGACGCTTGCGACTGCGCTTGGCGTCGATCGCCCCGTTGACGACGATGCGATAGAGCCAAGTATTGGTGCTCGAGCGACGATCGAACTCGCCGGACGTGAGCGAGCGATAGGCTTTCACGTACGCTTCTTGCACTACGTCTTCTGCGTCTGCTTGATTGCCCATGATTCTAGCGCCTAGTCGCACGAGCTTTTGACTCGTTGCGTCCACGATTTGTTGAAAGGCCGAGCGGTCCCCGCTGAGGACTCGATCGACGGCCTTTTCGAGTGTGTCCAATGGTGGTTGTCTCCGGACCGTTCACGTCGCCTCTTCTTACGTGGTCCGACGACCGAGCTCGTCGACTTCCTACGCGGGCGTGCATTTTTGTTGTGAGTTGTCGGTCGCGCGGTCGGCTCGCGTCTGTAAGTGCTCGAAATCAATGAATCAAATAAATGCCCCAAAAAAATATCGCAGGGCCGCGTAGGGGGCGACCGGGGGCCTTCGTCGGATGCATTGAAACTCAAGGAGAACATCAATCATGCGCACTACGATTCTAGGGTCCGTCGTTTCTGGGTTCATTGCACTGTCGCTGGCTGCTTGCTCGGGCGCGAACGTCGAGCCGGTCGATCAGAGCGCACAGGCTGAAACTGCTCATCTCGAGGCGCCTGCGCCGGCCGGCTCCGTTGCGGATGGCAGGGGGCGTCCCGACGGCGAGCATCATCGCGGTGGCCGTCGCGGCCCGCCCGACCCGGCCGAGTTGGTGAAGCGCTTCGACAAGAACGCCGATGGCAAGCTGCAAGTGAGTGAGCTGCCGGAGCGCATGCAGGAGTTCATGGGCAAAGCCGACACCAACACGGACGGAGTGATCACGGTCGAGGAGCTCAAGGCGGGCCAAGAGAAAATGCGCGCCGAGCACTTGGCCAAAGTCGACACTGATCACGATGGTAAAGTGAGCCCAGAAGAGCGCAAGGCCGCCTTCGAGAAGTTCGCGCAGGAGCGCTTCGCGAAGATGGACAAGAACAACGACGGAGCGCTGAGCAAAGACGAAGTCGGTGACAAGCACTGGGAGCGCTTGAGCGTTGCGGATGCGGACAAGAACGGCAGCGTGACTCGCGATGAGATCAAGACCGCGATGGCAGCGGGCACGCTGAAATTCCCGCATCATGGCAAGGGTCAGGGTCATGGTCACGGACCGCGCGGCGAGCGGGGCCCCGCTCAGGAAGGCGACGCGCCTGCGCCTGCTGCGGCTCCGAGCGGCACGTGAAGCGCTGCGCCGAGCGTGACTGACGTCTGAGCGACCGAGCGAGACGAGACGAGGCGTCGCGAGTGCACGAGCACCGCGGCGCCTCGCGCCATTTTGTCGCTCACGGTCTGACGGGTACGCAGCTGGGAAAGTAGCGCTGCTAGCGCAATCGCCGGCGCGGCGTGCGAGTGCGCCGCTGTGGTCCGGGGAGCGCCGCTGTAGGACCAGTTAACAATCCGAACCTCGCGCCGTTCAGCGGAGTGGAGATTCATCCTGGTCGCCCCGCTTCCGAATCGTTACGCTTGAAGGTCTAGGAATGGTCGTTCGGATCACGCCTGCACCAATGCGAGTCGCACCTGAAACCGTAACGGGCGCGGAGCGTCTGTCCGAGACAGAGCGCAAGGCTGCGCGCGCGGTTCCGCCGCGCACCGAGTACTTGGCGGGTGCCGTGATCGCGGATCGCTACAAGCTCGTTCGCCCGCTCGGGCGCGGTGGTATGGGCGTGGTGTGGGTCGCGCACTCGTTGGTGTTGGGTGTCGATGTCGCGCTCAAGTTGATTCATTCCGATCTCGGCGGTTCTACGGGCGCGACGCGCATGGCTCGGGAAGCGCACGCCGCGGCACGACTCGGCCATCCGGCCATGGTGCGCGTGTTCGATTTCGGCTGGACCAGCCGCGCCGACCCGTTTTTGGTGATGGAGCTCGTGCAGGGCGAGAGCCTGGGCTCGATTTTGCGCCGCGAGTTGCGTTTGCCCGCGATTCAGGCGGTTCAAATGCTTCTGCCCTTGGCCGACGGTCTGCGCTCTGCGCACGACAAAGGCATCGTTCACCGCGACATCAAGCCCGACAACATCTTGGTTGCGCGCGACGAGTTCGGTCGTCAGCAGCCGAAATTGCTCGATTTCGGTATCGCCAAGGTCGACCAAGCCCAGAGCGCCGAAGATCGCAAGCTCACTCAGGAGGGCATCGCGCTCGGTAGCCCGGACTATATGTCGCCCGAGCAGGCGCTCGGAAAAGAAGACATCGATCACCGCACCGACGTCTGGGCTCTGTGCGTCGTGCTGTACGAGAGCATCACCGGGCAGATGCCGTGGGACCGCCCCAACTACAACGCGTTGATGCAGGCGATCATTCACGAGCCGCCCGCCTCGACGACCGAGCTGTCTGCGGGCGACGCCGACTTGTGGCGCGTGATCGAGCGCGGCCTGCAAAAGAACCCGGAGAATCGCTGGGCTTCGATGACCGAGCTGGGCGAAGCCCTGGCGTTGTGGCTGTACGAGCACGGCGTGAAGGAAGACATTTCCGCAAACTCCCTACGCGCGGTCTGGCTCGACGGCACGTTGTCGGGCGTGCGCATGGACCTCTCTTCGCTCATGCCCCAAGGGGGCTCGTCGGGCCGGATTCGGATCAGCGGTAGCGCCAACCCGCAAGCGGAAGAGACGGGGACGCGTCGTCTCTCTTCCACTCAGCGGCCCGTGATGGAGACGGCGAAGCCGGCCGCTCTCCTGTCCTCACTGCCGCCGCTTCGTCCGCGTCGGCGCTGGCTTCTGGCGTCGTTCGTCGGTGGCGCGTTGATCTTGGGTTTGGGCTTGGGCTCGCTGCTGCGCGGAGAACGAAGCTCTTCTGCGGCGCGGCCTGCTGACTCCGCGCCGAGCGCGCCGCGCGTGTCGGCGGCGTTGCAAGCGCCGACACCGGAAACCGCCGAGCCGCCTCCTTTGCCTGCTAGTACGACGCCTGCCGCGTTGGGTTCCTCGCAGACGCCAGGCAAGCCGCCGCCCCGCCTGGTGACGAGCCCCGCGCGCAATACGCCCGCGGCTCGCTCGCGCCGTGGAAAGAGTTACGATTTTGGCTTTTAGACCCGGACTCGGTTTGGCATTGCTACTGTGTGCGGCATCGGCGCACGCGCAAGATGCGGAGATACGTACGGCCGCGAGAGATCTGGCCACGCAGGGCGCGCAAGCCTACGACGAGGGCCAATACGCAGAAGCGAGTGACTTCTTTCGCCGCGCCCACGAGTTGGTGCACGCGCCCTCGATTGCGCTGCTGCAAGCGCGAAGCTTGGCCAAGCTTGGGCAACTGCTACAGGCGATCGACATCTACGAGCAGACCGCGCGCTTCAAACTCGCGGAGGGCGCGCCCGAGGCCTATTCTCAAGCCGTCGAGGCCGCGCGTTCCGAAGTCGAAGACGTGCGCCACCGCTTGCCCCGTCTCAAAGTCACGCTGATTGGCGCCGCCAGCGGTGAAGTCGTGCAAGTCAGCATGGACGATCGACCAACGCCGGACGCGCTGCTCGGTGTGGCGCGCCCGACCAACCCGGGCCCGCACCGCATCGAAGCACGCGTCGCAGGTCAGCTCCGCGCGACGCGTGAAGTTGCCATGATCGAAGGCGAGAGCTACCAAGTGGAACTCGACGTTCGACCCGCGCAGCCCGAGCCGCGGGCGGCCGCTGCGCAGAACGCGGATTCCTCCTCGCTCGGCGCGAGCGGGTTCTCTACGCGGAAGAACTGGGGTTACGTGGGCTTGGGCGTGGGCGCTTTGGGATTGGGGCTCGGGACCTACACCGGCCTGTCGGCGCTGCAGCACAAGTCCTCGCTGGATTCGCTGTGTAATCCCACCTGCCCGCGTTCTTCTGCCGATGACCTGCACTCGTTTCGCAGCAATCGGACGATCTCTTACGTGAGCTTCGGAGTCGGAATCGCGGCCGTGGCAACCGGTGTCGTGTTGCTCACGCTGGGTAACCCGGGGCGAGAACAATTGGCGATTCGCGCCTTGCCGACCGGTGTGCAGATTGGCGGCCAGCTGTGAAAGTGCGGTTTACGATTCTGGCTTCGCTGCCGCTCGGCTTGCTGCTCACGGGCTGCCCTCTGACGGACCATTACCAATTGCTCGACGAAAGCGCGGCCGCGCCCGGCGTGGGCGCGGGTAACCCGGGCGGGGGGCGTCCGGAGAGCGGACCCCCTCTCGGCGGTATCGGCGGAGTGGCGGGTGCCGAAAGCGGCGCCGCTGGCGAAGCGGGTGACCCAACCTCTAAAGGTGGCTCGGAGATGGTCGGTTCCGGCGGCGGCGGTGGTGACATCGAGACCGCGGGTAGCAGCGGCACTGGCGGCGCTGCTCCCTGCGTCGCCACCTGTAACGCGAAGCGGAGCTGCGTGGCGAACGGCTGCACGAGCGGCTGGGTATCGATGGCGAGGCCGCCCAGCCAGCTGGTTGCTCGCTCGAGGGCCGCCTCCGTCGCGCTGGGCAAATCCGTATTCATCTGGGGAGGTCTCGACAATGACGGCGCGGCGCTGAATGACGGCGCCCTCTACAACCCAGTGCTCGACACCTGGAAGTACTTGCCTCGCGATCCGGGCTCCCCGAGTCCGCGCATCATGGCAACCGCGGTCTGGACCGGCGCTGGGTCGAACAAAGTCGTCGTGTACGGCGGCACCGATGCCGGCGGCGGCATGACCTACAAGGACGGCGCAATCTACGACGTCGCAGACAATTCCTGGGCACCCTTGCCTCCGCATCCAACGATCAGTAAGCGCAGCGCTCCCGTGGGGTACTGGGACGGCACTCGCGCGATTTTTTTCGGCGGCCTCAATGGTGCCAATCCGGTCGCCGGTGCCGATCGCTTCGACCTCAAGACTTGGACGGTCTCGACGACGAGCGGTGACCCGGGGGCGCTTGGCTCGTCGGCGACGGCCTGGGATGGCTCTGTGATGTACCTGCAGGGGGGCGTAATCGGCGCGGTGCGCCAGGACCGAGTGTTCTCCTACACGAGCAGCACGGACGCATGGGCGAATCTGAGCAAGGCCCTTTCCGTGCGCTCAGGCGCGTTCGGGGCTTGGGATGGTTCGCGCTTCGTCGTCTGGGGCGGCCAAGACGACGGCGGACTGCGCACCGACGGTAAAGCGTTGGCGGGCACGACTTGGAGCGACATGACGCTCGGGCCGCTCGAAGCGCGCCGCGTCGCGTTTCGACGTTCCGGCTGGAGTTTTCAAGTGAGGCCCGGCGTGATCGCGATCGTGGGCGGGCTGACCTCGACGACGGGTGTTGGCACTCTGGCGATCAACGGCGCCAGCTATGACGTGAGCAACGCGCGATGGAGCGCGATTCCCGATTGGACCTCGCTCCAGAGCCACGAGTATGGCATCGGCGTTTGGACGGGTGAAGAATTCGTGATCTGGGGCGGTCGCGACCAGAATGTCTCGACACTGACCGGCGAGCGCTGGGCGCCCTAGTCGAGCCGCAAGGGGCTCGCTCTAGCTGCCGATGCCGAGCCCGGGTCGGGTGCGCTCTTCGTGTTCTTCGAACTCTTCCACGCGATCGGTACGCAGTACGTCTGTCACGGTCGACAGGAGGAGCGCGACGCTGCACGGCTTGCGCAGGTAGCCCGCCGCCTTCCCCGTACTGGTCGAATTCTCGCGCACGAAATCTTCGTGCCCGGACATGAATAGGATGCGCGCGGCGGGATCGATACTCAATATCACGCGCTGCGTTTGCTCGCCGTTCAGGTGAGGCATGTCTAGATCCAAAATCACCAAATCCGGATAGCGCTCGGCGTTGGCGTAGATTTGCGTCGCCTCTTTGCCGCCGGGTGCCTCGAGCACTTCATGCCCGGCTTGGCGAAGTAGGCGAGCCGTGCTGCGGCGCACTACCTCTTCATCGTCGACCAGCAAGATGCGAGCGGAGGTGCCGGATTGCGGACGCAAGTCACGGTGCCCACTCGTGATACGCACCGGCTGCGGCTGGCCCATGCTCGCGGGCAGATAGATGAAGAAGCTGGTCCCTTTGCCGGGTGCGCTTTGCACTTCGATGTCACCACCGTGCATGTTGATCACTTCACGTACGGTGGACAAGCCGAGGCCGAAGCCGGCGCCCTCCGGTTTGGTCGTGAAGAACGGCTCGAAGATGCGCGTTCGTGTCTCGGCGTCCATGCCCGTGCCAGAGTCGGCGATGGCAATGCGGACCCGCGCGCGCTCACCCTGGGTGGGGTCGACGAGCTCCGCGCGAATGCGCAAGGTTCCGCCCGCAGGCATCGCATCACGTGCGTTCAGGCACAGGTTCATGATCACCTGGTGCAGCTCGGCTTGATCGCCGGACACGATCAGGTTCGGTTCGATGTGTTGGTCGAGCAAGATTGCGCGGTCGAACGTGTGGTGCGCGAGGCGTATTACTTCTTGGCAGACGACGGAAAGGTCGACCAAGGCGTGGCCGCGGCTGCGCCCGCGCGCAAACTTGAGAATTCCCCGCGCGAGTTCGCTGGCCTGCGCCAGCGCAGTTCGAATGTCGGCAACGCTGTCTTTTACGTCTGGAGCGCCGACGGGGCGGTCTGACGGCAAGCGGCCCAGAAAATCGATGCTGGCGGAGATGGCTCCGAGCATGTTGTTCAGGTCGTGAGCGACGCCAGCGCCGACGCGCCCCAGTGCCTCCAACCGTTGCCGCTGCAGCAGCTGATCTTCGATCGGGTCGAAAGGCGCGAACAAGATCAGCACGCGCGGTCCGACTTGGATCTTGTCACCGAAGCTCAAAAGCTGCTTCTGGATCGGTACGCCGTTGACTTGCGTGCCGTTCCGGCTGCCCATGTCTTCAATCACGTACGCGCCCACTTGGCTGCGCGTGATGCGCACATGGCTGCGCGACACTTCGGGATCTTCCAGCACCACCGTGCAATCGATGGCGCGCCCGAGCAGCACGTCGCCGTCGATCTTGAACTTTTGGCCAGCCTGTGGCCCCTCCAGAACGATCAAGCGCGCGGGCCCGCCGCTGATGACGCTCTCTTGAGTAATGCGATGTCGTGGTTGCGCCAAGGTGATGTGAGACCTCGGAGAAATGAGCACGAGGGCCGCCAGCAGCTTGTCACGTTTTGCTCAGGAAATCCCCGCTTCAGCCCGCCTTACGCGGCGCAACGGACACCTCCACGAGCAGCCGATGGGACTGTCCTGGCGAAAGTGTCACACGAGTTTTTCCTACATTGGCGCTCTCTACACACAGCATCCCCTGCCATCCTGCAGCGCCCATATCGGGCATTTGGGAGGCTCGCTCTCGCCACGGATTCCAGACCACGGTGGCCGCGGAGTTTTCCTTCTCGATGCCAATCGTGCGCTGTCCCGCGTGATCGTCGATCGTGCACTTGCCGGCACTGTCGTAGATTCGGTCGGTTTCGGCGACGAACGTGAGCGTACGCGGGCCTTCGGTAAAGACGCCCTGCTCCCGCACCTTGTCGACGTAGCGAGCGCCTTCGAGGCCGCTCAACTGCGTTCGTGTGACGTCAGCAACTGCGAAGTAGCTGTGCAGCGCCTCCTCGAAACTGAACGGCTCGCTGTCGAGATTGCTGACCGTGAACTCGAGCCCCAGGCTGCGCCCGAAGGCCACGCGCAAGGTCGCCGTGAATGCGTGCGGGAACCAGGCCCGAGTTTGCTCGTCGCTCTCCAGCGCGAATTCGAGCTGAATGCGCTTGGCGGCGCCCAGCCGCGCGCCGCGATACTGGAACGCGCTCGTGCGCGCGAAGCCATGGGCCGGGAACTCTTGGTGCTCGGGGTGGGCGCCGAACCACGGAAAGCAAATGGGCACGCCGCCGCGGAGCGCCTTGCCCGGCGCATACACGGCGTTCTCGCTCATCCAAATGACCGGCTCTTGCCCGGCGGGCTGCCAGAGCGCAACGTGCGCGCCTTGCAGGTACACGAGCCCTGCTGCAGTTTTGCTGGTGACACGCACCGCGGGCAGCCCGTGCTGCTCGGTGAGCTCGACTCCCGGCAGCTCGCGCAAAAATTTCGAATCGTCCTGTGTCATCTCGTTCTCCTTCACCTGACCTCTAACGACGGAACGCTTCGAGGCGGCGGCAGGCTTCATCGAGCTCACCCTCGCGCTTGGCGTAGCTGAACCGTAGTAGGTCGTCGCCGCGGCCGCTTTCGAAAAACGCGCTACCCGGCACGGCCGCTACTCCGCTCAGGCGGAGCAGCTCGAGTGCTCGCTCTTTCGGCCCGGCCCCGGGCAAATTGCGCGAGTCGGCCAACACGTAGTAGGCCCCCTGGGGCACGTGCGGCGTGATACCCGCGCGCTCGAGCGCGGCGCATAGTTTCTCGCGCTTGCGCGCGTATTCGAGCTTCAGGTCCTCGTAGAAGGAGTCGGGTAACTGCTCCAGCCCGCGCGCAACCCCGATTTGCAAAGGTGCTGGTGCGCACACGTACACCAGGTCGTGGACGTGCCCCAGCTTGTGGCAAAGATCGGCCGCTCCCACGAGGTAGCCGATGCGCCAGCCCGTGATCGAAAAAGTCTTACTGAAGCCGCCCAACGTCAGCGTGCGCTCGCGCATGCCGGGCAGCGTGGCCATAGCCACGTGCTCGCGCCCGTCATACAGGAAATACTCGTAGATCTCGTCGGTGATGACATACAAGTCGAACTCGCGGGCCACGCTCGCGATCGACTCGAGCTCGGCGCGCGTGAACACTTTGCCCGACGGGTTGCCCGGCGTATTGACGACGATCGCGCGCGTCTTCGGCCCGATCGCGGCGCGCAGCGACTCCGCCGAGAAAGTCCAGTTCGGCAGTTCGAGGGGGACGAGACGCGGCGTGACGGCGAGGGCGTGCAGCGTATCTACATGGTAGCCATAGTACGGCTCGAACAGCACCACCTCGTCACCGGCGTCGAACAGGCCGAGGCAAGCTGCGTAGAAGGCGCCCGTCGCGCCGCTGGTGACGACCACCTCTGTTTCGGGGTCGACGCTCGCGCCCGTATCGCGCATGACTTTACGCGCGATCGCTTCGCGCAGCGGGGTCAGGCCATCGTAGCGGGTGTACGTGTTCGTGCCTTCGAGCATCGCGGCGGCGGCACCGAGACGCACGGGTTCCGGCAGCTCCGTATCGCACACCCCTTGCGAGAGATTGACCCCGGAGACCTTGACGCACTCCAAGGTCATGTTGCGAATTTCCGATTGGCGCAGAAAAGCCAGCTGTTTCGACGTGCGAAGGGTCACTGAGGGGGGCTCCGGTGGGGCGTGTTCAGATGAGCCTGAGCACTCTTCAATAGGTCTGCGCCGGGCGCATTCATGTCGATGGGCAAGGGCGCTTCCGTGATGCGTTCGATGGCGTGGCGCGCGAAGTAGCGTACCAGGGGGTAGTCGTTGGCGAGTTGCTCGGTGACCAATGGTAGCCAATCACGCCGGCGGTCGCGGCCCGCGATCGCCACGGCCGTGCCCTGCTCGTGTGCTTTGCCATATCTGAGCGTCGCCTCCAGGGCGTTCACGCGCAAGTCCTGACCATACAGCCGGCGCAAAGCGTTTCGGTCGTAGCGCTTGTGCCACAGGCGCTCCATGGTCGAGACTAGCTGATCGACGCTCTTGTCCGTGTGGCACAGGGCGCACTCCAGCGGTCGGTCGCCCTCTACGCGCTCGCGATCAGTCGGCGAACCGATGCGGTGGTAGCGGGTCAGCTCGTAAGCCAGTCCCATATTTTTCTTGGGCATGTGGCAGTTCAAGCAATGGCTGCCTTCGCTATCGGCGGGGTGATGAGTGTGCGCGCGCTGCGCTGCGGCGCCGCGAAACTGCTGGTGGCAGCTCGCGCAGGAGGCATCGCCTTTCGGCCCTTCGAGCGCGAGCAACGAGCTCTTCGGATCTTCGGCGTGCGGGTCGTGGCAATGCACACAACTTTGCTGGGTACTGCAGCCGCCGAGCGAGAAGTCGCGCGCTTCACCGGAGTTGATGGTGCTGCCGCCCGGATCGGGCCGGCGCGAGCGCCCCTCCCAAGTGTACGGGTAACGCGAGAACAAAACGGTGTGACACTTGGCGCACACGCGATTGACGTCTTGTGCGTGGCTCGGCTCGGCGCCGCTCGCGGTCGTGGCCTCTAGGAACTCGCTGCGCAGGGCCAGCGTTGGCCGCACGCGCCCTGGGTTTTGGGTGTGCTCGCGCGCGCCGCCGTGACACGCCTCGCAACCGATGCCGAGCTCGACTAGGTGCTGCTCGTCGAAAGCGTCGCGCGTCGCGTCGATGCTCACGGTCAATGCGCGCTTCAGCCCGTAGTCTCCGAGGTCGCGCGGTTTCCCGAGCTGGGTCAGCTCGGCCGCGAGGGCCCGTTTGAGCGCCGATTCGTCGCGCACGACATAGCGCGGGCGCTTGTCGTCCGGCAATTCGACGCTGGCCGAGCCTTGGTAGCCGTGAGCACGTTCGCCGTACACGTCGTCGAGCAGCAGCGACAGCGTAGGGGTCGTATTGTGGCAGAAGATGCAGCTGGTTTTCCAGACCACGCCCGGCTCGAGCGAGGGCCGTTCGCGTACCATCACCGAGTAGCCTTTGTAGCGCCACTCGCCGTTGAAGATCAGATACGACACGGGCAAGACTCGCTCTACGTCGCGCGCCGTCGCGAGGGGTGACTCCGGATCGACTTCGGCGCCGACGAAATCTTCCCGGTAGCGCCCGCCGATCACCTTCGTCACGCGGAACAGGGAGTCTTGCTTGCGCTCGCCGCCGCCAGACAAGCGCATGAAGCGCTGTCCCGCGATTTCCTCCATCCGCACCGAGTCTTCGCGGAAGGTGAAGGTGCCGCCAGAGAACGACGCCTTGCTGCTAGTTTGGCGAAGATCTCGGGTCATCCGGTGCATCGGCGAGTCGAGCCAGGCGTTGTACTCGCGCACGTGGCAGCCGGCGCACGCGGCAGACCCCGCGTAGTCGGCGCGAGTGATGTTGCTGCGCACTTCGGCGACCGGCGGTTCACTTTGCGCCGGGCGACTGGTCCTTGGACCTTCGGGCTGCGCCGCGCCGCAACCCAAGAGCACCGCGCAGCCGAGTCCGAAGAGCAGAGCCGCTGTCTGCTCTTCGTTCATTCGTGAATCGCCTGCGAGCAGCTCTTGGCCAAAAAATCACGAAACAGGCTGACTTTGGTCGGCACTTGGCGCGCGGAAGGGTAAACGACGTGCAGCGCCGCGCCCTTTTGCCCGTACTCGGGCAAAACTCGCAGCAATCTGCCCGTCGCGAGGTCGGTGGCCGAGATCATGCGCGGCAAGAGCCCGATTCCGCCGCCCGCGACCGCCGCCGCGCGCACGAAGCCGAAGTCATCGCACGCGATGCGGCAGTTCAGCTCCAAAGTCTCCTGCCCACGAGGCCCATCGAGCTGCCAGCTGACCCGACCCTCGCGCGCGCCGAAGCCGATGATTTGGTGGCGGGCGAGTTCGGCCAGCGCGGTCGGCAAGCGGTGGTGCTCTGCGTAGCTCGGCGCGGCGTACAGCTCGAAGTTCAGCGTGCCCACTTTGCGAGCGACCAACGACGACGACTCGAGTCGGCCAGCTCGAACGGCGAGGTCGATGCCCTCCGAAACCAAGTTCAGCTTGCGGTTCGTCAGCAACAGCTCGACCCGCAAGAGCGGGTACCGCTCGCAGAATCGCACCACCTCTTCGGACAGAAAGGCCGCGCCGATGTCGTTCGGAGCCGTGACCCGCAACAAGCCTTCTGGTTCTTTGCCGCCGCTGCCGAGCGTGCGTGTCGCGTCACGCAGGGAGGCGACGAGCGGCGCCACGCGCTGATGAAAGACATGTCCTTCACCGGTGACGCTCAGGTTACGCGTCGTGCGGTGCAGCAGGCGCACGCCGACCGTCTCTTCCAAGCGGGCCACCGCTCGACTGACGGTCGACGTTGGCACACCGAGTTCACGCGCCGCCTTGGCAAAACCACTACTTTCAACGACGCGTACGAACGCGGCTACGTCATTGAGATCCAGGTCGCTCATCGCCTGGATACTAACCCGGGAGGCGCGGGACTTTGCCCTCCGCGCCTCCGGTTTCACGGGCCCGGCTTATTTTTGCTTGATCAGCGAAATGTCGATGGTGATCTTCACTTCGTTGCCGACCAACACGCCGCCGGCCTCGAGCGCCGCATTCCAGACCAGGCCAAAGTCTTCGCGCTTGATCTTGGTGGTGGCGGTCGCGCCCACGCGCACGTTGCCGAAGGGATCGGTGGACGGCGCGCTCGGACCCTCGACGTCGAGCACGACCTCTTTGGTCACGCCGTGGATGCTCAAATCGCCGGTGACGCTGAGCTCGTCCGAGCCCTTCGCCTTGACGGACTTGGACTTGAAGCTGATGCTCGGATACTTATCGACGTCGAAGAAGTCGGGGCTCTTGAGGTGCCCGTCACGTTTTTCTTCGCGCGTGCTGATCGACGCGACGTCGATCACGGCTTCGATCTGGGTGGCCTCTGGCTTGCTCGGATCCCAGCTGACCTTGCCCTCTAGCTTGGTGAACTCACCGCGCACGTTGGTGATCATCATGTGCTTCACCGTGAAGCCCGCGTTCGAGTGAGAGGCGTCGATGACCCATTGATTCGATTCTGACATGTGAAAACTCCTGACGAAGCGCTGCGCCATCGCAAGCGTGAGGAGAGTGTGCGTACGGGCAGCGCGCGCGGCTAGTCTACAATTCCAGACTCAGTGTTGCGTTCGTGCAACGAGCGAGAATCCCGAGGTTTGTCGCGATTCCCCCCGGACGTCAGACCGGTCGGGTGCGCTCTTCTTGGTCGAGGTGGGCCTCGGAGCCGCCCAGGGCATCGGCTACGGCACCGAGCAGCACCTGCACTTTGCACGGCTTGCGCAGAAAGCCGAGCGCGCCGCGGGCGTGAACCGCCGACTCTCGGGTCGGCTCGTCGTGGCCGGAGACGAACAGGATGCGCACGTTGGGGTCGACCTTGAGCAGGCGATCTTGCGTTTCTTCACCGCTCAACACCGGCATGTCCAAATCCAAAATGACCAAGTGGGGCCGCGGGTGAGCTTGGCGGTACGTCTCTATCGCCTTCACGCCGTCCATGGCTTCCAAGACCAGGTGTCCCGCTTGCCGCAGCAGGCGAGCGAAGCTGCGCCGCACGACCTCTTCGTCGTCGACGAGCAAGATCAAGCCGCGCGAACTAGGCTGCTGCACTTCGTGGGCGCCGGTGACGTTGCGCGGCTCTTGATCGGGCTCGTGCATGGGCAAATACACCAAAAAGCGGGTGCCTTTGCCCTCCTCGGTGTCTATCCGGATCTGCCCGCCGTGGAACGCGACCACTTCTTTGACGGTGGCGAGCCCCAGACCGAAGCCGGCGCCCTCTCGCTTGGTCGTGAAGAATGCTTCGAAGATACGCGCGCGCGTCGCTTCATCCATACCGACCCCGTTGTCTTCGACGCACAATACGAGGTGAGGAACGTTCGAGTTGAGAGACTCCGGTAGCTCTCCGCTATCCGCGGCCACGGTACGGGCCGAGACACGTAGCAACCCGCCTTGGGGCATCGCGTCACGCGCGTTCAGACATAGATTCATCAGCACCTGGTGCAGCTCGGCTTGATCGCCGCGCACGGACAGGCCCGGATAAATCTTGGATTCAATCTGAATTGCGCGGTCGAACGTGTGCCGAATCAAGCGCATCACGTCACTGCACAACCCGGAAACGTCGACCGGGGAATGGGCCTGAGCTCTCCCACGCGCGAACTTCAAGATGCCGCGCGTGAGCTCCGTGGCCTGAGACGACGCGAGCCGAATGTCTTCGAAGCACGCGCGCACTTCTTCGTGGCTCAGCGTGCGCTCGGCGGGCAACTTCGCCAAGTAGTCGATACTCGCGCCGATCGCGCCGAGCATGTTGTTCAAGTCGTGCGCGACGCCCGCTCCGACGCGGCCGAGCGCCTCCAGACGCTGTCTCTGCAACAGCTGATCTTCGATCGGGTCGTACGGCGCGAACAGTAGCATCACGTGGGGGCCGACTTGGATCTTGTCGCCGAACGAGAGCAAGTGGCGAGTGATGGGCAGACCATTGACCTGAGTACCGTTCTTGCTGCCGAGATCCTCCAGCAGATACGCCCCCAAGTCACTCTTCGAGACGCGCGCATGGCTGCGCGAGACCTCGGGGTCTTCGAGCGTGACAGAGGCGTCTCCGCTTCGGCCAATCACGGCGTGGTCGCCGATCTTGAACTTTCGCCCTGCTTGCGAGCCCGCAATGGCGATCAATCGCGCCGGCCCGGTGTCGAGCAGACGGTCTTGAGTCGAGATGTGACGCGAAGCGCTCGTCAAGTGCTCCAGATTAGCACGCTCTTTTGCAATACCCAGATCTCGCCCGCGATTCACGGGGAAATGACCTGGTCACCGGGTCGTTCGATGTGCGCGCCCCAACCCACGCGTCACGCGGCGCGTCGGGTGGGTTCAGCCGCCCTGCGCGCAGCGAAAACCAGCGACCAGCATGCGCCACTCTGGCGGGTGATGTACGCGGTTCGACGCGCGCAGCGCCGCACCGGGGTAGTTGAATGCACCACCTCGAAGCGCCCGCTCGCAGGTAGTGGGGATTGGATTCGAGCCAGTGTAACCCTGGCGCTTACCTTTGCGCAGAGCGGCCAATGATTCGAGCACCTGCTCGCAGTTGCCCGGCAGGCCTCGATCACGCCCCTCCCGAGCATAAGCCAGCGGATCGTAGATGTCGGCGGTCCATTCCCACACGTTGCCGGTCAAGTCGAAATGGCCATAGGGACCGCGCCCGAGCGGGTAGGAGGCGACAGGCATGGTGGTCGCGCCTTTGGCGCCCACTTTGCGTCCGAAGCAAGCCAGCTGCTCTGCGTCGGGCGCGTGGTCGCCCCAAGCGTACTTGCGGCCGTCATCGCCGCGCGCGGCGCGCTCCCACTCCGCCTCGCGGGGCAGGCGCTTGCCGCGAAACGCGCAGTACGCGCTGGCATCGAACCACGACACGCCCACCACCGGTTGCTGTGGGCCGCGAAAGCCAGCTTCCGGACCGGCACCGAAGCCGGCCGCGACGTTGTCGCGGTAAGGTTTGCACGCGCCCGCCGCGACGCACTCGAGGTATTTTTCGTTGGTGACCTCGGTCTTGTCCAAGAGAAAGCCTGGCAGCGTAACCGCGTGCGCGGGCTGCTCGTCACGCTCGCCAACGCCATCGGCGCCCATCATGAATGTACCGCCGGGCACGGGCAGCATCTCGTCCGGCAGCGCCGCTGTCGGCTCTTCACTGGCGGCGGCACTGGAAGCCAGAAGGGCGGCGCAGGCCCAGGCCGTGACGCTTCGCCATCCGCGTTCGCTCATGGCGCTGAGGGCGTCGCGGTCTGTAGCAGCACGCTGAGCGACACGCGTCGGTTGGCGGGGTCGACCGCAAGCTCCGTTTTCGCGGCGGGGCCGTACACGCTCGCGGTTGCGGCGATGGTCGACAGGCGCCGTGAATCCACGCCGAGCGACACCAACAGCTGCTTGACCGCGCGCGCTCGCGCTTCGGCGAGCGAAAGGGACTCACCGGGGGTCGTCTGCCCGACCACCCCCACGCACTCGAGGGTCGGGTCGTCGGCCATGCGCTTGGCGACGGCGCGCGCCGCGTCGCTGGCGTCGGGAGAGAGCGACGATGAGCCTTGCCCGAACGTGAAGCGTTCGCTGATCACGCTGCCCTCGGTGCGCGTCCGACCGAGCCGGTCTTGTTGGCTGGCGGAATCGATGGCTGCGCAACCCACGATCTGCGGTCCGGCCACGGGCGCAGCTCGCTCGGGATCGAAGGGTACGATGTCGGCGGTTACGTCTTGGGGCAGGCAGGTGACGGGCTCCGCCGCGGAGCGACAAGCAACCACTTGCTGCGGCTTCAAATGATCGACCAGCGCGAACTCGTGCACGGCTCGCGCGCCGAAGCGGACGCGCAGGTCAGCCGGCGTGAACTGCGGATACTGCGCGTTCGGCTGCGGTGTGTAGATGGCTTCGTACACTACGTATGGCAGCGGCATCGCTCGCTCTTCGACCTTGCGCAGGTCGCGTTGCTTGCACTCACCCACCCAGGCTTGGGTCGGGCACGGCTGGCGCGGCGCGCCCGAGCAACCGGCACTGGTGCTCACGAGCAGCGCGACCAGGAGCCGCGCGCTCGACCAACTTCGACTCCGTGAGTTTCGTGGTGTCGCCACGTGAGCACGCTATCATCACTCGCCGCGCGCTGGCTCGGGCGCGCGAAACAGCCGCTCTTTCAGCTCGAAAGCGCGTGATTCATGGGGACGCGACCGAGGGCACTTGGTGGTGGGGGGAGGGGTGCTCCCCGGCCGCGTCCACGACTAGAGGACACACGAGCTTGCTCGTTTCATCCACTAGATTGTGAAGTCGACAGGCGATTTATTCTCGCAGCCCGAGCAGCGACGCCGCGCGCGGGGCGTAATTCTACGTCGCGTTATTCCCCGGTGCCGACACTTGGAACAGCGTCGGGGTCGCGCAAGATCGTGTCGCCGAGTTCACCCGCCGTAAACGGCGTAGCGCGCTTCGTTGCGACATTTCCGACTTTGCATTTCGCGTTACTGGCGTCGAGCGGACGACCGTAGGGCTCTTTTGCGAAAGCGGGTGCGACGTAAACCTGTCCGTCTCCGACGGGCTTCGGAATGATCGCTGCGCCCGCGCGTGGCCGGCCCGCGCGCGCGCCTTCCACGAACACGATCACGTCGTTGCCCGCGATGCGATAGCCCCAATACGACGCCCCGGAGGCGCCCTTTGGCTCGTTGCTACAAGGCATGCTCTCCGAGCTCAGCGCCATCGCCAGCTGAGTGTTGTCGTTCAGCAGCGGCATGGTGCCTTGCCACTTGAAGGCGGCCGAGGGTGCCGAACCAATGGCGACCTTGATGCAGGCGCACGCGGCGTTGGCGTGTTCGATGACCAAGCTCATGTCGCTGCGCGCGCCCAGCAGCGTAGGGCCAAGCGGCGGGGTGTTGGTCGAAGCGATGGCCAGCGATTTGGCGCTCATCGGCTTATTTAAGTCGGCCCCGTCCTCCGGACCTTCTTCGGCGTCGTGTCGCGCGCGCGTCTTCACGTCACCCTGCACCGAGGCCGCGCAGCTCCACGTCGCGAGCGTGAGCCCGAGCATCAGAGAGGCGGTGCCGCGCGCGGAGAGTAGGCGCGCCAAATTGCGCCGAATGGCTTGATAGGACGAGCCCACGACAAAAGCCTCCCATCCTTCAGGGCGTTTGGGCAAACTCTTGCCGTGGACATCGACTCGCTCCGAGCGCGCCTGGCGGGGACGTCGACTTTGCGCCCAGTGGGCAAAGTGGTCGGAGTCACCGGCTTGCTGCTGCGCGTGACGCTGCCCGGAGCGCGCGTGGGCGACGTTCTAATCGTTCATCGCCGCGGGGAGCCGCTCAGCGCCGAGGTCGTGGGCTTTGCGGATGGTGAAGCGTTGGTCGTGCCGCTCGGCGAACTCACCGGGGTGGGTCCGGACGACGTGGTCGAATCCACGGGTAGCGGGCTCGAAATCGGCGCGGGCCCGGCGTTGCTCGGCCGTGTGCTGGACGGCCTGGGTCGGCCGATCGACGGCCGCGCGGCCCCAACCGGCCTCAAGTGGGTGCCGGTCGATCGCGCCCCGCCCGCGGCGCTCGGTCGTCGCCCCGTGGACACCGAGCTTGCCACGGGCGTCCGCGTGATCGACGGCCTGATGACCCTCGGGGTCGGTCAGCGCATGGGCTTGTTCGCGGGCTCTGGCGTGGGCAAGAGCACGCTGCTCGGTGCGATCGCGCGCGGTACGGCGGCCGACATCGTAGTCGTCGCGCTCGTCGGTGAGCGCGGCCGTGAAGTGTCGGAGTTCCTCGACCGCGCGCTCGGTGCGGTTGGCCGCGCGCGCTCGGTGGTCGTGGTCGCTACCAGTGACGCGCCACCAGTCGAGCGCTTGCGCGCGGCGCAGAGCGCAACTGCGATCGCCGAGGCTTTCCGCGACCAAGGCAAAAACGTCATGCTCTTGGTCGACTCGGTGACGCGTGTTGCCCGCGCGCAACGTGAGATCGGGTTGGCCGCGGGCGAGCCGCCCGCGCGGCGCGGCTATCCGCCTAGCGTTTTTGCACTCTTGCCGCGCCTGCTCGAGCGCAGCGGCCAAGGCGAAACCGGCTCGATTACCGCCATTTACACGGTGCTCGTCGAAGGCTCGGACATGGACGAACCGATCGCCGACGAAGTGCGCGGCATCCTCGACGGGCACATCGTGCTCGAACGATCGATCGCCGCGCGCGGCCATTATCCGGCCGTGGACGCGGTGTCTTCACTGTCACGCGTGATGGACCACGTGGTGTCTCCGGACCACGTGCAGGCTGCGCGGCGAGTGCGCAGCGCGCTCGCACTTTACGAGCAAAAGCGCGACTTGATCGGGCTCGGTGCTTACGAAAAAGGCACCGACCCGCGGCTCGATCGGACGCTCGCGCTGCTGCCCGAGCTCGAGCGCTTCTTGTGCCAAGACGCGGGGCTCAGCGAGCCGCTCGAGCGCACGCGCAGCGAGCTCTTGCGTTTGGCGCAAGAGCTCGCCTGAGCGGCGACTCAATCGGCGCTGGCTTCGCCGCCGAGTTCGGTCTCGAGGTCGCGCAGCAACTTCTTGGCTTGCTTACTCAGCTTGGTCGGAACGCGCACGTTCACGGCCACGTGGAGATCACCGCGGCCCTGGCGATCGAGCCGGGGCATGCCTTGGCCGCGCACGACGATGATGCTGTTCGGCTGAGTGCCGGGGGCAACGTCGGCCTTGACGACCGTGTCGTCTGGCATGGTGATCTCGAGCTTGCTGCCGAGCGCGGCTTCGGCAAAGGAGATCGACGCGCGGGTGCCGAGGTCGGCGCCTTGACGCTCGAAGCGCTCGTCGGCCTCGACCTCGATGTCCACGTACAAGTCGCCCGCGGGAAGCCCTTCCGGGCCGGGCATGCCTTGGCGCGGCACGCGCAGGCGCTGGCCGGAATCAATACCGCCGGGGATTGCCACCATCACTTTGCGGGTGCGCTCGACCGCGCCCGAGCCGTTGCAGCTCTTGCACGGGGAGGGCAGGTATTGGCCGGTGCCCCGACAACGGGCGCACGGGCTCGAGAACATGATGAAGCCGCGCTGGGCGGTGACCTGACCCGAACCGCGGCATTGGGTGCACGTCTCGGTCTTGGTGCCGGGCTCTGCGCCTACGCCGTGACACGTGTCACAAGGGGCGGCCCCGCTCACGTTGATCTCGTGCTTGCCGCCGAGCAGCGCGTCGCGCAGCGAAATGACGGCCTCGACCCGTACGTCTTGGCCGCGCTCGGCGCGTTTGCGCCGACCCCCGCCGCCCTGGGCTTGACCCCCAAAACCCCCGAAAAAATCGGAGAACATGTCTTGGAAGTGGCTCAGGATGTCGCCCATGCCGCCGTCGAAGCCCGCGGCGCCGTTGAGCCCGGCATGGCCGAAGCGGTCGTAAGCCGCGCGCTTCTCTGCGTCGGACAACACGGCGTAGGCTTCACTGGCCTCCTTGAATTTTTCCTCAGCCGCCTTGTCACCAGGGTTTCGATCCGGGTGATGCTTCAGGGCGGCCTGACGGTATGCCTTCTTGATGTCGTCGTCAGACGACTCTCGAGACACGCTCAAGACCACGTAATAGTCGCGCTTTTCACTCATACTGGATGTCGCCGAGCCGAAGGCCGAGACGAAGATTTGGTCGGCAAGTTAAGGCTTCCGATCGACCTGTCAACGCGCTTCTTCGTTCGTGGGCGCGGTTTCCGGAACTGGACCGTCCCCGACCGGCGCCTTGCCGGCCAATTCGAGGCGTAGCGACAAGCTCTCGATCGTCCACGCGGCGGCTTGCAGATCCGCTTCACGCTCAGCGAGGGAGCGCTCGAGCTCGGAGTTGCCCTGCTTCGACTGCTCACTGTTGCGCCGCTCGAGCTCTCGAACCAGTTCGCGCCCGGTGCGTTCTGCTGTTCGCAGCTCTTGCTCGAGCCGGCGCACTTCGGTGCCGCGCTCGGTGAGTTGGCGTTCGAATTCGGCCAACTCGAGCGCGCTGCCCTGCTCGATCTTCTCGGCCTGCTCGGCGATTTGGCGGTCACGTGCCGCGAGCTCGCTCGCGACGCGCGCGATTTCACTGGCCTTGCTGCTCGCGTCGGCGCGCAAATTTCCGGCTTGGGTGCGCAATGCGCTGAGCTCGGCGCGAGCCGCGCTGAGCTCCTTTTCGTGTTGGGTCTTCTGCGCGCCGCTGGCTTGGCGCTCGGCTTCGAGCTTCACGCGCTCGGCTTCGAGCTTCACGCGCTCGGCATCGAACTTTGCGCGCTCGGCTTCGAACTTCGCGCGCTCGGCTTCGAACTTCGCGCGTTCGGCTTCGAGTTCGGTTTCCGTGTGATCGGCGCGTTCATCAGCGGTGCTGGCACGCGACTCGAGCTCTTTGATCCACTGATTGAGGCGGGTGAGCTCGGCTTCGCGTGCCTTGTTCTGGGCCGGGCTCTCGACCGGCGCCGCCGCTATCGCCGCTACGGGAGCCACGGCTTTTGAGCCAATACTGCCGAGGAGGCGCCGCGTGGGCAGCTGAATGACCGCGAACTCGTCGAGGCGCACCTCTTGGTTCGAGGCCAGCGCGATGAAGAAGTCCGGTTCCTCCGCGCCTCCGGGCACGAAGCTGGTGTCGAGCGCGGGTTCCGGCTCGCCAGACGCCGAAAAGTCGGCGATTGCGTAGCCCACGAATGGGGTTTGGCCGAGCATGCGCACGTGCTCGAATTCGGCGGCCACCGCGTCGTACAGGGCGTAGTAGTCGAGGCTGGTGGCGCCCGGGTTGCCGGAGCGCAGCAGCGGAAATGCGGCTTCGGGGTTCGGGCATGCGACCACTGCGACGCCGCGGGCGCCGAGCGCACGCTTGGCGGTGCGAATCACCGACTGCACATTGAAGGCGCCCAAATGGTCGACGAGCGCCAGCTCGAAAGCGCCGTCGCGGAGCGACAAGTCGCTCTCGGCCAGACTGGAGAAGGCGATCTGCGTGGAACGATTGCGCGATGCGGCTTCCGCCACGCGTACCTCGTCCGGATCGCACACGTGAATGGAGCGCGCGCCGCGCTCCAAGAGCTGCAACGGCAGCGCGCCGAGTGCATTGCCAAACACCAGGACGCGGCGATTGGAGGCTAGCGGCTCGGCATAGGCGGCCAGCGCGATGCTCGGCTCCAGCGAAGAAGGTTCGGTCATTCGAGGGGCCGGAGGCTAGCGGAGAAACAGCGGTGGTAAAAGCCTTCCGCCGCGGGGCGGCGCTTTGCCGGCTAGGGCTGACGGCAGGGCGCCGGCACCTTGCACGGAGTGCCGCAATTCAGGCCTAATGCGTAACGTTCGACTTGGCGCGCTTGCTCGTTGCCGAGGCCGGAGCCGGCCAGGCACAACATGACCGAGTCCTGGGGATTGAGGGGTTCTGCAGGATCGGTGCACAACGCGTTCAGGCACTGACCATCCTTCAGACCGTGCCCGGGAGGGCAATCGGCGTCGCTTTGACAGACGAGCGCACGGCATTCCGCGGGTGTCGTCGGCACCTGCCCGGGTACCACGTCGCAAATGCCCACCAAACGGCCGGCGCGGCTCAGGGCCAGCGCCTTCTTGTCACCCTGACGCTGATCGCCAGCCGTTTGCTTCAGCAGGCATTCGCCGCCGCGATCGCACTTGGCTGAAAATCGGCGACCTTCGGTGTCGACCAGCTCACGCTGACTCGTGCTCTTGCAGCCGACCAAACTCGAAATCAGTGCCAATGCAAGCAGCCAAGCGGGGGGTGCATGTAGCGCTGTCGTGTGCAGAAACCGTGCGGGCATCGCTGGGGCAGCATGGCTCGGGAGCGAACAGCGCGTCAAACCCCGCGCATCTGGCGCGTTCGGTGCGCTTGCCGAGTTCGGCGCGCAGAATTTCTGAGTTTTTTTCGGCACGGCGCTATGCTCCCAAAACTCGGTTCTCCGAAACGCCTCGAACTTGGTCATGTACAAGAAAACACTCGTCGTCGACGGTATTACCCCGGTGGGCGCCTACCAGGCGCTGCGTCAACGTTCAGAGGGCGGGTCGTTCCTGCTCGAAAGCGTGGTGGCCGGCGAGCGTTGGGGACGTTATTCGATTTTGGGCTACCGCCCACGTTCGCAGCACGTGATTTACGGTGAACCGGGAGTCGACCCCTTCACTCAATTGTCGCAACTCGCCCCCGGTGGCGGGGCCGACGAGACGGACGTGGCGGCGCGTTTCGCGACCGCGTGTGTCGGTCTGTTGACCTACGACATGGTGCACTTCGTGACCAAGGTCGAGCCATGGCCGGAGCTGCTCGGTCGCAAGCGCCCGATCGCGCGCATGATCTCGGACGCCACGGTCGTCGTGTTCGACAACCTGACGCACACCGCCGTGATCGCGGCCCAAGATCCGGCGGAGATCGAGCGGGCCGAGCACGATCTCTCGCATGCCACCACGCTGCCAATGATGGCCCCGCCGGATCCGCAAGCGCTGCCGAACGACGTGCACGTGAACATGAGTGACGCGGAGTACTGCCGGGCCGTTGAACGCGCGAAAGAGTACATCCGCGCGGGGGATGCCTTTCAAATCGTGCCTGCGCGCACCTTTTCTACGCCTACCGATGGCGCCGATCCGTTCGACGTTTACCGGGCGATGCGCGTGCTCTCGCCGGCGCCGTACATGTACCTCCTCGAATTACCGGAGCGTGACGGCGCTTCCGCGGTGGCGATCGCGGGCGCGAGCCCCGAAACGTTGGTGCGCGTCGAGAACGAGCGCATCACGCTCCGTCCAATCGCCGGCACTCGCCGCCGTGGCCGCAGTCCGGAAGAAGATCACGCCCTCGCCGAAGAAATGCTGGCCGATCCGAAGGAACGCGCCGAGCACGTGATGTTGATCGATCTCGCGCGCAATGACGTGGGGCGCGTGTCCAAGTCGGGCACCGTGCGCGTGCCGCTCCACATGAGCGTCGAGAAATACAGCCACGTGATGCACATCACGAGCGAGGTCGAGGGCGAGCTCGCGCCGAACTTGGGGCCGTGGGACGTGATCCGCGCGACCTTCCCCGCGGGTACGCTGAGCGGCGCGCCCAAAGTGCGCGCCATGCAAATCATCCGTGAACTCGAGCTGCGCCCGCGTGGCGCGTACGGGGGGGCTATCGGCTATGTCACGCGCGGCACGAGTTTGGATTTGGCGATCGCCATCCGCACCGTGGTGATGCAAGACGGCCGCTTCGAGGTGACGGCGGGCGCAGGCGTCGTTGCTGATAGCGTACCCGAGCTCGAAGCCCTCGAAACCCGCAACAAGGCGCGTGCCGCCCTCTCTGCTATTTCCGCTGCCCGGCGTCGCTGAAACCGAACAATGCCCCTGAGTGACGAGAACGCCTTCGGCGTCCTGATCGGCTATTTTGCCATCGAAGACGACGAGTACAGCCTAGAACCCGACGAGTTCGCGGCGCGCTTCAGCGAGTTTCGCGCCGCCCTGCGAGGCTGCGTGGAGACCTTTCCTCTCGCGCACTCCGGTGTCGCGCGAGAGCTCGGCCACGCCCTTTACATCGAGTTCGCCGACGGCGAACAATTGGAAGACCCGATCGCTTGGATCAAGCTCGTGCGCGCGCGTCTCAAGGCGCTCGATCTCACGAGCGTGGGCGTACTCAGCCATGGCGGCCGCTGGCAGGCGGACCCCGCAGAAGCGCCGCCGCCAACTGTGAGCGGCATCGAGTGGCTACCCGTGTCACTCCCCAGCGAACCCCTACGCCGCGCGCTGTACGCAGAGACCGCCACCCACGGCAACGACGAAGAAGACGAAGCCGCCTGGGGCCCCGGGATCTACGTCGACACCGAAGCCATCGAAGCCCTCGGCCGCACCCTGAAGAACGCACCGACCCCGCTCTCCGTTGCCGGCGCCACTTTTTTTCGCGTCGCCCGCTGAACGCGCTGCGCTCGCAAACGAACGTTCAAAGGCGCTTGGTGGGCTCGAAGAGAATTTAACCGCCAAAACGCCAAAACGCCAGAAGAGGGAGAGGGGATTGGGTTCGCGCTTGGCGGTGAGCACGTCGTGATTTGAGCGCGGCACGTCGGTTATCGGCTCCCAGAGGGC
>Ga0247740_1000133_pt1 | contig 39030 bp, 41 predicted proteins | sample UWRJL148409B2_FD_180942 | JGI IMG/M metagenome (GOLD analysis project Ga0247740, IMG submission 180942) | Plant litter microbial communities from Arlington Agricultural Research Station in Wisconsin, United States - UWRJ-L148-409B-2 | ecosystem: Environmental > Terrestrial > Plant litter >...
CGGCGCGATCCGTGACGATGCCGTCGACCCCGAGATCGAGGAGACGGTGCATAGCCGGAGCGTCGTTGACGGTCCAGACGTGCACCTCGACCTTAGCGGAGTGCAGCAGCCGAATCATCCGATCGGTCACTATCCGTACACCGGAATATTGCTCGGGAATCTGCACGGCATCGATTCCGCGCAGAACGCGGCGCAGCAGGGGAGCGGAGCGCAGGCGGCCGGCGACGAGCGCCGTCGCGAAGAGGGCGGATGACGCGGAGGTCGCGACCCCCGGCAGTCCGCGCACGGCCGCCCGCCGCCTGCTCTCGCTGAACGAGGTCACCAGCACGCGGTCGACGGCTTTCGCGTCGAGGATGGCGGCGACCGTGGGCGCCACGGCGTCGGCACTCTTGATGTCGATGTTGAACCGCGTCTCGGGGAACGCGTCGAGCGCCTCGGCGAGCGAGCAGAACGTCTGGTCGTGGCCGAGTTCGATCTCCTGCAGTCGCTTGAAGCTCAGGACGTCGACCCGGCCGTCGAGGCCGGCCACGCGTGTGAGCTCGGGGTCGTGACTGATGACCGCGACACCGTCGCTCGACGCGTGCACGTCGGTCTCGATGTGGGTGACACCGATGCCGATCGCGGCGACGAACGCCAGCAGCGTGTTCTCGGGTGCCTCGAGCGCGAGGCCTCGGTGGGCGAGCACCCGCGGGGGAGCGGGGGTGAAGAAGGGCGTGATGGTGGTGACTCCGTGGTTCTGCGCTGGGGGGCGCTGCCAGCGTCGGGCTAGACCGTGGGCGGGGCCGGCGGACGCATTGGCGACGACTCGGGCGCGCGACCGCCCATAAAGCCCGAGGTGATGCCCTTGAGCGCCTCGGTGAGCTCGGTCGGGATGATCCAGAGCTTGTTCGACGGCTGCTCCGCGATCTTCGGCAGCATCTGCAGGTACTGGTAGGCGAGCAGCTTCGAGTCGGGATCGCCGGCGTGGATCGCGCCGAATACCGTCTCGATGGCCTGGGCCTCACCGTTGGCCCGCAGTACCGCGGCCTGAGCCTCACCCTCGGCCTCGAGGATCGACGCCTGGCGCGAACCCTCGGCCTGCAGGATCGCGGCCTGCTTGGTTCCCTCGGCGGTGAGGATCTGCGCGCGGCGGTCACGCTCGGCACGCATCTGCTTCTCCATCGAGTCCTGGATGGACACGGGCGGGTCGATCGCCTTCAGCTCGACGCGGCCGACGCGCACGCCCCACTTGCCGGTCGACTCGTCGAGCACGACGCGCAGCTTGCCGTTGATCGTGTCGCGGCTGGTGAGGGCCTCCTCGAGGTTGAGGCTACCGACGACGTTGCGCAGCGTGGTCGTGGTCAGCTGCTCGACCGCGCCGAGGTAGTTGGCGATCTCGTAGGTCGCGGCGCGGGCGTCGGTGACCTGGAAGAACACGACGGTGTCGATCGAGACGACGAGGTTGTCCTCGGTGATCACCGGCTGCGGCGGGAACGAGACGACCTGCTCGCGCATGTCGATGAGCGGGCGCAGCCGGTCGATGAACGGAACCAGGATGTTGAGGCCGGGCATCAGCGTCTTGCGGTACTTGCCCAGACGCTCGACCACTCCGGCGTTGGCCTGCGGGATGATGCGGATGGAACGGAACAGCACCACGATCACGAAGACCACGATGATGATGATGAAGATCACGAGGATGATCTGTCCGAAGAGTTCGCCGGAGGTCACAGGGCGGTCCTTTCAGCGGGTTCGACCACGGCGGTCGCCCCATCGATGGAGATGACGACCACGCGGTCGCCGGTTTCGAGCGGGAAAGACGAGGTCGTGCTGGTGAGTCTGGCCGTCCAGGTCTCGCCGTTCGACAGCTTGACGTAGCCGTTGGCGCCGACGAAGTCGGTCGCCACGACGGCCGGCTGGCCGAGGAGAGCGTCGACATTGCTGAGCGCGGGGTCGTCGCCGCGGTGCAGACGCCGCAGCAGCGGCGGCCGCACGGCGAAGATGAGCAGCACCGAGACAATGGCGGCGATCACGATCTGCAGCCAGAAGTCGAGGGGAGTGAAGCTCGACGCGAGACCCGCGACGCTGCCGACGCTGAGCATCAGGAAGGTGAGGTCGAGGGTGAACACCTCGATGACGAGGAAGATCAGGATGAGCGAGACCCACACGACCCACGCGTAATCGATCAGGAAATCCAGCAGCATCGGTCGGCACCTCTCGTGTGTCGGGTCGCTCTCGAACCTAACATGCACGCCTCGCGAGCGGGGCAGTTGGTAGTCTCTTCTCTCGTGAGCAATCCAGTACAGCCCGGGTCTCTGACCGGCAAACGCGCCCTTGTAACCGGATCGTCGAGAGGCATCGGTGCAGACACCGTTTCGTATCTCGCGGAGGGCGGCGCCAGTGTCGTCGTCAACTACCGCAACAAGCAGCCGCGGGCGCTCAAGCTCGTCGCCGCCATCGAGGAGAAGGGCGGCACGGCGATCGCCGTCGGCGCAGACCTCACCGACGCGGCATCCGTCGCCCAGCTCTTCGAGACCATCAGCGCGGAGTTCGGCGGCCTCGACATTCTCGTGATGAACGCCTCCGGCGGCATGGAGAGCGGCATGGCCGAGGACTACGCCATGCAGCTCAACCGCGATGCCCAGGTGAACCTGCTGACCGCGGCGCTGCCGCTGCTCGGCGCCGGCTCGCGCGTGGTGTTCGTCACCAGCCACCAGGCGCACTTCATCAAGACCGTCGAGACCATGCCCGAGTACCTGCAGGTCGCGCTCAGCAAGCGCGCCGGCGAGGATGCCCTGCGCGCGATGATCCCCGAGCTGACCGAGAAGGGCGTCGAGTTCGTCGTCGTCTCGGGCGACATGATCGAGGGCACCATCACGGCGACGCTGCTCGAACGCGCGAACCCCGGGGCGATCGGCCTGCGCAAAGAGGCGGCCGGACGCCTCTACAACGTGAGCGAGTTCGCCGCCGAGGTCGCCGCCGCCGCGGTCGAGCCCGTGCCGGAGAACAACACGCGCTACGTCGGCGACGTGAGCGACTTCGTCGGCGCCAACTAGCACGGTGGCGAACCTCCACCACCACCGTCTCACCTCGCGCGTCGTCCTGTTCGACCGCGAGGGCCGGGTGCTGCTGTTCTTCACCCTCGCACCCGACACGAGCGGTGTCTCGCGCTGGCTCACGCCCGGCGGGGGAGTGGACCCTGGAGAGACCCATTCGGATGCCGCGTACCGCGAGCTGTTCGAAGAGACCGGCCTCACCGGCGTCGACCTGGGTCAACCGGTCTACGCGCACGACTTCGATGTCGCGTGGGACAGCGCCGACCACAACACCGGCCACGCGGAGTTCTACACCGCCGTCGTCGACAACTTCGAGCCGTCGCACGACAATTGGACGGAAGACGAGAAGGTCGAGGTCTTCGAGCACCGCTGGTTCTCGCTCGCCGAGCTCGAGGCGCTCACCGACCGTTTCGAACCGGCCGACCTGATCGAACTCGTACGCACCAATCTGCCCGACCACTCATAGGAGAGTTGCCCCGATGACCGAAGACTTCGCCGCCCAGATCGCCGAGATCGAGGCCCAAGAGGCTCGCCTGCAGTTCACGCGGTTCACCCACGAGGACGCCCTCGCGCTCGGGCTGCTGCTCGTGCGCCTCGGCACCGAGAGGTCGCTCGGCATCACGGTCGACATCACCAAGGGCGAGCAGCAGGTCTTCCACGTCTCACTCGCCGGTACCACCGCCGACAACGACGACTGGGTCGACCGCAAGACCCGCACGGTGAAGCGCTACGCCGCCAGCTCGTTCCTCGTCGGTCGCCGTCACAAGGCCGAGGGGAAGGATTTCAACGCGGCATCCGGCCTGCCCCTGTCTCTGTATGCGGCGCACGGTGGGTGCTTCCCGATCGTCATCCGAGACGCCGGCCTCGTCGGCACGGTGACGGTGTCGGGCCTCGCCCAGGCCGATGACCACGCGCTGGTGGTCGAGGCGCTCGAGTCGTTCCTGGGGGAGTGACATGGCCGCCGTCGCCGACAGCCACGACGCGATCCGGGTGCGGGGTGCGCGCGAGAACAACCTCAAGGACATCGACGTCGAGATTCCGAAGCGGCGGCTGACCGTCTTCACCGGCGTCTCGGGATCGGGCAAGAGCTCGCTCGTCTTCGGCACGATAGCCGCCGAGTCGCAGCGGATGATCAACGAGACCTACAGCGCCTTCGTGCAGGGCTTTATGCCCACGCTCGCCCGGCCCGACGTCGACGTGCTCGAGGGCATCACCACCGCGATCATCGTCGACCAGGAGCGCATGGGCGCCAACTCGCGCTCGACCGTCGGCACCGCCACCGATGCGAACGCGATGCTGCGCATCCTGTTCAGCCGGCTGGGGGAGCCGCACGTCGGGTCGCCCCAGGCGTTCTCGTTCAACGTCGCGTCCGTCTCCGGCGCGGGAGCGATCACCGTCGATCGCGGCAACACGCCCAGCAAGGAACGCCGCGAGTTCAGCGTCACCGGCGGCATGTGCCCGCGCTGCGAGGGTATGGGAACGGTCAACGACATCGATCTCGCCCAGCTCTACGACGACTCGAAGTCGCTCAACGGCGGAGCGCTGACCATCCCCGGCTACACCGCCGACGGGTGGGGCGTGCGCATCTACGCCGGCTCGGGCTTCGTCGACGGCGACAAGCCCATCCGCGAGTACACCGAGCAGGAGAGGCACGACTTCCTCTACAAGGAGCCGACCAAGGTCAAGATCGGCGACATGAACATGACGTACGAGGGGCTCGTGCCACGCGTGCAGAAATCGATGCTCTCGAAAGACCGTGAGGCGATGCAGCCGCACATCCGCGCTTTCGTCGACCGGGCCGTCACCTTCACCACCTGCCCCGACTGTGGCGGAACCCGCCTCAACGAGGGCGCTCGGTCGTCGCGCATCGCCGGAATCAATATCGCCGACGCCTGCGCGATGCAGATCAGCGACCTGGCTGAGTGGGTGCGTGCGCTCGACGAACCGTCGATGGCCCCGCTGCTCGCGACCCTGCAGCACATCTTCGACTCGTTCAGCGAGATCGGGCTCGGCTACCTGTCGCTCGACCGGCCGGCCGGCACCCTCTCGGGCGGCGAGGCGCAGCGCACCAAGATGATCCGCCACCTGGGGTCGTCGCTCACCGACGTCACCTACGTCTTCGACGAGCCGACGATCGGGCTCCACCCGCACGACATCCAGCGGATGAACCAGCTGCTGCTGCAGCTGCGCGACAAGGGCAACACCGTTCTCGTCGTCGAGCACAAGCCGGAGGCGATCGCGATCGCCGACCACGTGATCGACCTCGGCCCACGTGCCGGCACCGAGGGTGGCCGGGTGATGTTCGAGGGCACGGTCGAGGGTCTGCGCGCGAGTGACACGCTCACCGGGCGCCACCTCGACGACCGTGCGGCGGTCAAGGACGCCGTGCGCGCGTCCACCGGCACGCTCGAGATCCGCGGCGCCACCTCGCACAACCTCAAGAACGTCGACGTCGACGTTCCGCTCGGGGTACTCACCGTGCTCACCGGCGTCGCAGGATCGGGCAAGAGCTCGCTCATCCACGGGTCGGTGTCGGGGCGCGAGGGCGTCGTCTCGATCGATCAGGGCGCCATCAAGGGGTCGCGGCGCAGCAACCCGGCCACCTACACGGGAATGCTCGAGCCGATCCGCAAGGCGTTCGCCAAGGCCAACGGTGTGAAGCCGGCGCTGTTCAGCGCGAACTCCGAGGGTGCCTGCCCGAACTGCAACGGCGCGGGTGTCATCTACACCGACCTCGGAGTGATGGCGAGCGTCGCCACCACGTGCGAGGTATGCGAGGGCAAGCGCTTCGATGCCGCCGTGCTCGAGTACCACCTCGCCGGCAAGGACATCAGCGAGGTGCTGGGCATGCCCGTCACCGAGGCGTTGGAGTTCTTCGGCAGCGGAGAGGCCAAGATCGCCGCGGTGCACGCGATCGTGGCACGCCTCGCCGACGTCGGACTCGGCTACATCAGCCTCGGCCAGCCGCTCACCACGCTGTCGGGTGGCGAGCGACAAAGACTCAAGTTGGCCAGCCATCTGGGGGAGAAGGGCGGGGTGTACGTGCTCGACGAGCCCACCACCGGCCTGCACCTCGCCGACGTCGAGAACCTGCTCGGGCTGCTCGACCGCCTCGTCGACGCCGGAAAGTCGGTCATCGTCATCGAGCACCACCAGGCGGTGATGGCGCACGCCGACTGGATCATCGACCTCGGGCCCGGCGCCGGCCACGACGGCGGAAACGTCGTCTTCGAGGGCACGCCCGCGGAGCTCGTGGCGGCGCGGTCGACGCTCACCGGCGAGCACCTGGCGGCGTACGTCGGCGGTTGAGGCTGCCGCGTCCGTGTCGTCCGCATAATTGCTTCCAACGAGCGAAATCCGGGTCCGCTCACGGATACGGGTAAGCGCTGATAATGCACATTATGTCAAGTGAGAGATTCGCCGGGCCCCTATCGCGCCCGTACGTACCGCGTGGCAGGATTTCCCCGTGACCGATCACCGACGAATGCTGCTCGATACCGCCTCGCTCTACTTCCGCGCCTTCCACGGCGTGCCGGACACCGTACGCGCGCCGGACGGCACGCCGGTGAACGCGATCCGCGGCCTGCTCGACATGATCGCCAGACTCGTCGGCGAGTTCGAGCCCACCGATCTCGTTGCCTGCTGGGACGACGACTGGCGACCGCAGTGGCGGGTCGATCTGATCCCGTCGTACAAGGCGCACCGCGTGGCCCGCGACACCGATTCCGGCTCGGTCGAGACCGTCCCCGATCTGCTGGAACCCCAAATCCCGCTGATCCGCGAGGTTCTTTCACTTCTCGGCATTCCCGTGGTCGGGGCCGCCGGGTACGAGGCCGACGACGTGATCGGCACGCTCGCCAGCCGGGCGAAGGTTCCGGTCGACATCGTCACGGGCGACCGCGACCTGATCCAGCTCGTCGACGACTCCCGCGCGGTGCGGGTGATCTACACGGGTAGGGGCATGTCGAACCTCGAGCTGCTCACCGATGCCTTGGTCGAGCAGAAATACGGGGTGAGCCCGAGCCGGTACGTCGACTTCGCGGTGCTGCGCGGCGATCCGTCCGACGGTCTGCCCGGCGTCTCAGGCATCGGTGAGAAGACGGCGGTGGCTCTGCTGAACGAGTTCGGCAGCCTCGACGGCATCGTCGCTGCCGCTGCCGACCCGGAGGTCGCGCTCGGCGCAGCAGTTCGCGCGAAGGTCAATACCGCCAGCGACTACCTCGCGGTCGCACCCAAGGTCGTCGAGGTCGCGCGCGGCCTCGACCTCGGCACGCGCGACGGCCGCATCGCGCCGATTACGGCGGAGAGCGCTGCCACCCTCGATGAACTGGCGCAGACGTGGGGACTCGGCTCTTCGCTCGAACGGGCACGGAAGGCCCTGGCCGGGGCTGTCGGCTAGGGCCTCCCCCGCCCGATTCCACGCGCCTACTGGGTGGAACGAACTTTGTCTCTCCGATCGTCGGCGTTCTAGATTCGCCGTAGCCACGGCGCGTCGCGCCGCGGACGATCAAAGGAGATCACATGAAATCTTTACTTCGATCCGGAGCCGCGCTCGTCACCGCAGCCGTTCTCGGCGGCGGGATCGTGCTCGCCGGTACAACCGCGCCGACCGACAGGGACAGCGATCGCGGGTGGGGCGACCGTCATGGCAACAGCGGGCGCCAGGTGACCGCCAGCCAGATCTATCAGGACGAGATCAAGGACTACGGGGTCTGCCGCGGCACCGACCCGATCTGCTACAACAACTGGGGAAACGGCTGGGTAGAGGGCGAGCCGAAGCGCATCCTCGTCTGGAGCCGCACCGCCGGGCCCCGTCACGCCCATCTCGGCACTCCCCTGGCGCCCGGTCTCAACCCGCCGTTGAACCCCGACAACATCGCCCAGGCCGGTGTGAAGGCATGGGCCGAAGAACGCGGAATCGCGGTCGACTACACCGAGGACCTCGCGAGTTTCGGCCGGTTGGGTCAGTATCAGGCCGTCGTGTTCCTCAGCTCGAACAGGGACACCCTCGACGACGCCGCCCAGACCACGCTGATGCAGTACGTGCGCGGCGGCGGCGGATTCGTCGGTATCCACAACGCGTTCGGTGCCGAGTATCACTGGCCGTGGTACGAGGGACTGCTCGGCGGGGCCAACTTCTACGATCACGCGCCGAACCGTGCCGGGACAGTGGAGACCGTGAACCGGCGCGACGTATCGACGACCTTTATGCCGCGCACCTGGGCCTTCACCGACGAGTGGTACAACCTGGTCCCCTACCCCAGCTACGTCAACGTGCTGCTCGAGGTCGACGAGAAAACCAGCCTGAACGGCCGGGCGACCGGACATCCGGGTCACGGACGTGAGCACGCCGTGAGCTGGTGCCACTACTTCGACGGAGGCAAGTCGTGGCTGACAACGCTCGGGCACGATGCCGCCGCGTGGACCGATGCACCGCTCGCCGGAGACGACCTGTTCAAGCAACACGTGCTCGAGGGGCTGGAGAGCGCGATGGGGATCAAGCCGTTCTGCACGACCTCGCGGTAGCGCGGTCACTCTCCGCTCCCCCGCCCGAGTGACGGTGTTCCACTCAGTGGGATGCCGCCCCTCGCACACGGCTCCGACCTTGTAGGCGTACCGGCGTCGGTCGATACTGGGGGCATGCGGTCCGCTCAACGCGCAGAGCCGGTGACGGTGCTCGACAGGATTGTCGCGATCCTCGGGGCCGTGCGCGACCGGGGCGGGGCCGCCACCGTCACCGAGCTCTCCAGGGCGACGGGCATCCCGAAGTCGACGGTGTCGCGAACAGTGGCCGAACTCGTGAAGCACGGCTACGTCGAGCGCACCGACACGGGAGTCGTCATCGGCATCCGCCTGTTCGAGCTGGGAGCCCGCGCGACGCTCCCCCGCCGTCTGAGTGCGGCGGCGCTGCCGGTTCTCGCCGAACTATTCAACGCGACCGGAGAGCATCTGAACGTCGCCGTGCGCGATGGCGCCGACATGGTCTCGGTGATCTCGGTGCGTGGCCGGCTGCGACCGGCGCCCTCCCATGCCGGCGCTCGTGTCCCCGCCTCCACGACCGCGCTGGGAAAGGCCGTGCTGGCCTTCACCACCGACCGTTCCGTCGTGCTCGGGGCGACCACGGGCCTCGACAACCGCGCTCGGCATCATCTGGACGACGAACTCATCGACGTGCGCGCACACGCCATCGCGATCGACCGCTGCGAGACGTTTCCGGGGGTCGTCGGTGTCGCCAGCCCGATCCTGCTGCCCGACCACTCCCCTGTCGCCGCGATCTCCGTTGCGGGCCCGGCGAGCGGTATGGACGCCGACCAGATGATGCCACTCGTGCGGCACGCGGCGATCGCGCTCACCCGACGCCTGGCCGCCCAAGCGAGATAAGCGCGACCGCCCCGGCTACTTCACGACGCGCACCGCGGCGGTCGACGTGAACTGCTTCTGCACTCCGTCTTGCAGCACGTTCAGACGCACGGTGAGCGAGGTCTGACCCTCGGGAACGTTGTGGTCGATGTCGCTCTCGTCGAACACCAGCAGCACGTGGTTCTTGACCGAGCTCGCCTTCACCGGCTCGACCGGACTGGCCGACAGCGGGGTGAGCAGAACCGCCCCGCTCTCGTACCGCACCCCACGCGGAAGCTGGAAGTAGGCGACCACCTTGCTCGTGACCGGCGCGAAGACGCCCCTCTTCGGTTCAAGGTCGAGGCGACCGGGCACGAAGCGCAGGGCGCCCGGCTGGTCTTGCGCGTCGAGGTAGACCTCGATCTTGCCCGTCGGCCGCGGGTCGGTGCAGTCATTGAAGAAGTACTCCCCCGCCCGGTCGAAGGTGTGCTGGTAGCTCTCCCCGGGCTGGAGCCTGGCGTTGAACTCGCCCTCGAAGAACTGGGTTGCGCAGTGCTCGCGCTGGTTCGGGAAGTTCGCGAACGTCTCGCCACCCGGATTGAGGAACGTGACGGAGCTACCAACCGGTACCCGCAGATGGGTCGGCTGCATCGCGTTCTGCGACGTGCTGTCGCGGGCCGCCGCCGTGTCGGAGGTGCGGTCGGCACGGGCCAGGAGCACCGTGTTGCCGACGGTGGCGCCCTCGACCGCGGCCCCGCTCACGGGTCGTCGGATCGACAGCGGCGCGGGATCGGGCGCCTCGGGGCTGCCCGACTCCGTCGTGTAGCCGCCGCCGAGTTTGAACGCCCACAACGAATCCCCCTGGGTGACCGAGTTTCCGTAGGGGTTGGTCGACCCGGCGGCGAAGACCGCGACGTACTGTTCGCCGTTCACGCTGTAGGTCACCGGAGCCGACGCGATGCCCGATCCGGTCTGGAATTCCCACAGCACGTCGCCTTTCCGCGCGTCCATCGCCAGCAGCCGGCCGTCGATCTGGCCCGCGAACAGCAGGTCGGAGGCGGTCGCCAGCGGACCCTGGCCGTGGGACATGTCGGTGCCGAGCTGGTTCTGCCAGACGACCTTGCCGGTCGACGCGTCGTAGCCGAGGATGCCTCCCGTCTGGTACTGGCCGATCGCACGCTGGCCGTTCGCCGCGGCCCCGTTCCAGTGCGCGACGGGGTTGGTGCCGTAGGGGAAGTAGACGAGGTTCGTGCGGTGGCTGTAGGCGTTGTTGCTCCAGTCGCCACCACCGTTCTGGCTCGTGGTCGAGAGGATCGGCAGATCCCACTGCGGGTCGTACATGCAGCCCTCACGGTGGCCGGACGGGTGGCCGTCGGGATACGTGAGGAACGGTTCATCCGCCGCTACATAGCTGTCTGGATTGAAGACGAGGTTGCCGTCGGCGTCGGGCTGGTAGCCGTTGTAGTTGGGAACGGCGCGCCACGGATCGCCGGGGATGTTGTCGGCGTCGAGTCTCTCCCAGACCAGGCACTCCGGCAGCAGCCGTTCGGCGGGGAACGGCTGGGTCTCGGCGTGGTTCTGGCGTGAGTCGGTGATCATCGGCTTCTCGACCACGGGAAGCACGGGCGTGCCGTCGGTGCGGTCGAGCACGAACTGGTGGCCCGACTTGCTGCCGTAGAACAGCACCTTGCGCGCCTCGCCCGCGATCTTCACGTCGGCCAGGGTGGGCGGATGCACGTTGTCCATGTCCCACACGTCGTGGCGGATCGACTGGTAGTGCCACTTGTACGCACCGGTCGTGGCGTCGACGGCGACGAGTGTGCTCGAGAAGAGGTTGTCTCCCGGCCGCAGCGATCCGTCCTGCGACGAGCGGCAGCTGCGGGCGTTTCCGAACGTCATGTAGTACATGCCCAGCTCGGGATCGACCGACCCGTGGATCCACGGTGTGGCACCGCCGATCAGGGCGCACTCGGTGCCGTCGGGCAGCGCCGGGCCCCAGGTCTCGCCGGCGGCCACGGAGTTGCCGTTCACGTCGGTGTAGACCGCGTCCCTGTCGGGCCCGCCGAAGAAGTGCCACAGGTAGTGGCCGTCGCTGGCGTCGAGCCCGACGACGGCCGCGCGGTCGCCGTTCGCGGCGTGCGCATAGACGATGCCGTCGTAGTAGACCGTCGCGACCCGCTCGAGGTTGCCGAGGCTCTCGCCGTCGGGCGTGGTCGGCTGCACCACCCAGACCTCTTCGCCGGTCGCCTGATCGAGCGCCACGACCCGGTCGCCGTCGGCGAGGGTGAAGATCTTGCCCTCGCCGGCCGACACACCGCGGCGGGTCCCGACCGGCTCGAACGCCTCGGGCTCCCACTTCCAGACGCTGGCGCCGGTCGCGCCGTCGACGGCGATGACTCCCCCGCTCGGGGTGTCGAGGTAGATGACGCCGCCGACCACGATCGGTGTCGTCTGCTGCCCGACGTCGTCGGAGGCCGGTTCGACGGCGGACACGTGTGTACGCCAGGCCGGAGCCAGTCGGTCGAGGTTGCGCTTGCCGATCGACGTCAGCCCCGAGTAGTGCTGGTTGCCGAGATTGCCGCCCACGGTCGGCATGTCGGCGCCGGTGGGTTCGAGGCCCGGCGCGGCGATCGGCGTTCCACGCTCGCCCGGGTCGGTAGCGCCGCTCGCGGGCGGGGCCGTGAGTGCGAAGAGCACGAGTGCCGCGATGCCCGCAGTGCCCAACCGGTTCGCAAGACGTTTCTGCATGGTCAGCTCCTTGATCGTCGTTGATCTGTCGGCTCACGTGTCGGGCACCGTGCGTCGAGAGGGACGCTATTCGCGGGCGCGTGCCCGGGCAAGCCGTGTCCCATCGAGTGGTACGCCCCGCCCTGTCACACGCGTTCGAACACCGCCGCGAGACCTTGGCCGCCGCCGATACACATCGTCTCGAGCAGGTACCGCCCTCCGGTGCGCGCGAGATGCCTGCTGCCGGTCACCAGCATCCGCGCTCCGGTCGCACCCACCGGGTGCCCGAGGGAGATCCCCGAGCCGAGCGGGTTGACCCGGCTCCAGTCGGAGTCGCCGAGCCGCCATTCCGCCGCGACCGCGAGCACCTGTGCCGCGAAGGCCTCATTGAGCTCGATCAGGTCGAGGTCGGCGAATCCGATCTCCGCGCGCTCGAGAGCCACGCTCGTCGCGGCGACCGGGCCGAGCCCCATCCGGGCGGGCTCGACCCCCGACCGCGCCCAGCCGGCGAGGCGCACGACCGGAGTGAGCCCCAGCTCGGCGGCGAGCTGCGGGGTCGTCACGATCATGGCTGCGGCGGCGTCATTCTGCCCGCTCGCGTTTCCGGCCGTGACGGTCGAGAACGGGTCTTCCCGTAGTCGCACGGGCGGAAGCGCCCCGAGAGCCTCCAGCGTCGATTCGCGCGGTGTCTCGTCGTGGTCGACGACGACCGCGGTGCCGCGTCTCGCCGGCACCACGACCGGCACGATCTCGTCATCGAAGTACCCGTCGGCGACGGCGGCCAGCGCCCGCCGCTGCGATCGCACCGCGAGCTCGTCCTGTTCGAGGCGGCCGATCGAGTACTCCCGGCGCAGGTTCTCGGCCGTCTCGAGCATGCCGCCCGGCACGGGGTAGTTCTTGCCACCGGCGGTCTCCCGCCCGCGGCCGAGGGCGTCGAACAGACGGATGCCCGCCGTGCCGGCCACACCGAAGCGTGACCGCGTCGTATAGAACGGCGCCTGGCTCATCGAGTCGACACCGCCCGCGATCACGAGATCGCTCACCGACGTCTGCACCTGCATGGCCGCGTCGAGCACCGCCTGAAGTCCGGAGCCGCAACGCCGGTCGAGCTGCAGTCCGCCCACGGTGACCGGCAGCCCGGCGTCGAGCGCAGCGACCCGGGCGATCGGCGGCGCCTCCGCCGTCGGGTAGGCCTGCCCGAAGATGACGTCGTCGACACGCGCGCCGTCGAGACCGGTCTGCGCGACGATCGCCGCGATGACCGCCGACGCCAGGTCCTGCGCCGGCACGTCTCTGAACACCCCGCCGAGCCGGCCGATGGGGGTGCGAAGCGGTGCGCAGATCACCACGGTTCTCATCGCAGCTCTGCCCCCGTCGCGGACCGAACCTCGTTCTCGGTGACTCCCCGCGCGAGTTCGACGAGCTCGAGGTGCCCGTCGACCACGTCGATCACCGCGAGGTCGGTGATGATGCGGTGCACGACCGCCCTGCCGGTGAGCGGCAGTGTGCACCGCTCGAGGATCTTCTGCTCGCCGGTCTTCGTGACATGCTCCATCAGCACGATCACCCGTCGCGCGCCGTGCACGAGGTCCATCGCGCCGCCCATTCCCTTGATCAGCTTGCCCGGTACGGCCCAGTTCGCGATGTCCCCTCCGGCCGAGACCTGCATGGCGCCGAGCACCGCGATGTCGATCGCTCCCCCTCGGATCATCCCGAAACTGGCCGCGGAATCGAAGAACGCGGCGCCGGGCAGAACGGTGACCGTCTCTTTGCCCGCGTTGATGAGTTTCGGGTCTTCCTCGCCCTCCCACGGGTACGGTCCGACGCCGAGGATGCCGTTCTCGGAGTGCAGCACGACGGTCACATCGTCGGGGATATGGTTCGGGATGAGCGTCGGCAGTCCTATGCCCAGATTGACATAGCTGCCGTCGGGCAGTTCCCTGGCCGCCCGGGCGGCGAGCTCGTCGCGCGACAGCGCCATCAGCCGTGCTCCCTCTGCCGGGTCGTGACCATCTCGATCGGGAGGTCGGCCGCGTCGGCTGTCGACAGCTCGACGATGCGGTCGACGTAGATGCCGGCCAAATGCACGTCGTCGGGGTCGATCGCTCCGGGCTCGACGAGTTGGTCGACCTCGGCGATCGTGATGCGGCCGGCCATCGCCGCCGCCGGGTTGAAGTTGCGCGCGGACTTCTCGAAGACGAGGTTTCCGTGCCGGTCGCCCTTCGCCGCTCGCACCAGCGCGAAGTCGGTGACGATCGCCTCTTCGAGCACGTACTCGTGCTCGTCCCCGAGCGAGCCGAACACCCGCGTCGGTTTCGCCGGTGATTCGACGAGCACTGTACCGTCGGGGTTGTACCGCCACGGCAGACCGCCGTCGGCGACCATGGTGCCGACCCCGCTGGCCGTGTAGAAGGCGGGGATGCCCGCCCCGCCGGCCCGCATCCGCTCGGCGAGGGTGCCCTGCGGCGTGAGTTCCACCTCGAGCTCCCCGGCCAGGTAGCGCCGCGCGAAGTCCTTGTTCTGACCGATGTAGCTCGCGGTCACCCGGCTGATGCGTTGCTCCCGCAGCAGTTCGCCGAGGCCCCAGCCGTCGACGCCGCAGTTGTTCGACACCACGTGCAGGTCGCGCGTGCCGCGCGCGAGGATCGCCCGGATCAGCACGATCGGAACGCCGACCAGCCCGAATCCGCCGACGGCGAGGGAGCTTCCGTCCGGGATGTCGGCGACGGCGTCGTGGGGGTCGGCATAGGTCTTGTCCATCAGTCGTCCTGTTCCGCGAAGACCCGCTTCGCAATGCCGGATGCCGCGTTGGCAGCGGGGAAGCCCGCGTAGACGGCGGTGTGCAGGATCGCCTCGGCGATTTCGGCGCGCGACAGTCCGTTGCCGAGGGCGGCGCGCACGTGCATCGCGAGTTCGCGCTCGTGTCCGCCGGTGATCAGCGCGGCCAGGGTGAGCAGGCTGCGGTCGCGTCGCGCGAGCCCCGGACGGTTCCAGACCTCGCCCCACGCGACGCGGGTGATGAACTCCTGGAAGTCGGCGGTCTCCGGAGTGGTGTCGGCGATCGCGCGGTCGACGTGGGCGTCGCCGAGCACGGCGCGTCGGGTGCGCATGCCGCCGAGTCTCGAGCGCAGCAGGTGGGACACTGCGGCGGGGCGTTCGAGTGCGGGAAGGTGCGCGACGCCCTCGATCAGGGAGTAGTCACTTCCGGGCACCACGGCGGCCAACGATTCGACCTCGGCAGCGAGCACCGCGACATCGAACTGCCCGGCCGCACAGAGGGTCGGAATGCGGATGTCGCGTGCCCGCTGCCGCGCGTCCCAGCCGCCCAGTGCCTCGCAGCACAGGGCGTACGACTCGTCGTCGATGTCGAGCAGCAGTGACAGGGCCGCCGCACCCGGCGCCGGCACCGCGTCGAGGAAACCCGGCGCGAACCAGCGTTCCGCGCTCGTCGCCACGAGCGAGGCTGTGCCACTCGACCGCGCCCGCCCTGCACGATCGTTCCAGCCGTCGGGTGTGCCGATCCTCCCGGCCGAACAGATGACGGCGAGCGAGCTGACCCGGCGCGGATACCGCAGCGCGAGTTCGACACCGATGGCTCCCCCCAGCGAGATGCCCGCGTAGGCGAACGCTCCCCCGCCGACCGAGTCGACGAGATCCACCACGGCGTCGGCGAGATCGCCGATGCTGAACGGCCCGGTCGCCGCGGGACTCGCGCCGTGCCCTGGCAGGTCGAACCGCAGCACCCGGACGTCGCCCGCGAGTTCGTCGGCCACCTCCTGCCAGAGCTGCGTCGTCGTGCCCAGCGAGGGGCCCAGCACCACGAGCTCGGCGGTGCGCGCATCGATGCGCACGGGGGTGACCGAGCCGATGAGGCGCGGCCGGGTCACCGCTCCTCCACGATGCTCGTCGATGTGACCGTGGCGCCGAACTCCGCGATGACCCGGCCGATGGCATCGGACGCGCTCCCGCCGTCCCGGTCGTCGAGACCCCGTTCGGCAGCCAGACGCGCATCGCCGTCGGTCAGCAGCGCGATCGCCTGCCGGAGGGTGACGCCCGATGCCGACACGTCGTCGGCCGCGCGCCGCACCAGCGCGAACGCCTCGCCGTGCGGCATGACGTCGGACAGGGCGGCGACGAGCCGCTCGCTGTCGACGAGCCCGGCGGTGAGTGTCAGGTTCGCCGCCATGCGGGTCTCGTCGACCTCGAGTCGTTCGACGAGGGTGACCGCGCCCGAGCACGCGCTGACCGCGATGCGTTCGAGGTCGCGCAGGGGCAGCCATTCGGCGTGCCAGGCGCCCGATGCGCGCTGGTCTTCGCTCAGCGCTGCCGCGAACACCGCGCCGAGAGCGTGCGGCGCACGACGCGCGGCAGCGGTGACGAGCACGGCCGTGACCGGGTTGGTCTTGTGCGGCATCGCCGACGACCCGCCGCTTCCGTCGACGACCCGTTCGGCGACCTCGGCGATCTCCGTTCGGGCGAGCACCGTCACGTCGACCGCGATCACCCCCACCGCCGCCACGGCCCGGGCGAGAGCTGCCGCCAGCGCCAGCACGGGAGCGCGATTGCCGTGCCAGGCGACCGCGGGCGCGGCGAGTCCGAGCCGGTCGGCCAGGGCCGCCACGACGGTGTCGGCGGTCGCCCCGTGCTTCACCGCGACCCGGTCAAGCGTCGCGCGCGTTCCGACCGCGCCACCGAACTGCAGCGGCAGTGCGATCCTCGCCGCGTCGACGGCCGCGATGGCCGAGGTGACACCGGCGAGCCAGCCGGCGACGACGAATCCGAAGGTGGTCGGTGATGCGTGCTGCCCCAGGGTCCGGCCCACCATCGGTGTCGCGCGGTGCTCCTGGGCCAGCTCGGCCAACGCCGCCCCGACCTCGCGCAACCGCGCAACCACCTCGAAGCAGACCGACCGCGCCACCAGCATCGAGGCGGTGTCGAGGATGTCCTGGCTGGTGGCCCCCACGTGCACGTTGTCGCCAGCCCCCGGGTGCACCGCGTCGGCCGCCGCGGTCAGATGCGCGACGAGAGGGATGACCGGGTTGCCGCCGGCGCGGGACCCCGCCGCGAGCAGGGACACGTCGGGCACTCCGAGGGCGTTGCACACGGCGAGCATCCAGTCGGGTGCGACGCCGACGTCGACCAGCGCTCGCGCCAGAGCCAGTTCGGTCTCGACCATGGCGGCGAGGAACGCCGCATCGTCGGTGAGTTCGAGCGCCCGGGTGCCCTGCGCCAGCGGGTCGAGCAGCCCGACGTCGTTCACGGGTACTCCAGGAAGACCGTCTCACCGTCGCCTTGCAGACGGATGTCGAACCGGTACGACGACGGTCCCTCCGGCGTCGCCAGCAGTGTGCCGCGGCGGTCGGCGGGCAGCGAGCCGAGCAAGGAGTCGTCGGTGTCGGCGAGGTAGGCGCGGGTGAACAGGTGGTGGCTGAGCCCTCGGGCGAACACAGCGAGTGTCACGAAGCCGACGGCGGGTCGGACGGTGGTGAACAGGTATGTGCCTGCCCGGGTGGTGGCAGCCCTCCCGAATCCCGTGAACACGGTCGGGTCGCGATCGAGACTGCCGAGCCCTTGGGGCACCTCCCCCGTGTCATCCGCCTGCCAGATCTCGATCAGCGCGTCGGGCACCGCCGCGCCCGAGCCGTCGAACACCGTGCCGTGCAGCACGACGGCGTCGGGGTGGTGCCCCGGCACCAGCTGGCCGCCGCCCTCGTAGGCCAGCGCGAAGTGGAAGAACGGCCCGACGGTCTGTGACGGTGTCGGCACGAGGTCACTCATCCGCGTCCTCCGGCTCGAGCCAGGTCGAGCGCGAACCCGTCAGCACGATGTCCCAGCGGTAGCCGAGCGACTGCTCGGGCACGCTTGACCCGTGGTCGTAGTGGCCGACGAGCCGCTCGCGGGCGGCCGGATCGGCGATCGACTGGTAGATCGGGTCGAGGGCGAACAGCGGGTCGCCCGGGAAGTACATCTGTGTCACCAGCCTCTGCGTGAACTGCGAGCCGAACAGCGAGAAGTGGATGTGCGCCGGGCGCCACGCGTTCGTGTGATTGCGCCACGGGTAGGGCCCCGGCTTGATGGTGCGGAACGAGTATGAGCCGTCGTCGCCCGTGATCGCACGGCCGACCCCGGTGAAGTTCGGATCGAGAGGGGCGGGGTGCTGGTCGCGTTTGTGCACGTAGCGTCCGGCCGAGTTCGCCTGCCAGAGCTCGACCAGTTGGCGGCGCACGGGCCGGCCGTCGCCGTCGAGCACACGACCGGAGACGGTGATGCGCTCGCCGAGCGGTTCGCCGGAATGCTGGATCGTGAGGTCGGCCTCGAGCGGGTCGACGTCGGTGTGCCCGAACGCCGGCGAGTGCCGCTCGATTTCTTCGGGATCGACACGGACGAGCCGGTGGGTCGGATGACGCAGCAGCGAGCTGCGGTAGGGCGGGTAGTCGCGGCGCGGGTGTCGCTCGGGTGTGGCCCCGGCCGCGACCAGCTCGGCCGCATCCGTCTCGATGCGGCGGATCTCTTCGTCGATCTGTTGCTGGGTCGTCTCCGAAGTGCTTGCGGGCATCGCTGCGCTCACGATCTTCTCCCTGCGACGGTGACGGGTGTCAGCACAGTCTGCCCGGCGACTCGGCGGATCCGGGGGCGTGTTCCATTCAGTGGACGGATGATCGGAAGCACGGTCACATGCCACGGAACATGGCCGACGCCGCGCTCAACCGGGCGACCCGCAGGGCTGCCATGTGCACGGCGGGACCGATGCGCTCGGGGTCGAAACCGCCGATGCGGCCGGAGACCGAGAGCGCCGCGACCGCGTGGGCGTCGGGAGTGAGGATCGGGCTCGCAGCACCGGTGACGCCCGGCCCCGCTTCGGCCGTGGAGTAGGCGACCCGCGTTCGACGGATGGCCTCGAGTTCGCGCAGCAGCGCGTCGGGATCGGTGATCGTGCCGGGCTGGCAGGGCGTCAGCCCCTGCTGGATCACGCGCTGCACGACGTCGTCGGACGCGAAGGCGAGCAGCGCCTTGCCTGCCCCGGTGGCGTGCGCCGGAAGCCGGCCGCCCACGCGGGAGAGCAGCGCCGACGATTCACGACCGCGAAGGATGCCGATGTAGAGCACGTCGGTGCCCTCCAGGATCGACAGGTGCACGGTCTGCATGGTGGCCTTGCGCAGATCGGCCATCGTCGGCAGCGCGAGCGACCGCAGTTCGTTCGGTTGCGCCGACAGGGTGCCCAGTTCGAACAGCTTGAGCCCGACAGAGACGACCTGTCCGTCGCGCTGCAGGTAGCCGTGCCGCACCAGCCCCGCGACGAGACGCGACGTCGTCGATTTCGGCAGACCCGCGCGGCGCGCGATCTCGTTGACGCCCATGCGGTCGTGGTCGGGCGAGAAGCTACCGAGCACGGCGGTCATGCGCTCGATGATCGACACACCACCCGTTGGATCAGTCACGCACGTCACCGCCTTTGGCCCGTCGTTGGGATCGTCGTCGATCCGGTCTATCCATATAGTGGATACAACATCTACAATATGAATAAAGCATGCAGCTACTGGGCTCCGCCGTCAAGCGGTCTGGTACCGCTATGCGCGATGTGAGAGGGTAACCGCGTGACTGCTGACAAGCGCGACATGGTCGGCAAAGCGCTTTCGCTGCTGGTACTTCTCGGCGACTCCGCGCAGGGCGCGACCGCCACCGAACTCGCCGGACTCGCGGAGCTGCCCTTCAGCACGACCCACCGGCTGCTGCATTCCCTCGCCCAGCAGGGGTTCGTGGCGTTCGACGGCGGAACGAAGCGATACACGCTGGGCATCCGGATGTTCCAGCTCGGGCAGCGCGTGGCGAATGCAAACGGGGTCGCCGGTTCATCATTGCCGGTGCTTCGCACCCTCACCGAGCAGACGAAGGAGGCGAGCATTCTCGGCGTGCTCGACGGCGACAGCGTTCTCACTGTGAGCAAAGTCGACGGACCGCAGGCCTTCCGGGTCACCAGCGATCCCGGCACGCACAGTCCGCTGCACGCGACCGCGCTGGGCAAGATACTCGTCGCCTACGCCGACGACTCGGCCGACCTGGTCGCGGGCCTCGACCTCTACGCGCGCACCGACAAGACCATCACCGACCGGGACGCCTTCGCCGCCGACATCAGCTCGGTGCGCGAACGCGGCTACGCCACCATGCGCGAGGAGAACGAGATCGGTATGCAGGCCCTCGCCGCTCCCGTGTATTCGGCTGACGGACGCGTCGTCGGCGCGGTCGCCATTGCAGCACCCGTCTTCCGCCTCGCGTTCGACCAGCTGCTCGCCCTGTTGCCCGAATTGCGCGCGGCCGCCTCCGAGCTGTCGGCGCGGCTGCCCTCCTAGCCGCCGGTCAGACCTCGAAGTCGACGACCGCGAGCGAGGCCTTCACCGGCCCGGAGACCGCGAGCACTTCGGCGTGCGCCGGATGGGCGCTATAGATCTCGAGATCGGCCAACGAGTCGAAGTCGGCGACGATGGCGATCTCGTGGGAGGCCGGACCGTGCAGCAGGTCGGCCCCCACCGACATGCTGCGGATCTGCGGGATGCTCGCGGGCAGCGCGGCGACCAGGGCGATCCAGTGCGCGCGCTCGTCGGCGGTGAAGGTCGGCACGAATCGGAACACCGCGACGTGGCGGATCACGGTGCGGCCGTGGGCGAACGGTAGCCGTGTTGCGCGGCGAGCCGCACGGGCGCGTTCGCCGCGCCGTACCCGCGGTAGTCGCCGCGCCTCTCCACGATCTCAAAGAACACGCTGCCTAGTGACTCCGTGTAGAAGTGCAGAAACTCGCCACGGTCGTCGCGGTCGTACATCAGCTGCAGGTCGCGTAACAGCTCGAGGAAGTCGGGCTCGAGGTCGAATCGCGAGTCGAGATCGTCATAGTAGTTGTCGCCGATCGCAAGAAACTCGAGTCCACGATCGTGGGCGCGGCGGGCAGCCGCCACAGCGTCTGTGCAGGCGAAGGCCACGTGTTGGGCGGTGTGCGCGCTGCCCTCGGGCGCGAGGTTGAGCACAAGCCTCACCGCGCCGTCGGCCGTGCTCATCACCTGGCTGCGCACCAGCCCCGTCGGCGCAGCGACGTCGAGCGACGGTTGCGGCCGCAGCGCGAGCACGCTGGTGCAGAACAGCACGGCGGCGTCGAAGTACTGCCACGACTGGGCGAGGTTCACGTGATCGACGTGGGTCACCAGCACGTTGCCGGTCTGCGGCCGGCCGTCGCCGAACTCGGTCACCCAGCTCGGCACGCCCCCGTCGCCGGTGCGCCCGAAGAACGCCTCCGACGAGTCGGGTGCACGCACACCAAGAAGCAGCTCTTCCCCGGCACCACGAGTGCGCTCCACCGGAGGGGCCAACAGCCGTTCCGCGCGGGCCGCGGCGAGCAGCGGATCCTCGACGTCGAAGCCGAGGGCGGCCACCGCGGGCGCCGTGGCGGTCGCGTCGCCGCGGTTGATGACGACGCGGGCGCCGCCCTGCGCCCACAACTCGACCGGCTTCGTGCGGTGATCTCCGAGACCGTCGAAGCCTAGCTGGAACAGCGTCGAGCGCACACGCTCGAGTTCGCTCTCGTCGGCGCGCACCTCGACGAAATTGAAGCCCACGGGCGGCGACATGTCGGGCAACGGTGCCACGCTCATCCGCGATCCCTCTCCCCCGTCGCGATCGAGACCTTCCACGGCGAGCTGCTGCAGCCACTGCAGCGAACGCATGGCGTCGAGCGCCGTGCGGCCCGGATCGGTTCGGCGGAAGGTGTCGTTGAAGATCTCGAGCGACACCGGTCCGTCGTAGCCCGATCGCAACAGGTGCCCCATGAAGTCGACCAGGTCGAAACCACCCTCGCCCGGGAACACGCGGTGATGACGGCTCCAGGAGAGCAGGTCCATCGTGAGACCGGGGGCGTCTGCCATCTGTACGAAGAAGATCTTGTCGGCCGGGATCGTCTCGATCGCGACGGGGTCCCAGCCGCGGGAGAGGATGTGGAAGCTGTCGAGACAGTGGCCGATCGCCGGATGATCGGCGGCGCGCACCAACCGGGCGGCGTGCTCGTAGTCGTCGACAAACTTGCCCCACGCGAGCGCCTCGTAGGCGACGCGGCGTTCGAACGAGGCGGCGATGTCGCCCAGCTGCCGCAACTGGTCGACCGCGAGGGCGTCGTCGCCGCTGACGGCGGTGCCGACGTTGCTGCAGAGCAGCAGGGTGTCGATTCCGAGCCGGGCCATCAGCTCGAACTTCGCCGTGGCCCTGCGCAAATTCTGGCGCAGTCGCTCTTGGCCGACGCCCTCGAAGTCTCGAAAGGGTTGGTACAGGTCGAGGGTGAGTCCGAGATCTGCCGCGAGACCCGCGACCCGTTCTGGCGAGAGCGGTGACGCGACGAAGTCGGGTTCGAAGATCTCCACCCCGTCGAATCCGGCCGCGGCGCTCGCCCGCATCTTCTCCTCGAGGGTTCCGCTCAGGCACACCGTCGCGATGGAGGTCTTCATGTCCTCATCGTGAGGTGGCCCGGCGCGAGCGCGCAATCGAACCGCCCACCCAGTGGAACGCGACGTACCAGGCGGGCGCCGCAGCCCGCACACTGACCATTAGCCCGACCATCGCCGGCCGTTCAAGGAGACCGTCTATGCCAGACCCCCGACCCAGCATCCTCGTGGTGAACGGGCCCAACCTCAACCTGCTCGGCCTGCGCGAACCCCGCATCTACGGGCACGACACGCTCGCCGACGCCGAGCGGATCGCGCGTGACGCGGCCGATGCCGCCGGGTACGACCTCGACTTCTTCCAGAGCAACTGGGAGGGCGCCATCATCGACAGGCTGCACGAGGCGCGCGGGGTGGCGAGCGGGGTGATCGTCAACCCGGCGGGGCTCACCTCGGTGTCGATAGCACTACTCGACACCCTGCTCGCCGTCGAGCTCCCGGTCGTCGAGGTGCACGTCTCGAACATCCACCGGCGGGAGGAGTTCAGGCACTTCTCCTTCGTGTCGACCATGGCCACCGCCGTGATCATGGGTGCCGGGGTGACGGGATACCGGTTCGCCGTCGAAGCCCTCGTGGGGCACATCGCGGGTCGCGAGGGTTAGGCGCGCCGCATCCCGCCCCGCCGCACGTCCTCCGCTGCTCCTCCGGGCAACCGGAACGCGCCGATGCAGCTGAGCGCGGCGATCGCGGCGACGACCAGCAGCGCCCACCTGTACGGCTCGATACTGCCCTCGGTGCCCGGCACCAGCCGCACGAGTACTGCGGCGACGGCGACGCCGACCCCGGCGGCCACCTGCACGAGCGTCGACGACAGGGTGTTCGCTGCCTGCATTCCGTCGACGCCGATCTCGGCGAACTGGATTGTGCCGTACGCCGTGAACCCGGTCGACCGGAACGCGCCGCTGGCGCCGAAGACCGCGACCATCCACCAGAGCGGTGTATCGGCGGCCATCAGCGCGACGAGCCCGAGGGTCAGGGCAACGCCCAGTCCCGACCCGATCATCACCACCCCGAACCCCAGCCTGCCGATCAGCCACGACGTCGCCGGCTTGACGGCGAGGTTTCCCGCGAACAGCGCCATCACGAGCGTTCCGGCGAGCACGGGGCTCCACCCGAATCCCTCCTGCATCAGCAGCGGCAGCAGGAACGGCACGGCGCTCACAGCTGCCCGGTACCAGAACCCGCTCGAATTGGTCACCCGGAACGTCGGCATCCGAAAGCTCGACAGATCGAGATACGGATGACGCGCGCGTGACAGCCACCACACGGTGGTCGGTCCGGCGACGAGTGCGACGGCGAGCAGCGCCGCCCCGACCACCGGGCCGTCCGACGCGGTGAGTCGCTCCAGCCCGAGCACGAGCGACACGAGTGTCACGCTGACGCCGACCAGCCCGCGCAGATCGAGGGCGCGTTCGCTGGCGCGCGGGACGACCGGCACGAACCGCAGAGCGGCCAGCAACAGCGCCACGCCGAGGGGCACGTTGACGTAGAAGATCCACGGCCAGCCGAGATACTGCGTCAGCAGTCCGCCGACGAGTGGTGCGACCACCGGCGCGACGAGCGCCGGCCAGGTGAGGAGGGCGACGGCGCGCAAGAGGTCGCGCTTGTCGGTGTTCCTCAGGACGATGAGCCGGCCCACCGGCACCATCATGCTGCCGCCCACGCCCTGCAGAGCGCGGGCCACGACGAGCGTGACGATGTCGGGACTCAACGCGCAGAGCAGAGAGCCTAGAACGAACACGACGACGGCGCTGCAGAACACGCGCCGCGCTCCCCAGCGGTCGGCCGCCCAGCCGCTGAGGGGAATGAACGTGGCGACCGCCAGCAGGTAGGCGGTACTCGCCAGCCCGATATCTGCGGCCGCGACGCCGAACTCGCTCGCGATGGCGGGCGCCGCGGTCACGAGCACCACCGAGTCGAAGCTCTCGACGAAGAAGGCCACGGCGACGACGATCGCCGCCGGTCGCGACCAGCCCTTCGTCACTCCTGTGCCGCAGCTTCAGCGACCGGGCGCAGCGATCTGCCCGCCCTCGGCGATGATCCGTTGCAGGTGCGCGAGCATGCGGTCGACGTCGGGGGTCACGCCGGTGAACAGCCGAAACCCCTCGGCTGCTTGAAACACGAGCATGTCGCCTCCGCCGACGGTCAGGCAGCCCGCCGAGCGCGCCGCCAGGGTGAGCACCGTCTCGAGCGGCATGTACACGACGTCGTGCACCCACAGCCCGGGGTGCAGCAGGTCAAGTGGGATCGCCGACCCGGGGTGGGCCGGCATCCCGATCGGAGTGGCGTTGACGACGCCGTCGGCGCTTCGCACCCAGCGCGCGGCGTCTCCAAGCGAGCCGACCTCGACGGCATCGCGCTTGTGCGCGGAGTTGAGCGATTCGGCGACGACCTGCGCCCGGCCGTCTTCGATATCGAGCAGTACTAGTCGTTCGACCCCGCTGCGCAGGAGGGCGTGTGCGACCGCGACCCCGGCTCCTCCGGCCCCGAACTGCACGACCGTGCGACGGTCGACGGCGCCCAGGTTCTTGTCGATAGACCGCGCGAACCCGTACCAGTCGGTATTGTGCCCCACCGACGTGCTGCCGTCGAAGACGACGGTGTTGACCGCGCCGAGTACCCAGGCGTCGTCGGACATTTCGTCGACGTAGGCGACCGCGACCTGTTTGAACGGGTGGGTGATGTTCAGGCCGCTGTAGCCGTCCGCGCGGGCCGCGTCGAGACGGGCACCGACGTCGCGGTACTCCGGGTTGCGGTTCGCATCGAAGACGTCGTACCGGTAGTCGAGTCCGAGCGCCGCGCCTTCCGCCTCGTGCAGCACCCGCGACAGCGAGAGGTCGAGGTCGAATCCGAGCAGGCCGACCCGGTGCGTCGCGCCGGTCACGACCTGGCCCGTTCTTCCGCGCCGGCCAGTCGAACGGGGCGCCCGGTGCGGTGTGATTCGTACACCGCCGAGACGATCTCGAGTGACTTGCGGGCTTCCCGACCCGTGACGACCGGGTCACGATCGTCGCGTATCGCGTCGACGAAGTCCACGATCTGCAGCGTGTGCACGTCGGCGAGGCGCGCGTGCACCTCCGCCAACGGCGGATCGTAGCTGCCGCCGGCGAACGGCGACGCGAACACGAACGGCTCGTCGACCGTCCAGACGTCGATCGATTCCGAGCCCTCGGGATACTCGAGGACGCTCGCGCTACGGCCCTCTCTATCGCTGACCTGGACCCGGGCCCCGAGCGCCGGCCGGAACGTGGTCCCGGCCTGCAGCACCGCGAGCGCCCCCGATGCGAACTCGATCGTCGCGACGGCGGTGTCCTCGACCTCGATCACGTCGCCGTGTCTCAGCGTGCCGATACGTCCCGATACCTCGACGGCGTCGCCCATGAACCACTGCAGCAGGTCGATGTAGTGGATCGCCTGGGTCATCAGCACTCCCCCGCCCTCGGTGTCCCACCGGCCCCGCCACGGCTCGGCAAAGTACTCGGTATCCCGGCGCAACTGCACAACGCAGCTGCCGGTGATCGGTCGACCGAGCGTTGCCCGGTCCAGGGCGCCGCGGATGCGACGTGCGCCCGCCCACATGCGGCGCTGGTACACGACCCCGAATCTCACCCTCGCTGTCTCGGCGGCCGCGATCATCCGGTCGGCTTCCGGCAACGTCGCCGCGATCGGCTTCTCGCACAGCACATGCAGCCCTCGGGCGGCAGCCGCGACGACGCCCGCCGCGTGCGCTCGGTGCGGGGTGCACACCGTGACCGCGTCGAGGTCGGACGCGAGCCCGGAGTCGACGTCGTCGAACCACGCCTCCACCCCGTGCTCGTGCGCGAACCGGTGGGCTCGCCCCGGGTGGGTGTCGATGACGGCGGCCACCTCGACCCCGGGGATCGATCGCAGTGCCCGCAGATGGTTGATCGCTATCGCGCCGCACCCGATGATGGCGAATCGCAACGGCGTCCCGACGTCCGAAGGCCGCCCGGTCACGAGGCCCGCCGCTCGATGCCGATCGCGGCGTCCTGTACCGCGAGCGAGATGCGCCACGGGTCGAAGGTATCGGCGTCTCCCGTCACCGCGATCGCCGCCACCGACGCGGTACTTGGGTCGCTCACCGCGGCCGCGACGCCGACGATGCGGCCGGTCTGCAGCTCGATGTCGAACGCGACCCCGCGCTCGCGGATGGCGACGAGCTCGTCCGCGAGTTCTCCGGCATCGCGCGGATCGATGCCCTCTGCCGTGACGAGCGCGGCGGCGGTGTCGGTCGCACTCCAGGCGAGCAGCACCCGTCCCACGGCCGAGAGGTGTGCGGGCGAGCGCGACCCCACCCGCGGTCCGCTCCGCGCACCACCCCGGGCGTGAAGCACGCCGAGGCACAGCACGTCTCGACCGTCGAGCACGGCGAGCTGAACGGTCTCGCCGACAGCGTCACGCAGGTCGGCCATCGTTTCAACGGCGTTCGCGCGGAGGGTGTTCGGCAGGGTGGCGAGCTCGCCGAGTTCGAACAGGCGCACGCCGAGGCGCACGCCCTCGTCGTCGCGCTCGAGGTAGCGGTGGAGCACGAGTTCGGAGACGAGGCGGGAGACCGTCGACTTCGGCAGGTTCGCGCGGCGCGCCATCTCGGACACACCGAGATGACTGTCACCGGGGAGGAAGCACGCCAAAACGAGCGCGACCCGGTCGATCACCGAGACGACATCGCTGCACGGGGCACTGCGCATAACGGGGTTCTTTCTTTCGTGTGAGGAGTGTGCCGCTGGCGTGGGTTCTCGGGGCGGCCGGCCGTGCCGACCGCCCCGATGGCGCAGGCCTAGATCCGTCAGTTCACCATCGCGCGGATCGACTTGTAGAGGTCGAGGCGCTCGCCGTCGTAGTAGCCGTTGAAGAACTCCTCGGCCTTTTCGATGAAGGCGTCCTTGTCGACCTCGTCCTCTTCGACGACCGTGAACGACGAGTCGGCGCGGTATTCGTCGAGGATCTTGTTGGTCTCCTCCTCGACGCACTCGCGGTTCTCTGCGCGCAGTTCGTGAATGGTGTCCTCGAGCAGTGTCGCCTGCTCGTCGCTGAGCTTCTCGTAGGTCTTCTCGCTCACCACGAGCCAGTGGATTCCCACCTGGTGGTTGTTGAGCGAGGCGACTTTGAGGATCTCGTCGAAACTCTGCGAGTGAGTGGCCACGATCGGGTTCTCCTGCCCGACGGCGATCCCCTGCTGGAGCGCCACGTAGATCTCCTCGTTCGCCACTGCGACCGGTTCGACCCCCATCGCCTCGGCGTTAGCCAGGAACTGCGGCGAGTCGGGGAAGCGCAACGCGAGGCCCTCGAGGTCGTCGGGACTCTCGATCGGCGTCTCCTTCGTTGTGAAAGTGCGGTTGCCGAAGAACCAGCCGTCGACGATGCGGGTGCCGGTCTCCTCGCTGAAGCCATCGAACAGTTCGGATGATTCGTTGTCGATCCAATCGAAGGTGTGGTTGACATCGTTGAAGACGTAGGCCGCATCGACGACGCCAATCGGCTCGTAGGTCGCGCTGAGCGCCGACGCGCCCTGCAGATCGATGTCGATATCGCCGGCCTGCACGGCCGCGAACCGCTCGGTGTCGGGGCCGAGTTGGCTGGCCGGATAGAGGTCGAGGGTGAAGCCGATGTCGGCCTCCTCCAGCCGTTCCTTCAGCAGTTCGACGCCGCAGTAGTAGTTCGGTGTCGTCTCCGGCTGACTCGTGGCGACCGAGAGAGTGACGTCGCCGCCGCCCGCCTCTCCTGCGTCGCCGCCGGTGTCGCTGGTCTGGGCGCATCCGGTGATGAACAGCGTCGCCGCTGTGACCAGCGACGAGACCACCACCACCCGGCTCGTACGTTGTGCGTGCCTCATGTGAATCTCCCTTGATTACTGTGAATGCCGGAGTCGGATGGCCCGGCGGTTAGAGCCCGAGCACTGTCGGGACGATCGTGACGATCTGTGGGAACACCGTGAGCAGCAGCAGCACGGCGACGAGCGGGATCAGGAACGGCAGGACGCCGCGGAACACCACGCCCATGGGTTGCCGGGTGATCGACCCGACGACGAAGAGCACCGCACCGACCGGCGGAGTGAGCGATCCGATCATTAGGTTGAGGATCATCACGACGCCGAGGTGAACCGGGTCGATCCCGTACTGGGCGGCGATCGGCATCAGCACGGGAACGAGCACGAGGATGACGGGCGGGGCCTCGAGGAAGGTTCCGAGAAGAAGCAAGACCACGTTCAACACGAGCAGGAACACGATCGGGTTGTCTGTCAGGGTGGTGAGCCAGTCGCCGAGCACTTGAGACACCCGCTCGCGGGCGAGCACCTGCCCCATCAAGTTCGCGGCACCGAGGATCAGCAGGATGCCTCCGGTGACAACGACCGTCTCCTTGACCGATCGCAGCAGCACCTGCAGGGTGAGCGTCCGGTAGAAGGCTCCGAGGATCAGCATGTAGGCCGCGGCGACACCCGCCCCCTCGGTAGGGGTGAACACGCCGCCAAGAATTCCGCCGAGAATGATCACCGGGGTGAACAGGGGCCCGATCACGCGAAGACCGGCCGCCCGGAATGCCGCGCCGTCGAACGGCTTGCCCTCCAGTCCCGGACGCCGGCGCACCCAGATGAAGATGTACAGCGCGAGTCCGCCGGTCATCAGTAGGGCGGGGAGCACCGACCCCGCAAACAGCGCACCGGTCGAGATCGAGGCGGTCGCGGCGAAGAGGACCGCTGGGATGCTCGGCGGCATGATCGTGCTCAACAGCGAACCCGAGGCGCTGAGTCCGGCCGCAAAGCCGTAGGGATACCCCTGCCGGATCATCTGCGGCACCTGCACCTTGCTGAGCGATGCGGCGTCGGCGAGTGCCGAGCCGCTGATCCACGAGAAGCCCACGCTCGTTCCGAGGTTGACGTAGGCGAGATTGCCCCGCAACCGCGGGAGTGTGGCGAGGGCGAAATCGAACAGCCGGTTGGCGATGCCGAGGTGGTTGGCGATGGTTCCGACGAACACGAACAACGGCACGGCGAGCAGCGGGAAGCTGTTGATGCCGTCGACCACCGACCGGATGGCGAGACCCGCCGAATTGCCGTTCGTGTAGAAGTACAGCATGCTCGACGCGATCATCGCGAAGGCGACGGGCACCCTGAGCAGGAGAAGCGCCGACATCACGAGGAGGTAGATGGTGAGGTCCATCTCAGCCCTCCATCTCGGAGATATCGAGCCGGGGTTCGGGGCGTCCTGCGGCTCCGATCTTCGCGATCGAGTGCAGGGTTCCCGACACGAAACCGACGAAGGCGAAGATGTAGAGCACGGCAAGCGGCATGTGCAGCGCCGTCGACAGTCGACGCCACCCCTGTTCGATCATGAGCAGCGACTCCCACGCGAGTGCCGCGCAGGTGATGACCATCACGACCGCGGCGAAAACCCGCAGCGCGGTGAACAGCCTCTTGCCTTCGAGCACCGAGTCGAACACCTCGATGACGATGTGGCCGTTCTTGCCGATGAGGTACCCGGCGACCACGAAGGTCAGGGCCACGAGAGACAAGCGTGCGACCTCGCCGGCACCGACCCACGCGATCGCGGGGATGTACCGTCCAAGCACCTGGTACATCACCCCGAAGAAGATGAGGCCGAAGAACACCATGCCCGCCCAGATCTCGAGGCGAGAGAGCCAGCGGATCACAGCGGGCTGGTGCCCCAGTCCGGAGCTCGGGGAGTCGAGACCGTCCGAGTCACTCACGGGGGATGCCACTGACGCGGTGGGGTGTTCCGGCGACAGCCGGGGGTGCGACCTCGAACATCATCAACCTCTCTGTCAATGCGCGGACCAGGCCGCTGATGCGACTCTGGGCCCCGCCGAAGACCCGCGCAAGCGCGTGTCCCGACAGATGGAACGCAACCCCCATAGGGTGGCGCACGGTCGGCGTGCGCACAAGAGGCGCTGACGATCGCTCAGGTTGGTCAGGTCGCGACGGCGATCGCGAGCGTCACCGAGACCGTGGCGATCGTCGTCCAGAGCACGATCGCGATCGCCTGCCAGAACAAGATCCGTCGTACCGGAACTCCGGTGGCGACCAGAGTGGCGGCGGTGAAGTGCGTGGGCAGGGCGAGTGGGCCGAGAAGACTCGCCCCCGGCACGCCGAAGCGCACGAGCCAGCGCTGGAAGCGCTCACGGCCCTTCGACCGCGGCTTCTCCACGGCGACCGTGTCGGCGTGCGCCCGGTTGACGATGGCGCCGCGGGTGCGGGCCGCGACGATGACGACGACGAACACGCAGAGCAAGTTGCCCACGGCCGCCGCGACCCCGGCGACGACCGGCGGCAGGCCGCCGACGACACCCACGATCGCGCCGCCCTCTCCCTCGATGAAAGGAACGGCTCCCGCGGCGGCCACGATGAGCGGCTGCACGAGTTCGGGCACTTGGGCGACGGCGTCTTGGAAGCCGGCGACGAGATCGGCGATGGGATTTGTAGCCATGGTTTCAGTCCTTCAGGATGATTGCGGAGACGCCGGCGGCGGATGCCGCGACGGTACGGGTGACGGCGGAGCTGGTGGCCTCGGCCGCCCAGTGCGCGGACTCCAAGGCCTTGCCGCGTGTGTACACGGCACCCGACCACGGGATCGCGCGGTGGAACTGCGGCAGCGTGCCGCTCGCCGAGAGCAGCGCGACGAGCGCTGCGGTGCGCGGGTCGGGTTCGACGCCGTCGACGAGCACGGATCGCACGCGTTCGAGCGACTCGGCCTCGTACTCGGGGCGATCCGCGGGCAGCCGGGTCGTGCGGAAGATCCCGAGCGTTCGTTTGGTCTCGCGGCGGAGGAAGCCGCGCTCTACGAGGCGGTCGAGCACCTGGCCGCGCAGGTCCGCTCCGATTCTGATCAGCAGTTCCTGCACGCCCCGTGGTCGCTCGGAGACGATGTCGTAGCCGAATCGCAGCATCGAATCTGACGGCGCGACGCCCGGCGTCGCCGTGACCTTCCGTCCGTTGGCCAGGGTGCGGCCGCCGTCGGCGGTGACGTACTCGCGAAGAGCGAGCTCGGTGAGCACCGCTCCCCCGAGCACGTAGTACAGGGACCCCTCGCCGGCGATCGTCCCCGTCTCGTCGTCGAGCAACAAGAGCATCAGGTCTTCGACGAGCAGCAGATCGGTGTCCATGGCTGTCCTTTCGGCGCCCGCGGGCGCGTTGGTAGGCGGGCGCACCCGGTCGGGTGCGCTCGTGGAGACGGGCGTGAGAGCCGGCCCGGTCAGTTCTCGGCGGCGGAGTCTTCCTGCATCAGGGCGACGACGCGCACGAGCACGTCGATCTGGGCCGGGTTGTAGAGGCTGGTGATCGCCTCACCGACGACCTTCCCGGTGTAGGCCTCGCCGCGGGTGGTGTGCGTGCCCGGTTGCTCGAGCCACGGGTATCGGGCGGTGAGTTCGCGCAGGTACGGCGCGTAGACCTCGGCGAACCGCTGCCGCTCCGACTCGTCGGCGTCGGCGGGCAGCGCGTCGAACTCGGCGTCGATGGGGTTGCGATTGGCGTCGTCGACCATCTCGCGCAGGTCGTCCATCGCCTCGGCCGAATACACCCGGGAGTAGATCAGCACCATCGCGCGATCCGCGTCGCTGAGTTCGGTCGACGTCTCACCGAAGCCGGGAGGCAGGTCGGTCGGTGCCTGCTTGTTCAGGATCGGCGCGAGTTCGGCGCGCACGAGCTGCAGTCGCTTGATGGTGGCGGCGAGCTCCGCGTCGATCATGCGCAACGTGTCGTCGGGGTTGGGATCGCCCTCCCCCATCGCCGCGATCTGCGCGAGCGGGACACCGAGTTCGCCGAGCCGTTTGATGCGCAGCACACGCACCAGATGACCGACCTCGTAGTGCTTGTAGCCGTTGGCAGCGCGCTCCGGCTCGTCGAGAAGACCGATCTGGTGATAGTGGCGCACGGTCTTCACCGTGGTGCCGGCGAGCTCGGCGAGCTCCCGTGTGCTCCAGGTCATCGCGTCATCCTCTCCGTACGCTTCGTACACCGGTGATGCTCCGGCATAAGACAAGTGAAGACCATGCCCTTAGGGCAGGGTCAAGTGCGTCGAAGAATCGGCCCGATACTTAGCCCTTGCGCTCAGTTTATTGGAGCGATAACTTAGCCTCATGGCTCAGCAACCGGAACGACTGGACGGGGTGTTCCTCGCCCTCTCCGACCCCACACGCCGGGCCGTGCTCGGTCGGCTGGGCGCGGGTCCGGCGAGTATCGGCGAGCTCGCCGCCCCCTTCGACATGGCGCTCCCCTCGTTTATGAAGCACATCAGGTATCTCGAGAACACCGGCTGGATCAGAACGCGCAAGACCGGCCGTGTGCGCATGTGCACCCTCGAGGCAGGGTCGTTCGAAGCCGTCTACGGCTGGCTGTCGCAGCAGCGCGACATCTGGGAGGAACGCACCGACCGCCTCGAGCGATTTGCCACCGACCCCGCAACGAATCAGGAGAAAGAATGACCTCCACGGCCAACCCCGCCCTCGATCTGAGCGTTTCCCGCGTCATCCGCGCCCCGCGAAGCGTCGTCTGGGCCGCGTGGAGCGACCCGGCCCGTTTCGAGAAATGGTGGGTTCCCGCGCCGACCATCTGCCGGGTGCTCGATATGGACCTCCGGCCCGGAGGCGGGTTCCGCACCGAGATCAGCGACGACGGCGCAGCGTTCGAGCCCCACATCAGCGCCTGTTTCCTCGCGGTCGACGAACTCGAGCGCATCGTCTTCACCGACGCTCTCGTCGCGGGCTGGCGCCCGGCGGAGTCCGCGTTCGTCACCAGCATCATCACCATGCGTGACCACCTCGACGGCACCGAATACACCGCGACCGCGCTGCACCGCAGCGGTGCCGACCGCGAGCGGCACGAGCGCCTCGGCTTCCACGAGGGCTGGGGCACGGTCGTCGACCAGCTCGCCCGTCTCGTCGAGGCGCACTGATCTGTCGACCAGCACTCGGCCCGCTCCGCCGCGCTCAGGCGGGCAGCACGTCGTAGATAAGCCGCGCGAACTGCCCGTGCGCCTCGGCCGAGACCAGGCGCAGCCGGTCGGACTCGAGCCGGCGCGGCAGCAGCGGCGCCCCGCCGTCGAGCGCGACCGGGGCGACCGAGATCGCGATCGTGTCGAGCGCGCCGATGTCGAGAAACTGGCCCGCGAGGTCGCCGCCGCCGACGATCCAGATGTCGCCGTCGCCCGCTGCCGCGCGGATGGCGGGCAGGTGCTTGGCCACCGATCCGCGCACGAACCGGATGTCGGCACCCTCGGGGGTCGGCAGCTCGCGCGTGGTGAAGACGAAGGTGGGCCGGTCACCGTGGAATTCTTTCCACTTCTCGGGATTGGCGAGGATGTCGCTCTCGGCGAGCACCCACTCGTAGGTGGTCGAGCCCTCGACCTGCACGCCGACCCCGGTCGGAAAGAGTCCCTCGTCGGGGTGGTCGCCGCCGTCGACGGCGAAGAGCCAGGCGAGAGAGTTGTCGTTGTCTGCGATCCACCCGTTGATCGTGGTCGCCGTGTCGAAGAGTATGCGTCCCATACCCGGCAGGATAGCGAAGGCTACCGACACCGCACACGCAACTCTTGCGCGCTCCCCCACCCCGCGCAGTAGCGTCGGAGGATGCGCATCGAAGACGTCGGCGGCACCCGCATCATGTTCATCGAGAACGACGGATCACCTATCTCGACGCCCGAGGAGTCATCCGACCTGATCGGCAATGCGTGGTTCGAACACGTCGACGTGATCGGGCTGCCGGTGGGACGACTCGACCCGCAGTTCTTCGACCTCGGTTCGCAGTTCGCCGGCCAGTTCACGCAGAAGGCGGTGAACTACCAGGTGAAGATCGCCGTCATCGGCGACGTGAGCGCCTTCGAGGCGCGCAGCAGGGCGTTCCGCGACTTCGTCTGGGAGTCGAACCGCGGCCAGCACGTCTGGTTCGTGCCCGACGAGGCAGCGCTCGCCGCGAAGCTCGTCTAGGACTCGCCGCCCACCGCAGGCTCGCCGGTGAACTCGTGCGACTCGCGGGCGAGCTCGGGCCACAGCTGCAGGTCGCTCACCCGCACCCAGTTGCGCGTCGGGTGGTTGTCGGTCACAAACACCTCGGCCACACCGCGTGCGGTCAGGTCGGCGGCACGCGCGGCGGGCAGCTCGACGACAAGGTCGTCGCCCTCGAGGAAGGCGAAGATGGCACCGTGCACGAACAGTTCGTTCTCGTCGACGGTCACCCCGTCGTCGTCACGCAGGTCGAATGTGAGTTGCTCGTACGCTTCTGCCGCTGCCTGACCGGTCATGTCCCTAGCCTCCGCTGTCGTTTCGGCCCAGTCTGCCACCGAGGCGCCGCCGCGTCATCCGACAAAAATCGAGGACCGGTCAGGCGCTCGAAGAACCGAGCGGCGTCCACCCAAGCGCGGGCGCGACGCGCTCGGCGACAGCGTCGAGGGTGCGCAGGTGCGCGTCGATGCCGCCGGGCGCCGGCAGCGTCAGGGTGAGTTCGGTCGCCTCGGCCAGCGCCTCGTCGGCGAGCAGTCCGTCAACGATGCGGGCGGGATCGCCCGTGTGGATGCGGTCGAATCGCATTCTCATCGACGGGTCGTGCGGGCGGCCGTCTGGCTGCATGCGGTCATTATGCCCCTGGATGTAGGCGGCGTAGGACTCGTCATCTGCCGCAGACATGATGGGCAGGATGACGCGGCCGGCGGCAATCCGTGGCTCGCGGGTAGCCCCGGCTCGCGACCTGCCGAACGCCTCTTTGTAGGCGCGCAGCTGGCTGGCCTGACCGGCCGCGAACGGCTGCCCGGTCTCCTCGGCGTTGAGGGTCGACACGTGCACGTCGAGTCCCTGCTCGCCCGTGCGGATGGCGCTCGCGAGAGAGCCCGGCCCGTACCAGATGCGGTCGCCGAGCCCGGGGGCCGCGGGCGTGACGGTGAGGTCGGTGTCGGCGGGGATACTCATAAAACCCTTGCCGCTGTGCGCGACGGGAACGCCGGCCAGCGCGGAACGCAGCCGCTCCAGACGGTGCTGGGCCTCGTCGGAGAAGGCCCGCTCGCTCTCGCCGAAGACCGGGTCGAGAATCGGGGCGAACCCGCCGATGCCCGAGCTGACTCCGAGTTCGAGCCGGCCGCCGCCGAGCAGGTCGACGGTCGCCGCGTCCTCGGCCAACCGGATCGGGTCTTCGTACCGCAGCGGGATGACGCCGGTGCCGAAACGGATGCGCGACGTTCGCTGCGCGACCGCCGACAGCAACGTCATCGGGCTGGAGAGAAACTGTTCGAAGTGACGCACCCGCACCCAGCCGACGTCGAAGCCGAGGTCTTCGGCGTGCTGGAACAGACGGATGGCGTCGCCGAGAGCGCGCGCCTCGCCGCCGGCGCCGTACGGGTTCGGGACGAAGGAGAGAAAACCGAGCTCGAGGCGTTGTGCGGGCATGCTGCAACGCTACCGGCGCGCATCCCGATACCGGCGTGAGCGCGCAACAGAACGGCACAAACGCAACAGGCCCTAACCGGCGGCTCGCAGAATTGGCATCGATAATATACGGATGTCCAGTTCAGCCGAAGCGCCGTGGCCGAAGGTCGACGATTCCGCCCGGTGTCCCTGCCTGAGCGGCGCGACCTACGGCGCGTGCTGCGGGCCGTTCCACCGCGGCGAGGCACTCGCCCCGTCGGCAGAACGGTTGATGCGGTCTCGGTACTCGGCCTACGTCACAGGCAACGTGCGCTATCTGCTGGCCACGTGGCATCCGACCACCAAACCGCGCACCCTCGAACTCGACCCCGGCCAGCGCTGGATTCTGCTCGACATCACCCATACCTCGCGCGGCGGCATGCTCGACGACATCGGAACGGTGGAGTTCACCGCCAAGTACCGCAGCAACGGCCACGCGGGCGAACAGCACGAGAACAGCCGCTTCGTACGCGAACGCCGCCGCTGGTACTACGTCGACGCGATCTAGGCGCCGACCCTCTAACGGTTCGTGGCCGCGACCCACTCGTCGAGTTTCGCGGCGGCGGCGCCCGAGTCGACGACCTGTGCCGCGACCTCCATCTTCTGCGCGAGCCGGTCGAGGATCGGCACACGCAGCTGCTCGGGGTCCTGGGCCAGCGAGAAGGCCACGAGGCCCGCTGCCGCGTTGAGCAGCACGACATCGCGGGCGTGACCCGCGTCGCCGGCGAGCACCGAGCGGATCACGTCGGCGTTGTGGGCGGGCGACGCGCCGAGCAGCGCCTCGATCGGCGCGCGCGGGATGCCGAGGTCGAGCGGGTCGAGGTCGTGCTCGGTCACCGAACCGAGCGAGACCTCCCAGATGTGGCTGTGGCCGGTCGTGGTGAGCTTGTCGATGCCGTCGTCACCGCGGTAGACGAGTGCGGTCGCGCCGCGCGTCTGGAACACGCCGACCACGAGCGGCACGCGCTCGAGGCTCGCGACCCCGACGGCCGATGCCTCCGGTCGCGCCGGGTTGCAGAGCGGTCCGAGCACGTTGAACAGGGTCGAGATGCCCAGCTCGGTGCGGGTCGGCCCGGCGTGCCGGAACCCGGGGTGGAACATCGCCGCGTAGGCGAAGGTGATGCCCGTCTCGCGCAGCACCTCGGCCACGCGGTCCGGGGCGATAGTGAGGTCGAGTCCGAGCGTCGACAGCACGTCGGAGGCTCCCGAGGCGCTGCTCGCGCCGCGGTTGCCGTGCTTGATGACCGGGACCCCTGCGGCGGCGGCAATGACGGATGCCACGGACGAGATGTTGAGCACGGCCCCGTACGGGTCTCCCCCGGTGCCGACGATGTCGAGAACCATCGGGTCGACGTCGAGGGGCAGCGCGTTCTCGAGCACCGCGTCACGGAAACCGACGATCTCGTCGACCGTCTCGCCCTTGATCCGCAGCGCCACTAGGAGTCCGGCGAGTTGGGCGGAGGTCGCCTCGCCCGCCATGACCTGTTTCATCGCCCAGGTCGCCTCGAAAATGGAGAGATTCTCCCCGTTTACAAGGGATCCGAGAATGCTGGGCCAGGTCGGTGTCGAGGGCATGGGTCAAATCCTAACGACCCAATCCGATGGCACCGGCTCGCGACAGACCGGCCGAAAGGGAAACGGAGCCCTCGTTATCGGACATAATAGATAGGTGACTACGACCTCCATCAGCCCCTCTCTCGGCGCCCCTGTGGTTAACCGCCCCAACTCGGTAGCGGTTGGCACCATCGTGTGGCTTGGAAGCGAAGTCATGTTCTTCGCCGGCCTCTTCGCCATCTACTTCACGCTGCGCTCCACGAGCCCCGGACTATGGGAATCCCAGTCCGGCCTGCTCACCGTGCCGTTCTCCCTCGTGAACACGATCATCCTCGTGCTCTCGTCGGTGGCCTGCCAGTTCGGTGTCTTCGCCGCCGAGCGCATGCAGCCCCGCCGCACCGGCTGGAAGCTCACCCAGTGGGGCATGGTCGAGTGGTTCTTCCTCACCTACGCCATGGGCGCGATCTTCGTCGTCGGCCAGGTCTACGAGTACGCGGTCCTCGTCAGCGAGGGACTCACGCTGTCGTCCGACTCCTACGGGTCGGCGTTCTACCTCACGACCGGCTTCCACGGCCTGCACGTGATCGGCGGCCTCGTCGCCTTCCTGTTCATCATCGGCCGCGGCTACGCGGTGAAGAACTTCGGCCACAAGGAAGCGACCAGCGCAATCGTGGTCTCTTACTACTGGCACTTCGTAGACGTCGTCTGGATCGGCCTCTTCCTCATCATCTACATCCTCAAGTAAGAATCGGAACCCGTAAGCACCATGGCGAAGAAGTCTTCACGCACCACTACCGACCAGCGCAAGGTCGGCCGCAGGCATCCCCTCGCGTCCGTCGCACTCATCGTGATCGGCCTGCTCAGCACGGGCGGCGTCTACGCCCTCGCGACCACGAGCGCGACCGCCGACACGTCGGCCTCGCAGGAGCAGCTGTCCGAAGAGGGCGGCAAGCTCTTCGCCGCTAACTGTGCCACCTGCCACGGCACGGCGCTCCAGGGCACGAGCGAAGGCCCCACCCTCATCGGTGTCGGCGAAGCATCCGTCCACTTCCAGGTCTCCACCGGCCGCATGCCCCTCGCGGCCAGCGGACCGCAGGCCGAAGAGAAGCCCGTGCAGTTCACCGACGAGCAGATCGAGGCGCTCTACACGTTCGTCGGCTCGAAGTCGCCCGGCCCCGGCCTCCCCGACGCGGAGACCATCGCCGGTGAAGGCGACGCCGCACTCGGCGCAGAGCTTTTCCGCATCAACTGCGCGATGTGCCACAACGTCGCCGGCGCCGGCGGCGCCCTGACGCAGGGCAAGTACGCCCCGTCCCTCGCGGGCGTCACGTCGACCCATGTCTACGAGGCAATGGTCACCGGCCCGCAGAACATGCCGGTGTTCAACAACAACAACCTCACGCTCGAAGACAAAGCAGACATCATCACCTACCTGCAGTACCTCGACGAGAACCCCTCGCCCGGCGGATTCGACCTGG
>Ga0247740_1000134_pt1 | contig 38830 bp, 22 predicted proteins | sample UWRJL148409B2_FD_180942 | JGI IMG/M metagenome (GOLD analysis project Ga0247740, IMG submission 180942) | Plant litter microbial communities from Arlington Agricultural Research Station in Wisconsin, United States - UWRJ-L148-409B-2 | ecosystem: Environmental > Terrestrial > Plant litter >...
GGCTATATACGGGGAATTACGGCAAACGGTGTAAAGGTGTACGCTTGGTATAATGATTCTGGCACTTTAATTGCCAGCACACCAAATCTTTCTAACGCCGCGGGGGGCAAATATCACCTTATTATAAGTGATGGCTATTGCAGCATTTCTTCACCCGTTTACGAGATCAAGAACATTCAGATTCAAATCAACGATGCGAATAAGGTAATTGCGAATGCCTCATGCGGAGCAAGTGACGGTAGCATAACCGGATTACAGGCGACAACCGGATCTGCGTTTGTATGGAAGGATGAAGACGGAAATATAGTAGGGCATGATATCGACCTAAACGGAGTTCCTGCCGGTAAATATACTTTAACCGTGACCGCCCTAAATGCCAGTTGTTCTGAAATTTACGGACCTGTAACGCTGATAAACGCTACAGGTCCTAACCTCAACCAATTATCGGCAATTATAACCAATACAAATTGCGGTCAATCCGTTGGTTCCATTACCGGAATTGCCACCACAGGCACCGGAGTATTAAAATATAGCTGGACCAATCAGTTAAACCAACAAGTAGGTACAAGTAAAGACCTTGTAAATCAACCTGCCGGAAAATATATTTTACAAGTTACCGATGACACCCAATGCGGCCCGGTTTATACAACGGTTTTAGAAATATTGGAGATGAACGGCATAACAGTAGACGAATCTGCAATGAAAATTATAATTGCCAGTTGCAGTAAAGCCAACGGTGCCATAACCGGCATAAAAGTGCCGGGGGCTACAAAATATGAATGGAAAGACATAAATAATATAACAGTTTCTACATCAGTTGATCTTAAAGACGCCCCTTCCGGCGATTACACTTTTACTGCCTCTAACAATTTTGGTTGCGAACAAATCAGAACTTATTATGTCGGTCAACAGGCTGCTACTATCTACCCGGTATATACACCAAACATTATCAATGCCTGTTATGGAATAAATAACGGTAGTATTTCAATTTCAGCCAACGCGCTTGTGAAGTCTTTGCGATGGACAAATAACCCGGGCACAACTATTAACGGTAACGGCAATACCATTGAAAACCTTGCGCCTGGAACTTATAAACTTTACTTTACCGATATTAATGGTTGCGAAAGTTTTTATAATAGCTACACCGTAAATGAAATTCCGGAATTAAAAATAAATGCAGGAGACGTAACCAACGATAACTGCGATTTAAAAACCGGAAGCATTAAAAATGTGCAGATAACAGGAGGTTCTGCACCATATACCTACGCCTGGTTTAATTCGCTAAATGCGCAGTTTGCATCTACTCCCGAGATCGGCAATCTGGGATCAGGCACCTACCGGCTAGTGGTTACCGATTCGCGCAATTGTGCGCAACCCTTCGTTACCTATACCGTACAGACTCAGACTGCTTTTGTAGCGACGCCTTCTGCCAGTGATATACAGGTTTGCTCGCCGGGTAAAACAGGTTTAGCGGTCAATAACCCGTCGTCTGCATACGTTTACCGTTTATACGAATCGGAAAACAGCCAGCTTCCTGTGGAAGAACGCGCCGATGGCCGTTTTACTATCGATGTAAAAAGCAACACAAGTTATTTTGTTTCGCAACTAAGCGGTACCTGCGAAAGCAACCGCACACTTGTACGAGTTTCGGTAGGCATTTCTGCGTTGGATATTGCAAACGTTTTTACCCCCAATGCCGACGGCATTAACGATGTTTGGAAAATAACAGGCATAGAGAATTCACCGAGCGCCACGGTGCAGGTTTTTAGCAGAAACGGTCAGCTGGTATTTAACTCAAAAGGTTACGCCACCCCGTTTAACGGCACATTAAACGGCAGAAACTTGCCGGTTGGCAGCTATTATTACATCATTAACATGGGCTCTGCGTGCAGCGTGTTGTCGGGTGCTTTAACTATTATTCGCTAAGCTAAAGCTCTCAAATACATTTGTATGGTGTTCTCTAACCCGTAATACAATGCATCGCAAATTAGCGCGTGGCCAATGCTTACCTCAAGCAGGCCCGGTATGTTTTGTGCAAAGTATTTCAGGTTATGCAGGTCGAGGTCGTGGCCTGCATTTATGCCTAAACCAACTTTTTTTGCTGTCTCGGCAGCTTTTACATACGGAGCAATTGCGGCTGCTTTATCCGCATGATATTGATGCGCGTAAGCTTCCGTATACAATTCTATCCTATCGGCACCTGTTTCTGCAGCAGCCTCAATCATTTCAACAATGGGGTCAACAAAAACAGATACACGTATGCCTTCATTCTTAAAAACCGGGATAATATCACGCAGATATTGTTGATTTTTTATGGTGTCCCAACCGTGGTTTGATGTAATTTGCCCCAATGCATCGGGCACCAATGTAACCTGGGCAGGTTTATTGGCCAATACCAGGTCAATAAATTTTTGCTCCGTGCAATTACCTTCAATATTAAATTCAGTAGCAATAGCTTTTTTCAGGTCAAAAACATCCTGATATCTTATATGCCGTTCATCGGGCCGTGGGTGTACAGTAATTCCCTGTGCACCAAAACTTTCGCAGTCTAATGCTGTTTTAACCAGGTCTGGGTTGTTGCCCCCGCGCGAATTACGCAGCGTTGCTATCTTGTTTATGTTGACAGATAAATGCGTCATTACAGAAAATTAGTTTACAAATATCAAAAATCCGGGGCCAATAACCCTGTAGCAAATGCACAATTTTATTTAACTGACTATTTTATAACTACCCCGAACAAATTATCAAATTAAACGTTAGCGCCTTGTAAAACACATTATATTTGCGGTTGTGTTAGTTATACACGCAAACGATTGAAAATATTTAAAAAATTGAAGCATTATCATTGAAATGTAACAATTACAGGATAAAAACCGGCGTGTGTAACAATCGTATTGGTGTATTCTATTAAAAGTAATTTATGTTGAACCTTTGCATCCTAAATACGATATAAATAATAATTATCGGCTTTTTAACAAGCATATTAAATCTGTATGAAATATCTTTTTTTACCTTTTATTTTAGTTTTCCTTTTGGTAACCGGTGCATTTGCGCAAAACGGGCGGCAGGTTTCGGGAATGATAGTTGACAGCACCCAATTGTCAATTCCGGGTACAACTGTAAAGTATGTATCAAACGCAGGCGACAGTACCACTACCGTTACCGGTTTAGACGGTAAATTTACATTTAACAACGTTGGCGGTACCGGCATGACTTTAACCATAACCTCATTAGGTTATGAAGGCGTACGCAAACGTTTTAACTTTGCCGATGGCGATTTTAAACCGCTGGATCTGGGTTCAGTAGTGCTTAAACCCGAAAGTAAAGAACTTAACCAGGTAAACATCAGAGGTGTGATACCGGTAAGAATTAAGGAAGATACTGTTGCATACAGCATCTCAGCTTATCCGGTACGCCAAAACGCACCTGTTGAGGATGTGATAAAAAAACTTCCCGGCGTTGAAGTTGACGCTGCGGGCAATGTTACCACACAAGGTAAATCAGTAACTAAAATACGTATAAACGGTAAGGATTATATGGGTGGCGACTTACAGGCCGCAACCCGCAATCTGCCTGCCGATATATTGGAAAGCATACAGTTAATTGACGATTACGGCGACCAGGCAAACCTAACCGGTATTAGAACCGGTGAGCCAGATAAGATAATTAACCTTACCATACGTGCCGACAGAAATAATGGTTACTCATTACAAGCCAGCGCAGGCGGTGGTACAGATGTATTGCCCAAAGGCATAAACGGAGAAAACGTTAATGATGCCCGCTATTTAGGCTCAATAAACTACTACAACTTTAAAGGTAACAGGCAAATAACAGTTATTGGCAACACCAACAACACTAATAGCAGCTTGTTTAATTTTAACCGCGGTGGCGGTGGTGGTGGCGGCAATTTCGGCGGCGGCGGTGGCGGCGGTAACTTTGGTGGTGGTGGTGGCGGCGGCGGTAACGCCGGTGGCCGTGGCGGCGCAGGTGGTGGTGGCGGCGGTGCCGGTGCCAGCAACCAGAGTGGTATAACTGTTGCGCGCTCTATTGGCGTTAACTACCGCGACCAGTATGGAGAGAAGATACAGTCTTACGGAAGTTACAGTTTTAACGATAACGTTACTAACGCTACCACAATAACCAAACAGGGAAACCAGGGTGCTGACTTTCTTACCAATAGCTCTAGTTTTTCACGAAGCAGCCCTACCAATCACCGCTTTCAATATAATCTTGAGTGGAGACCCGATTCTGTAAATTACTTAAAGGTTACGCCGTCGTTCAGCAATTCAATAAGCGACTCTTACAGCGAAACAAGCTCAGAGATTAGTACAGGCGGCGTTGTTAATAGTTCATACAAAACAACTACTTCAAGTAATTCAAGTTCTCCTACATTCGGGATCACGGCTTTATTTAATCATCGTTTTTCGTCAAAGGGCCGTAATCTGAGTTTGTTTTTGAGTGCAAACTCCTCAAAAACCACTTCTTACAGTAATCCGTTTACGCAGTATGCCGTGGGTGACCGTCCCGATGATGCAATTCCTTATAAGCAACAAATAGATCAAAAAAATACGGCTACATCTTACAGCGGTAACGTATCGTACCTGGAGCCTTTAAGTAAAGTCTCTTTTATTGATCTGAACTATACTTTCACGCGTTCAAATACTACTAACGACAGGGTAACCTTAAACTTAGACGGTACTACGCCTGTGATAACTGATAAGTTAACTAACAATTATACTTTCTCTTTTACAACACATAAATTTGCCCTTAACTACCGTTTAATAGAGCCTAAGTATAATTTAACTTTAGGCATGGGTGTGCAGCCATCTACTTTAGAAGGTCAATCTTCAAGAGTTGCGACTGGAACAAAAAAGAACCAGGTTAACCTGGTTCCAACGGCGCGGTTTGTATACAATTTCTCTAGAAACGAATCGCTTAACATCAATTACAATGGCAGTGCCAGCCAACCAAGTTTTGACCAGTTACAGCCGGTTAGGGATGTGTCAAACGCTTTATATCCGGTAGAAGGTAATGCCAACTTGCAACAACAGTTTATTAATAACATATCGGCTCGGTTCAACAAGTTTGGTATAGCATCGGGCAATCTGTTCTTCTTTAATTTAAATTACAGCCAAACAAGTAACGCGGTTGTTTCGCGTACTACTTATATTAAAACCCCTATTGCAGCGGCCCCGAACGATCCGAAAAGAGATCAAACCACCACGTTAACACGCTATGTTAATGCTGATGGCAACTACTCAGCAGGAGGTAACATTTTATTCTCTAAGCCATGGGCCGAGCGTAAATATACCATTGCTGTAAATGCTAACGTAAATTATGCAAACACAGTTGGGTTTATTGACGATATTGACAGGAATTTGGTTCAATCAGCTACACAGAAAAACATCCAGAAAACGCTGAGCCTTCGCCCGGGCGTACGTTTCAGATTAGATCTTACAGATATAATTGACGCTCAGGCGAGCGCCAATTATACTATTGCAAAAACCACCAACTCATTTGTATCAAATAATGTAAGTCAAAACCTAAATACACGTACGCTTGATTTAGGTTTGGATGGTAAAAACTATTTTGGCGACTGGACCGTAAGCTATAACTATACAAAACAGTTAAACTCTGGATATACCTTGTCTAACGTATCTAACCCTAACATTATTAGTGCTTACGTTGAGCGTCGTTTTCTTGCGGGCAACAAGGCCACTGTAAGGCTTGCCGCTTTCGACTTACTCAATCAAAATGCTGGATTTACCACTAACGGCAATACCCAAACGCAAGTTAACCGTTTAGGCCGTTACGTAATGCTATCATTTACCCTGCGCCTGCAGAAATTTGCAGGCAGAGGACCAGCATCACAAGAACGAGGCGGCAGAGATGGCTTCGGTGGTGGTCCTGGTGGTCCTGGCGGTTTCTAATCGTTACAACGTATAAGATAAATACTATATAAACCCTGTGGCCAAACCACAGGGTTTTTTATTGGCGCTTATTCTGATGGGTACAGGCAATTTTGTAATTTGGCCGCGTGAATAAACTCATCGCATCCATATTCGGCATTGGCTATATTAAAGGCGGCGGCACCATTGCGGCAGCTGTAACCTGTGTAATTATATGGCTGCTATGGGCCGGTAGCGTTTCGCCGCATTTGTTTTTTGCGGGATGCCTTGCAATAACGCTGCTGGGTGTTTATGTTGGCAACCAGGTGGAGCCTGAATGGGGTAAAGACAGCTACCGTGTGGTGATAGATGAAGTAGCTGGTATGTGGATAACGGTTCTTTTCATCCCCCAAACACTTCCGCTGCTTATTACCGGCTTTATCCTTTTCCGTTTTTTTGATATTGTAAAACCCTTATACATTCGCCGCATGGAAGCCTTTAAAGGTGGTTGGGGCGTTATGCTGGATGATGTTCTGGCAGGCATTTATGCCAATATAGTTTTACAGGTAATTGTATATTTTCATCTGCTCCCTTTTTTAGGATCAGACGCTGTGGACATTCAATTCCACTAATAAAACATATTAAACAGGAATACGATTGCCCCGGCGGAAACAATACGTGCTTTTAGCCAAAAATATTAAGCCTGAGTTTTGTAGTTGGGCGTAGCACGTGTATCACCTTATCTGCTACGCTAAACCTCTACCCACACACGTTCCACCACTTGCCACATGTTCCCTTCCGGGTCAGCAAATGTACGTAACCGGCCCCCGCCCATGGCGTCTATCAGGTCGCTGGTCCAGGTAATGTTATGGCTGTCCAGATGCGCTATGGCTTGTTCAATATTGTTAACCCGCAGCGCCAGGTGAGACCATCCCGGTGTCCAGGTAGTGCGTTCGGGCCGCGGGGTATCGTCAATAGGCATTACTTCCAACAAAGAACCATCAGGTGCACGCAGCATCCAAACCGGTTTTTCGTGGCGAAAGTATTTTTTGTAGCCTAAAACATCGCAATACCAATCCGCCATTGTATCTACGTTGCTTACCGCAATGGCGGGGTGGTCAATGCCGGTTAAGCCTAAATTTGTGGTCATATTGAATTGTATTGTAGGATGAAATCCGTTCAATCAAAATCTTTAAATTTTAACGATTTTAAGCTTTGGTAGTTTACATCGGATTCTACGTAACGCTCCTTAGGCATATTTAATAATTGAGATTCGTGCGCCATGGCAAAACCTAATTTATATCCAATGTTATCGTTTGTGGTTAAAAAAACATTGTCATATTCCTTATCATCAACAGTCAAATAAAGCATAACCTTTTTATTAATACTCTTTTCTGTTATCCACTGATCGCCTGTATTAGTAGTAGCCCAGGCTCTTATCTCGGCATTCCAATTAATATCTATAGGGTATTTAAGAAAGTTTATGGCAAAACAAAAAAGATCAAATTTTATATCGTAAGGGAAAGTTACCGCATAAGTTGAAGGGTTAATTTGAAAAAGGCGTGGCTGCGCAGCGTAATCACTTTTATTATAAATATTGCAAAATTTAATCAATACCTGTTCTATATCCTGATGGGTTACATTTTTTATCACTATAAGCTTATCGTTATCTTTCAAATCCGTCGGCTTGTCGGATTCCGATTGACGCGAAACGTCGTCAGCAGAGTTGTTTCCTGACACGCAAGCTTTTAATATAAACACGATGATAACTATCGCCCCGATTATTAAAAAAGTTTTCATTGTTAATGGTTGCCTTTTAGTTAACTGCAAAATAATATAATCCCTAACTTTACAAGCGAGTAAGCGAATATACTATTTCTAGCCATCTGCTGTAAGACAAATTTACCACCATGAAAAAGCTTTTAACCCTACTGTTTATTTTTGCATCACTCGCATCATTTGCACAAGTTAAACCCGTCACTGCCGCCGACCTGGATTACCGTAAGGATGGCAACGGAAGCTACCTGCTGGTTTTAAAGCGGGGGCAACCGCTTATTGCCAGCCTGAATGCTTTTATGGCGAAAGAGAAATTGCCGGGTGCCAGCATATCCGGCCTGGGTGCGGTGGAAAATGTGGAGATAGCGTATTATGATCTGGTAAAAAAGAAATATAAGTATCAAAAATTCATACCATCAATGGAAGTGTTGTCGCTTAACGGCAACCTGGGCACTTTTGAAGGCGCACCCATAGTACACGCCCACGTTGCCCTGGCCGACTCTAACTATGTTGTGCGAGGCGGGCATGTTAAAGAGGCCCTGGTATCATTAATATTAGAGATTACCATAGTGCCAACCACCAAACCCATAACCCGCGAATGGAACAAGGAGTTTGATGAATTACGTACCATCACGAAGTTGAAGGAGGAGTAAAAGACGGCCTAGTTGTTGTAAGGGTTTTGTACCGGAAAAGTTTACACTTTTTATGAATAGTCCTGAGCTTAGTTTACACTGTTACAGCGAATAGTAAAACTTCTAGACGAATAAGTCTGTTGCAAAATGTTGCATAAAAATTTACAACTAGTTGTTAATTATAGGCTTACAATAAATTGTTGTTGCAAGTGTTGCATCTGTTGCTATATTTTTTTGCAACGCGTCCTATTTATTAAACTCACCAAAGTGCCACAATACACCTGCCGGGTCATGCAGAAAGCATTCGCGGCCCCAGGCTTCATTGCGTATGGGGCTAAGTTTTGCGCCGGGGTATTTAGCAGGCAGGTTAAGCGCCAGCAATTCGTTATAATAACGTTGGGTATCATCCACCTCTAAAAATAGCATGGTGTTTTCTATCCATTCTTTAGCATAGTAAGCCTGCAAATAAAAGGCAAGCGCGCCGGTTTTAAATACACACATATCATGCGAGATCACGGTTTCTTCAAAACCAAGTTCACGATAAAAGGCGCACGAGATATTAAAATCTTTTGAGCCGATAAACGGGCGCAGGGAAATGGCGTTGTGTTGCATGGCGTTATGTTTACATCAAACTTAGTAAATAGGGGCGCTACCCGGCTACACTGCCAGGCTTTTTCTTCCCATTATTTATCTCTAAATTAGTTTTTTCCAAAACCCTGTATGCTAAAAAAAACATTTTGCTTTCTGTTTTGTGCTTTCTGCTTTATAACCACCTTTGCTCAAAAACTACAATCGCCTGATGAGTTTCTGGGCTATAAGTTGGGTGCGCAGTTTACCAGCCATTACCGCATAGCCGACTATTTCAGATACGTGGCAGCCAGCTCAAAGCAGGTTAAACTGGTGCAATATGGCACCACTAACGAGGGCAGGCCGCTAATGGTTATGTTTATTGCTTCTGCAGAGAACATTACAAATCTGGAAAGCATCCGCTTAAATAATTTGCGATTGGCAGGTTTGGACAATAGCGGCGCTGCCAGTACCGCCGGGCCGGTAATAGTCTGGTTTAGCTACAATGTTCATGGCAACGAGCCATCATCAAGCGAGGCGGCCATGCAAACTTTGTATGATATGGCCAATCCGGCTAATCAGCGCACACAGGCCTGGCTTAAAAATACCGTTGTGGTTATAGACCCCTGCCTTAACCCCGATGGGCGCGACCGCTACGTTAACTACTATAACTCGGTTAAGGGCAGTACGCCTAATACTGATCCGGCTTCGCGCGAGCACAGTGAGGTTTGGCCAGGCGGGCGCGTTAACCACTACTACTTTGACCTTAACCGCGATTGGGCATGGCAGGTACAGCGAGAGACGCAGGAGCGTATGGCGCTTTACAATAAATGGCTGCCGCAAATACATGTTGATTTTCATGAGCAGGGCTATAACTCGCCGTATTATTTTGCACCTGCTGCACAGCCTTTTCATCGCGATATAACCGATTGGCAAAAAGACTTTCAAACAACCATTGGTAAAAACAACGCCAAGTATTTTGACCAAAACGGTTGGTTGTACTTTACCCGCGAGGAGTTTGATCTGTTATATCCATCATACGGCGACACCTATCCCATTTATAACGGATCGGTTGGTATGACGTATGAGCAGGGTGGCATTGGAGCCGGGTTGGCGGTTAATACCCGCACAGGCGATGTGCTTACCCTTGCCGAACGCATTACCCACCACCACTCTAACAGTTTAAGTACAATTGAAACTGCTGCCAACAATGCGCAGAAGGCTGTACAGGAATTTAAAAAATATTTTGACACCGCTACCGCAAGTCCGGTTGGCGATTACAAAACCTACGTTATTAAGAGTGACAATGACGATAATTTAGCCACTTTAAGTAAGCTGCTTGATAACAATGGGATTCAATACCACACGGGATCAAAGGGTAGCGCCAGCGGGTTTGATTACTTTGCCGGCAAGAACACGCAATTTACCATCAACCCTAAGGATATGGTGATAAGCGCCTATCAGCCAAAATCAGTATTGTTGAATGTTTTGTTTGAGCCTAAAACCCTTTTGGCAGATTCAAACACGTATGATATAACAGCATGGTCATTACCCTATGCCTACGGCTTGCGTGCCTATGGCATTAAGGATGCCCTGCAAATATCTGCTGCTAACCCGGTTAAACCGGCCAGGGAACAAACCGGTATCAGTCCGTACGCCTATATAAGCACATGGCGATCTGTAGAAGATGTGAAATTTTTAGCAGCGCTGTTGAACGAGAAGATAAAAATGCGTTTCTCTGAGCGGCCCTTTGAGGTAGGCGGACAAAAATTTGCCGCCGGATCATTAATAATAGCGAAAGCCGGGAATGACCGGCCCGATCTGGACGAACTGATAAAACGCACGGCTGCTAAATTTGGCCGCAAGCCGGTACCCCTGGCATCGGGGTTTGTAGAGAAGGGCGCCGATCTGGGATCAGATGTAGTAAGGTTTATTAAACCGCCAAAAGTGATGCTGATAGCTGGCGACGGCGTATCGGCAGAGAACATGGGCGAGGTATGGCATTTTTTTGACCAGCAAATTGGTTTCCCTATCACTATAGTTCGGCATAGCAACATAGGTAGGATAAAGCTGGCAGATTTTAATGTTATTATACTTCCGGATGGGCAATATGAAGATTTTCAGGCCGACCGCATAGCCGATTGGGTGAAGGATGGCGGCAAACTAATAGCTATGGGCAGCGCTATTAAGCAGCTAAACAGTAAGCAGGGCTTTGCTATAAAAGATCTGGACAGCCTTGGCGCTGACAAAGACAAAACAAAAGACAAAGCCGAAGTTAAATTTTATGAAGCCAGGGTGCGCGACGCGCTTAATAACAATGTGTCGGGTGCCATTTATAAAGTTGATCTGGACAACAGCCATCCGCTTGCTTTTGGCTATCCCGATTTTTATTACACACTTAAACTGGATGATAGTTTATATGGTCTGTTAGATGATGGATGGAATGTTGCTACCCTAAAAAAAGATGCTTACGTAGCTGGTTTGGTTGGCAACAAAAGCAAGCAAAAGCTCAATAAAAGCGGCTTGTTGTTTGGTGTGCAAAATATGAGCCGGGGCTCTGTTGTTTACCTCACCGATGATCCATTGTTCCGCGGCTTTTGGGAAAACGGCAAACTGCTTTTTAGTAATGCTGTGTTTATGGTAGGGCAGTGATTTAGTTTTTCAGTTTGCAGTGGGCAGTTCACAGTGGGCAGATACAGGTTTGCAGTAAAGTTTGCAAATATCAGTTTGGTAGAAAGTTCAGTTCTGTCTTTTTTGTAAAAAAGGCAAACAAGATAACTAAAAGAGCTTTTTTCACTGCCCACTGCCCACTGCCCACTGCCCACTGCCCAAGCCCACTGCCCACTAATTCCCGCCTTTAACCCGGCCTTTTTCAGCCTCGGCCCCACTGCGGTGCTGTTTAGCTTTTATACTGGTGCTGCCAAAATTGTAGGTAAGGTTAATGCGGAGTACACGTGTATCGCTTTTTTGCCTTATTTTAAAATCGTTGCCCAACGCGGTGCTGTTCAGGTCGTTCCTCAGCGTGTTAAATACATCTGTTAACGAAACTTTAACATTTAGCTTTTTATTAGCAAATGCACGGCTAACACCGGCGTCAACAGCGTATCGGGGAAACAAGTTATATATACCGTAAGTAAGGGATGAGCGATAGTCGCCGGTTACTTCTGCCTTAAACTTGGCCACGGTAAATGTTTGCGTTGAACGCAGCGTAAATGCACGCTGGCCGTTATCTACATTACCCCCTGCTATATCTTTCGACTTAAAGCCCAGGTAAAAGCCGTTGAAATTAACATTACCTGTCCACCATTTAGTAATTGTGAAGGGCGAGTATATGTTTAAACCGTAGCTGTTCTGTGTATTTAAATTGTCGTTAGTTTGAAATGTTTGATTGTCTTGCGTTAGTATAAGCTCAGTAATTACGTCTGTTGTATGGCTATAGCTCAGGCTCACATCAATAGTTTTGTTGTAAGTGTAGGTTAGCTCGAAGTTGTTGGTGTATTGCGGCTTTAAAAATGAATTACCCCTCATAAAGGTGTAGTCATCAAGGTAGTATTCAAACGGGTTAAGATCATCATAATTAGGGCGGTCTATCCGGCGGCTGTATGATAAGCCCAGGTCATTCTTTTTGCCAAATGAGCGGTTAATAAATACGCTTGGAAAAAAGTTAAGATAGCTGCGTTTTATTCTTTTATTTTGACTAACCAAGTTTCCGTCTGATTCTGTGTTCTCTGCACGCAATCCTAACTGTATGGAGCCATTCTTAAATTGGTGACTTATGTTGGAATAAGCGGCAATAATCTGTTCTGTATAATTAAACTGATTAGTGCGCTTGATATCTTCGATAAAACTGCCGTTGTTTGATATTTGTGCTCTCAAATCGTTATTGGTTTTAACGCTGCTCGCTTTAACCCCTGTCTCCAACTTCCAGGTTTTTGTGAGCGGTTTTGTATAATCTGCTTTACCCGAATAAATTTCGATGCTTGAGGGTGTTTGGTTGGTTCTAAACTGCGGGTTTTGTTCTTTTTTGGGATCCAAAAGTCCGTTAGCCCCGTAATACAACGTTTTGTATTCAGCAAATGAGGTATTAGAAAATTTAGAGTAATCTACATCAATAGCAAGTTCTTGCCCTAGCGTATCGATCTTAAGCCTGTCGTTAACGTTAAAAGCCAGGTTTTTATAGCGGTTTTCGATAGTTGATGCGGTTGTTAAATAGGATAATAACACACGCTGTGGCGAACTCCTTTCTGTAAGGTTATCATTTATATCGCGCCCGCCGTTGGTATAGCCGCTGGCAACTACGCCAACAGTATTTTTGGTGCTTGTTTCCAGATCGGCTCCTATATTAAAATTATTGTAGTAGTTAAATGAGGGCATTTTGGTTATCTGGTCAAAAAATGGCGTATCACGATTTGCCACTACCCTGCTTATTGTCATTTCTCGGTAGCGGTTATTATCGCCGCGGCTTATTGTGCCAAAAACATTAAGCGGGCCGTTTTTGTGGTTAATATTCAGGCTCATGTTATCCCTGTTTCCGCGTCCGCGTGCGCCCCCCACTGTCAGGCTGCCGTTGGTGCCCTTTTGCTTATTCTTTTTTAGTTTGATATTAATGATCCCTGAGTTGCCGGCAGCGTCATATTTAGCTGATGGGTTGGTAATTATCTCAATTGTTGCTATCGTAGTTCCATCTGTTGATCTTAGTAACGTTGCCAGTTGAGCCGATGAGAGGTAAGTTAGCTTGTCATTTATCATAACAGTAACGCCCTGTTTACCCCGCAAGCTGATGTTGTCATCCTTATCAACCGTGACACCGGGCGCTCGTTCTAATATCTCCATAGCAGTATTGCCTGCGGCGAGTATGCTGTTTTCCACATTCATAACAGTGCGATCAATTTTGCGCTCTATTAAAGGTTTGGTGGCTGTTACGTTAACCGCGTTAAGTGTGCGGGCGGCTTCCGTTATGCTTACAGGTGGCACAGTTATTTGCCCGGACCCGTCTGTAGTAAATACGCTGCTTAAGCCGTTGGTGTAACCAACCGATGTGGTTTTTATTAAATAACTGCCCTTCGCAACGTTGTCAAAAAAGTAAGCACCCCTCTCATCGCTTAAAGCACCTTTTACTATTGTGGAGTCGGTGGCTTTTAACAAGCTAACCGTTGCAAACTCAACCGGCTTGGCTGCGGCATCTTTAACTGTTCCGCTTATTCTGGTTGACTGCGCCTGCGCCCTGCCCGTGCAAATACACAATAACAGCGCTGCTATAATATATGTTGAAGTAAAAAAATGTTTCATAAACCCTGTGTTTTGGCAATAAATATCCCCTAAAAAAAATCGCTTTCTTTTTTAAGATATTGTTAATTATTAATGTTGATTAAACCGCCGGATGCGCCGGTGGCTGTTTGCTATTGCAGCGCTTTTACGCGCATTTTACATTAAGATGCAAAAACCGGGGGGTAGGTTACAAACAATTTTACTTTTTATTGCCCGGCAGCAGATCGCCGGTGTTAAGCACCGGGAAAAGCGGGAGTATAACATCATTAAGCACAGAGAATGGCTTGTGATGCTTGCCTGCATTGTGCATGTTAAGCGCGTTAAGTGTTTTTGCTCTTAGCTGGGTTGCAGGCAAGGTAGCCCTGTAAAAGGTTAATATAAGCCCGCTGATTAACAGCAGGCTTATATATTTTATATATGCAGTAAACATTTCGGCGTTTATTTTACACGTTTAAGGCTGTCTGGTATTGCGGTAACAGCGGTATCAATTTTACACTCCAGGCCATTTGCCGTCATAATAAATGAGGCAAATTTATCGTCGGGCCTTTTGTTAATGTCTTTACAGCCGTATAGGTCAATCCCATTTCTTAAGTACCAGTTAATACCATCTTCAATTACAACTTTAGCATTCATTGGCACTTTTAAAGTAAGCTCAATCTCCTGGTCATGCCATGAGGTGCCATTTAAGCGCTGTAATTTTCTATCTAACTTTATTATTGAATCCTGCTGATCAAACATATAGCGGGTGTTACGGGCATTAAACAGAGCGTTTTCGTAATTGTTACCTTTTGACCGATAGGTTTGTACCAACACCGGTTTTTCAACATCACTTTTTTCTATGTTGATAGATACGTTACCAGGTTCATTGTTATTAACGTTCTCATCGTCTATATTAATGATCCCTTTAAAACCGGGTTTAATATCTAAACGCGTACTGTCATCGCCAGTAAGGTATTTAATGTCGTTTAATTTAAGGTAATACGTATTGTTTGATGATTTAAGCAGAGGCACTGTTTGCGTAAAGCTTGCAGATGCCCTAAAGCCCCGCGCTATTTTTGTAGCATAATACAAGCCCGTAACTATTGCAAACAACCATATGGTTAACATTATCATGGCGGCTGACCGGGTGATAGACTGGGTGTTGAATATGGCTTTTAAAATAAGCAGTATTATGGTCAGTACAGGTATAAAAGCCGCAAGGAAAGCCGCAATACAAATCCAGCCAAAGTATTCATTGTCAACAACGCTGAACGGAAATATATCAAGCGGCCCTGTGTTCCATATTAATGCAAGGGCCAGGCAAACTATCATGGCGATAGCCATTCCGAAAAAAGTAAGTAGAATAAGTATGCCTAATATCTTAACCAATACTTTGCCCGTTGTGTTAAAAAACTGCCCCAGGTGATAAAACAGATCGCTAAAAAAATCCCTGAGCCGGTATATAAAAGGTTTAGCCTCCGTCCTTAAGCTATCCACGCGGCCCTTAACCGCGCTCAGTTCCTCTTCCAGGTTGTCTTTAAAGCCTTGCAGTGTGAGTTTTTGGCCCTTCATGGCCATACGGTCTGCACGGGTTTGCGCTTTGGGTATAATTATCCATAATATAACGTACAAGAAAAAGCCTGTACCTGCAAATGCGGTTAATAGCGCAAATAACAAACGTAGCCAAACCGCCGAGATATTAAAATAGTTGCTCAACCCCGCACAAACCCCGGCAACAAGGTGGTCGTCCGGATCGCGGAACAACGTGCGTGTTCCGCTGATTTGATCGTAAGTATTAGGGCGCGGCGCAGGTGCAGCATCTTCGTCGGCGTATTCAAAGTCTTCAACCGTACCCATCTGGTCAATCACGGTTTTAACATCGGCGTCAACAATAACCTGTTTGTTTTCGCGGCTCAGCATTTCCGAGAACATTTCGGCAATGCGGTTTTCAATATCCGTGGTGATCTCCAGGCTGTCTGCCGAGTTAAGGAAATGGCGCTTAACATCCGTAATGTAGGTTTTAAGTACCTCGTAAGCATCCTCTTCAATATGAAAGACAATGCCATTTATGTTTATGATGATAGTTTTATTCATGGTGCAATTTTTTCAGGGTTTAATTATTTTTTCCGACAGCGGTTTGTACAGCGAAGACCAGCTCGTTCCAGGTTTTGTCTAACTGCGTAAGTACAGTTCGCCCTTCGTCAGACAAGGCGTAGTACTTTCTTGGCGGCCCTGATGTGGATTCAACCCAGTTATAAGTTAGCAGCCCATTGTTTTTAAGGCGCGTTAATAGCGGATATAAGGTGCCTTCAACTACCAGCAACTGGGCCTTTTTTAGTTCGGCAATTATATCAGAGGCGTAGGTTTCATCGCGGGCGATGATAGAGAGTATACAGTACTCCAGTATACCCTTACGCATTTGTGTTTGTGTGTTCTCTGCAATCATATCACAAAGATATATGTTTTAAAATGTATTATGCAATACATAGTACTAAAATATTTTATTTTTATTTTGAATTGATATTATTCAAAAAAAACTTTGCTGTTTTTTCTGAATTTATTTGTGAATTCAATAATGTAACACTACTTTTATGATTAATTAACTATTAACTGATCTTATTATTTAACACATGAAAAAACTTCTACTAGTAAGTTTGTGTGCCCTGGTGTTATGCGTAACACAAGTATTTGCACAAAGCCGTACTATTACTGGTACGGTTACGGCCAAGGATGATGGCTTACCCATTCCGGGAGTAACAGTAAAAATTAAAGGAACTAATGTTGGTGTACCTACCGATGCCAGCGGAAAGTATTCAATTTCTGCCTCAAGCGCTGCGGTGCTTCAAATCTCTTTCGTGTCTTTTGTAACTCAGGAGATCACTGTAGGAGAAAGAAGCGTGATCAACGTGGTTCTGGAGCCAAACAATAGGTTACTGAATGAAGTTGTTGTAACTTCTTTAGGTATTAAAAGAGACAAAAAAGACCTGGGCTATGCAACAACCACGGTAGCTGCCGCTGAAATTACCAGGGCCAGTGCTGTTAACCTTGCTAACGGCTTACAAGGCAAGGTTTCGGGTTTAAATATAACTACTATTGGTAGTGGTGTATTTGAAGATGTTAAAATCAACCTGCGTGGTATTCGTTCATTAACAGGTAACAACAATCCGTTGCTTTTATTGGATGGGGTTCCTACTCCACTAAGCTACATGGCTACGCTTAACCCCAATGATGTTGAAAGCTCAACTATTCTTAAGGGTGCTTCTGCTGCGGCCATCTACGGCCCTGATGCACGTAACGGTGTTATCGTTATCACAACCAAAAAAGGTTCTGATAAAGTTGAAGTGACCTTAAAAAACTCAACTCAGTTCAGCAGCGTTTCTTTTTACCCTAAAATGCAGAAAGAATTTGGCAGCGGTTACATAGATGCTAACGGTGTTGGCCAGTATACGCCTTACGAAAACTGGTCATGGGGGCCAAAATTTGACGGTTCAAACGTAATAATAGGTCACCCGGGCATTCCGGGAGCTGTAACTAAAGAGGTTCCCTACACTGCAAATAACTCAAGAGAGGAATTTTATAACACAGCGGCTACTGTTCAAAATGACGTATCGTTTTCTGCAAAAGATTTTTATCTGAGCGTGCAGGATGCAAACGTTAACGGTATTGTGCCGGGCGATAAAAACCGCAGAACAGGCATTCGTTTAAACTCTTCTAAAGAGTACGGCCGTTTTAAAGCTTCCTTTAATACCTACTACGCTCAATCAAACTATGATGTGTTTGATGACGACGCAATGTCTGATTATAACTCAGCAAATAACGTAGGCTTAAACGGTGGTTTACAAAACTTAATTTATAATACGCCTGCACACATTCCGCTTACTTCTTTAAAAGATTTTAAAAACAATCCTATTGCTGAATACAATGGTTATTTTACCGATTATGGTTTGAACCCTTATTTTGCTTTGGATAACTGGAGAAGATTAGGTAAAAGAGAAAATTTGAGTTCGGTTTTAGAATTGAATTTTAAAGCGGCAGATTGGTTGAACTTTACTTATCGTGCTTCATTAAACTTAAACTTAACTAATGACAGGAATCTTTCAAGAGGAGAATTGCCAAGTGCTTTAGGTTTGTCAAGATCATTTAAAAGTATTGCAGCTTCTTTAGTTGAGCGTTCAGGCCGCAACAGCCAGTTGCAATCTGAGTTCTTTGCCAACTTTAACAAAACATTCGGCGATTTCAGGATCAATGCAATTGTCGGTACCTCTGTACGCCAGCGCGATACACGTTTAAGTACTCCTACAGCAAATAGCTTGGTTGTGCCTGACCTGTTTAACGTTGGTACCCGCGCCGGCGAGCTTCAAGGTGCCGTAACGAAAAGTACCACCAGATTATTCGGCTTATTCGGTAGTGTAGGTATCAACTACAAAGGATGGGCTAACGTAGAGTTTACCGGTCGTAATGATCGTTCTTCAGAACTTTATCTGGATGCTAATAGCCAATTCTCCTACTACTATCCGGGGGTGAGTGGTTCGGTTGTGCTTACAGAAGCTCTTGATTTCTTAAAAGGCAGCAGTACCCTATCATTTTTAAAGCTGCGTGCCGCATGGAACAAAACAGGTAACGGCGATATCGGTGCTTACAGGTTGCTCTCTACGTTTTCTCAGGGTACAAGTGGTTTCCCGTTTGGTTCGCTTCCGGGCTTTTCTGCTGATAACAGATCAGTTGGTATACTTACACCGGAGTTTATTAACAGTACTGAGTTTGGTTTAGATGCAAGCTTCTTCAGAAACCGCTTAAACATTGAAGCTACTTATTATAATCAAAACAATACCGATCAGTTGTTAGATATCAACACATCTGGTGCAACCGGTTATACAACTGCCGGGGTGAATGCTGCATCATTTGTGAACAAAGGCTTTGAGTTTGATGTGAGTTTAACACCGCTAATTGCTTTTAAAGATGGCCGTATCAACTTCAAATCTAATTTTAGCTACAACGACACAAAAATTACATCAATTTATCCGGGATTGGATGAGATCTCAATAGGAGGTACAGGCGAAACACGTAACGCTGTTATTAACGCCGGTATTTTAGGGCAGCCTGCATTTGTGTTAAAAGGCACCGATTTCTACAGAGATGATCAGGGTCGTATTATAGTAAACCCTTCTACAGGTAGCCCAACCGTGGATCCTACCTCAAAACCATTTGGCCGTACTATGCCTAAATGGATAATAGGTTTAAACCCTTCAGTAGCCTGGAAAGGCATTGGCTTATCAGCCTTGTTTGAGTACAGAGGTGGACATTACGTTTACAATGACATTGGTAACTCAATGGCTTGGACAGGTGTTGGTTACAATACTGCTACTAATGGCCGTGTTCCATTTGTACTTCCAAACTCATCATACCTGTCTAACGGACAATATGTTGCTAACACCAACATTACTTTAATACCGCAAAACTACTTTACAGATCAGTATATGGATGCTTCAAGTAACTTTATTACTAAAGCAACTTCATGGAGATTACGTGAGTTGGCATTATCATATGATATCCCTGCAAGTGTAATTTCAAAACAAAGCGTAATTAAAGGTATATCAATTGCGGCGGTTGGACGTAACCTTTTCTTATGGGTACCTAAAACAAACATTTACGGTGACCCGGACTTTACCGGAACTACACCTGCCAGCGAACCGGGCATTACCTCGACAAACCAAAATGGTTTAGGTGATCCCCAGATCCTTCCGCCAACGCGTACTATAGGTGGTAGCATTACTATTAAATTTTAATAATAGAATATAATTATTAATAAAATAATCATGAAAAAACTAATATGTATATTTTTTGCAGCCGTCCTGTTTGTATCGGCGGGCTGTAAAAAGAGTTTTTTTGATATTAATCAGAATCCTAACTCTCCGACTGAGGAGTCGATAACTCCTGAACTGTTAATGCCGAGAGCAATTAATCGTGCAGCAATAAAAACGGCGTCTTCATATAGTAATTATGCAGGTTGGATGGGCTACTGGTCTCGTTCCGGTACTTATGGCCCCAACCCGGCCAATGAAGGTTATCAACTAACATCAAGTTTTGAAGCTGATGAATGGAATGACTGGTATGATATATTATATGATTTTGACATCATGGAGAAAAAGGCGACTGCAAAAAATCAAAACTATTATGTTGCCGTAGCCAAAATCATGAAAAGCATAGGTTTTATGTACCTGGTTGATCAATACAACAATGTACCATATAGCGAAGCATTTAATTTAACCGAGCATATACAACCTAAATACGACAAGGGCGCTGATATTTATGCTGATTTGATAAAACAGCTTAATACAGCTATGGATTTGTTAGGTGTGGCAGGTGTTGCCAGCGACCCTACTATTGCTAATGTTGATATTGTATACAAAGGAAATGCTACATTGTGGAGGAAACTAGCAAACACGCAGAAGTTAAAGTTACTAATACATGAATCTGAATTTATTAGCGCAGGTACAGCAACAGCCGAGATAGCAAAAACATACGCAATTGGTTACCTAAGCACTATTACAGTACCATTTGCGGGTGCTATCCGACCGGTTTTCGCAACTGACGAAGGTGCTTATGTACAACCTGGTTATGTTGCTGATGCGAATAAACAAAATCCTTTTTATGACAATTACGACACGGATTTTAAAGGTTCATTAGTTAACGATTATTGGAGAGCGAATAACTTCTTGTTATACACTTATGGTGTGGGTTCGGCAGATCAGGATGCACGTTTAACGCGTGTTTTTGATAAGGCCGTGACATCTACTGATCCGGGGGACCCTGTGGCGGATTACCTGGGAACCAATTATGGAGAAATTGTGCCTAACGGTGGCCCTCAGGCAGTTAATCAGGCTGATGTTTCAGGCCCCGGCCTTTCTGTTGCGGCTAATCAGGCACAATGGCTGTTCACTGTAACTGAAAGCTTGTTTTTACAGGCTGAGGCGGCTGAGCGCGGCTGGATAGGTGGCTCGGCAAAAACTCTTTACGAGAGTGCTGTTACGTCTTCGTTTATGTTTTTAGGTGTTGCTGCTAATGCAGCTGATTATATTGCTGATTTTGCTTCTTACGATGATGGGGGTAACAATATCAAACTTATTGCAACGCAAAAATACATTGCTATGGCGGGTATCAATAACTTTGAAGGTTGGGTTGATTACAGAAGATTAGATGGTGCCCAGGCAATACTCTCATCACCTGCCGAGCAAGAACAACTGTTATCTTTTTCGCCAGAGCGTGGCGATAAACAAATTCCTTTGAGATTAATTTACGCGCAAAGCGAGTATAATTATAACCCTGCCAATGTTGCGGCGCAAGGGATTATTAATCCACAAAGCAGTTTGATATTCTGGGATAAGGCTAAGAGATAATCGTAGTAAAATATCTTGTTTTAACAATTAAAAAAAACAAAAATGAAACTTAACTATATAAAAAGGAGCCTTATCCCAGCATTAGCTGTGGTGCTCTCTTTATCATCATGTTTAAAAGATGATAATGCAAACCTTGATTTTGATTCGGTTTCCGGAAAAGTATATGTGGGTATTGCTGATGCTAGTCCGTCAAGTTCTACTTTCAACTCCACATCTTTTGGTGTGGTATCGAGTGCTGCAGAGTCAACCACTCAACTAACTTTAACATACATTGGTGCTGCAGCTAATAGTGGTACTGATGTAACTATAAAAGTTGAAACAGATAAAAAAATCATTGACCAATATAATGCAGCAAGGGGTACAAACTATTTGCCATTAGAACCTGCTAACTATTCGCTGCCAAGTACTAAAATTACTATTCCTGCAGGCCAGAAAACTGTTAAATTCCCGGTTGTGATTAAGCCAAGTACTATAACAAATACAAATGCAGCTTATGTGCTGCCAATTGTAATAACTGATGCTTCAGGCAAGGAAATTAGCGGTAATTATGGTAAACATATGGTTTTGGTGACTATTAAAAATCCTTATGATGGTGTATACGCATCTTCATTACATTTTGTGCGTGTAAACATAGATGAAAGGTATACCAACGCTGATAAAACTTTGTCAACGGTAAACTCAACTACCAGCGCTACACTTTATGCAGATTTGGGTACTGATTATACCATGGAGTTAACAGTAAATCCGGATAATTCAGTTACGGTTACGCCTACAGGCGGAACGATTAGTGGTGATACTGAACTGCCTGGTCCGTTTACACAGGTAGGTGTTAATAAATACGATCCTGCTACCAAAACGTTCACCCTGCATTACCAATACAGAGGCAATTTGCGAATTGTTGAAGAAACGCTGGTAAGGAAGTAATTTTCTTATAATAAATTAAAACCCCGGCTGATAAGGCCGGGGTTTTTTTTATGAGTTAAAATTTATACACATAACCCCGTATAGGTGGATAATTGTGTTGAACTAATTTTTTAGATAATTAGTTTTAACCAACGGTTCATCTACCTGTAAGTGTAAGGTGCTGCCCAATACCAAGCTCAAATTATCCGGTATATGCCCTGCCGGGAAATCAAAACAAACCGGGTAATTATATTCCTTAACTATATTCATTACAATTTCTGGTACGGTTTGCCCAAACGGAATGTCGTTATCCTTTATGCTTGTAAAGCCACCAACTATTAAACCGGCAAGGTTTTGCAGCTTTCCGGCGCGTTTTAGCGTATATAACATCCGGTCAACACTGTACAGGTATTCGCCAACATCTTCAATAAAAAGCATCTTGCCGTTGTAATCCACATCAGATACCGAGCCCAGGGCGGCTATCAATAAACTTAAATTGCCGCCTGTTAATATGCCTGTGGCTTCTCCTGTGCGGTTATTGGTGTGCCAGCGGAACTCATATTTTAATTCTTCGCCAAATAAAGCCTTGCGTAAAGTTTCCAATGATCGCGCCGAGGCATCAGGAATGTTCATAGGCATTTGCCCGTGTATGCTTTGCAGGTTATAGTTTTGCAGCACGTGCGAGTGCAGCAAGGTAATATCGCTAAAACCCACCAGCCATTTGGGGTTTTTAGACAAGGGGCTAAAATCAACTTTATCTATCATGCGGATGGTGCCATAGCCACCGCGTGCGGCTATAATAGCCTTAACGCCGTCATCTTCAATAAAACGTTGCATATCCGCGGCGCGCATATCATCATCGCCCGCAAATTGATGGTACGATGCGCTTACCGTATCGCCCAATACTACCTCTAGTCCCCATGATTGCAGCAGCGCCACAGCATTATCCATGGGTGCCGGTAGTTTTTTGGCCGGGCAGGTAATAGCAATTTTATCGCCTTTTTTAAGGTAGGGTGGTTGTACGGTTGCGGTATTGGTCATATTCAATTATAAGCAAACTTTTGCATTCTGCGTATGTGCCTTAACAACTATAAGCTTTTCGGGATGAGATATACTTTTGCTCCGCTACCGGAGCAAAAAATATCCATTTGTAATTACGCTGATAATGAACTTTTTAGGCTGCGCTTTAAGCTAAATTTCCTGACGAATAAGTTGCGTCGGTTTGCTCCGCCCCATACTGCAAACTGCTTACTTACAGCTGCTTACTAAAAACCTTGCTCCGGTTTGCTCCGCTTGTTTCGCCCCACTCAAGCGGAGCAACATAACCGTTGCAATGCCGCTAGGCAATTACCGCCTGTAATCAACCTGGCGTTTTGGGTTTAGTGTTTGGCGTTAAAATAAATTATCTTTGCAGGCTACTCAGCAATATACTAAATGTCGCAACTAAATAATTTTAAACGCTATACCATTACATCGGCGCTGCCATATGCCAACGGCCCGCTGCACATAGGGCATTTGGCAGGGGCATACTTACCGGCTGATATTTTTGTGCGCTTTCTTCGCCTTAAAAAGAAAGACGTGGTATACATATGCGGATCTGACGAGCATGGCGCGGCCATTACCATAAAAGCAAAAAAAGAGGGTACAACACCCCAGGCCATTATTGATAAATACCATCAGCAAATAAAAAAAAGCTTTGAAGATTTTGGTATCGGGTTTGATATTTATCACCGTACCTCATCGCCCATACATCATGATCTGTCGCAGGAGTTCTTTCTGAACCTTTACGAAAAAGGGGAGTTTGTTGAGCAGTTTTCAGAGCAGTATTTTGACGAAGATTTTCAGCAGTTTCTGGCAGACCGATATATTATAGGTACCTGCCCCAACTGCCACAATGAGAACGCCTACGGCGACCAATGCGAGCGTTGCGGCACATCATTAAACCCGACAGACCTGATTAACCCCACATCAACCCTAAGCGGAAAGCCACCCATTTTAAAGGCCACCAAACATTGGTATCTGCCTTTAGACAAGTACCAGCCCTGGTTAGAGCAATGGATAGACAAAAAAGAAGGTGAGTGGAAGGTGAATGTGTTCGGGCAATGCAAATCGTGGCTTAAATCAGGCCTGCAACCCCGCTCTATGACCCGCGATCTGGATTGGGGTATAGACGTACCGCTTGAGGAAGCCAAAGGCAAAAAGCTTTACGTGTGGATGGATGCGCCCATAGGCTATATATCTGCCACCAAGCAATGGGCAATTGATAAAGGCAAGGATTGGCAATTGTACTGGAAGAAACAGGCCAACGAGGCCGATGATACCTGCCTGATCCATTTTATTGGTAAAGACAATATTGTTTTTCATTGCATTATCTTTCCATCTATTTTGCACGCCCACGGCGATTATGTACTGCCGCAAAACGTACCCGCCAATGAGTTTTTAAATCTTGAGGGTGACAAGCTTTCTACCTCGCGCAACCATGCCGTTTGGCTGCACGAGTATCTGGAGGAGTTCCCCAATAAGCAGGACGAACTGCGTTATGTGCTAACCTCTATATTACCTGAAACCAGCGACAGTGAATTTACCTGGAAAGATTACCAGGCCCGTGTAAATAACGAGCTGGTGGCCATATTGGGCAACTTTGTTAACCGTGTGATGATATTGATGCACAAGTTTTATGATGGCAAGGTAGAAGGCGATATAAAGCTTACAGATGGCTATCTGAACGATGAAATAGGCATATTTTACGATGCTTTGGATAGCAGCCTGCAAAACTACCGCTTTAGGCAAGGCTTACAAAGCGTTATGGATATTGCCCGCTTAGGCAATAAGTATTTAACCGACAAAGAGCCCTGGAAAACCATCAAAACAAACCCTGACGATGCCCGGGACGCGCTGCATAATTGCCTTTTTATAATCGGGCATCTGGCAACCTGCCTGCAACCATTTTTGCCTTCAACAGCTAAAAAGATCTTCGGCATGTTGAATTTGCCTGCGCAGTTTACTTTTGATGAGGAGCTGGTTTTCAGCAAAGGGCACCAGCTAAACCCCGCTGCGTTATTGTTTGAAAAGGTAGAAGACGAGGCAATTAATTTACAGATAGAAAAGTTAAACAGTAAAAAACAGTTAGCGACAGTAGTAGAGGAAGTACCTGTAACCCCGGCGAAGGAGAACATTAACTACGAAAGCTTCGCTACTATGGATATACGCACCGGTACAATACTTACCGCAGAAAAGGTAGCTAAAACCAAGAAACTGCTTAAACTTACCATTGACACGGGCATAGACCAGCGCACCGTAGTGTCTGGCATTGCTGAGTATTTTGAGCCCGAGGCCATTATTGGCCAAAAGGTAAGTATATTGGTAAACCTGGAGCCGCGTGACATTAAGGGCATTACGTCACAAGGAATGATACTGATGGCCGAGAACGCCGAAGGTAAATTAACCTTTGTTGCCCCGGTGGATGATTTTAGTAACGGTTCGGTGATTCGTTGATGTGCGGATGTGCAAATGTTTTTTGCTTATCCGGCTATAATTTGCACATTTGCAGCATTGATATGCATATCTGCACGTTGGCACGTCTGCATATCAAATTGGTCCCGTAGTTCAACGGATAGAATAGGAGTTTCCTAAACTCTAGATATGGGTTCGATTCCCGTCGGGACCACAAAACTTTTTCCGAAATCCGCGAAATTCACCGTAATTTTGCGGATTTTTTTCTTCACATACAAAATTCCATACAATTCTTTAACATAGGGGGCATTGGACTATCCAACGTTTCTGAACGCTGCTGTCATAGCTGTTGCTTTTTGATCATCATCAATTTTATTATAGCGAGCGAATGATAATATAGACTGAACATTGTAAGCCAACTGCAAAATTGATCAGTAACTAAAAGTTAAACTTTTAAGACGGTGCCCATTTACCCCTATCCATAGCTAAAAATATTGCTTTGCTACCTATGGAATTCGGCAGTGTGTTTTAACTAATAAGATATAGCTTTATCGATAATACAGTATATATTATTTTCAAGCTTAAAATATTGATTGATAATTATTTAATAGCGAACTTTGCGCCCGCCTAAGTACAACATTGGCAAGTATTTTACCCTGTTAATTTTTACTATTTTTACATGTACAACCTTTACCTATTGCAGCGTACAACTGCTAAAGTTGTAACGCCCCGGCAAGTATTAAACTTCCTTGTCGCCTTCGCGTTATTTATAGCCGCATTACCGGCTCAATTATCAGCGCAAACCGCACCAACTATCCGTTATATCTCTTCGGTGGGAATAGGTATTAATCAGACTCTTTCCCCTCAAATCATACCCACATCAACCAACGTTGCGGCTATAGGTTATAGCGATTGGGTTAATGTAGGCACAAGCCTGGGTGCGCATAACGCTAAAACGGTAACAGATAGCCTGGGTAATGTATACGCGGTAAGCACCAATAATAGCACCGTCAAAAAGTTTCCGGCGGGTGGCGGTGCTACAGTCGATCTGGGCGGGCCTTTTACTTCGCCAAGCTGCATTGCTATTGACTGGGCCGGTAATCTTTACGTAGGCGATCAGACTAAGGTTTATAAAATAGCGGCGGGCAGCACTAGTTCAACCGAGTTAAGTACGGGCTATGGTTCTATTACGGCATTAGCGGTAGACAATTTAGGATTTTTATATATAAATGATGGAGAAGGTATAAGAACGATATCAAAAGTGCCGGTTAACGGCGGCGCGGCTGTATTAACGAGCAAAGATGAATTTGCGCTGGACATAGCCGCAGATCACGATGGCAATATTTATGTTGTAGACAATTTATTCATTATAACCAGGAAAGTCGCCGGTTCAAACAGCGGACGCTCATTAGCCAACGATATGCCAGCCTACGACATAAATGTTGATGCATCGGGTATAGTATATGTAATGAGAACTAATGGAATAATAACTAAAATAGACCGTTTTGGTGTACAGCAAGATATTTTAAATGTACCTAATTTAACAGGTGGCAGTGTGAGTGGCAATGGCGATATCTATATATCAACGAGTGATAGTGAATTTATTCAGGTGGCGCATCCAACAGGGGGGTACTTTATTGATAAGGCCTTACCTACAGGCTTAACCTTTAATAATAATACAGGGAGTATTACCGGCCTGCCAAACAAGATATCACCGGCAACAACCTACCTGATAACCGCATACAATGGTACCGAAAAAGCCACAGCCAATATAACCGTGTTAACAGCTGTGGGCAATGCAAATCTGAGTGGTCTTACCATAAGCAGCGGTACATTGTCGCCTGCATTCCGTGCAAATGCCAGAGCCTACAGTGCTATGGTAACAGCCGAAACGGCGTCAATTAATATAACACCAACCGCTCTTGAGGCGCTGTCCAAGGTAACCTATAACAATCAAACGTATGCTTCGGGCTCGCCAATAAATGTCGCTTTAAATCCGGGTGATAACATTATTCCCTTATTAGTTACTACTGCATCAGGGGTTACCAGAACCTATACCATAACAGTATACAGGGCATCCCTTCCAACAGTTAGTTACGGCTCTTCGGCAACATTTGCTGTTAACCGGGCCATCAACCCTGTTACGCCGGTATCAAGTAATGTTGAAGCGTTGGGCTATGGGGCCCTGAACGATACAGGCAATTATGTAGATCAGCCTGTTCAAAAGGCGGTTGCAGATAGCCTGGGTAATATATATGCTATAAGTTACTATGGAAATGCAACCTATAAGTTCCCGGCAGATGGCGGCACTACAGTTAAGCTTGACTGGCCTAATTTCCCAAGCAGTATTGTTATTGACAGGGAGGGTAACCTTTATATCGCCAACGAGAACAGGGTATTTAAAGTAGCGGCGGGCAGCACCACTGCAACCGAGCTGAGCAGCGGTTACGGTAGTATTAGTGGATTAGCTTTAGATAATAAAGGCTTTATATACATACTTGATTATTATAGTGCAACCGTAAAAAAAGTGCCGGTTAACGGCGGCGCGGCGGTAGATGTGGGCTCAGGGTTTAGTAATGCCTATGGTTTGGCTGTAGACAATGATGGTAATGTTTATGTGGCAGAAACCGATGATACCCAAATCTTCCCTATAAAGAAAGTATCTGCTGCTGATGGCACCATCAGCGTTATCGCAACGGGCGAACAGGCGTCAGGTCTAACTATTGATGCTTCAGGCTATTTGTATCTAACCACCACCGGCTACATCGTCAGAATGAACCTTGACGGCACTAACAGACAAGAATTTTTTAGTGGGTTTTATTTTCCAGGTGTTAGTATAAGCGGTAATGGCGATATGTATGCAGGAGGAGAATTTTATTCCCGGGTGGCTCATCCAACAGGCGGTTACTTTATAGATAAGGCTTTACCGGCAGGTTTAAAATTTGATAGCAATACAGGTACCATAAGCGGTACGCCAACCGAGCTAAGTCCTGCTACCACGTACCTTATAACCGCGTATAACAGGGTCGAAAAAACTAATGCCAATTTAACTATTCAGGTTACTTCAAAAGATGCTGACCTTAGCGATCTTGCCATCAGCAGCGGCACACTTTCGCCTGTATTTAGCGCTGATATAACTAACTACACAGCGTTGGTATCGGCTGCAACTTCGTCTGTAGATATAACACCAACAGTTTTTGAAGAGACTGCCACGGTAACGTATGGCGGACAGGTATATGCGTCAGGCACGCCTATAAACGTTAGCTTGGCCGCAGGCAATAATAGTATAACTTTACTGGTTACAGCACCAAGCGAGATTACAAAAACCTATACTATAAGCATAACCCGTGAAAGCTTTCTGCCCCCTACACTTGCTTACGATGGTGGGCCATACGCGTTTCAGGTTGGTGATGCTATTGGCAATATTACGCCAACAGTTACCAATGCGGCAGCCTTTGGTTATGGCAGCCATATTGCGCAATTTGGTGCAGTTATGGAAGGAGGAAAAGACGTAGCGACAGACAGCCATGGCAATGTTTACGTTGTCGACATAATGGGATTGATTACAAAATATGCACCTAATGGCGCCGTTATTGACACGATTAATACTTATGACAACGGCGCATTTGCCGTAGCTTTAGATGCTGATGATAATATTTACACAGCCAACTCAATTGGAAGCGTTACCAAAATAGCAGCTGGTACAGGCGTAGTAACAACCTTAGCTACAACCGAGAACTATTGGTATGACATAGCGGTTGATAAAAACGGAACAGTATACGTTGCTGATATAAGTGATAATACCGTAAAGAAAATACCTGCTGCCGGCGGCACCCCCGTTGTGGTAGGCACCGGTTTTGACCAGGCGGCAAGCATAGCTGTTGACGCGACAGGCGATGTGTATGTTAGCGATCTGGGTAATTTAAAGATCAAGAAGATAAGGATGAGCACAGATGGCGGGATTGAAGATGTATTAGACAATATTTATGCGCTTTCACTCACATTTGATAAAGCCAATAACCTGTATTTTGCCGAGTCTTATACCCAGCAGATCCGTGAGCTGCCTGCAAACGGCGACAGCCAGAAAATATTAGCTTCAGACCTTTGGAACATTTATGGCATAGCCGTTGACAATAAAGGCACATTGTATGGGGTTGGATATTTCTACGAAACAGCATTGGCAATTACGCCTGCTGGTGGTTATTTTATTGACAAGAAGCTACCTTTAGGTTTAAACTTTGATCAAAATACAGGCACCATTACAGGTACACCAACCAAAAGCAGCCCTGCTAAAACTTACAACGTTACCGTTTATAACGGCATAGAAAATGTTACTGCCGGTATTAATATTAGTGTAACATCAGCCAATGCCAAACTAAGCGATCTTGCTCTTAGCAGCGGTGCGCTTTCGCCGGTATTTGCTGCAGATACAATTGGTTACACATCAACTGTTAGCGCTGCAACATCATCGTTATTAGTAACGCCAACGGCTGCTGATATGGATGCAACCATACAGATAAGCGTCAATGGGGGAAGTTTGGCTAACGTACCAAGTGGCGTTGCGTCTTCGCCGCTTGCGCTTAACACCGGCATAAACACTATATCGGTAATAGTAACGGCACAGGACGGCACAACGAAGGGGACGTACACTATTACAGCAACGAGAGAGGCCCCTTTGACGGGCAACGTAGCGTTAAGCTATGTGATCAGTCCTGTAAGCACGCTGACAAGAGTAACCGGCCCGGCGAATTATAACTACACTACCTCGGTAGCGGCCAATATTAACAGTATTACCATAACACCAAAGCCAGGTGATGTAAACGCGGTGGTGAAAGTAGAGGGAGTAGTTGTTTCGGGTGGCACAACATCCGCCGCGATACCACTTACCGGCGGTACTACGACCATACATATGGATATCACAGCCCCAGGCGGCGCTACGAGAACGTATGCAATTGCTGTGAACCGCGATGGTTCAAGTAATACAAAACTAAGCATTATAATGAGCCCTGCATCAACGTTAATCAGAACAACCGGGCCGGCGAATGTCAATTACAGCACATCAGTAGCGCCGGAAACAAGCAGCATTATCATAACGCCAAAAGCAGCGGACGCGGCAGCTGTGGTACGTGTTGAAGGTAATACAGTAGCTTATGGGGCATCATCGGCACCAATAACGTTATTGCCCGGTACCACGACAGTGCAAATGGAGATCACAGCACCAAGCGGCGTTACCAGAACCTATGCAATTGCTGTTAGCCGCAATGGTTCAAGTAACACAAGACTAAGCTTTGTAATGAGCCCGGCATCAGTATTTACTAAAGCAAGCGGTCCGGCCAATTACAATTACAGCACATCAGTAGCACCCGAAACCGGCAGTATTATCATAACGCCAAAAGCCGCAGACCCGTCCGCTGTTGTGCGTGTTGAAGGAAACATAGTAGCTAATGGGGCATCCTCGGCACCGTTACCACTCTTGCCGGGCACCACGACAGTTCAGATGGAAGTAACAGCACCAAGCGGCCTTACTCAAACATATGCAATTGCTGTTAGCCGCAATGGTTCAAGTAACACAAGACTAAGCTTTGTAATAACTCCCGCATCAACAATAACTAAAGCAAGCGGTCCGGCCAATTACAATTACACTACATCAGTAGCACCCGAAACCGGCAGCATTATCATAACGCCAAAAGCCGCAGACCCGTCAGCTGTTGTGCGTGTTGAAGGAAACATAGTAGCTAACGGGGCATCCTCGGCACCGTTACCACTCTTGCCGGGCATCACGACAGTTCAGATGGAAGTAACAGCACCAAGCGGCCTTACTCAAACATATGCAATTGCTGTTAGCCGTAATGGTTCAAGTAACACCAGGCTGAGCTTTAAGATAAGCCCTGCATCAGCCATAACAACAACAACCGGTCCGGCCAATTACAATTACAGCACCTCAGTAGCGCCTGAAACCGGCAGCATTATAATAACGCCAAAAGCAGGTGACCCGGCAGCAGTGGTACGTGTTGAAGGTAATGTAGTAGCAAATGGGTCATCATCGGTAGCAATACCGCTAGCAACCGGCACAACGGTGATCAGCATGAACATTACCGCTGTTGACGGTAGCTTTAAAACATATGAGCTGGTGGTAAGCCGGCCGGCAATGCTGGTAAGCCGGAACCTGCCAACCGGAAAAACAGATAACCTGGCTGTTGCTGAAAATACCGATAAGTGGCCTTCGGCAGAGACACCGAAGGAAGATGTAGTTGTTCATCAGGCCTTGTCGCCGAACGGGGATGGCGTTAACGATGTGCTGACGATAGACGGAATAATTAGCCACCCGGATAATCAGTTATCCGTTATCAATGCTAACGGTACATTGATCTATCATACCATTGCGTACGGAACGAAAGGCAATGTGTTTGATGGGCATAGCAGCAACGGCACACTGCAAAAACCGGGCACCTATTATTACATACTGGAATACAAAGACGGTAGCGCCACCATACGCAAAACAGGCTACATCGTTATTAAATATTAATAAATGACAGTTTGCGCTACAGCAAATAGTAAATATTCAATGCTCCTGTGCCTGCTCATGCTTTGCATGGCAGGCACAGGCTTTGCGCAGCAGCAACGTTTGTATAACTACAATCAGTATGCTGATAACCTAACGCCTGTTAATGCTGCTTACAGCCTGCTCGACAAAGCATCGTCTGTAAGTGTGTTAGGCAACAGGCAGCTGGTGGGTATTGATGGGGCACCCCGCAGTTTTATGCTGAATGCTAATTTTCCGCTCGTATCGTCAGACGCGGCAATGGGCTTTTATGTAATGAATGAAAAGATTGCTGTGGAGAATCAGACAGCATTTAACGCTTTTTTTGCAAAAGCCATTCAGTTAACGCCGCGCGATTTCCTTTCAGTAGCCATTAATGCCGGGGTGCGTAACTACGTGGGTAACTATTCACAGCTTGATGCTTTTGATCCGCAGTTTAATGCCGACATAAGAGAGACCAAACCCAACATAGGCTTTTCGGTAATGCTGTACAGTACCAACTATTACCTGGGTTTGTCTGTGCCCGAGCTGAGCATCCGTAGCCTGGGTACGGCCTCAGCGCTGCAGCCCAATTATTTGCGATCGCACTATTACTTTACCGGTGGCTTTATTGCTGATGTAAATGACTATCTTAAGATAAAACCGGCTACACTTATCTTATATACAAAGGATTCGCCTGTAGTGGGTAACTTATCTGCCACCGCTTACCTGAAAGAGCAACTGGGTTTGGGTGCCAACTACCGTACAGATAAAACGGCAGCCGGTACGCTTTCTGTTATCGGCAAAAGCTTCCGTTTAGCTTACAGCTACCAGTTTGGCGTTTCTAACAGACCAACGGGTACCAATACCAATGTTCACGAGGTAGGAATTTCTTACAGGTTTGGTAATATTGCCAACTATAAGTTGTTGTAAAGGAGAACGTTGAATTTGGCAGCTTGTAACCGCAAGAGGGCTATAAACTATCTTCATAGTGAAATTGTTTTGAATAGCAATAGGTCAAAGGAAAAGTCTCTGATCGCAAGATCGTTAAGAATTTAACTAAGGGCAATAAATAGGTAAAATTCAAACGAAGCTGAATAATGCTAAACATCAACCGTCGATACTGAATAGAGCTCAAACAGTACAAAGCCACCTTCAAACTAATTCCCGTCGGGACCACAAAATGACCCACCTTGGGAGCAACATGGGAAGATTATTGAAAAGCCTTTAGATGGAAGTCTAAGGGCTTTTTTTTTAATGCAATACCACCCAACATGTAAACGAATCATCTCGAATGACGCAGCAGGAAACTAATTAGTAATTTGCAAAAGGAACATTTTAGAATATGGAAACTTTCAAGCGTATTTTACGGATTGTATTTGCAACGGCATCGGTGTTGACGGTTTTGGTTGCCATAACCAATCTCTTCCAAAAACCAACAGTAATTGGTATGGTTTTATTTTGGGTTAATTTCATTGATGGCCCACTATTTATAGTTTTCTTTTTTATGCTATTATATATATGCCTTTTTAAGAGGAAACTTATTCCCTATTTTAAAACCGAAATAATTTATTTTTTGATACATATTGGCGCTATGGTTTTGTTGTCTCTTTCATATTTAAGTTGTCCAACATGCCCGGGCTAAAGGAAAGTTAAAAGGAACCTATAACCAGCCGCCAGGCATGCAGTAGCCAATGGGAGGATGTGCCATATATATATTTAGGGGCTCAACAAACCCTTATTAAATTATCCTCCAAACCCGCCGCACAACGCAAATCAGCCATAAAAGAGATTGAGTTTTGTAGTCTAAGGACCACTTTTAAACCCATCCACGGGAACTATTTGCTAGCCTTTAGATGAAAATCTAAGGGCTTTTTTGTGTTCTTATGCTTACTGTTATAAAAAGTATTTAATTTAGTAGGGTAAAACGGTTACCAATTCCGTGAGTGTGAAAGAGTGTTATTTACCCTTACCCCATTATTGCGCTAGTACATTAACTCAAACCAATTATAAAATGTTAAAGTCTTTTTTTAAGATGGCTCTTTTGTTTGCCGTGGCTTACCCGGCAATTTGCAGTGCGCAAACCTATCAGGCAACGTCTTTGGGTGCCAAAGTGGTAGTAAAAGATCAAGCTATAGAGATCCAATTTTACAGTGCCAATATAATCCGCGTTATTAAAACACCGGTTGGGCATACTTTTACAGCAGAGAACCTATCGGTTACAAAAAAACCTGCACCTACAGTATTTAAAGTAAGCAAACATGGCGGGGCGGTTGATATAACAAGCAGCAGCATTAAGGTTTCGCTCGATCTGATAACCGGGGCAATTAGTTATGCAACAGTTAAGGGGGCCGCTTTATTAAAAGAAAAACAGGATGGCACAACATTTAAACCTTTTAATGACGCGGGCAACAAAACGCTTACGGTATCGCAGTTGTTTGTTTTAGATAAAGATGAAGCTATTTATGGACTGGGGCAACATCAGCGTGGCAATTTAAACCAGCGTAACCAGGTTTATAAAAACATGATGCAGGGGAACACAGAGGATGTAGTGCCTTTTGTTCAATCAATTAAAGGATATGGCATTTTTTGGGACAATTATTCGCCAACAACTTTCAGCGATACACCCGAAGGGACCCTGTTAAGTTCAGACGTTGGCGAAGGTGTGGATTATTACTTTATGTACGGCGGTAATGCCGATGGTGTGATAGCGCAAATGCGCGATCTGACCGGGCAGGCGCCCATGTTTCCGCTGTGGACCTTTGGCTTTTGGCAAAGTAAAGAGCGTTATAAAACACAGGACGAAACTGTAGGCGTTGTTAAAAAATACCGCGAACTGGGTGTGCCGCTGGATGGTATTGTGCAGGATTGGCAGTATTGGGGCAACAACTATTTATGGAACTCAATGGAGTTTTTAAATGTTGATTTTGCAAACCCCAGAAAAATGATGAACGATGTACATAATTTAAACGCGCACCTGATGATCTCTATCTGGTCGTCCTTCGGGCCCGAAACCAAGCCCTATAAAGACATGAAGGCTAAAAACATGCTGCTTGATTTTCATACCTGGCCCGAGTCGGGCTCAGAAATATGGCCGCCGAAGCAAGACTACCCCTCCGGTGTGCGGCCTTATGATGTTTACAACCCCGAGGCTCGCAATATTTATTGGAATTATCTTAGTAAAGGTTTATTTCCTTTTGGCATAGATGGTTGGTGGATGGACTCTACAGAGCCGGACCACCTAAGTGCCAAACCAACCGATCTGGATATCAAAACTTATCTGGGTTCATTTCGCAAGGTTCGTAATGCTTACCCTTTAATGGGCGTTGGCGGTGTTTATGATCATCAGCGTGCAGTAAGCTCAGACAAGCGTGTATTTATTTTAACCCGTTCGGCATTTGCCGGGCAGCAACGCTACGGGGCCAACACGTGGTCTGGCGATATTACTTCTTCTTGGGAAACACTTACCAAACAAGTTCCAACCGGGTTAAACTTTTCATTAAGCGCTATACCGTACTGGAATGCTGATATCGGCGGATTTTTCTTAACAAAATACCCCAAAAAGCTGGAGGATGCTGATTACAGAGAACTTTATGCCCGATGGATGGAGTTCGGCGCCTTTACCCCGTTAATGCGCTCGCACGGGGCCGACGCACCAAGAGAGATCTATCAGTTTGGTAAAAAAGGAGATAAGGTTTACGATGCTGCCGAAAAATATATCAACTTACGTTACAGGCTTTTACCTTATATCTATTCGGCATCGTGGGATATTACCGCTCACCAGTCAAGCATGATGAGGGCGTTGTTTATGGATTTTGCTGCCGATAAAAACGTATGGGATATAACCAATGCATACATGTTCGGTAAATCTGTTTTGGTAAACCCCGTAACCAGGTCAATGTATACTAAGGCGGCGGGAGCAGATAAGGTGGAAGATTTTAGCACATTAAAATCCGAAGAAACCTATTTGCCTGCCGGTACATCCTGGTATGACTTCTGGACGGGCGAAAAACTGGCAGGCGGAAAAAAAGTTTCCAGAGAAACACCGCTTGATATAATCCCATTGTATATTAAAGCGGGCGCAATTATGCCTTTTGGCCCGCGTGTGCAATACTCGGCAGAAAAAAATTGGGATAACCTGGAAATAAGAGTGTATCCCGGTGCCGATGGCGACTTTACTTTATACGAAGATGAGAACGACAATTACAATTACGAGAAGGGTCAATACAGCGAGATCAGTTTTCATTGGGATGATAAAAAGCGCGTGTTAACAATAGCCGATAGAAAAGGTATGTTTAAAGGCATGTTAGAGAAACGCACGTTTAATATTGTGGTGGCCCCGGCAGGGATAGATAATAACGCAGGAAGCAGCATCAACTACACCGGGAAAAAAACCAGTTTAAAATTGTAAAATCTAATTATAACAACCAATAAAATAATGAAAAGAACCTTAATATATTCAGCCGCATCGCTGTTTTTGGCTTTCGGAGCTAAAGCTCAGATGATAGTAGACCCAAGCAAACCGCTTACCAACAAACCGGAGGAAACGGAAGTGTTCTCGCCGCAGGCGGCGTTGCCCAAGGTTGTACAGTCGCCAAGGGCATTTGATGCACCGCCGTCAGACGCTATTGTTTTGTTTGATGGTAAGAATCTTGACGAATGGGTTTCGTCGCGCGGCAAAACTCCCGCAAAATGGACGCTGGCCGATGGTGCCTTTACGGTTAATAAACCGGCCGGAGATATGGAGACAAAACGCTCCTTTACTAATTACCAGTTGCATATTGAATACCGCATCCCGGCCAACATAACCGGCGAAGGGCAATCAAGAGGTAACAGCGGAATTTTCCTGGCAGCTACAAAGGGCAAGGCAGGCGGTTATGAGATACAGGTGCTTGACGGTTACAATAACGAAAACAAAACTTATGTGAACGGTATGGTAGGCAGCATATATAAAGAAGCTATCCCTTTGGCTAACCCGGCCCGTAAAGCCGGAGAGTGGAATGTTTATGATATTGTTTGGACGGCCCCAACTTTCAATGCCGACGGCACCGTTAAAACCAAAGCGCGTGTTACGGCCTTTCTGAATGGCGTGCTGGTGCAAAACAATTTTGAGGTGCAGGGCGAAACCAATTATATAGGCAAGCACGATTATATACAGCATGGCCCATCGCCAATAAAATTACAGGCACATGGCGATAAAAGTGAGCCGGTAAGTTTCCGCAACATCTGGCTGCGCGAGTTGTAAGCTTTTATTTAGCCAGGTATGCAATCTGCAAAAAAAGCGTCGTTCCCGTGAAAAGGAATGACGCTTTTTTGTTGATAAGGGGCGATTTGTTTTTATTGAAATAATGTATATTACATTCATAAATGGCATATCCGGTAAAGTATATTTTCTTCAAAATCACCCGAAAGGATGACTCAAAACACATTACACTAATCCAATTTTACACAGCAACAATAAAATAAGTATATGAAAAAAGTAACAGGTCTGGGCGGCGTTTTTTTTAAAGCTAATGACCCTAAAAGTATGAACGAGTGGTATGCCAAAAACCTCGGATTGGAAACCAGCGAATATGGTACCACCTTTGAGTGGCGCGAGGCGGATGATTCGGGTAAAACTGGCAGTACTTCATGGTGCGCATTTCCGGCTGATACCAAATATTTTAATCCGTCTGAAAAACCTTTCATGATCAATTACCGGGTTGAAAACCTTGTAGCGCTTGTTGATGAATTGAAAGCCGAAGGCGTAACCATAGTTGATGAAATAGCGGAGTATAGCTATGGTAAGTTTGTACACATACTAGACCCGGAAGGCAACATTATTGAACTTTGGGAACCGATTGAAGAATGAAGAATTGGGTTACAGATTTACAATAGACTTAATCCATCCTTTTAATTTGGTTTTATAAATAAGAGCGTATAATCCTCAACGTCAACGACAATACTTTTGGAGTAGTTCGTCTACCGAAGGTGTGCTTCCCAGGGATTTTACCTTATTCCAGTCTGCACATGCGCCATCTTTGTTGCCCAGCATAAGTTTACACAGACCGCGTTTGTAGAGATTATCCTTGTCGTTTGGAGCATTAGCTAAAGCCTTATCATAATAGTACATAGCCAATTCGTAATCGCTCCTGTTGTAGGCCTCAATGGCTTTTTGTTCGGCCAAAACCGCAGGTATAGCCGTGGCAGAAGTAGAATAACCTAAATTTACAGACATTTGCACGGATACAGGGTTTCCTTGAAGCATAGCTGCTTTCCAGTTTCTCCGTTGTTGATTAAATATTTTTATAAATAGGTTGTCGAATTTTGTATCAATACCCTCCAGTATCCGCACACTATCGATAAGACCGGTTTTGGAAACAACAAAAGTTGCAGTAAGGTTACCGGCGCGACCATCCATGCTAGTCCTGGTGCGAATACCATCGTATATTGCCTGTTGAAAGCTGC
>Ga0247740_1000135_pt1 | contig 38704 bp, 64 predicted proteins | sample UWRJL148409B2_FD_180942 | JGI IMG/M metagenome (GOLD analysis project Ga0247740, IMG submission 180942) | Plant litter microbial communities from Arlington Agricultural Research Station in Wisconsin, United States - UWRJ-L148-409B-2 | ecosystem: Environmental > Terrestrial > Plant litter >...
TTCTAACCTGGTTCACGTCCCGTTGTATCTCTGTGGCTGAACGTACCGGGCCACCAGCGGGGGTGAGTTGGTCTGTCATCATGATTCTACGGATTTGCTGGCGCAGGTCATCAGCCTTGGCGAATGCGATATTGAAGTCAACACCTGTCGTTAGTGGGACTAGGTTATTCACGTCCGCGACCATGATGATCTGTCTTGCACCGATACGCACTGTGCGAGGATTCAATACGCCATCGTCTGCGGCCTTCCACATACCATTGACCGCTATATCCAGGTTCTTTAGTTCAAGCGCTTCCAGTTGATTAAGTGTCTTGGTAGTCGGCAGAACTTTAGATCCCATGCCTGTAGCGTAGGGTGTGCCGGGAATACTTGACCAGCGCGGTACTGCACATGGAAATTCCTCATAGCCTGATTCCCTGATGATCTTTCGGGTAGTCCGTTCGTAATGAGTAGACTTGAAGGGAAGGTTCTTGGCTAAGATGCCTTTAGCGTTACGGTTAGGCTCTATCACCCATGCCACTTCTACTGTGGATGTGTATAGGCCATCATCAAACTTCTTCTTTGTCTCATCTGACAGGTTCTTGTACCCGTACTCACTGACCATCTGTTCTACTGTAGGCGTAAATATACGGGCGATAGTGTCAACTATTCCCCCAGGCTTAGAGCATGCGATGTAACACTGATTGAGCGGCCATGACTGGAAGTTGTACCCACCTATCAGGTTGCCGTTGGTATCCCGTGCCTGCTCGATGTACATAACCATCCAGCCTGCGGGTATCTCATCGCTTAGACACTCGTTAGATGCAGTATCGAAGTTTGATGCGTGAATGTTGGTAAAGATGAACTCAGTTGCACCGTCCATCCATGCGGTTTCACGTTCGCCATTCTGTCCTGCATCCAGATTGAACCACAGACTATTCGCTGGTGTAGTGCCAGCAAGTATTGTGCTTTTAAGAACTTCGCATGCATCGATGGCGGTGTCATCGTATATCCTCGCTCTCAATGCAGTGGTGTTGGTGCTATCAGGAACGGATGTACCCTGCCATCCTAATGATCGTTCAGGGGCTAGGTATTGGAAGGCCTCTTGCCAGTTGTACTCCAATGGCTGACGTTGTGCCACCATCTGGCTTACACGGCGTTCCAGCTTGTCGATATCGGTATCAGCCACTATGCGCCCAGCGTTACTTTGCCGGTATCAGCCATCAAGCCTGCACCTGTCTCCAATGCACTGGCTGCACGGCTACGCTTCTTGAGGGTTGTCTCCTCATTGGCTTTGCGCTGTGCTTCGGCTTGAGCCTTGGCTGCTGTCACTGCGGGGTCTTCTACTACTTCCCGTTTGGGGGCTTTGCTTGATGTGCTACCCATTTGTAGGTTCCTCGAATGCGCAAGGTGTGAACTTGCTAGGATCATTGATACTTGCTACGTACACACTGCCATCCGTGAATGCTGAGTAGATGTTATTGCCGAACTGCCACAGGTTGACCAGTTGCTTGTCTACAGCAGGCGCTGAGTCAATAGGATAAGTAGCAGGAGACACAGGGAAGCTAAATGTCTCCAAATCGCCACTGGCTACCATCTGGAATGCATCTGGTTTAGGCTTAGCCATGCTAGTTCACATTCTCAGGTTTAGGAGGCCAGCCAGGGTGACATATCCAGCCAATGTCGCTTAACTCAGGGGGGAATGGCTCACCTGCTGCCTTGGCTTTGGATTGACGCTTCTGTACTTCATCGGCTGTCGGCAACTTAACATTCGTAGGTGCTGTGCCTGTGGCTTGGTTCTTCAATAACTGATTGAGCAATGCTTTCAGTTCGATGTTGTCTTGAAGAATCTTTGCTGCGTCTGTTTCGTTTACATCAATAGGGGCTGTAGTGGGATTCTCGATAACACCATCACCGCCCTTTTCCAGTTGTTCTTTGATGTCTGTATCGGGCTTAGTATCTTTAGGGGTATCGCCAGGGGTCTTAGGTACGCCACGTGTCATGATATATCTCCATTAGGGGTTGCCTTGTGTTTATACAATGCTACCGTGGATTAGTCAATACATCCGCGCGTGATTATATCATTCCTATTTTTGGAATAGTCAAGAGGCATTATTCCAGCTACTGCCATATTATGCGCGGCCTAGTATCGTGGATGAAATCTTTCCTGAGTTGGTCTGGTATTTCACGATAGCACTGCGCATACATACGCACCGCAGCTTGAGGATTGCCCATACGCCACATGCGGTTTGCCTCCTTGAATATCTCCTCACGCCGTGCCATCTCTTCCTCACGCGCTAGGCTCCATTCCATTTGCTGTTTGGTCAATATTCCTAGGTACGGGTATGTTTTCATTCCGGCATCTCCCCTATCTCATCCTTGTAAATATCTTTGTAGCGCTTGCTGTCCTGATTGGCTTTGATAGCCGTTACGAATGTACGCTTCACATCATCATCAGTGGTGATTATGTAAAATGAATAGTTGGTGCTGTAAAAACGTCCATAGCAGATGAAGCCCCCGAACATAGGATCGTCTAGGTCTACTGCTGGCAGGATGAATCCACCTGTTATGACCGATACGTGAGGATCTAGGGTCTCGGTAGCCAATATCTCTAGGATAGTCTTTATGTCATCAGGGCTGTCTATGTCACGGCCTGCGGTAAGTATCTTAGTTGTCATTTGATCCTGCCTCGCCATAAACCTTCCCGTCATGATCCCATACTTGAATCTTGGTTGATAAATCCACAATGTGGAAGAAGTCATAGTTTTCGCCAGTGTCTTGCAGACCTATCAAGGCCTCATCAATGGAACTGTATGATCCGATGTAATCTCTCCACCCACCGGCTGCATCATACGCATCATACGCAAATAATAAATAATTCATGGCTGTGTCGCCCTTCCTATGGCTTCCAAAAGGTCAATAGGCTCGTTACCAGTAATGAAATTGCCCACGTCCTTGACCAGTGTGCGTAGCTTATGGTGATGCCCGGCAAAGTCATCGCATAGCTTGCGCATGCCCCCCATGCGTATTATATCCTCTAGATCATCGTCAGTCATGCCGGCTGTGGCTAGTTGTTCCAGGTTGCTGCGTAGAAAACTCATTTTACACTCACTAGGATTCTTAGGGCTTGTGGATAATGCTCTCTCGCTGCGTCAATTAGAGCGCTGGCTGAGTATTCTTCCTCCAATGGATACATCACCACTAGACGTGATTTTGTAACCTGAACGTATATCTTATTTTCGTGCTTTGGTTCGTTAATCTGCAATCCAGTCATTATCCTATCTCCACTACCATGTAAGAATCTGTTGATTTATCGTAACCACGCTTTAACGTTATAGGCTCGAACTGCTTATCATCAATACGTAATACCTCCGCAATGCCGTCCAGTGCTGACTTACTCGCTGCCAGGCAATTATCCAGATCAGTTGACCGCTTGTCTTTGCGCACAAAGGTAATTGTCAGCGGTATCTTGCCTACAGCACCGCAATATTCTATGTGTGGCGCTTTGTTTAGTTCTGCCATAGTCAGGAAACCTGCCACATTGAATGCTTTGTTCTTGATTGATACCGTAGCTCCCCAATGCCTCCCGTTCTTGCGATTAGGCATAAGCCCTGGTGATGGGTATGGCAGTATAATTTTCAGCATTTAATCATCCCCTTTGCAATCAGCTTAATTTGCGTCTCCAGCACGCCTTCATAATGAGCCAGCTTCAAGAACTCACGGCTTAGCCCTGTTTGCAATCTACCGTCTACAGCGTCATGGCATGCTGAGCAGGCATAAGCACCGTGTATGTCCTGTGCCTTCAATCCCATTCCATGCCCGAACCTTACGCCGTTGATATGCGCCATCACGACAGTCTCAGGATTATGGTTGCATATACCACCCAGCCTAATGGTGCAATCTTCGCCGTTAGCGCTTGCTGTGATTTTACTCAATGTTCGCTCCTATTGCTGCTAAACTGCACACCCAACTCTCCCGCGCCCCATGCTTCGATAGCCTGAATGTATTCAGAGAAACAGGTCTTTTCCAATTGTGTAGTTGATACGATACCAAAAACGCCGTCTGGAGATTCTACCCACTTCGATGCTTTGCTCCCATCCTTTAGTGTTACCTCATCTGGAAGCACATGTCGCTTTAGGTAATCATGCCAGATATCTGTGTTGTATTGCCGCCCACGAATCCAGCCCTGCTTTGCTATCTCGCCGATTCTTATCCACATCAAACTGTTCGCGTCTTGACTCCTCGGCCTCTTAGCCTCCTCTATAGTGATGGAGAGGGGGCGGATTGGGTCAATGGGAACGTTACGCAATAACTGGATCGCTGACCCTCGGGATAGCTCCGTTGGTAATGTAATAACTCGCTTCTCGAACTTAGGTCTCATGGCTTCCCCTTCGTCGTCTTCTTGTGGATTTGCATCATGTGACGTTCAACATCGGCGGCATAGCTGGGGTCATGGATAACGCGAAAGTGAGCCAGCATGGTAGTGCGGGTATCTTTGCGCAGAATCATCTTCATCATGAATTCAGCCATGTCTTTAGCATTCAGCTTAGGACTTTCCATTGCCATACTGCACCCATCCGATCATTGCGTTACCTGTCTTTGCATTGTGCCGAGGCTCTCCATTCTTATCCAGCTTCGGGCCTTTGTTCATAATGACCATGTTGGCGACCTTACCGGTCGAAGCAATCCGCATCCAGTCATCACAAAACTGTGGTGCGTCGAATATAGGGCTTCTCTGCGAAGGCTTATCTAATAACCAATCCCGTTCGGCAATCAGCGATATTCTGGTGTAAAACTCTGAGATAGATTCATTGGGGCGCTTTATGTGCTTCTTCTCCATCTTCTTCAAGTAATCGTCGTGCTTGTTCCCAAATACACAAAATGAACTCATTTTAATTCTCCTTGGTTACATTCATATCCGTTAGTGCGTACAGTTGCCTCCTCTTTTTGTTCATTATCTCAGTGGAGTTCGCTCTATACTGATACGGTTTGTTGTGGCGCTATCAACTTCCTAACTTGCCCTAGCGTCGAGTTGAAGTCATTGGCTTGCTGTTTGTGAAATTCCACTCTCTCTTGGTAGAACTCAACTAAATATTGTTTGGCTTCTTCGAACGTTGGGTAATATTTTTCGTAATTTGCAATACGGTCATGGCGTTCTATCTGCCAAGTGTCAGGCCCGCTATATGACCATTGCCTATCGTTACTCCAGACAGACTTATCATTAAATCTATCAACCTCAACTGTGACTATCTTTCGATCGTATTCAACCTTGTACCATGTTTCCATTTTCTACTCCTCTTTTCATTCGATTGGTGAAGCGGTTGTTATAGTGATAAGGGTTAATACGCCAGCTGCAATGTCGCTTTCGTTGTGCAATGGTCAGCAAGCGTCCTGTACACTTCGCCAATATTCTCGTTGGCAAAGCTCTTGTAGCCATCGCCGTACTTTTCTGCAAAGAACATGTGATTGATTGCATGTACTACTCCTGTCGATGTAGTGTTAAACCATGTGTGTACTTCTTGGTCGCTCGGGCCTTCGTAATATTCCTCACGATTCCAAGGGTCAGGCAGTATGCGATTGCATTCATGGCCTTTAATCCTGAACACTATCCAGCCAGCCTTCTCGAGCTTCTTATCCCTGATTGCATCACGTTCCGCATCGTGGAACTCTTTACCGTCGCACTCAATGGCTATCTTTTTAAAAGGGTTAGCGAAGTCCAGGAAGTAGCCACATATTGGCAGCTGCGGATAGAACGGAACTCCTGAACTTCGGATATCACTCCATACTGAATATTCGATCGGCGTAAACTCAGTTATCCAATCACGAAAGTAAGGGTCATGCCTTTGCTCTCCAGTTTCGGCGTATTCTTCTAGCCATAATGGTAAACGTTCTTCCCACATGCGCTTAATTTCAGCAAAGCGTTCAACGATATCAGCGTCCAAAGCGTCCTCCTTTCCCTGTGCTGATTACTGGCACAACTGGCGCAAGCCATCCATGCGCTATGTTTGAGAAGTGCATGGTTTCCTTGGTGAACTGTGTCATCACGTCCTTGGTGGCTCCATGACGGTTCTTGCGGATAATCAATTCAGCAATGCCAACATACTGGCTGTCCTTGTTCTTTTGTTCATCGCGGTAAAGCATGATTACTACGTCTGCATCCTGCTCGATAGAACCAGATTCCCGCAAGTCACTCAATAACGGCCTACTATCTGCCCGAGAATCGCAGTCACGGTTAAGCTGCGCCAATACGATGACAGGAATATCCAGTTCTTTAGCCAGTGATTTAAGTCCAGCTGATATGTTGGCAATCTCCCGCTCCCGAGTTTCCGACTTGAATTTCATCAGCTGCATGTAATCAATGACGATGCAATCTAAACCCTTCCTGCGCTTTAGCCTGCGTACCCTAGAGCGTAATTTAGCCATGGGCAGGCCTTCTTGTTCATCAATGGTTATTGGTAGCTTGGTGACGCTTCCAGCTGCCTTTGCAAACTTGTTGTAATCTTCGTCCTGCCAGTTTTTAATGTTTCCTATATCCAGATTAGCGTCGATCGCCATTATCCTTGTGGCTATCTCTCGGGCTGGCATCTCGAGCGTGGCAAAGTAAACCTGCTTATCCTCTCGGGCAATGTTATGTGCGATCGTGCAAGCCAATGCAGTTTTCCCCATAGAAGGTCTAGCCGCTATCACATACACCGCACCGCCCCTTAATCCACCTAGTACATTGTCCAAGTCCACCAGCCCTGTGCCTTGATAGGTTACGCCATCAATCACATTGCCTAAATGTTCTACCGCTTGTTTTACAGCTGATTCAATATGCTTGGGTTCGTTGGTTTCCCGCTTCTCGAGAATTGAGAATATGCTAGCCTCCGCTTTTTCTACAATGTCAGCTGCGCTTTCATATGGACGTTCGCAGTCCATAATAATCTCGGTCGCTATCGTGAATAGCTCACGAACTAAGGCACTGTCTTTAACCTTGGCACAATAAGCCTTGATGTTCGCACCTCCAGGAGAGTTGGTAATCAGGTCGCCTAGATATCCGACTGCTCCCGTTATGGCTGTATCTTTGTTCTGCTCGAGCTTTTCCGCTACCGTGATAATGTCGATCGGTTGATTCGCTTCTGCCAGCTGGAGCATCGCTTTAAATATAACCTTGTGCCTGTAGGTATAGAAATCCTCTGGCGATATATCCAAGTCATCAATGCGGAATGGTTCGCGGAGCAATCCGCCTAAAATACCCATCTCGCTATCAAGATAGTTAGTTTCCATTAAACAGTCCTGTTCTCATATTTACCTTCCGTTATCTTTACCAGATTGCTTGAATTTAATATCCATTCAATATCTGCCTGCCATGCTGTCGATCGGCCAGTAAGAAAATCTGACTTCGCTATGAAAGAAAATAATTCATCCCACCATGGAAGCTCTTGACGTTCTTTTGATTCTCTCCACCTTGCCTTTAATAACTTCCTGCGTTTTTCAGTCCAGTCCCTTACTTGAGTAAGCATTGGTAAGTGCTGGGCATAGAGTTTAAGTATTTCGTTATGAGGGCAGTCATCAGCGATAGCTGGGGACAATGTATTATTATGGTTACTAGTTATTGGTTTATAGTTATTAGTTAGTTGCTCATCTGTAGTACTGATGTTCAACACCTGTTCAACACCTGTTCTTTTCTGTTGCCTTGATAATGCGCTTGCAATACCTGCTCTAGCTTTAGCGCTAGTATTGGCGCGGTACTTGGCAATCTCGCGTTCGCAACGATCATTTACAAAACCATCATCAGTTTCATAAAAAAACTCTGACAATACGTTCTTCAATGCCTCTTTTTCTTCTTCTGTTACTGCTAATAGCACTCGAGCCAGCTTATTAAAATCAGAAATAAGAGGATTTTCAGTGTCGTAATAAAGCTCTATTGCATCAGAATATAACGAACGTTCAACACGTGTTAAATGCCGAGTAGCATTATTAAAGTCTGCTATGTTCTTCTGGTAGAAGTGCATATTAGCCAGCCAATGCCTCTTTAATAGCCATAGCCCATTTATGCACAGCCTCGGCTTTCTCTGGTGTCTTCTTACGCCCTATAGGTATTAGCTTGGCTAGGTGTAGGGCACGATCTAATTTGTCTTGGTTAGTCATGGTTGATTGCCTCATCAATGAAAAAAAAGATTACAGCCAGCACTATCGCAACTAGTCCGGTAATCATCGCTGTATCTCGACTAATATGCGGAGCAATATAAATCATTGCGGCTATTAGATAGAATTTGTAGGTAGGCATATCAGTCTGCCAACCGCTTGAAGTAGTCATTAAGCTCCTGGACAAGCGTTGCTTTGCCATCCCCTACCTTTATCATGTTGTAAAGGTTTTGCTTGCTTGTACCTACCTTATCAGCGACAGCAGGGATATTGATCTGCGGCTCATTTAGCTTTCGTATTACATATTGAATCATTGTTTCCATGTTAGCTCCTGAGTTGTACTGTTTTCAAGTTTAGTTGACTAGATGAAAATACGCAATAGGGGAACGAACAAATATTTTTGTCTTGGGGTATTGACACGGAGATATGAGGCGTGCGAAGATTCTATCCATGCACTGCCGTTTCAAGTCGTATCAGTATATGTAAGTACGATACGCTGATGGACAAAGTAAGGTTTAGGTTTGCACTCTAACTCAACAAACACAGGAGAGATGAAATGTGTACTTGTCATGCAGATATAGAAAAACGGTTAAGCATTCGTGCCGCCGAGAAATTCTCAGAAGGTACTGAGCACGCAGTAAAGCTAGATGGCTATGGGTTAGCAATAGTTGATAACGATGTAATAGAGATTGGCGTTATGCCAATGAATGTAACTTTTAAGACAACTCTAAAAAATGGCACCGTTAAAGACAAAAAGATTAAGCAATCAATGATGTTTACATATTGCCCATTTTGCGCCGAGAAGTACATTGCGTACGAGGTTAAGTTGTCATGAACAATACTAAAGACCGCTCACAGAACAAAGCAAGCTACGAAGTAGTAACAAACATGCTTGGGCTTAAAGTTTTGCGCCGTGTAGAGCATGAAGCAGAAGTACCAGTTAAATATCCAGAATCACTCTACCGCAACATAACAGCAATGGACTTGATACGTGGCATGACAGATCGAGACTTAAGCCAGTTCGTGCATCATCTATCTTGTGTGCTGACAGTTGAAGACCATGAGCCGGAAGCGTTCAGGCAGTTAAGCATTAATCACATGAATGAGTTTTTACAAGGAATGGCGAAATGAACTCCGAAGAAAACAAGTTATATAACAGAGGTTACAAAGCAGGATTGCGCCGATCTAAATCAGTTACTGAGCTTAATGACAAGGCGCAATTCCGTAGAGCGGTTTATTTAGCTGCATTAGATTCTGCTTTGCGCGACAACTGGAATACAGCAGGCAAGCCACATTTAAACATAAAAGAACGCTGTGAAGTTGCAGATGACATTGCCCGCGAGTCACTAAAGCACTTTTAGATTTAATAACTTTTAATTTTATTAACTATAGAGGGTGAGATATGAAAATGTACAAAACAACTGGCAGATATCATGTTGCCAAGATTGAAGAGGTTGAGGTTTTAAGGACAACAGCTCAATCTGTATTCTTTCCAAAGTCAAGAAGTGGCGTTAAGGGAAAGGAAGATAGACATGCTAAACATTCTGACCATGCCAACTATTTCGAGACATGGGAAGAAGCAAAAGAGTATCTCATGGATGCCGCTGAAAACAAACTTTCAGGCGCAAGAAGGCAACTTGAGTTAGCCCAAGCTTTCCACGGAAATGTTAAAGGTATGAAGCCATGAAAACTCGCATACCAATGAAAGATAACGGAGGATCAGCATTTCCATCACATGGCAGCATGGGTGAGGTTGCACAGGAAGGTATGTCATTGCGTGATTGGTTTGCAGGGAAAGCATTAAGCGGGATTGTCCCTCAAAATAGCAGTGGATTTAGAGAATGGGAATGGTACGGAGAGGCCGCATACAAATTAGCAGATGCCATGCTGGAGGCTCGTGATGCAAACTAAAATACCACTACTGCACAACTACTACGGACACGGTTGCTACACGATGGAGAATGAACCTGTCACTACACCAGGGAAGGTTAATAACGCATTATCGTTGCTTGCACTAGGGATTAGTGTCAGTTTCTTCTTGTGGGCTTTTTGGGAGTGGATAGCGTGAACAATGCATTCAAAGAATATTCAACTGGCATAGCGTTCGGAATCCAGTTAAGCAAGAATCAATGCAATATCTTGTTAAGGCTAAATTCCAATGCTTCTACGCTTGAGAATCTATGGTTATTGCAAGTAGGTCAGCTTACACCTTTAGCGGCTCGTGGGCTAGTTTACTGGAATTATAGTGCAGATGGTGAGGCACAGGGATTCCAAGGGCTTACAAAGGCTGGAAAGCTGCTTGCTGAGCTATTGCAAGAGGCTGGCATGACAGTTGAATCAACAAACAGCGTTAGCATGATCCGTAGACTTGAGCGTGATAAACAATCTGAGTTAACTAAGGAGTAGATAGTATGTATTACAAAGGCTTAAAAAATCGTTTGGTTAATTATCTCAGTGCTTCGTTCTCTGCATTCTGCCATTACGTGAGTGCAGCTAACACCGAGACCGCAGAGGAAACAAAAGCTAGGGTGCGTGATGAAATAGCCAATGAGTTTAAATATCGCGTTATGGCTAGTTGTATTTCGCGTAGTTTCTGATATAGTTTTAATCGTCGGTTGCTGGAGAGCAGGTAAGCTGAAGGTGCCTAACTCACCCGAAGGCCGACACACTCACTCACTGTTAGTTAGGAACACACGATGCTTACACAAGCCGAATTAAAAGAACACTTACATTACGATCCAGACACAGGAATATTCACTAGAATAAAATCTGTTAGTAGTTCAGCCATGGCAGGAATGCGGGCTGGATCAGTAAGTGGGAATAAATACCGAAGAATCATGATCAGTGGAAAATTGTACGCTGAGCATCGCCTTGCCTGGCTATATGTGCATGGAAATATGGATTTACTTTTGGATCATATTGACCGAGATAGGCAGAACAACCGGATATCTAATCTAAGGCCTTGCACACTTAGCCAGAATGGCATTAATTGTGCGCTACGCTCTCACAATACTAGCGGTCACACAGGGGTTTGCTGGAATAAAAAGTTAAACAAATGGCAAGGTCAAATAATGGTAGAAAGAAAGTTAATCCACTTGGGTCTTTTTCTTGAAAAAGATTTAGCAATAAATGCTTACAAAGAAGCGAGGGATAAATATTACCCTAACTTCAAAATAGAACTTTGATCCAACATTACCAACAGGGAGAGAGTGATGGACGATACAACTTACGCATTACATGATGATGAAAACAATATTCGCAAAATATCAAATAGCCTAGACGATGCGACTAATTATCTGGTTGAAGGAATGCCAGACGGCCTATGGAATAAATTATTCGGGAAGCCAGCGGATATTCGTATTGATGCCTTCAAGGAGTATGGCTGGAAGGTAACTAAAGGTTATTACACGCAACGATTTGAACTTTAACCCATCACCATCATAGGAATAGACATGGAAGATTCCTTTTACCAAACAGTAGCACGCGAACAAGAATGGCGTGATGAAGGCCATGACAAACTTCATCAACCTCAACTTAACACGAAAAGGAACCAGAATATGAACACCGACATAAACTCAATGAGCTTCGATCAACTCGTACCCAGCAATTCAACGTATCTCGCAAAGGATGACGTAGGTGAAGACGGCGTTATCTTAACCATTAAAGGGTTCAAGATGGAAACCATCAAGGGCGATGACGGCGATGAAGAAAAGATGGTCATGTACTTCGATGAACCTGACTTCAAGCCCATGATCGTCAACCGTACCAATGCGCAGCTTATCGGAATTGCTACTGGCGCACCTAATGCTGGTGCTGCCCGTGGTAAGCAAGTCGTTGTATATAACGATGCCACAATCAGCTTCGGCGGTAAAGTAACTGGCGGTATCCGCATCAAGAAGGTAGCGGGCGCACCACGTCAGGCAACCGCACCAACCTATGCACCAGGTGGAGATATCACCGAAATGCAATCAGATGAACCGTTCTAAGCACTAGGTATCAGCCATGATTAAAGATTACGACAATGATTTAGTCATGGCTGAACTAGGCAGGCGTTCAGCTAGATATACACAGATCAAGCAAGCTAGGGAAGCACTCAGGGACGCTGCTGTGCAACTAGGACTGTCTAACGATATCCAGTTGATACTAGGATGGCAACGAGACATAAATAACGCGGTAGAACAGCTTATAGAGGCGTTGAAACTATCATGAAAACATACAAAGTACAGGTATTCGCAGATTTGGCAGGCATACCCATCAAGACATTGCAGAACTGGCATAAGAGCGGGAAGCTAGTGGCCGGCACTAACTTTTACGGCAGACGGTATTACACCGATGAGCATATGGCGGAAGTGAAGAAGCTGTTAGCTGCACGTTGAAATGGCAGGATGCATCGCCAAGGCCTATGCCGAATGAACAAAGATAGATTTTATCTATTGACCTTCGACTATTAGTTAAAAATTACAATTGGCGTTATTTTATGCTATCCCCTAACCTTATCTCATTCAACAGGAGAGAGAAACGATGTCTGAGGAAAACAAAGAATTAAGATTAATGGCACAACGATCTATCAAGAATTACATGCACTATGAGCTATATGAATTAATTGGAGGCCCTGAGATGATGCCATTCTTTGACCAGCAAGCTGATGTGCTAATGAAGGCTGTAGATAATGCAATCAGTGCTGTAAAAGAGCATCCGCTGGCTACTAAGATTAAGAAAGCACCAAAATCATGACCAACCTCTACCTACCCGAAGCACTATCCCCTGGCGATGCATTGATCGAACGTGCTGACGATGCTATTAGCGCTATTCAGGATATGAAGGGGACAGTCGAGTTTATTAAAGCGCAGGCAAGACAGGCAGCGCTACGGGAAGCCGCAGTAGTTTGTCAGGCATACGCAGCAGAAGCGATAAAGCACGGCGAGACTGTGCATGAGAGCGCAGGTAAATATTGCCGTAATGCAATTCTAAACTTGTTGGACTTGAAATAGGAGTGAGCAGTAAGGGCGTTCGGCGGAATGGTAATCCGCGAAGTTGAGAGCAATAAGGGATTTCTAGACCCGGATGGCTTTAGATGATGGTGTAGCGATATTGGTAAGCGCAGATGAACAACATCAATACGTTGGTTCGATTCCAACCGCCAAAGCTGGAGCTTTACCACCAGCAGCACCCTTTCTGCTTACTTATGCAATGTGAGATTAACTTAACTTGGAGAATGTGATGGGTGAAAGAAGCAGTGGAATTGATTATACCGACAGGCCTTGTGATAGCCGGAGTATGGCCGATGGAATCAGAAATGAAGTTCATAACCTGTCGAGAATTGTTCACTTAGCAAATCAGCATTGGTGGACTGATAACGATGGAGCTGACATTCGCCTGAACCCACTAACTTTCAGTAATAAGTTGCTGTTGATAGTAACCGAGATTTCGGAGGCTTGCGAAGGTGATAGAACAGGGATTATGGATAAGCATTGCCCTGAGTTTGAAAACAGGACGGTGGAGCTTGCAGATGCATTGCTTCGCATACTTGACTTGGCGGCAGGTTATGAATTGCCACTTGGTGCCGCAGTCGTTGCCAAGATGAAATTCAATGCTGATCGAGATGACCATAAGTTGGAGGCTAGGCGCGCATCTGGCGGCAAAGCGTACTAATGCAAATTTATCTTAATTACTTCCTGCTTTTCCAGTTCGCGGTAATGGCATGCGCATGGTTTCTATCTGGCGACAAGATTCAATCTGTGTATTGGCTAGGTGCTTTCTTGTGCACCGCAGGCGTAACTTTTAAAGCTTAACCGCTATTCAACTACAACAGAAGGGATAGGTATGAACAAGCCATTGCACGTAGGAACCAGTCCATTAACGAATCGCATCTATGTAGGGCATGTTCTTAAAGATGGGTTGCATTGGAGCATCAATAAACAAGATGTTACTGGCAAGGTAGTTGGTGCAGTTTGCGAGCATGTGCTGCTTAACGGTGAGCCAGTGATAGTGAATTGTAACGGGAAGCCAAAGTTCAAGATAACTGTTGAGGACTTGGATGTAATCCCTAGTGGCATGTAACTTTGAATTGATAATGATTGGGAGTGCAGTGAAATGAAAATTACGATTGATTTAGATAGGTTGCAACAGCTTATCAAAGACAGTGCCAATGCCACATTGAACGGCGCATGGGAATCTGAAACTGAATGCATAGGCGTGATTGAGGAAATGCAAATCCACCTAACATTCACCAAAGACGAATCTGATTTTATTGACAAAGTAAATGAAGACCTACCAGTAAAAGGTGTTGTTGAAGTCTACAAGATTAATCATCCAAGCACTGACACATCTTTGTATCTTGATGTTTCACCAGGGGGCGAGTTGTCGGCCCGCGCAGAGGCAATGGACTATTTCCCAGAAGACTACAGCTCAATAACAGTTGAGTTAATTGATATGGAAATATCTGAGTATCAATCAATGCCTGAATTTGAGGGTTAAATACCCGTGAATACGGTATCGCGTATCGACTGAATCACCGCCCGAATAACCAATAATAGTTTTAGTAGTTTTTAGCAACTAGAGGATAGATAGATGAATAGCCCAATTAATGATGTGATATCAGAACGTGCCAGGCAGGATGCCAAATGGGGCGGCGCTTCCCACGATGACCACCACACGGTCGCTGAATTTGTGCAACTTATCGAAGACTACGCTGGCTGGGCGAGAACTATGGCAGGCATGGATAGCCATGAAAAAGCCCGTAACCGACTAATACAGGTTGCTGCTCTTGCTGTAGCGGCTTGTGAGTATATAGATAGAAATCATTTCCCTGCGAGTCAATACGGATTGGTGAGCAAGGGGAAAGCGTGTCTTGCATGTGAGCAAAGAGAAGCGACACCTGATTCTGACTACTGCCATGACTGCAAATCACCGTTCAACCGCTAACCCCAAGGACAACACACATGAACAATGCAGACGTAATGGATGGAGAGGATAGGCCTTGGAAGATAGGTGAATTCTGGTCTTCATCAACTCCAGGAAAGAAAGTGTGGATGTTGGCTAATCCTGAAGATATACAAAGGTATGGCACTCATCGTGACTTCATCCGGTGGATTGCGGAATCAGATCAAATGCAATCCCAAGCCACCCGCATCGCCGAACTTGAGGCCGCTGTAACATCCATGGAGCTTGGCAGGAGGGATGCTGAACTGCCCGAGGTTTTATTTTATAAAGAAGATAGGGCTTGCCGATCAGCGATAAGAGTCGAGTACATAAAGAGTGATTCTCTTTGCTATTACTACGCAAAATGTGAGGGAAGTAGCAGCGTTGTAGTGAATATAAGCAAGTTTGAAATAGGCAATATATTGGTTGGTAAAAGTGGAAAATTCTTTCTAACTAGAAAAGAACTTCAAGAAGACACCCTTGGATATTTAAAAGGGTGTGTAGCGGCCCTGCAGAATTATTTGTCCGAGGAGTCAGACGCCGCCATAGCCCTATCGAAGGAGCAGAAATGAGTCTATTCCAATGTGAAGAGTGTGGATGCTGCGAGAACACGGCGCTATCGTCACAGGGACATAAGCCACCTGCCAAGTGGTTTGATTGGTATGGAATAGAGGATCGCATGGGCAAGCAGTTATGCAGCGCCTGTGGACCAACGAAATATGCAAGTGGCGAAACTTGCGACAAAGGCGGCGGGTGGCATGGTCAATTTGAGCGCTTGTATTTACCTAAAGGCATGTTTAAAACCAACCACGTAGGCAACCTTGCGCACAAAGATACTGGCGACGAGAACTACAGGGCTTATCAGATTAAGGAGCCATTATGAAGAACGATAAAGTTTTAGCTCTGGCAGACCAATTCAATATTGGCGGTGTATGCGACAAAAAGGACATACTCGCCTTCGCCCAAGCTCTTTCCGTGCATAGGGGAGAGGCAGTCTGGCGCGTTATTGCTAAAGATATTAATGGACAGATTCATATAAATGCTACTTTCGATTCAGAAGATAAAGCCAACCTCCTAAAAGAAACATGTGTTAGCAAGGGCGGATACAAGGGAGCAGACGTAAAAATATTGTTTGAGGACGCCGCCCCTGTTACTCCTGTAGGGGATGAGTGGCAACCGATTGAGACAGCGCCGAAAGATGGCTCAAGTATATTGCTATGCATGCCTGGATCGACAGATATTTATATTGTGGTTGGATGGACTGAGGCTGACCCTTATGAGCCGCGAGTTATCGAGGGATGGGAAACTACTTACGGGGATATAGTCCTAACGGAGGAGGAGTTGATGGCTGGGAACCTGCCCCCTATGTGGAAAAATCTACCAAATTGTCCGCCTACTTCGCTGAGTTATAAGCACCCTATACCTGCTATCCCTGAACCATGAGTAAAGCTATCAGAGAACTAGGGCACTATCGCACATCTAAAAGGTGTGAGGCGGTGTGGGTTAGGATATTGCTGCCGGCTAACGAGCGATGGGAGTAACTAGTCCGGCACGTTCCTCTATAGCCTTGTTGTGCGTTATAGCTACTTCGTTGCAGGCTGATCCGATTCGTAAAGCATATTCTCGTAATCGTTGAAAGCCTTCTCCAAGTTCTGCCGGAAGCTGGGCTGTACAGGTTGTGACAGGCTGGCTTCCGCTGGCTGAACCTTCGGGCACTCCTTGGGCGGTTGTGGTCTTACCAATGTAGGATCGCAGGCGGCGAGACTTAGTGCGCTCACTATCAAGGCTAAGTTGCAAAGACTTTTTCTCATTTTCAATTTCCCCTAGTTGTTGCTGCGCTAATTTCCTACCGTTGTCTGCGTTGGTACGTTCCTCTAGTCTTGCGGCGGTTATTGCATCTGCTACAGATTTTGCTGTTTTTGCATCTTCCTTGGCATTAAGTGCGAGTATTTCCTGTCTTCCTGCTTCATACGCTGCATCGTAAGCCACGTTCTCTAGGTGACTGTGGTAAAGGTATAGGCTAACAATGATTAACGCGCCTAATAGGTATTTCCAATACTTGAGAGCGAAGGCAATAATGGTTGTCATATTTGAGTTGTCCCTACAAGATGAAACATTACCGCCCCTGGGGATGCTTCGAATATTGAAGCAGACAAAAGGGTACCTAAAGTTAATCCTAATGCAGGCTTAATCTTTTTGAACGTGACAGTTATCTGGTCACCACTGACCGCAACCCCGGATATGATGTCGTCGGTAGCAATAGGCAATGCTGAGTAGACCAGGGAAGCATCAGGCATAGTTCCTGTCCACGTTCCATCACTGGCAGATACCATGCGCTTTGAGTACATAACCTCGCCGCCACGCTTAGGGATATCCACTACATATCCCGTTACCGCATTAAAGATTCGATTGAGCGCCATCACAGACCCTTGATATTTTTCACATAATCATAGGCTTATTATGTGGCACTGCATAGGTGTGACGATAGTACTACGTTGATACTCGGATAGCCCATCCGCTGGCGAAAGCTTTCTGCACAGGATCGCGCTCGCATATCTCAATATATCGCATCCCTTGTTGAGACCTGATTAGATTGATTACAGCTACAGTGCCAGGTTTACCACGTCCATTGATGTAATCTGACAACGCCTTAATCGTCAATGAACCAATGATGCCATCGACAGATACTGACTGTTTACACAACACAGACAAGGCACGTTGCAGAAAGCGTACAGCAATCCCCGTTCCCATGTTCACGCCTATGTCGAATAGTTTCTCTGCTACCTCGCTGGACACTAGGGATATATCATCGCCACGGATAGCATCCCAATAGTCGCGCTTGTATATCTCTCTGGCGGTATTAAGCGGCAGTGACTTCATCTCGCCTTTGTAACCGTAAGCGCGTGCTACTTTCTCGGTTATTCCGAATCGGGTAGCCCCGCCTTTATCTGCCGCGTGGTAACTGTACCCGCCCTCATGTCCAACTGTTTTATCGAATGCTGATAGAAAGCTCATTTGTCAGTAGCCCTTCCATTACGTTCTTTGCGCTGACTGTAAGCCCATAGCTCATTTAGGTAAGTCAGAAAAACAATGAATACGCCTATCCAGACAATCCACGTTTCCTTGCCGGCGAGTTTGGTTAAAGCGCCTACCCCGATAAGAAGGAATCCGAACGCTCGTATAAGATTCTCAGTATCGATCTTGCTGTCAAGGATGCACAGCACAGAGGCCAGCGCCAGGAATGCATATATGTAAGTCATCAATTTATCATCTTCCTCAAGGTTTCCAGAATCCATGCTTTTAGTTCTGACGCGCTAATGCTCTTGATTGCCTGCATCAGTTTATTGACTATCACCAGGCCGGCTATACCAATGGTCATGATGATGGCCTGTGCCATTAAACTTTCTGGATTGATGCCCCGGTATTCTATCCATGCACCACCACCCCATATTGCTAATACTAGACTACAGGCGAATGACGTAGCAATAGATCGCCATCCTGTTTCCTCTTTCGGCATATACTTGAGAGATATCAAACTCCCGCCAAAGGCTGGCATCAGCTTGACTAAATCAGACCACAGCTTGAGCCAGAATTGATCGTCCATTACATACCCCGTGTTCATTTAAGGTTTTCACCCTCGTCATTAGCAAGCCACGGCAAAGACATTATTAGCTCCTTGCGTCTAGTTAAACTCCACCATGTAGCCCGTACACGATTAAACCTGTTACTTGCATCTGTAACGCCATCATCCTTCTCTGGCTTAATCCACATAATGATAACAAAAGTACCCAACAATGTGGGAACCCAACACCCAACCCATAGCCATATGTACCACTTCATTTGCAATGCGCCGGGAGGATGTAATTAAGAAGCCAGCACAGCTTAGTCGCCAGCTTGCCACGATATCCAGACTTGGACTTTAATCTTTCTATTCGCTGGGTTAATAGCCACTCTTTAGGCCAGTCAAGGAATATCAATGTGCCGTAAGTCACATTCACAACCATATCCAGTACAGCCCCTATCCCTGTCACTATCCAGTACAGTATCTTTGCTACTACGCTAGTGTTCTGGCGAGTGTAAGTGTAGGCATACAGCACATAGACAACCAGCAATGTGATTGGGTTTATCAGGAGCAAGTAAATCATGACAACTCCCGTATCTGTTCACGAATCAATGCAGCCTCTTGGTCTAGTTCCTTGAAGCCTTTATAAGCAGGAAGCTGTGCAAGTTGCTCAACGGTAAAGCCTAGGGTTGGCCTCATCACTTCATACAGTTTAATCATCGTTTCACGAATGGCACGGAGAGAAGTATCTTGTCGCTCTAGAACATCTAAAGCTGATTTTAATGCTTCGGCCTTCTGTGCATTGGTCAGTATAGGATTGAGTACGGCCTCGATCTGCTCCTCGGTTGCGACTACGGCATCATCAGGCCATGAGGGAAGTGTTGAAGCATATCCGCCTGCGTCATCGTGAAGTTTGTTATCAGGTGTAATGTAAAGCGTCATTTTATTATCCTTCAAAAGTTAGCGTTTTTCAGACCATTTTTGCAATACTTCCGCACTTGTCCTTGTTACTGAATAGCTGGCACCTGGAGGGACTTCAAAATTAATGCCTTGTGATATTGAATTTCCTGGGCCGAAGGCTACTGAATTACCATTGACGAACGCAGTAAAGACCGTTGACGTGCTCGTGCTACCTGATGCAATTACTGACACCTTGATGTCCTTGCCTGTGGTGTTGTAATAGGTGGTGGCGAAAGCACGGGAAGCTGTTACGTCTTGGTAAGATTGCAATGTACCAAGGTTATCACCTGCCATACCCCCGATGCCTTGCACTAAACTAGGTGCGGCTGCATACGTTCCTGCCACTGCCTGTGTTGATTCAACATAACCGACTATGCGGAATGGCACGTTACTTCTTGCAGTAGTGGAGTAGATAACGTTAGCAGAAGTCGCACCGGCTGAAATGGCTGTCGTGCTAATCAGGGTTGTTTCGTCAAGGTTCAATAGTCCAGCCGCATTCACAATGGCAAGTTCTACTGTGCCTGCGTTGTCGATAGCCAGCAATACAAGCCTGGATAACGTATTGTTGACTGTTCCTAATGTCGCACCGGATGGTACGACTAAGGCTACAGGGCTTATGACTGTTCTAGTGTTTGGTACTCCAGTTGTTAGGGTAGTAGACCGGAAGTCAAGAGATGTGGCGTTTAATGTGGATGTAAGCGCGTTAGCCGCTACTGTAGCTAGCACAGGCTGTATCTGCTTAGACGAAGGGATTAACGCGGCCAGGTCGCTTGCAAGACCTATCTTGGTATTGCCTGAATCGCTGGTGTCGGAGAATACGACCTTATCCGTACCCACGATAGTCGCTGTAGTCGCCGCTGCGAATATGTTGGTAACAAGTTTTACAAGTGTCACCCCTCCGTCTGCCAGTTGTGCTGTGCCTATCGAACCATTACCAATGACCGGGCCGGCTGACATGGCGATAACAATAGGATTCCCAAGTGAATCAAAGCCTAACAGCATATTAGCCCGTGCCGATGGGATATCCGTTACGGTTTCACCAGTTGGAACCTTGAGGATATTGTTACCGCCCGTTGCCAAGTCTTGAATCATCATGACAAGACGGTCAAGGTCTTCATTCACTTCTTGCGCCTGGAAGTCACCGGCGTACTGATAATCGGTAGTTCTTTCGACTTGAGTAGCACGGTATAGAATAACCTTTGCGCCAGAAGCAGGAGCGCTACCAAATGTTACATTGCCACCCGATGGATTGCCCACCCCGGTGACGTTGTAGTCAGCGCCGATGGTCTTAACTATTCCGTCAATCGTCACCATCAGATCGTCCGTGGTGAATATCTTGAAGGTATACGAGAAGACCGTAGTCACCCCGTTACCTGTGTAAGGGCTTATAGGTGTTTGCTGGGTCACTGACATAATCTAGTCCTCGGTTATTACTTCGTATTGTGTGGCATTAGGTCGCCATAGTTCTTGTTTAAGATCCACTATATCCCCGACAATCTGGCCTATCCGGATAGGTGTTCTCGTAATCGCCCTTGCCCCAGAGTCGATATGGTCATCCGCCTGGTTCGTGACCGCAGGGTTAAAGTCTTTCATCTCATCGTAGACCGGGCCATCCAATACTCTACGGTGCGCCCACAGGAATCCACCACTAATAGGCGCTTCCAGACCATCAAGAATAGCCTTCTGCTTGTTGCCTGTAACGTGGTCTTCAATCACTGCAGACTGTGTACCGGCAAGGTGTTTACGGAGTATGGGAGGGACGAACCCGCCTACCCCATTCGTCTCCACTACCACGCTGGGGATATTGTACTGTATGACAAGTTCTCTGACACGTTTACATTGCGAATCCACATCACCCATTAAAGCCTCGGCGAAGTGCCAGTACAGGTTTCCTCTCGCGTCAGTCAAGATAAGACTGATCGGTGAAGCATCGCCTCCTATCTTACCTAGTGAGCAATCCCATCGGCACGAAGCACCGACGATTGTTGCTGTTCCAAGTATCATGTGGACAGACTTATTCGCACGGGTTATCACAGGTTCCACATCGTACATATGGATGCGGTCAGGGTCTAAGCGGATATCGTGAACAGGTTTTGAATGGAGTTGGTACTGTGAATCCCATTCGTTGATTGTCCGTGTTTTCTTCCTACGGATAGCCAGTTCGTCATGGTCGAAGCGTTCAGGCCATGCACACCCTGCGTATAGGTCTACCAATGCGCCAGGAGCAGAAGCGAATATAAGACGATTGCCTTTTATCTGGTAATTGAATCCCTCATGCAGAACCTTGGATTGCTTGCCGATACCCTGGAACACGTACTCCGGGATGAAGGGTATATCGTAGGCTGCGTCCGATGCTTCCTCTATCCTAAAGGCTTGCTCGAACATGCGGATAGTCAGGCAATCAGCGCCCATCTTTTCCTGTTCGTCATACAGGCTGTCGTGGGTGTGAGGTGTCCCGATGTACAACTGCCTTCCACCCGGCACCAGAATGTGGGTCTGCTCACCCAGCCTGTAACGTAGCTTTTCTCTGGCTTCCGGTGTTTGAATATTTCGGGGTACTTCAACATCGTCGTTCTGGCATTCATCGGCACGAGCAGAAGTAACATTGGAGAGAATCCCTTTAACATACATATTCGCGTTACGGGCATCGGTTGAACCGGCTACCCACCATTGTTCTATGCCGCCAGTGATAACCATATCGCGTGTAAGAGGATGAGACTGGAGTATGTTTTGCACGTCACGGCTAGACTTGTAAGCTGTACCATCCGATTCTGATTGTAGCAATATCCGATAAGTTGGGTCTTCGTAGTACCGCCATGCGTTGTAGATATCCAATATCGTAGACTTTCCGAAGCCACGGAAGCATCTGAACACGGCGATATTGCCTCGGTGTTCTAGCCAGTTCACAGCCTCAAGGTGAACGTCAGGCACAGTCCATCCTTTATGCTCCGAGAACATCCAAAAGAACGTGAGAAAGTTTACTTTAGTGGACAATGCCTTTACGCTCCTGCATACGCTTCAATGCGTCTTTAGCCTTACGATCGGCAGAATTTACCTGTTCCAATATATCGTCTACCTCTTTCTCAACAATGAACCCATCCAGCTTGTCTGCAAGGTTGATTGCACCATGTAGGAGCGAAAGTGTGGCAGTAGCGTTGCGCTTGTCCCAAAACCGTGCGCCACGTTCGTCCTTGTCCATATCCTTGAGGGTCTTTTCTGCGGCAGTCCAGTTATCCGGGTCTGCTTCATCGACCAATACCTCCATGAGGCGCTCGGTCACATCAGCCATTTTCTTGCGTAACTCATCTCTGATTCTTACTACTGATTTAGCCATGTCATTCTCCTATTGCGTTGGCAAAGTCTGGTGCACGGTTGGGTGTCGGGTCGCCCAAGTCCCAATAGTATCCCTGCGAAAATTCCTTCTTAGAGTTCTTTCTTAGGCGTGACAGGTACCCAGGCGATAATGTCTCTTGCAAGTCATTAAGGAACAATCGATCTACCGCTGCCCGGATGTACCACAGGTTAGCAAATGGTAAGTTAGACTTGGTAAACCGCACCAGTTCTGCACCGGCCTTAATCTTCTCTGGTTTCTCACCGCGGATGTACTGCCCTAAGTTACCTAGTGTCAGCCCGAGGAAGTCAATTCCAGTTGATACAACCGGGCCAGCGAGTGAAGCCCAATTCGCTTGACCGCTTCGATTGTTACCGCCCAAGCCTGTATAGAATATGTCGCCAAGTATACCCAGCCCACCACCTTGAGCGAATGCAGCACCCCAGAATTTAGGTGTCTTCATGTCAGCGGGGTCTTTACCGGAGGCCAGTGATTTAAGCTGCATTGCAAGCGCACCGAAGCTCACCAGACCGCCCATTAATGCTACGGAATACCCTATGCCACCCTGTTCCCCATTCATGCTTGTAGCGCGTCTTATGTGGCGATTAGCCATAGCCAGCGGGAATGACTTGAACAGTGACAAGTGACGTGCAATCTCACCCGGGACAGTACCTTTTTGTGTGCCACCACCAAGACTTGCGCGAGTGGTCAGGTCAGGAGTAGTTATAGCATAGTCAGATTCGTCCTGGATGAAACCAAGTAACCTAGCGACAGCCTCATCCTTTTGCTGGATCGTAGCTACATCGTCAGGAATGGCCCGGATGGAATCAGGAGTCAGCATAAGACTTCCCCGCCAGTTCTCCGGTGTTGCTTTGTTCCATGTGCTAAATACGTCAGGGGTTACACCTTGGAACTCTAGGCGCTGTCTATCGGTTACGTCAATGTCATTCCATGCCTTGCGCGATAACTTGCCTGTAGCGCCCTGCATTGAGATTTGGAAGCCACGTTTGAGCGAGTCCGTCCATGCGTTGAGTAATGAAACTTTCATCGTGCCACTTGCAAGACGTGAAGTTATCCCCTGTGACATGTGACCGTCGAAGAACCGTGACATATCACTGATGACCGAATCAGCCTGCAACCCAACTCCATTAGCATAGTCTTTGTAATCACTACCGAATGACTTGATGACGTTCGCCATCGTGTCGAATATAGGTAGTTTGTTGTATTTAGCTGTGGCGATCAGTGTGGGGATATCCGTTACCGATGACAGCACAGTGCCTTGCAACTTCCCTGCGACAGTAAGATTGCGAATGCCCTGATTGATATCCGCTATTTGCGGGTTCACAGCGATGTTATTAGCACCAGTCAATACGTTGTATAGGGATTGCAAGTCCGCACCCGCTATGCCCACGCTAGATACCTTGCCATCCGTCTTAACAGCAAGTGTATTCAACATATCGAACGTAGCTTGAGGATTAGGCCCGAACTGTTCCACTATGCCGATATTGCGAGCTAGTCCGTTCACATGGCTTTGCATGGCATCGAACATCGTACCTTTGCCGAACTGGTCTTGGTACTCAAGCCATGAGTCTGCGTCTTTGAAGTGAATCTCGCGTGACTGACTGCCCTTGTTTGCAAAGGATGAGCCGAACGATACTTTATCGGGATCGAGTTTGTTTATACCCCCTGTCGCAATGGTCTGCCATGCGCGGGTTAGAAAGTCGGTAAAGTCCACGTCCGACATCGGGTTACCGGCAGCATCTACATATCTGGAACGGTCAAGTTTAGGTGATATGAAGTCTACCCATTCATCAACACCTGCTTTTAATACGGATGCCTGGTTGTGTGGTTGTGGGATATAACCATAATCCAGTTTCCCAATATCACCACCAGACCTATTGAACCGTTCCCGCATCTGGTCAGATACTTCGTTCCATGCCTTGACACCTTTTACCGCCAGTTCGTCACCAGTAGACTCACCGAACAGTTCGCGGATGAACCGTGCATTGGCTTCTGGATTCTCCATCAGTCCGAATAGTTTAGGGTCAGCAGCATCGATGGCATCCATCATGTTCGAGAAGGATTCTTTCGATACGCCTTTGATGTAAGTATCTACCTGGTTCAATATGCGTTCAGCAGCATTCGCCCCTGATAAGCCCGCATTGACTTGAGCCTTAAAGCGTTGCTCTACCTTGGCGCGTGCTGCAATGTTTAACGCTAACCTATTGGCTTTCACCTGTGCATCAGCCACCAACTGTTTAGCGGCATCCTGTGCAGCGACAGCGTACCGGTCAGCAATGGACATTGAGCGCCATGCAGCAGGGTCAGCACGCGCTATCCTTGCCATGTTGCCGAGGATGGTTTTTTCGATCCCATCAGCTTCGGACGTGGTTATGTTGCGGCCTATGGCCTGTGATACGGCTTGTATGCACTCGGTACGGATGGCTATGCACTCCTCAAAAAGCATTCTACGGCTGCAGTAAAGCCGGTGCTATCGGCTTCTGCCTGCGCTATGGCATTGTCGGATATCTCTAGTGCTTCGGCAATGGGAACAGTTCTGCCATCGTCTAGCGTGATGGATAGGTCAGGACGTTCTGCGACAAGTTGACGGGCTGCGTTTACTTCTGGGGATGAGTATTTGCCTTGCACTGCTGGTGCGGCTTGCTCAAAGGCCTGTGGTGTCTGTTCAGCTTGTGGCGTTACGGCAGGAGGTGATTCACTTCCACGCGAGCCAGATATCCCATCATCAGGACGAATAACCTGTTCTGGATTGAAAACTACATATTCATTTACTGGATCGCCATTAGGTCGCTTATCCCTGATAATCACGCCATCGTAACCAAGCTCTTGCAGTCCACGGCTAATTAACTCTGACTGCGCACCCGTTGTATCACGCACGTCCTCAATGCCAAGCAATGTATTTATCTCTGCGTAGTCGTCAATGGTAAGCGGATTCTTCATACGGACATTAGCTTCAATAAGGTTACTTCCATACTCAGAAGCAATAGCCTTGTCGTTGGTGAAATATATTCCTTTACCTGCAAAGCCTTCGTCAGTTTTCCCCGCTCTAGCTATATCGAAGTTATCAAAGGTCGCATCTGTCCCGTGGTAAACAGTGACAGGACTTGCATCAGCATTGGCGAGAATGTCTGCTGGCTTACCTAAAGCACGGCCTACACCATCGGCTAACTGTTCAGGCGTATAAGCCACATCACCGTTCTCATGCCTGATGATAGCGGTAGTAATCTTCTGCAATGTGGCAGGGTCTTTGAGGTCTAGCTTGTCACCGGGCTTTACGCCCATCTCTTTTGCCACGGAGTTGATATAACTTGCCGTATCATTCTCGCCAGCCGGTGCCCAGCGATTAATGATGCCGTCTACCGTGTTCAGTCCGTATTTGTTCTGATAAGTCAGCAGGTTCTTACCCAATGCCCGGATGCCGTTCTCTGGTGTATCAAAGGTGGCAAAGCGTCCGTCCGAACCTGTCTTTCCTTGAAACGGGATAGAGGCTTCGATATTGCCGGGATTGTTGTTACGAACTCCGCGAGTAGGACGAATGAATGCAGCCTTACCAATATCAGTTTTGATAGTGACCGGCTCACCGCGTACCAGTTGATTGATTGTGTCTTCCACTGTCTGACGATGGATATTGACTGATGCAGGGTCGATAGCTGCACCCGGGCCGGAGTTATTCTCTTGCGCCTGGATGTTCTTAACCATTGTGGCATTGAGTACATCAGGGGGGATCTGTACATCACGCCCCGATATCTTAGCGCCTAATCGTGCAGCACCCATGAAACCTAATCCCATGATGGTATCGGTTAATACGGCGGTACTGTCGAAGGCCTGATACTGATCGGCTTGCAGGTTATATCCATTGTCTCGCAGTATCTTGGAGGTCTCGGCACGTTGAATCACGCCAACACCTGTATTAGCCCCGACTGTAACGACTGCATCCTTGACTATGTTTTTAGCGAATGAACCCGGCAGAATCGCTCCTAGACCTGTAGACGTGGCATCCACAAATGCTTTCTTGCGAGCAGTCACAGGGTCGATACCGTTAGCAATAGATTCGGCTTCCGATGCGTCATATTCTGGAATGCCAGCAAAGGCTGCCGCACCGATCGGGCCAGCTACAATAGCGCCTAGACCTGCACGCGGTATCACATCAAAGAACCCGTTGACTATCTCGCCTGCAATGCCCGTGTCTTCTGGCTGTAGCAGTTTAAGCGATTGACCTAAATCCTCCTGGATGTCGGTTTCGATGCGTGCGCGATTGATAGGGTCGAATCGTGTCTGCGACCCTACGGTACGGTTCAGGAATGCACCGGACTTCACAATGGATTTGACTACACCTTTCCCGGCTTCTGGCACTACATTCTTAAAGATACCCGGCTCCGGCCCGCCACCGACAGGCAGTAGCTGACTCTGGATATTGGACAGGTCTGATTCTTCGTTAAGTGAATCTAGGTATGACATTAGCCATCGTTCCCTGTGAATCGTGGTTTAGCTTTAGGTGCCGGTGCAGTCGGTGTGATCTTAGGCGTGGCATTGGGATTCATGAAGCGCGTAGTCCCGACAGCAGCAGCGTTCTCCACTGGAGTTTTCCCATCGAACCCATTCACATTCACCGTAACAGGATTGCCGTTTACATCACCTAACCTCACAGCGCCGTTCTGCAAGAAGAACACGCCCTCTTGACCGGATGGGATGAGCGGCATGTTAGCCAGTTCGCCGGTGTCATAACCTGTGTTTGTAGCGATAGTCTTCAATGAAGTATTAACCGCACCCTCGAACTTGTCATCACTCCACCCGTAAGGCTTGATGACCTTCTGGTTGTTGTAATCGAACGTGCCACCTGTCACCACGTTAAATGCTGCATCGCCTAGTTTGGAATCAACATCCTTGTTCTGCGTGTCATGAGTAACGCCGTAGTCTTTCATCATCCCAGCATAAGCGGCTTTGAATCCAGCAAATGCCGCGTTACGGGCTGGGCCGGTTGGAATTGAATTACCTACTGCCTCTTGAAAGTAAGCTGCAAAGGCATTCTCTGTGGGGGTAAGTACAGACTTATCCGTGAGGATCTTGTCACCGGCAAGGATAGTCCTGGCTACGTTGCGTCCTGTGGTTGTGGTTAGGTTACGGAATGCGGCTGCACCTGCGATTTGCATGATGGGTTTATCAGCAGCAACGGCTTTAAGCGCTCCGTTATAGAACGTGGCATTACCCCCGGAGGCTTGAGACAGCACACCGAGTATCGCTAGTTTAGCCGTGTCATCGCCTTTGTCGTAAGCGGCCTTGAACAACATCTGCTCTTGAGGCAGGAACGGTGTCATGCCGGTTGTAGGCCCATTGATTCTGCGCAATCCGTCCAGGGTCATGAACCTGTCTTTAAGCTCACTGGCTACCTTCTGCAATCCGCCTGCTGTAGATAGTTCATTTAATGATAATGGAGCCTGCTGTACGCCGGTCAAGTTCTGGTTGTACTCAAGCGGTGAGTCGGTCAATAGCTTCTGCTGTGCTTCAAGAGCAGTAGTGAGGCGCTTAAGATTCGACTGGTCGCGTACCGTTGCGCCTTCTGTCCTTGCCTTCACTGTAAGTGCCTGGACAAATGCTTGCTGATCGGCAGGCGGCATGTGGACAACCTTCTGTATCGTGTCCTGATATTCCATCAACTGATTAAACTCCGCTTCCGCTGGGGTTCCCTTCACCTTCTCTTGCCATTGTAGAGTAGTGACGGCAGGGGGAAGTATGCCGGTAGAGATTTGTGTCTCGACTTCCTGCAATACAGATTTACCTTGAGCATCCAGCCGTGCAGTCGCTACGGTCTGTTTAGTCTCCAGCTGGTCTATACGTCCGTCTATCTGGCGTGCAATGGCGATACGGCGTTCAGGGTCTAGCTTATCTATGTAATAGCCATCGTCTTTGGTCAGTTCAGATTTAACGCGGGTGAGTCCTTGGATATCATCCGAGTAAGTGCCATAAAGATTATTAACTTGATTAGTCCAGTTACCCTCTTGGAATGTCCTGATGCGCTTGGAGATAACATCGTCTGCGATGCCTGCGTTCTTCGCCACGATACGGTACCGTGCGGCAGCATCCTGATTGATTTGAGCGACATTGGCACCGGGTGCAGCGGCTAGCTTCTCGTTAAGTGCTAGACCTTCCTCTGCTGTTCCCTTCTGTGTCTCATTGAACTGCTTGCCAGCGGCTTTCTGTACGTCGAGATAAGCACCTTGCCTCACCCGTCCTATGCTAGCCTGGTAATTCTCAAGGACTACAGGGTCGCGGCTTTCAGGCTGATACTCTGGCAACTTAGACAGTCGGTCGTTGTAGGCTTTCTGGGCATCGGTGTAAGATATAGTCCCGTTATCCAGTCCCATCTGTACGTCAGCAGATACGCCCTTAACGTCCAATTCGTGCTGTGTGACAGCGTTTACAGCCTTCGCCCTAGCTAGGTCATCAACCGCCTTCTGTTGCTCCTTCTGGATGCGCATCTGTTCGTTCTGTGCGGCAACACGCTCGTTATTCTCTTGCTGGATAAGTGCGCCACCGATACGAACCCCTGTCGTTGCCAGGTTAGATATTGAATCAGCGACTTGATTATCAACAGGCGCGACAGGAGTACGACCGGCCTGCGCTAGGACTTGCGTGCCTTGTGAGCGTGTGATTTGTGCCATTATGCGTTGTACCTGAATTGAGAGCCGTTGCCATCATAGACAGGGAAGAATGAACCGTTTGTGCTTCCACTGTTCGGGTTTGTTGTCTTCCATCCCTTACTGCCGCTGGCTGCATATACGCCCTGTGCGCCTTGCTGTAGCGCAGAGAAGTAAGAGGCAGTCTGTGCGTTCTTGCCTTGACGTGCAGCGACCTTACCCTGATACGCGATATCACTGGCAGTCTTGCCACCGTTCAGGATAGTAGTGAGCGCGTCTTCCTCTGCATCCTGGTATATCTCCTGGTCGATAAGTTCAGCATTGCCGACACCTACCGTTACACCTGAACCTGCCATGTCACTAGCAGCCATCGATCTGCGGCGTTCTGCATCCTTGCGTATCTTGTTGGCTTCAAGCAATGATTCGCTGCGCTTGTTGCGTGCATCGATATCCGCCTGCTCTTGTGCGTCTTTCCCCGCTTTCTTGGCTGCGGCTCCTTGCTCTAACGCTGAATAAACGCCTACCCCAGCAGCAGCTATGGTGGCATACGTTGCAAAGGTGGCTAATTCGATACCCATTTTTATAACTCCATCTTATAGAGGTGTCCGTAGTTCTCAAAACCGCAGTGCTGGTACAGCCTGTCCGTACCTTCTGGGTTCACTTCTGTAGTCAATCCCATGATGATGATTGAAGCCCCTTTAAGGCCACACCATGCAGTAAACTTGTTTATAAGGTTCTTGGCGATTACCCCGTTACGCTTGCCAGGTTCCACGAAGAAGGCATATTCATAGCCTATCAGTTCGTCATTGAACCACCGTGCATCCACGTTACCTGCAATGCCGCCGATTATCTCACCATTATGCCGAGTTACATATACCACGCAGTCAGGGTTATCGATCATGTGCGCCAGCGTGTGAGATACCTTAACCGCATTGTACCCATGCTGTTTGTAGCTTGGGGACTCCTGTACGAGTTGGTAGCCTAACTGCACCATGCGCGGGATATCACCTTTGGTCGCTAGCTCTATCAATTGACGGTTATCTTTCGGATGATATCGAGTAAGTGGAATGGCATAGGGTATGGCTGGCTAATCTCGCATTTAGTTAAATATACTTGGTCTTGCAGGGTAGTGAATCGCACATCACCTGAAACTACAGGCACAGGCTGGTCAAGTAGTTCATCACCGAACTTGCGGAAGTCGATAGGATTGCCGTTAATCGCGACAGCACTGGTATCCAATACCCTTACAGTGATTTGATTGATATGGATCTGGTCGCCCTGTGTCGTACCTGTAGGGCCATCGATAGCCGGTTGATTCGGGATAATCAGCGGGGTAAAGGCTAGGCCTATCTGCACGTCATTAGCTGGCTTGTTTAAGGTAACTGCGCCGCCTGATACGGTATATTTCCCACCGAATTTGCCATCAGCACGAACCTGCACTTCCATACCCTCCAGCCACGGCATGCCTGTCCATGTTTTCTTAGCTACAGCATCGAACCCAACATAAGCGCAATCCAGATAGACGTTGCGGTCAAACACTTCAATGTAGCGGACATCATTGCCATTGATATTGCGCTTAACGGTGACGTAGATATCATCAATGTCCTGATATGGGATAGAAGCGACTGATTCGAATGAGCCTTGAGTAGTCCAGCGGTTCCATCCTGTGACCTCTTGGTCGATGTCGTAAGCGCATACCGGCATCTGTCCGTCAGTACGAATGGTCAATATCGAGGGGTCAGGGTTCTTGGCATAGGCCATGTCCACTAGGCCCGTCTTTGTAATGTGGCTTGAAAAGATTGTACGGTCAGGCGAATTGTAAGAGTTGTTCTCATACCTGTAGCCGGCAGCATTTACTTTCAATCCGCTAGAGTTGACGAAAACAATCTCCGTCCCTGCTTTCACAGGTTTTACGTAGTTACAACCCGCAGCGGATTGGTCTTCTTTCTGGATATTCGTGGGGGTGATGGGCTTTTCTTGTCCGCCGAAGATAGTCATCTCGCTGTCTTCTGTCATCACAAGCAGTTGACCACTAGGAGCCAGGTGACGAATAGGCGTATTGGTATAGCCATCCAGTTCAAAGCGGAATGCGTCATCGTCCTTGGTGCCGAACTGAAAGTTTAGATAGCCTTGTATCTGGCTACCCCATATGTTCAATGGGTATTTAGGACTGCCAGCATAGAACAGGCGTTGTTTACTTATCGATACTGCCCGTGGATATCCAAAGGTAGCATTCCATGCACCTGTCTCCATCGACCATGAGTAAGCAGGCGCGGGAACGGTACTGGTAAGCGACTGGAGGATAGTTCCTGTCATGGTGGTGGAGTTGGTATAGGCGGTCAATTGAATCAAGCCACCGTTGATTACAATGTACTTACCAACGTCGCCGCTGCGTAATGCTCCTACTGATGCAGTAAGCGTAGTAGATGAACCGGCAGGACTTGCCACACTGGATGTTAAGTTAGTTAATGGGCTTCCAGATACTAGCCATCCGAGGCTTGGCAATACTAATTGTGGAAAAGCTGAAAGGATAGTCAGCGTGGCATTGCCTGCTGTCGTGTTCGTGATAGTTGCTACACCACCGTTATAAGTAATCGTCCGACCAACGTCCGCAGTCAGGAAGTAGCTTGAGGATGATGTCGCTGTGATTCCTGATCCTGTTAATGCAGATAGCGTCAGTGTGCCAGTAGGGTAGTCACCTATCTCCTCAAATGGTTCTGTGATGAATGGCGTGTTGATCAGGTTCCAGCGGTTGTCCTGGAAGCGTTGCAGGCGTTGCGGATAGACTTCTGAGTGTGTCAGGAAGCATGTATCCGACTTCTGCGAGTAATCTATCTCACGCAATCTAGCCTCTGTGTACGGGGACACAATCTCATACGGTACGCCAGGCGATGCTTCGATGTAGGCACGGTTCATCAGGAAGCGAGCATGTATGTCCCCTAGCTCCACCACATAGGATTGAGCTTTGGAGTACACGAACCTGACCAGACGGGATATCTTGGATGCGTTCTTTGTTGTTGCAATGTACCGAGTCCCGGGCCTACGTTGTGCGCCTCCCTGTACCGAGATTAGGCAGTTCTCCATCGTTGCTACGCCGTTGTTCCACTTAGCCACATCCATGCGGCCTTTAGAGATTTGTGGAGACAGTTCCCCGGCGCTGAAATTGGTGGAGATGAAGCGGACGTTAGCCATTAATAGCGGCCTGTAATGAAGCTGAAGTCATCCGACATCGGTTGACTTGGGTTCTCTTGCGAATCTATTGACCTTGCCACCATAGCCATGCGCTCATACTCAGTACGCATCTGGTCACGGAGAGAGGCGGATTGTGTAATGGGGTAAGCGAGTTTCCACATCATGCGGGCGATCATCAGCTCGATTAATTTACTGTCCCATGTTGCTTCTACCTCGTTGCGGTAGATGTATTCAATGGGCAACTGTGTTCCAACGGTCAGGATATAACCATCTTCAATGCGGAAGTCCAGGCAATTGAGTGAACCTACAAGGTAATCACCGATGGAATATAGGCGAATGAAGTCTGCGGGTAGTTTGAATCGAGATGCGTAGGCATAGATAGGGGCCGTTGAATCAGGGGCAAGGATAGCGCGGGTCATGGCACAGTTCCAGAAGCCTTCACGTAGCAGGGAATCACGTTCCTGGGGGTAAAGGTTAGCGCATAACTGGATGATATCGTTGTTATTGCCGCTAGGAGTGAATGAGGCTATTGGCCCTTTTCCGAACTGGAGCAGTGCAGAACTGCATATTGAAACTTTGTCCATTGTTATTCCCCATGAAAAAGGGCAAGCCGTGAAGCCTGCCCCTTGATATTACAACGTTTCACCTACTTAAATCAAGGAGATACGAACTCAAGTTCAATACGAATCGCCTGATTTGCCAATGGTGTAGCACCACCGAAGGTAAGGAACACTTCTGACTCTTCCGGTACAGTATAGAACTGACCGCCAGTAGTCTTGGTGCCTGTCACAACGGACTGTGTTTGCGCAGTAGCGATAGATGCATTTGTTACATACGCAGTTGCATCGGACGCGACCTTCGTTGCATTGTTACGCAAGCCCACTGACAGCGTGGTGGAAGCTGTACCGACTGCACTTGAAATAATAACCTCAGCAGATATACGAGCGCCCATTGGAAGAACAATGCCTGTGCCGGCAGTGTCACCGTTAGCGCCAGACCAAACAGCAGGTGTGTCGATGAACAGCTTGCGAACTGGGTTGAATGAACCGGCAGTAGTCTTTTGACCGGCAATCTGTGCAACCTTTGTACGGGTTGCGGTGTTTAAATCAGCCATGATAATTCTCCGTAATTAGGTTAGATGAATGAGATCGAAACGACTTTCTTTTCGTCTTGACGACCTGCACCATAGGAAGCGGCATAACTAACCTGCCATGAATCCTTCTTGTCATTACGAATCGAAACGCGGCCTTCTTCAAAGCCCCAGCCGAAGTGAATACCTGATTTAGCATAGGCAACTGTGGTCTTAGTACCGGCCACGTTACGGATGCGCTCGTAAGGAATCCACTCGAAACCCATCCAGTGACCGCTGATTTTGCCGGTCTGTAGCATCTGTGTTGCCATGAAGTCAGCAGAAGTCAACTGAGTATCAGACATGATCGATGCCATTGCGGTTGAATCGTAGAGCATGAACAGTTCTTCACCGTCATTCTCATCCGCTTCATTCGCACGCAGGATAGTCTTAGCCTGGATGATCTTGGCCTTGGTGAACGCTGTACCACCTGCTGCGATCAACTGACCAGCTGGCAGCGTGTAGGTTGTCACACCGTTTTGGGCAATGATCGGGTCAAGTGCTGCGCTGTAGATGATGTCATCAATCTTACGGTTACGAGCAGCAATCAGCGTGTCCATGTACTGACCGCCTGTCGCTGGGTTCACGATCATTTTTGCAACGTCTGCACGGTCTACAGGCAATGCTTTGTAGAAGTCGCGCATAACCACGTTGCGGGCTGTGTGGTCGATATCGTCCCACAGCGTATCGCCGTGGCGGGTGATGTTTTCCTGCATTTCAACCGATGCCAGGTTAGTGATGGTAAAGGACGAACCTAATACCTGACCACGATCTGTAACGGTCTTGCGTAAACGGGATTCTTTTTGTTGGGCGGCTAGACGAAGTGTCTTGTCCCACTGCGTGATAAATTGGGTGCTGACTGAATCAGACATGATCGGACTCCTAATAAGTAAAAAGTGTTTAGTTTTTTGCCATTAGGTGAACCGGTAACCGGGCCTGTTGCTTGGCTTGCTGACTTACTGCAAGTGATCTCTCAGTCATAAGAGGCTTACGCGTGAATGTAGGGGATTTCTTACACTGTGTCAAGCGCTGAATGATGGTTGGTACAGGTACGGAGAATCGAACTCCGATTGACTGGATGAAAACCAGTTGTTCTAGCCGTTAAACTATACCTGTATGGCGCCCAATAGCGGAATCGAACCGCTGTAACAGGATAGACAATCCCGCGTAATAACCTCTATACGAATTGGGCATGGCATAAGTATACGTGAAAATACCCCAATTAAGGGGTATCGTCACTAAGGAAAGGAGCAACACAACTTGAAGTCATAGCCATCTTATATCCGAGTAGGCGCGGTTCACTACATTCTGTTACTTGCCGCCGGAATCGAAATAATCTTTCACCTTCTTCGAGATAGCCGCATGCTCAGGGTGTTTGGCATCCATATATCCGGGGTGAGCCATCAGGGTATCAATGCTGGATGTATTGCCTGGGGTCTGACTTGGTGGTGTGTCCTCAGTCATCTCAAGGCCTAGCTTGTGCAGTATCTGCATCGCTACAGGGCTGTTTCCTATCTCGCGCAATACCTCGCCTTCATCGAGTCCAGTAGATGCAGCCAGGTTGCGAGCTGCCCGCAATGCCACAGCAGAATTATCAGCCAGCTTGTCACCCCATATCCCCTTAATAGTCTCAAGCCCTACCGCTGCCTGTTCCTCAAAGGATGGCGCACCACCAATGCCTAACTCTGCGACTTCTGCCTTGAACTGTGTCAGCGCGAAGTCCATTTGCTTCTGTGTCATACCGGCATCGTGTGCAGCCTTGAAGAATCCAGCTTGCTTCTCAGGGTCGATAGGCAGGTCGAAGCCTTCCGGCACTTTGTATTCCTCTGGCGTCTTAGGGCGAATATCGCCTGAACCCATGCGCTTCTCAAGATTGGCGCGGTGTTCGTCTACCTTGGCGAAAGTCGCTGTTATATCGATCTCCCCATCTTCGCCCTTGACGATGTACTTTTCCGGCACCTTGCTTACATCCCAAGCCTCCTGTGTAACGGCTGCTTCAAGGGCTGATGGTGCTGGGGTCTCCGTTGTTGCTGCTGGTGTTTCAACGGCTGGAACCTCTGCGGCTGGGGTCTCTGCTACTGGTGCATCTACTACGGCTGTATCGGTCATTGCTGTTGCTCCTGTATGTCGGCATCTACGACACCGTTATGGATATTGATCTGTACTACTATCTCGTTAAGTACCATGCCTGCGCCTGCGTTACTGAATGTTTGCAGTACAGCATCTATGCCGCCCTTGGTCACTGGTGGTCTGGTGTATTTGGCTACGAGGTATTCAAGGATGGCGACACCGCGCTGGTCGACGGTGAATATATCATGGAAGTATTTAGCGAGTAACTCGCGTTCTATTGTCATAGGTTTCCTCTATGTTGGTGCCGGGTTTATCTGACCCCGTATTATACGCCCGGCTTCGGGTTGAAACCCACTTGCGTGGACAGATTCTTGTGATACTATCGAGTTTTCAATGAAACTGGAAAACTATCATGTTTATCAATTTACTTCTTATCGCTGCATCAATCCTTGGCTCTATCCTGCTAATTACTACTGTTGCTGCGTTTGTAGTATCTAAGTCAGAGACTAGGGGATAAAAAATCCAACTGATACCTCGGCAGTAGCGGCTGCGTTTAGCGTAATAGTGAATGACCCAGCAGCAGCTACTACGCATTTTATCCCGGTAGCCGTTGTGTCGTTTGTCCGTAAGATACAATCAATTACGGTGTTTATGTCAACCAGACTGTTGGTTATTGTTACCGCAGTGCCAGCAGCAGCTATGTTGACAGCACCTACCCTGCCATTTATTGTTTGATCTCCAGTGACTCCAGTAGGTGTTATGTATCTTTTCTTTTGAATAAGGACGTCTTGCATGATATCTCCTAGACTACTGGGGTGATTTTGTTGGCGGTGGCACGAAGCAATGGCACAAGCACGGCCTGACCTGTGTCGTTAGGGTGAGCGCCATCGTCGCTATATCCTGTTTGGAATCGACCAGGTGACTGATGCATAGCTCTAATGTCGCAGACATAGACACCATTCTCCTGACCGAATCCTAATGCAAAGTTATCAAGGTCTGTATATATCCCCTGTATTGTTCCAGACAACGTAACGTTAGCGCCCGGCATGGTGGTGCAAAGTATCAATCTTCCGCCATATCCGCTAACTGTTTCTATGACCTGAGCTGTAATCGCCTTTTGTTGGGCCGCTATTGCCGCTGTCATGCTTGTTGCTGTCTTCGGACTTCCGTCATTAATGGTACTAACCGACCAGCAAACAATCGTTGGCTGAAACTCGTTCAAGGTATCAAGCAGGCGGCCAAGAAAGTTACTTGTCAAATCGCCTGACTGTCCTCCGTTATAGTGAACAATCTTATTCCCTGATTTGGCAAATACTTGTTGCATCCATCCACAAGTGCCTGTTGCTCCTATGCCTTGGAACGTTGAATCGCCATAACTGGCTACTGATATTACCTTGCCGCGCCAATAGAACTTGATGATAGGCATCAGCATGTTTGATGATAAGTTGTCAGTCTGCACAACCCAATTTGCAGGTGTGCTAGTTCGGTCAGAGCCTGCTTGAGTGAATGATCGGCATATTCTACCGCAGAGTGATTCGTATGCAGTTCCGAAGTTTAATGCATCTGCGTAATATCCCATATTAGCTGCGGGGGCAGCACCCAAGAATAGGCTAACCATAAACAATGGTTCAGCCCCAGGCACATCAAAACGGGCAATGCTCTTGCAAGGGATTACGTCAGACCATGTTATTTGCTGACCGACAAATAGGTTGCTTCCTTTAACCTTGTGGTTAAGCGGCAGGTTGAGTGTGGCATTACCGCCGAATGTGACGTTCTGCCACAAAGCATCATCACGAACGCCGCCGGTTGTTGGAACGCCCTTACCTACTACCAATGCGTCAGATGGAGCTACTGCAACCTTTATGCCCGTGGTTGTTGCTGCAAGTGCCGAGTTAAGGAATCCTATCTCAACCGCGTCATAGTGTTCAGGAACGCTAATCAATGTGCGCCAGTTGGAATTTGCTGATAATGCGCCTGTAGTGTACGGAGGTTGCGTAAGGGTAGCACCAGAAGACTTGCCTCTAGTCGTTACCCCACCTATTGGACTAACAACGCCAGTCTTTAGATTTACATAGCCAGCCAGAGAGCCGTCTGCGTTGTATGCGCCAGTTATGTAGCCACCTGGGTTAAGGCTGACAAAATACCCAAGAACTGGATCAAAAACTATGTTCATGCTCATTATGCGGCCTCTGGTTGTAATACTGCTTGGGTTGCTTGTGCTTCGACTGCTTCTTCCTGTGCTGCCTGTTCTTGGTCTTGCTTGACCTGCATGTCTAACTGACGCTTCTCTTGCAGTTCTTCCGGGCCTCGCAATAGGGTACTTGGTACTCCGAGGGCCAGTCCTTTCTCGTATTGAGATTCGTCTACCTTGATGTTATCCCACACTGTGGGGTCTTGTTTAGCCGCTGCAAGTTGACCTATGCCGGCCATGAACACATCGATAGCGTTGACTTCTTCCATCTTCTGGCTGCGTGCCAATGGAGATATATAGCGAATAGTGTAGTCTTTACCGAGCAAGCCCTCTGGTATAGGCCCCAGTTCTTCTTCCAGCGCACCAGAACGCAACGCAATGCCGAAGCAACGCTCTATTACCACTTGTAAGTACTCAGGGTTCTGACGCGATAGGATAGGGCTTAACAGTGTTCTAACCTGGTTCACGTCCCGTTGTATCTCTGTGGCTGAACGTACCGGGCCACCAGCGGGGGTGAGTTGGTCTGTCATCATGATTCTACGGATTTGCTGGCGCAGGTCATCAGCCTTGGCGAATGACCTGCGCC
>Ga0247740_1000136_pt1 | contig 38396 bp, 34 predicted proteins | sample UWRJL148409B2_FD_180942 | JGI IMG/M metagenome (GOLD analysis project Ga0247740, IMG submission 180942) | Plant litter microbial communities from Arlington Agricultural Research Station in Wisconsin, United States - UWRJ-L148-409B-2 | ecosystem: Environmental > Terrestrial > Plant litter >...
TGTCGCGATGTTTCATGTGTTTAACGCAAGTTTAAGCGGACGTCAGGATACTATTAAGAACATTGGTTATCTGTGGCAACCCAAGATGAATATTTACTATGTGGCAGCAAAAGAAACGATGCAAGCAGGTTTATTACCAAGAATTTTAGCTTATGTTGGCGCTATTACGGTCGAGAGAACCTGGCGCGCAAAAGGTGTTGACGTAACTGAAAAACGTGAAGTTAACCCAAACGATACTGAAAATATTAGAATTGCGCTTGAAGATGGTTGGGTAATTACGTTTCCGCAAGGAACTACAAAGTCTTTTAAACCCGTTCGTAAAGGAACAGCGTATATCATCAAACAACATAAACCTATTGTAATTCCTATTGTTATCGATGGTTTCCGTCGTTCATTTGATAAAAAAGGATTACGAATGAAGAAAAAAGGAATTCTGCAATCTTTTATTATCAAAGAACCTCTTGATATTGATTATGAAAACGATACTATCGAAGAAATAGTAGAAAAAGTAGAATACGCTATAGAGCAGCATCCGTCATTTTTAAAAGTAATTCCGGCCGAAGAAATCAAAGTAGAAGAAGAACTTAACGAAATGAGAAGATGGAGTTATAAAGCTTCAGAAAGTGAACATTAAAAAAAAGTTTCAGGTTTCAAGTTTCAAGTTTTAAAAAAAAAACTTAGAACCTTAGTGTCTTAGAATCTTAGCAACTTATAAAACCTTTGTCCCTTTTATTAAAAATCAATTTTCTTCAACTCTTTATAATTAACATATAATTTGCGCAATAATGTTCCGTAAATTAATCTGTAAATACACCAGAATATACCCAATAAGCCTAAGATTATCAAAATTAAAATTCCCACAGTAAAGAACATTGCTTTTCCGTCTGCGGCTAATTTTTCTCTTAAAAATTCCATATCAGGATTGTATACAAAGGTGATGAAATAACTGAAGATGCATATGATAACAAGCATTCCTAAGTTGTACCATACGTAATACTGAACTGTTTTTCGGGTTCTTAAAATAGCGCTCATTAGTGTTTTTGTAGCGACAGTTGTTGAAATTGTTTTGTAATTTTTGTAAAAATTAATCACAAAAAACAGCACAACTACATAATTGAAATACGTTAAAATGTCAAGGGCTAATACAATTTCGGGATGATTCATTTTTCGTAACAAATCATCAGTATTGATAAATAAATTAGAGAAGGTCCAAAATGAAAACTCTAAAATGCTGATAACCAAAATCCACTTCACGGTAGAAGAAGATTGTTTATGAATCATTTTGTAGATCTCTTTTTCAGAAATTTGTAGAAAAGAATCCGAGTTCTTTTTCCAGTCTTTTTTTAATAAATCCAGTTCTTTCATAATAATTTTTAAGGATTTAGTATTTTTTTAAGTTTCCCTTTAATTCTGTTCATTTTCACACGTGCATTCACTTCGCTGATTCCCAGGGTCTCTGCTATTTCTTGATAATCTTTGTCTTCTAAATACATAAAAACTAATGCTTTTTCGATGTCATTAAGCTGATAAACGGCTTTGTACATCAGTTTAATCTGCTCTTCTTCTTCATAATTGTAATCAACATCTTTTATAAAATGCTGATGACTTTCATACTCTACGGTTGATATGGTTCGTTTGGTTTTCCTATATAAGGTAATGGCGGTATTTAAGGCAACGCGATACGTCCAGGTCGAAAATTTACTATCGCCCCTAAATTTTGGATAAGCTTTCCATAACTGAATGGTGATTTCCTGAAACAAGTCTTTGTGAGCATCTTCGCCGGCAGTATATAATCTACAAATCTTGTGGATTATATTCTGATTTGCCTGCAATTGCGCAACAAATGACTGTTCTAGATTTTCGCTCATATTTTATTAGTAGTATTGCAACCGTTTTTGTTACAGTTTTAAAATTAAAAAAAATATTATAAATAAAAAATTAGTATTAATCTTAATATTTTTTTTGAGCCAATTCCAACCTTTTACAAAAAATGATACTCTATATATAAAAATGCCAAATATGAAAAAATTTTTACTCTTACTTTTTATATCAACTGTTGGTTTTTCGCAAACTATTTATAGAGGCAATGTAAGCGAGAACGGAGAGCCAATTCCCGGAGTTTCTGTTTGCGTAGTAAATACCTCAAGATGTACAGCGACAGACTGGGATGGGAATTATGCTATCGAAGTTAGAACAGGAGATCAATTGCGTATTTCTTTTATAGGAATGAAAACTAAAATAATAAAAATCACCAACACTACTTTGCTGGATAATGATAATAGAGTAAAACCTATCATAAGTGAGGATTATATCAATAAATTAGAGAAACACGATGATGTCGTACCTAGCAAATCAACCGGAAATTATGATTTTGATTTGCAGTATAATATTGAAAATTATGATTTAATGAAAATAGCCCGGGATAATACTGGTTTATACCATTTAAAAAGTAAAGCTGCATATTATAAATTGGCATTTGAAGTCAATCATGATTTTGTTTTTTCGACACCAATTCGTTTGCCAAAGTATCAAACAAATTACGCTCAGGGCAGAAGCCAAAATGGAGCTTTAACTTATCAGTCTCCGGAGACGAATGAAATTTTTAGCTGGGGCCCGAATGTTACTTCTTTATCCTATTCCGACAATCCTTCTGAATATTATCCGCAGGGAAATATTGTCAATAAAAGTTCCGGCAACGGAAATTCGGTGCAGACTTACAACCCGAATGACTTTTTTCAAAACATTCAGGACAATAAATGGTCTTTTAATACTCAAATTGAAACTCCAAAAGGAAATTCGCTAAAAATCAATTTTGGTTATAAAACAGGAAATATTGTCATTCCATCCAGTGGAAATAACGAAATTACAACCTCATTAAAATATTTTAGAAACGTTTCGAGAAACGGAAAAATTGATGCCCTTTTATCTTATAACGATTATGAAAACAATCTGTCGAATGCTAATTTTGGTGTCAATAAAATCATTTTTGCCAATGCGATAACGCCAGTTCATTTTGATAATCAATTGGCTTCAACTCTGTCAAATGGTTCACAGAGAAGCTATTCTGGAAATGAAAATAACCCGTATTATTTAATTCAGCATAATTTAGATAAAAATAAAAGCAAAACACTTTCTTTTAATTTCAATCATATTTATTCCGGTAATAATGATTATAATACTGTCAATGCCAATTTTCAATCATCAGAAATTCGCAATACAAATGGTCAGGGTTTTTATTTTGCAGGAATCAATGCACCTAATTTCGACAAGAGATTTGAAGGTTTTAAAACTCTTTCGGTTTCTGATCTTTACAAACACAATTTTGGGTATCAGAGGTTTATTGAATCCAAAATCGATTTTAGATTTCAGCAAAGAGATCTGGAACGTACCTATTTTTCAGGATTTGCTTTGCCGGCATATTTTCCGGATAATAATGCCTCGCAAACCAGTCTTGATGTACTACAGAAAAGATTTGAAATGTTTTACAGTTTAAATGGTTCTTATGTTTTTCAACATGTTCCGGGTCGTTATGATGAAGTTGTTCTTAAAGCCAACACCAATTTAAATTATTCATCAACCTTAAAAAATGATTTTCTGTTTAATTATTTCGCTTCCGCAGAAGTGAGAAAAATATTTGATACACCTATTTTCTTTACGATCAGTTATGGTTTGACCCAGACAGAGCCTTCATTACAAAATAATAATCTAAATTTTAATTCTTTACAATATCAGACTAGTCAATTTAATCAGCTTAAAAATAATTTGGAACTTCTTACTCCCAATAATGCAATTGCTACAAAAGAGGGCATTACAAATCTGCTAGTGATGTATCGATTTAATTACATGTGGAATATCAATTTGAATTATTATTTTAAAAAAGTCCAAAATTTATACACACCTCTTTTTAATGCAAATGCTGTTGTTTGGTCTCCGGATGTAAATTACAAACAAAACGGATTTGAATTTGAAATCGAAAAAATGAGATACGGTAACCGACATTTTGATTATAGCTTTAATTTGAATTTTACTTATTATAAAAATGAGGTAACGAGCCTTAATAATAATCAAACCCGACTTCCGTTTGCAGGTTTTGCCGATGTGAGCAAAAATTATATTGTGGGCCAGCCGTTGGGCGTTATTGTTGGAAATGGTTATTTAAGAGATCAAAATCAAAATGTAATTATTGATAATGACGGTTTTCCGATGGTAGATCCTCAACAGAAAATTTTAGGAAATCCAAATCCGGATTTTGTAGTTGGTTTTTATAATACTTTTAAATATCAAGATTTTAGTTTAAGTCTTTCTTTCGACTGGAGTCAGGGCGGACAACTCTGGAACGGAACCCAGCAAACTTTAAATTATTATGGAAAATCGGCCCTGACCGAAGAGCAAAGAAATGTAACCAATTATGTTTTTAATGGCGTTACACCATCAGGCTCTGCCAATACGAAACCCGTTTCATTTTACGACAGTAATCTTCCGGTAGAGCAAAATCGTTGGGTGCGTTATGGAGTTGCGGGCGTTACAGAAGATGCGATTGAAGATGCCAGTTATTTTAGATTGAATTCAATCAACTTAGCGTATTCAAGTCCGAACGGAATTTTTAGAGATAAGCTAAAATTTACCATTGGTATTTTTATGAATAATGCCTTTGTCGTGACAAAAAGCAAGTCGGCTTTTGGTAATAATTCAATGTTTAATTCTACAGATACCGCAGGATTAGATTATTTCAATTCGCCAATGATGAAAAGCTTTGGTTCTTCCTTAACCATAAAATTTTAAGATGATGAAAAAGATACTCTATATATTGTTTTTACTACTAGTGAAAACTGCTGTTGCCCAAAATATCGAAGCCGAATGGAATGCGGTTTACCAAAGTTCAGTTACAGAAAAAGTTTATTTACAGCTTAATAACGTTTTGTACACGCCTGGAGAAACTGTTTTTTTTAAAGCTTTTGTAACCGAAAGCGATAACAAACCAAGTGCATTGAGTGATTATTTGTACGTTGATCTTTTTCAGGGTGATAAAAAAGTGATCAGTCAATTTTATGTTATCGAAAACGGAAGTGTGGCTGGTTCTTATACCCTTCCTGCCGATGGAATTTTTGGTTTGTATACGATAAAAGCCTATACTAAAATTCAAAATGCACTTTCTGAAAACATTTTTACGAAGACCTTTTTTGTGCAAAAAGTAGTTGCTCCAAGAATTTTGATGACTTTGGATTTTAAGAAAAAAGCATACGGCAAAGGAGAAGTTTGCCAGGCTGATTTCGAACTTAAAAATCTGGAAAATCTGCCTATTAGAAATTATGCTTTTAAATATAATGTTTTTATAGCCGGAAAAAAAACAGATTCTCTTCAGGCAAAAACTGATGATTTTGGAAAAGCCATTATTCAATTTAAACTTCCTGAAAATTTGACTTCAAACGACGGAATTTTGAATGTAATGCTGGATTATGATAATATCAAAGAATCGGTAACGCGTTCTATTCCGATTAATTTGAATTTTATTGACTTGCAATTTTTACCCGAAAGTGGCAATTTAGTTTTGAATGAAGCATCTTCTTTATTTTTTATAGCCAAAAATGAATTTGGTTTTCCGATGGATATTGCCGGTTATATTGAAGATGAAAAAGGAAATAAAATGACCGATTTTAAAAGCATTCACGACGGAATGGGGAATGTGATGCTGAAATCTGAAGAAAATAAAAACTATTTTGCAGTTGTCACTTCTCCTTTTGCATCCAAAGAAAAAATTGCGCTGCCAAAAGCCGAGCAAAATGTTTTTGTTATCAATGCGAAAAAGAATCCTGAAAAAGTTGCATTACAAATCTACGCTCCATTGGCAATTGACGCTAATATTCTGGTTCGAAATACAGCCAAAATTCATCAAAAAATCAATTTAAATTTAAAACAAGGCTGGAATTCATTAGATATTAATACAAAAAACTTTCCTATTGGAATTCACTCATTTTCGTTAGTGGTTGAAAATAAAATTGTAGCAGAAAGACTCGTTTTCCTGAACTATCAGGATGGATTGAAAATCGAAATTAAAACTGATAAAGAAACCTATTTGCCAAGAGAAAAAGTAAAAGTTTCGATCATCACAAAAGATAAAAACAATGCTCCAATTCCGTCAAATCTTTCTGTTTCAGTAGTCGATTCAAAATTTCTTACTTATATCGATGATAAACAGGATAATATTTTATCCTGGCTTTTTCTTGGTTTTGAACTAAAAGGCAAAATACACGAACCAAGATTTTATTTTGATGATAATAAGAAAATTGAAAATAGAGAGGAAGCTATCGATTTGCTTTTAAACACGCACGGCTGGAGAAAATACGATCAAAAAAATCTTCAAAAATTAATAGCAGAATTTAAAAATAATAATCCCGAAAAAACGCCAGTAATCGAAGGTTTTATAACCAGTTATGAAAATAAGGGTGTTGCTAAAAAAGTATTGCTTTTTACAGATGACGGAAAAGTGTATGAAACAAAAAGCAATTCAAGCGGTTATTTTAAGTTTAATAAAATTCCTTTTTCAAATTTAGCCTGCGTGGTTGTAGAGAGTAGAAAATCAGCAAAATATAAGATAACACATTCGTTTTCTGGTCTGGCTGATTTTATTAAAATGAAAGACACACTTTTAAATACAACGACCTTAAATATCGATTACAAACCTGTAGAAAAAAGAGAAACTCTCGCTGAAAATGGTCAGGTAAGAGGAAACTCAGTTTCATTAGATTCAGATTCTGCTGCATTATCAGAAGTAATCGTAATGGGGTATGGTACAACCACCAGGAAAATGGTTTCAGGATCAATTACCTATCTAACTTCGAGAGATCTTACCAATAGTTCGTTAAGCGGAAGAGTTGCGGGTGTTCAGATTATGTCGTCATCAGGGCAGGCGGGTTCATCAGATAAAATTATCATTAGAGGCATGAATTCAATTTACGGCAGCAGAGCAGGCTCGCAACCCTTAATTGTTGTTGACGGAATTCCGTATGCCAACAATGAGAATTCATCTGTTTTTGGTAATTTATCAGTCAATTCAATCGAATCGATTGTGTTTTTAAAAGATGCCTCAGCAACCGCAATTTATGGCTCAAGCGGTGCCTATGGTGTAATTGTAGTCACTACCAAAAACAAATTATTGCAAGGTAATACGGTTTTAGGAGCCCGCTACCATTATTCTTTTGAGTATATAAATAAGCTTGGGAAAAATATACTAAATGTAGCCGATAGTTTTTATGCTCCAAAATACAAATCGACAATTGTAGAAGAAAAAACGGATTTTAGAAGTTGTATTTATTGGAATGCCATTGTTCAAACCGACAATAGAGGACAAGCTGATTTTGAATTTTATACTTCTGATGATAATACCTCTTTCAAAATTATGGCCGAAGGAACTTCTTATAAAGGAGATCTTGGGAAATCTGAAGCTTCATTTGCTGTGAAAGAATTAATTCAGAGCGATGTGAAAATTCCTCTTTTTGCCTCAGAGCAGGATGTGATTTTGTTGCCTCTTTGGCTAAAAAATAATTCAGGTAAGAACATAAAGTTAGAATACAAAGTTGATTTTCCAAAAAATAAAAATGAGTTTTCAGAAAGTGCGTTTATTGAGCTAAAACCAAATGAATCTAAAACCGTTAATATAAAATTAATTGCAGAGAAAGTCGGTAAAAATCTTCCTTTGGAAATTACTTTAAGTGGAGAAAATTATACAACCAAAATCAAAAAAACAATTGACATTTATGCAAAAGGATTTCCTGCAAACATTGACATTTCAGGATCGAAATCTAAAAACATCGATTTTGTATTGAGAGATGTAATACCCAATTCGATGAATGTTGATTTCAAATTATTTTACAATCCGTTTAGTTCTATTTTTGATGGTCTGGAAAGTATGATGAGAGAACCTTATGGCTGTTTTGAACAAGTTTCATCTTCTAATTATCCGAATATTATGGTTATGCAATTGTCAAAATTTAAAAATACAGCACCGGAATTTAAACAGCGTGCGTTGCAATTTTTAGAAAATGGCTATCAAAAACTTAAAAATTACGAATCAAAAGACGGAGGTTTTGAATGGTACGGCGGAAATCCCGGAAATGAAGCTCTAACGGCCTATGGTTTATTACAGTTTAATGAAATGAAAGAATTCATCAATGTAGATCAAAAATTAATCGGGCGATCAATGGATTGGTTGAATTCCAGAAAAGATGATAAAGGCGGGTTTAAACAAAATCCCGGAAAGTATGGTTTTTCAGGAATAAAGAAAGAAGTAAACAACGCTTATATTGTGTATGTTTTGTCTGAAATGGGTAATAAGGATATTGAAAAACAATATCATACCGCTTTAGAACAAGGCTTAAAAAGCAAAGATCTTTATCGAATGGAATTATTGGCGTTGGCAGCATTCAATTTGAATAAAATGGAAGATTACAAGTCATTAATGACGCTCATAAAAGCAGAAGTAAAGAAACAAGAGCTGAAGAATTTAAAAGCAGAACAATCGGTTATCAATAGTTATGGAAGATCGATGAATGTCGAGATTGCTTCATTGTATGCACTTGCTTTATTAAAAGAAAAGAAAATCGCAGATGATGTTGTTGAAATTATAGATTACATACAATCTGCCAAAACTTCTTACGGATTTGGTTCTACACAAGCAACGGCTTTGGCTTTGAAAGCAGTTACTGAATTCAATATAATTTATGTGAATAATAATGTCATGAAAATTGCGACAATGGATTTAAATAATCAACCAATCGATTTGACTGTAAAAGATAAAGAAGGAAACGTAATTTTAAAAGAATTAAAGGTGAAAGAAGGAACAAATAACTTTTCGATTCAAATTCAGGAAGAAAGTGGTATTCCTTATTCGTTTAATGTTCAGTACAATACCTATACACCCAATAACGCTGCGGCATGCAAATTATTTTTAACTACAAAAGCAGTAATAAATAAAGTAAAAGTTAGCGAAACAGTTCGGGTAGAAATTGAAATTCAGAATAAAACTACCAGTGAAATATCAAACCCAATTGCAAGAATTGGAATTCCGGGCGGATTAACTCCGGAGCCGTGGCAATTAAAAGAACTGGTAGAAAAAAATGCAGTAGATTATTATGAAATTTTCGACAATGAGCTTGTATTTTATTTCAGAAAATTAAATGGAAAAGAAATCCGAAAAATCAATGTCGATTTTAAAGCCATTGTTCCCGGAAGTTATAAAGGAGTCGCTTCTTCGGCTTATTTGTATTATGAAAAAGAACATAAAAACTGGAATCAGGGATTGCAGATAGAGGTGTTGCCTTAATTTAAATTATCCTAACAGGTTTTTAAAACCTGTTAGGTATTTTGTTAGTACTATAATCAAAATTCTTTCCCTTTATAATAATTCACCATCAAATCGATAAATTTACTATAACTTTCCATTCCGTCTTTTTGATTGTTTGTTTTTAAAAAAGTATCATAAAAAGCATGAAAACCTTCGTCAATAAAAGTGTCGTATTGTTTCCAGAAATCCTGACTTTCCTGATAGTTTTTTAAGATTCCAACATGAACAGTTTTCTTCAACTGATTGAAAATTTTCTCATTTTTAAACTGCCAGATTCCCAAACAATAACGCAAAACAAAACTGTAACCGGCATACTGATAATATAGATTTTCGTTTTTAACAGAAGCCAAAACACCAATAAAATTGCATTCACTTTCGCTCGCAAATCCCATTTGGTGTGCCATTTCATGATTTGCTGTTAGGGGAAAAGTATACATCGGCAACAAATCATTAACCTGTGCTTCATTCGTAAACGGATTCAAATATCCGCCAAAACCCATATAAGTTAAAGGTACGCTGAAAAGTGATTTTTTAACGCTTGGAATTTCATATTTAAAAAAGGAATGTTCTTTGGCCAGATTGTTATAACCGTTCAGATTCATTCTGAAAACTTCTGTCTGCGAATACGGAAAAACGATTTTTAAGCCATCATTTTTAGTAATCTGAAACTGGATTTCATTGGTTTTTACAATAAGTTTTTTGGTAAAAGCTAACAATTCAGCATCAGTATATTCTCTCTGAATTTTCATTTTTTCAAAAAGAGGTTCGCGGTAATAATTGAAAGCCCACAGCAAATGAAAGAAAAAGTAAAAAACAGAAAGAACACTTAAAGTCTTTAGGAGATTATCTTTCCATTGTAGTTTCCAAGTTTTACGTACTTTCCAAAACCATCTAATCAATAATAAGATTAAAATGGAATAGATAACATCACCAACTGAAAAAGGAATTTTACCTAAAATGATTCTCGAAAAATGAGAGATTTTTATATATAATGTGTTGCTGTAAAATCGTTCGATAAACTCTGGAAAGAAGGGTAGTATCTTTAAGATGATGATTTGAATTAAGAGGAATAAAGGAAGGATGTATTTTCTTCTCACAATTTTGCTTTTGGTATAAAAATAATAATTAATATAGTAGTTCGCTTTCTTTTTTTGTAAATTTGTTACTTATAACAAGGGAAAAATGACACAAATCACTTTAAATATTCCAGATAATGAATTGTCATTCTTTATGCAGTTAATAGAAAAATTTAATTATGAAACCGTAATTAATGAATTTTCTGTTACCGAAGAAATGAAAAATTTATTAGATGAAAGAAGATCAACATCAAAAGTTGAAGATTTTCTTCCGTGGAATGAAGCGAAAAAACAATTGCGTTTTAAATCTGGAAAATGATTTTTGAAGTTGTAATTTAGCCAAGAGCAATTCTCGATATACAAGATGCAATTGATTATTATGAATCTAAACAAATTGGATTGGGTGACTATTTTTATCAGGTAATTGATGAGCATATAAAAACATTAACCAAAAATCCTTTCTTTCAAATCAGATACAAAGATTATCATGGTTTGCCTACGAAAAAATTCCCGTTTATTATTCTTTATTTCATTGATGAAAAATTGATGACTATTTATATTTTATCAGTTTTTAATACAGCACTTAATCCTTCTAAGTATCCTAAGTAAGATCCAAATACAATATTGATTGATAAAAAAAGTTGGCCACGAATTCCACGAATTCTACTAATTATTAGTTTATAATTTTACAAAATAAGATAGTATTTGTGAAATTGTATTTTAATTTCAATAAGATTAGTGCTAATTCGTGAAATTCGTGGCGAAAAAAAATATAAACTTTGTAACTTTGGGACTCTTAATTGTTAAACTTCAAACAAAATATAATGAGTCAGGAAATAAGAAATCTGGAACCAAAAGCACTTTGGAATAAATTTGCCGATTTAAACGCCGTTCCGCGTCCGTCAAAGAAAGAAGAACGCGTAATCGAGTTTATGAAAAACTTCGGAAACAGCTTAGGTTTAGAAACTTTTGAAGACGAAATTCGAAATGTAATTATCAGAAAACCGGCAACTCCGGGAATGGAAAATCGCAAAGCAATCGTTATGCAGGGACATCTTGATATGGTGCACCAAAAAAATGCAGATACTGTTTTTGATTTCGATACTCAGGGAATCGACATGTATGTAGATGGTGACTGGGTTCGTGCCCGCGGTACAACGCTTGGTGCTGATAATGGGTTAGGGGTAGCGACAATTATGGCTATTCTTGAAAGTAAAGATATTCCGCATCCTGCAATCGAAGCTTTGTTTACTATTGATGAAGAAACCGGAATGACAGGAGCTTTAAATTTAAAAGGAGGAATTCTTCAGGGACAGATTCTTTTGAATTTAGATACAGAAGAAGATGATGAAATTGATATTGGCTGCGCCGGTGGAATCGATGTAACGGCTACAAGAAGCTATAATGAAGAAGAAGTTCCGGAAGGATCAGTTGGACACATTATTACCGTAAAAGGACTTAATGGAGGTCATTCAGGAATGGATATTCATAAAGGTTTAGGGAATGCTAATAAAATAATGAACCGTTTGTTATTTGATGCTTTTGAAAACTTTGGTTTACAGGTTGCTGAAATCAACGGAGGAAGTTTAAGAAATGCAATTCCGAGAGAAAGCGTTGCAAAAGTAATTATTTCTGAAATGTTTGATGAAGCGTATATTTTTGATATGCAGGAAATCATCAATGATATAAAAGTGGAATATAAAACGACTGAGCCTAATTTATCGATCGAAATCGTAAAATGCGATTTACCCGAAAAAGTAATGGATTTAGGTGTTCAGGAAGGAATTATTCGTGCTATTTATGCTGCTCATAATGGTGTTTACAGAATGAGCGCTGATATGGAAGATTTAGTTGAAACATCAAATAATATCGCAAGAGTGATTGTAAAAGATGGTGAAATTTCAATTGGATGTTTGACACGTTCGTCTGTTGAAACTTCAAAGTTTGACCTTGCTAATGCATTGCGTTCTGCTTTTGAATTAGTAGGTTGTGAAGTTGAACTTTCTGGTTCTTATCCGGGATGGACACCAAATGTAAATTCTGAAATACTGGATACTTTGGTTGGAATCTACGAAAAACAAAATGGTGAAAAGCCAAAAGTGGTAGCTTGTCACGCTGGTTTAGAATGTGGAATTTTAGGAACAAATTATCCTGATATGGATATGATTTCTTTTGGACCAACCATTCACGGTGCGCATTCACCTGATGAAAGAGCAAGTATTTCTTCGGCTCAAAAATATTGGAAATTTGTATTAGAAATTCTTTCTAATATTCCGGTTAAATAAAGTAATCAGTTTTCAGTCACAGTTTTCAGTTTCTCATTGAGACTGAAAACTGCGACTGCGACTGAAAACTAATCTCTCTTAGGACTATTTTTCTTTTCTCTTTTTTCTTCTTTCTTTTCCTTAGCCGTTTTTAGCGGTTCTTTTTTTGCTGTTTTTTTAGCATCCTGACTCTTAGCCATAATATCTTGATTTAGTTTGTATTATTTATTTTAATAGTAAATGTAAGGTTTTTAAAATCCTAAAGGCAAAAAAAAATCCCCAATTTATAAAATTAAGGATTTGAGTTTAAGAAAGTATTATTGCAGTTTGAAATAAAATTAACTCTTGTATCGGATTTTCCACCCAAGCTTATATCGAACAGGCGAAGTAAAACTCCCAAATATAAAACCAACATTCTATTAAGTTTATTGTCTAAATCCGTTGTAGTAGTTATAAGTCGAAGTTTTTATTTAGTTCGTCCAGTTGTTTTTTACTATTGTCAACTGCAATCCAAGTTGATATATTTTCATTATCATTCTTTTCCGTTTTCTTTCGTGTTGCTATTAAGAAATGTAAATACAATTTTTCATTGATTTCTAAATTTGGTATTATACTTTCAAAACCAAAATCTATGTAATTTGTTATAGGTTTCTCTAAACTTATTTCATTTTTTAGTCTACTTGGAAACCAATCATTATTTTCGGCTCTCCATTTCATAACTTCTCCATCTTCGGTTCCAATATGTAATAGTTCTGTTCTATTTTCTATTTCAACAGCGTCTAAATTTTCGCCACTATTATAACCCCAATTATTTTCAGGATTTCTATTTATCAGTTTACAAGTGATAGATAGTTTTTCAGATTTTTCAGATTTCTTTTCAATATAAATTCTCCAACCTTTTGAGTGTTTGATTTTCATCTGTTCCGGAAATTCTAAATCGTTTAAATCAATAACTAGAACTTTTATTTTATGATTTTCGGTTTCAATTTTTAAATTGTCTTTGACCGAATATTGTGTCGCATATTCAGATTTTATCGATAACTCAATTTCTCCAAGATTTGTTTCAAATTTATCTTTAAGTATCGTCTTCATAATATGGTTTATAGCGCTCTCGCTACACTGGGTTTGGGATTAAATTAAGCCTATTCTTGGGATTTGACAAATTATTAAAAATACAAAACTAACTTTTCATTAAATCAATTGCTTAAATATGTTGTAATAGCAGTTGTGAGCGGTTTTTATTTCCCTTTCCGCCAGTGTTCCAATGTCATTACAGTTTTGGTTTTTGGATTGAAGTATTTTATTTCAAAAGTTTTTTGGTCTACATAATAATTTAATTCTTTATTTCCGACTTCTACTCTAATCCAATAATAACTTTTTCCAGTATAATATGGAGATTCTAGAATGGCAGTTGAAGACCAATGTTGATTTTCTGGCATCTTTATCAATAATTGCGTAATCTTGTGTCGTTTTTCATTGTCGACATTACAAATCTCGCAAATTTCAAAACTTGGATTTCCAGTAGGAAAAAAAACTTCATTGAGTAAAGGTTTATTTTTTTCAAGCTCTTCAACTCTTTTTTGAGTCCATATGTAATAAATAAAATGTTTTCTCGATTTGTCTTCTTCAAGGTTATATTTATAGGTTTTAAGAGCAGAGATTTTGTCTCCTATGCTTTCATAGTAATTTCCGAGCGCATAATAGTTGCCATTCCAATTACCAATACTGTCGATAAATGATTTAGCCGTCTTGAAGTCTTTTAGTTTGACATAGTTTGCAGTATAGGCGATAGCTGCATCTCCATTTTTGTTGTCTTCGAAATTTAGTTCGCCGATTGATTCATTATATTTGCCAATTTTATGGAATAACTCTGCTTTAAAATAGTGCAAGCTTTTTTCTATATTAGATTTTATCTGCGATCTATATCTACCCGTTTCATTTTTATTAGCAACTAAAAAACTGTCTACTTTAGAAATCACTTCTTTTGGGTTGTTTTCTGATTCTTTATAAAGCTTAATTAATTGAATATCAAAATTTCTGAATTCATTAGAAACTTTATCCATTTCTTCGTGCATTCTTTCGTGATCATCTTTGCACGAAATAAAAGTAAGAAGCAATAAAATTATATAAATAAATTTCATAGTGTTGTAGTAAAATGGCTGATAACGATGTAGTAGCTCTTAGCGGTAGTTTTGAAAAGCGTCAGGTAGATTTGAGTTCAAATATTCTGAAAGTTTTTCGAAATCATTCGATTTTTTTTCAAATAGATTTATTAAAATTCCGCTAGCTGTTTTTATTATTATTTCGCGTCCAGTTTTAAATCCAAGTAATTGATATTTGTTTTCAGTCCAAAACGAAATGTTTTTTAAACTGTATTGCTTTTCCTTTGAGAATGTTTGACGAATAATTAAAATATCATCAATCAAGATGAAGTCTTTATTTTTCTTATTTGCGTTGACTATGTTTATTAATGCAATTATTGTTAACGATGTTATTACAAGTACTTTTTCCCATATTTGCATTGGTCTATTTATTAATATAAAGACAAATAGTCCTAATACAACAATCCATACTACTATTGATATTTTATTTTTTGTGGTTTGTTTCATCATAAACCCAAATATTTTTTTAATTACTCTTCAAATTTTTCATTTCTAACACTGACAAAGGGTGATGATTTTAGATACAAATATGGGGAATTACCGCTAAAGTTCTGGTACTGCAGTAGTTTTGGGATTAAATTAAGCCTTATTCTTCGGATTTGCCAAATCATTCTAAATACAAAACCAATTTCCATTAAGCCAAATGCCCAAATCCGTTGTATTAGCTTTTGTGCGACGTTACTTTAATTCACGAATATACCTTTTTGTATTTTTTTTCTTCGTTTTAAATGCTTTTCCAATATCGTGTAAATTATATAATCCTCTTTTTGTTGAATTTTCTAATTCAAATCTTAAATCAGAAATAAGTTGATAGTATTTTTTACCCAAATCTATTAATTCAGCATTAGATTTTCCAACAGTTTTTATATTTAAGTTGTAAAAAAGTTCATTTAATTTTTCTAAATTCTGCGTTGTTTCATCATCTATCCACAAACTATAACTAATAGCCATAATCATATTTTTCTGAAAATCAAAAAATTCAACATCACTATAAGAAAACATCATATGATAAGGTTTATTATCACTTTCATCCAAAACAACTGTTTTAAAAACTGCTATTTGACTTTCTATATATTGATAGGCAACAAGTCTTTTCTTTAATATTTCTTTATAATACTCATTTTTGAAATCAAGTTTTTTGAGTTTAATAGAGATGATATATGAAACAAGTGCCGAAACTATTCCAGACACAAAAGTACTAGTTAAAATTAATTGGATATTTTCCATATTTAGATAGATTTTTAAGCACAAAGATTGGCAATGTCGCACAACTTATATAAGTCTGATAAAGTCATAGATATCACCACTAAATAGGATGGCTTTGTCTGACAATATCTGTTTTAGTAAAAATCAAATATAACATATTTGTCTTACAGATAATTAAGCAGAACCTTAATATTATTGATTACTTTTCGCAATAACTTGTGAGAGCTATAAGGTCTGCTTTTTTTGTATTAGTAAAAAGAAAACACTTTAAAATAAAAATCCCTGACCACTTAGAGTAATCAGGGATTAATTTATTAGAGAACGCTGAACTTTAATTTCGTTTCAGCACTTTATATTGTTCGTAACAACCATTAATGGCATCCATAATCTGTAAATCATTTGCTGATTGTATAAAGGCTTCAGAATAATTACAACGCTGTAAAATTTCAGGAATTTCGTCTTTGCTAATGCCTAATAATACTGAGACAGTTTCGCGATCGTATTTAGATTCTAACAGATTTCGAACGGTATCATCTTTTCTCATTTCCTTTAATTTCTTGAGTTCTTTCGCATTTTTTCCAAAGAAACCATAAAGCACATCGGCAGGATTAAAAATAGATCCCAATACGTTTCCAAAAGCATTCGGAGAATATTCGCCTGCTTCATAACCTTGTGTAAGGCCTGAAATGCTATAGCGATAGTTTTCTTTAGTCGGAATTAATTTCGAATCGACTTCAAGGTATCCCGTTAAACTAAAAGGGGCAATGATAACTTCTTCAAGAGCAATTGCTTTTTCAGTAAGCTGAATTCGGGTTACTTTATTTTTTATCCAGTCATTTGTTACCCTGATTCTCAGAGATTGAAAACCTAAAATCGAAAAGTGAATCGTATCGTTTAGCTGAACATCTATCTCAAAATATCCTTTGGCATCAGATTTTGCACCACGTACTTTATTGGTGTTGATAATATTAACATTAGCAAGTGGTTGTTTACTATTATCATTGATAATATAACCAGATACTCTTTGGGGTACTGTAGACTCAGTGTCTTGAGCAAAACCAATTGTAGAAAGGAGTGTAAAAAAGAAAACGGCGAAATATTTCATATCCTGATTTAAAGCTCTAAAAGTACTAAATAGGGATTAAATATTTTGCAGTCTTCGGATATAATTATCAGAAAATTAACAAAGGTTAGGGTGTTGCTTTTTAATATTGGCTAAAAGTAAATGGATGATTCAGATTAAATTGTTTTGAATTACAAAAGTTATCAATTTAGAAGAAGATTCTTAACATAAAAAAATCCCAAATTCCAATTATGTCTGGAATTTGGGATTTTATATTTAAGATATTGACTTATTAGTCTCTTCTTGGTCTTCTTGGTCTTGGTGCATCACCAAAGCTTTCAGAACGTCTTGGAGCTCTGTCTGAACTACCTTCACTTCTTGGAGCTGAGCTTCTAAAGCCACCTTCTCTTTTTGGAGCAGATGAGTTTCTGTCGCTTCTGAAACCACCTTCTCTAGGAGCAGAACTTCTGTCGCTTCTGAAACCTCCGCCACCAGAACCTTCACGTCTTGGTCCGAAACTTCCACCGCCAGAACCTTCACGTCTTGGAGCAGAACTACGTCCTCCACCGCCACCGCTGCGTCCGTTATGGTCACGTCTTCCGCCACCATCATTTTTAGAAATTTCAACATTAATACGACGTCCTTCTAATTGTACGTTGTTTAATACTTCCATTACTTTTTCAGTGTGCTCAGGATCAGTGTTAAAGAAAGAGAAACCTTCTTTTACATCTACTTTGAAAACGTCATCACGACCTAAGTCTAATGTTTCTTTCAGATAATCTTTAAGAGACATCCAGTCGAAGTTGTCTCTTGAACCGATATTTACAAAATAACGAACTGCTCCGTTATTATTGAATTCTCTTGGCTCAGAATCACTTCTTTCACGTCTTTCTCCAGATTGAGTAGAGATATCTCTGTTCTTTTTGTAGTAAGCAATAAAACGGTTAAATTCTACAGATACCATTTTTTTAATCAATTCTTCTTTAGATAAATCTTCAAGAACATTGTTGATTGCTGGTAAATAGTTGTCAATTTCGTGATCAACTTCAGTATCTTTAATTTTTGTTGCTAAGTGCAACAATTGAATTTCGCAAATTTCGATTCCAGATGGAATTACTTTTTCTTCAAATTTTTGTTTGATGATTCTTTCGATAGAAGAAATTTTACGCAACTCACTTTTTGTAACAATTACAATAGAAGTTCCTAATTTTCCAGCTCTACCAGTACGTCCAGAACGGTGATTGTAAGTTTCAATCTCGTCAGGAAGTTGGTAATTTACTACGTGAGTAATATTATCAACGTCAATACCACGTGCAGCAACGTCAGTAGCAACAAGCATCTGAATTTGTCTTCCACGGAAAGATTTCATTACACCATCACGTTGCGCCTGAGATAAATCTCCGTGCAATGCAGCAGCGCTGTATCCATCTTCAATTAATTTTTCAGCTACAGCTTGTGTATCTCTTTTAGTACGACAGAAAACCACAGAAAAAATATCTGGATTTGCATCGGCCAAACGTTTTAAAGCTTCGTAACGGTCACGTGCATTTACTAAGTAAAATTCGTGAGAAACTGTTGCAGAACCTGAGTTCTTAGCTCCAACAGTAATTTCTACCGGGTCGCTCATGAATTGTTTTGCAATTCTGGCAACCTCTTGTGGCATAGTTGCAGAGAACAACCATGTACTTTTTTGATCTGGAGTATCTGATAAAATAGATACGATGTCTTCATAGAATCCCATGTTCAACATCTCATCAGCCTCATCAAGAATACAGTAATCTATATTTTTAATGTTAACCAAACCTCTGTTGATCATGTCTTGCATTCTTCCCGGAGTAGCCACAATAATTTGTGCTCCTCTTTTAATGTCCCTAGCTTGCTCTGTAATACTAGCCCCGCCGTAAACTGCTACCACATTAATACCTTTCTCGTATTTTGCGTAGTTTTTAAGTTCGTTGGTAATCTGTAAACAAAGTTCTCGTGTTGGCGATAAAACTAATGCTTGTGTATTTTTGTTGTCAGCATCAATTTTTTGAATTAGCGGAAAACCGAAAGCTGCCGTTTTCCCTGTCCCTGTCTGAGCCAACGCAACCATATCCGTGTCTTTTTCCAATAATAGGGGAATCGCTTTTTCCTGTACTTCTGACGGATTCTCAAATCCTAGATCTAAAATCGCCTTCAGTAACGATTCATTCAATCCTAATTGTTCAAATTTATTCATATATGTATTTAAAATAGGGTGCAAAATTACTGTTAATTATTCAGATAAACTAATGCTATTTTAAGAATTATGTATTTGTTATGATTTGATTATCAAAAAGTTATGTTTAGTGTACGATGATTTTTATTTGGCAATCCAAAAAAATCAATAAAAATACGTCGCGAAATATAAATTTTGGGCTTTAAAATGTTGTATTCTAAACAATTATTTTGCTGTGTTCAGAAAATCAATTAGTTGCTGAGTTGCTTTTGCGCGATGACTAATTTTATTTTTTACTTCTGAAGCCAGTTCAGCAAAAGTCTCAGAATAATTTTCAGGCTGAAAAACGGGATCATAACCAAAGCCATGATTTCCAGTTTTGTCGAGAATAATATTTCCTTTTGCAATTCCGGTAAATAAATGCTGTTCTCCTTTTATATTTAATGCAATAACGGTTTTAAACTGAGCGCTTCGATCTTCTTTATCCAGCAAAGCTTCCAGAAGTTTGTTCATATTATCATCGGCGTTGCGTTGTTCGCCTGCATATCGCGCCGAATAAACGCCAGGTTCTCCGTTTAAAACCGTAACTTCTAAACCCGTATCATCGGCAAAACAATCATAACCGTATTTTTCAGTAACGTAGTTTGCTTTCAAAATAGCGTTTCCTTCGATTGTCTCGGCAGTTTCAGGAATTTCCTCGTGACAGCCAATTTCCTCTAAACTTAATAATTGAATAGATCCTTTTAGGATACTTTGAATTTCTTTGATTTTATTGAGATTGTTTGAAGCAAAAACCAATTGCATAGCGATGTATTTTGAGGGTGATTATTAGGAGTAATTTCAAAACACAAATTTAGAATTCTTATATTTGATAGACGACATGAAATAAAAATAAATGCAGATATCATTATTATATAAAAAAATAACCCCTTTTGTTAAGCCTTACAAAAAGATGGTTATAGCTACTTTACTGCTTACTTTTTTAGGATCGTTTGCTGCTCAGGTAAATGCATTAATATTAAAGTACACGGTAGATTCTATAAGTGATCTGATGGTGGCGCACGAACCTTTGTCGAAAGGGTTTCATTTATTAGGTATTATAAGTATCGTTTTACTTTCGAAAGAATTGATTTATTCTGTGGTGCAATTTGGCCAGAAATTTTATGGCGAAAAACTGCGCATCTTTATAACGCGTGACATATCTCAGGCAATCGTAGAAAAGATCCTGAGTTATCGAATGGAGTTTTATACTTCTAATGAAAATGAAAGCGGCAAACTTCAAACCAGAATCGACCTCGGAATTAGCAGTTTAACACGATTGGTCCAGAATTTTTTTATTGATATTATGCCTTTATTTGCTAATGCTTTTGTTGCTTTGGCGATAATGTTTTATGCCAATGTATATGTAGGTTTGGTGAGTTTGTGTATTATTCCCATTTATTTTTATATCAGTCAGCTGCAAGCTACTAAACTAAGTGGTTTTAGACGAAGAATGCGTAATTATCGTGAAACTAAGAACAACGGAATTATTAGTTTAATCGAGTCTATAACGGTTATAAAATCGTTTGTACGGGAACCAATGGAAGCCAACCGACATAAAGATATTCAGTTCGAAATGACCGAGAATCAGCTTGAAACCAGAAAAACCAGTTTTATTTTTGAAAGCGTAAAAGGTTTTGTAGAGCAAATAGGAGTCGTGATTATCATTATTCTAACAGCTTATTTTGTGCTCAACAACACCATGACAATTGGTGCAATCATGTTTCATATTATGTTGTTTAATAATGTATCTGCGCCGATCAGGCAATTGCATCGTATTTATGATGAAGTAAATGATGCTTTGATTTATTCTGAAGGTTTCTTTGATATTTTAGAATCAGATAATGAAAAGGAAACCAGTGGCGATTATATTCCGGAGAAAATAGTAGGACTTATAGAGGTTAAAAATGTAGATTTTGTGTATCCAAATGGTACAAAAGCCCTTTGGGATATTAATTTTAGAATAAAACCAAATGAAACCACTGCTTTGGTAGGGTTAAGCGGAGCCGGAAAAAGTACTATTATCAATTTACTGGATAAGTTTTATTTACCGTCAAGCGGAAAAATTTATCTGGACGGAGTAGATTTAAATGATTACAATACGGATTTTCTTCGTAAAAATATTGGATTGGTATTACAGAAGAACCACATTTTTAAAGGTACAATTGCAGAGAACATCTTATACGGAAAACCCAATGCCACTAAATCTGAAATTATCGAGGCTGCCCAACAAGCTTATATTCACGAACAGGTGATGCAATTGCCAAAAGGCTATGACTCTGATGCACATTTACTTTCGGGAGGACAGCAACAGCGAATTGCAATTGCACGTTTGTTTTTAAAAAATCCGCCAATTATTTTCTTAGACGAGCCAACAGCAAGTTTGGATGCAATTGCCACAGAACAAATAAAAAAATCTTTGGATGCTATCAAAAAAGACAGAACCGTAATTATTATTTCGCATAGTATTTCTCAAATTATCGATGCGGCAAACATCATTGTCTTAGAACAAGGAAGATGTGTCGAAAAAGGAACTCATGACGATTTGTATGATAATAAATCAGTGTATTATCAAATATTTACGGCAATGGCAAATAGTTTGAATATTGATAAAATTACACAAACGCTTGATTAAAGTTTGTTTCGTAAAAAGAGTCTGTCAATTAAAAAAGCTGTAAAACCACCAAAAGGATACGCCATAATATCACTCCATAAAAAACCTTGACCAAGAACATATCTTCCAAATAAAGTTTGTCTAAGCGCATTGATCCAATCAGCTTGATAGAGTTGAAAAAACTCAATTGAATAGCAAATCAACAAAGAAAAAATCAGGATTTGAGTCGGTTTTTTATCAATCAATAGTATTTTAATGAAGACATACATCATCACAGCATAGAGAAAATCTCCGGTACATAATGGTATCTCATCAAATTCTCTGGAGAAGATTCCAAGAAAAATAATCAATAAGAGAATGATGAAGCAATAGAGTCGTCTTCTTTTCAAGTGCAGTTACGTTTAGAGCAAATTTAGATTAAATCTTTTATTTGTAGAGACTCTTGATTTCTCTTTGTCAAAGTTTTGAACTTTGACAAAGATTCTAATTAAGAGAAAAGTTAATTCAATTTTTTCATGTGTAATATTGAAAGCTTCCCTTTGTCAAAGTTCCAAACTTTGACAAAGGTTCTTGCTTTTTATTTCCATTTAAATTAAGAAAAATCTTATTTATTTAATATTTTTGATCTTTTAAATTTTAAAGATATTAAATCATTGGATATTAGAATTCAAAACTTAGAGCCGGACTGTTTTTATCATATTTATAACCGTGGAGTAAATGGAGATAAAGTATTTCAGGAAAATGATAATTACATGTTTTTCATGGCGCAATTTCTCAAATACTCAGGTAATGTGTGCGATCTCTATGCTTATTGTTTAATGCCAAATCATTTTCATTTTTTAATTAAAATAAAATCTCAGGCTGAATTATTTAAATTCTTCGAAGAACAGAATAAAAGGTCAAATAATAAAGGTTTACATTCAATGGAAAGTCTTCCCAGTAAACAATTAAGTAAATTTATAAGTTCTTATACGCAGGCATATAATAAAGTTTTTGAAAGACATGGTCCGTTATTTGAATCTCCTTTTAAAAGAAAGAAAATAGATTCTGAGCAATATTTAAGAAATGTGATCATTTATATTCATCAAAATCCGATTGATATCAAAAAGGATTTTAAAAGTTATAAATTTTCTTCTTACTCAACTGTTTTGTCTTCTTTGAAAACTAATTTAAAAAGAGATGAAGTAATTGAATATTTTGATAATTTGGAAAATTTTATATTTTGTCATACCAACATAATTGACTTTAAATTTTAAGTTTTAAAGAATCTTTGTCAAAGTTTTGAACTTTGACAAAGAGAAAAGAGAAGAGGAACTATTTGATTTAATGTGTTTATGTTTTGGAAATCTAGAAATCTTTGTCAAAGTTCCAAACTTTGACAAAGAGAAACTAAGAAAAAAAGTCTCACACAGTACATTTTTAGGGAACGAAAAATACAAACACTCAAATAAGTCTGCTTTATTTTATAAATTTATCGATTACAAAAAAAAGCGTAATAATTTTTTCTATCTAATTAAATAACCACATGAATACAAGATTTACAGTTTTGGTTTTGACCTTGTTTTTATTTACAAGTAATGGCTACTCCCAAAAAAGCAACTCATTTAATGTAAAAAAACAGCTTGAATATTGTGCAGACCAAGCTTCGAAGACTTTAAAAGTAATTCCCGATGACGGAACTTCTCCCAGAACGGTTCCTAATGGAAGCAAGGATTGGAAATTTGTTAATTACAAAGACTGGACAAGCGGATTCTGGCCAGGTGAATTATGGTATTTGTACCAAGCAACTGGAAATAAAAAATGGGAAAAAGAAGCGGATAAATTTAGTCAGTTTTTAAAGCCTTTGTCTGTTAGCAAAGCTGCAGATCATGATTTGGGATTTCAGATTTTTAATAGTTTCGGAAACGGTTATCGTTTAACTAAAAACAAAGATTATAAAGAAATTGTTTTAAAAACCGCTGATACATTGGCTACACTGTTTAATCCAAAAGTGGGTACAATTCAATCTTGGCCACACAATAAAATGGGCGGTCATAATACGATTATAGATAATATGATGAATTTAGAATTGCTTTTTTGGGCTTCTAAAAATGGAGGAAGTAAAAAGTCGTATGACATCGCGGTGAAACATGCCGAAACTACGATGAACAATCATTTTAGACCAGATTACACCTCATATCATGTTATTATTTACGATTATGAAACCGGTAAAAAAATAAAAGGCAGAACGGCTCAAGGTTATAGCGATGATAGTATGTGGGCGAGGGGCCAGGCATGGGCTATTTATGGTTTTACAATGGTTTACAGGGAAACAAAAGATCCTAAGTTTTTAGATTTTGCGCATAAAGTAGCACGTGTCTATTTAGACAGATTAACGACTGAAGATTTAATTCCGTACTGGGATTTTAATGCGCCGGGAATCCCGAATGAGCCGAGAGATGCTTCTGCAGCAGCTATTGTTTCTTCCGCACTTATTGAGCTAAGTTCGTATACAAAGGAGGCATCGCTTAAAAAAGAATACTTAACAAAGTCTAAAAAAATGATAGTTGAACTTTCAGATCATTATCAAAGTCATGATGCAAATTCGGCGTTTTTGCTTCATTCTACAGGGCATAAACCTGCAGGAAGTGAAATAGATTGTTCGATAAATTATGCAGATTATTATTATCTTGAAGCACTTTTAAGACTTCAAAAACTAAAAAACTAGTGTTATGATGAAAAGAATTATCCAAATCTCGTTTACGATTGCCCTTGTTATAATATTGGTAAGCTGTAAAAATGCAAAACAACAACTGCAGGAATATGTCACGACTTATAATAGTACGGCGGCAAGTTTTAAGGCTGAAGATGTTACGCTTACAACCGCCAGAGGATACATAAATGATGATAAAATTGAATTGCGTTTTGAGACTAATTTACAGCAGAATGAAACGAACAAAGTAAAAGCAAACACATCTTTTCCTAAGTTGTTGAAAGAAATGATCAATAAAAACCAAATACCTAAAGAACTTGTTGAAGAAGGGATTCAGTTTGATGCTTATTTTTTAGCCGATGATAATACTGTTCTTGTAAAACAGATCATAAACAAAGAATCTCTACCGGAATTATTATAGTAATAATTAAATTTTATATTGTGAAAAAAGCCACTTTAATTATTTTTAAAGTGGCTTTTTATTTGTTTTTAATAGTAAATTGATAAATTGAGGTTTCGATTTTGTTGTAAAAACTGTTTATTTTAGGTTAATTTATTTGTAGTCAAATGATTACATGATTTATTTTTGTGGCATGATGTTGTTTTTGTTTGAAAAGTTCATTATGTTTGAGTTAAAAAATAACCTAAAACCTAAAAATTTATGAAAAAAATTACCCAAATCGCATTTGCTGTTATGATTATGTTAGTGTTGGTAAGTTGTAAAAATACCAAACAAAAAATTCAGGAACATGTTAGTACTTATAATAATTCGTCGTCAATAAAAGGTAGTGGCATTACCAGTACAACGGCAAAAGCATTTTTGAATGACAATAAAATTGAAATTAGAATTGAAACCAATTTAGAAGAAAACGACACCAATAAATTGACTTACAAAGAGTCGTTTCCTGATTTGCTGAAAGAAATGATCAAAAATGATCAAATTTCAAAAGAGTTAATAGAAGAAGGAGTAAAATTCGATATATACTTTTTAGCTTATAATAATGCGATTCTGGCGCAACGAGTTGTGGATAAAGAAGAATTAGCAGTTTTAGAAAATGCAGCTGATGCTAAAGAAAAGGTAACTGCAAAACTTTAGTTTTAAGAAAATAATAAAAAATAAAGCCTCTTTAAGATTTTAAAGAGGCTTCATTTTTTTATCGTTTAGTAACATTGGTTAAAATATCAGGGAAATAAGAATCGGATAAATGACCAAACTCATCACCGCGCATGAAGATATTACTATCAACATCAGCAAAACTTTTTTTGCCGGCTGCCGCTAAAAGTTCGTTGGCAGCATGTAAGGTATTTTTATGAAAGTGATATACACGATCTGATTTATCTGTGACCACTAAACCCTTCATCAACATTTTATTTTGCGTAGCAACTCCGGTAGGACATTCGTTATTATGACAGCGTAATGCCTGGATACAGCCTAAGGAGAACATAAATCCGCGTGCGCTATTACACATATCTGCGCCTAGTGCAATGGCGTGTAAAATAGAATAACCTGAAATGATTTTTCCGCTGCCAATAATTCGAATTTTATCACGAATATTTAAGCCTATCAAAGTTTTATTTACAAATATTAAAGCAGGTTCAAAAGGCATTCCAACACCATCAGCAAATTCTAACGGAGCAGCTCCGGTTCCGCCTTCGGCACCATCAATAGTAATAAAGTCAGGATAAGTATCTTCGGCAATCATTTCGTGGCAAATCGCTTCAAATTCAGCAGTATTTCCTATGCATAATTTAAAGCCAATAGGTTTTCCGTTTGATAATTCACGCAGTTGTGCGACAAAATGAATAAGTCCTTTTACGTCTGAAAAAGCATGATGACCAGGAGGCGAAAGAATCATAGTGTGGGGTTCAACTCCTCTTATTTTAGCAATTTGTTCAGTGTTTTTAGCGGCCGGAAGTACACCTCCGTGACCTGGTTTTGCTCCTTGCGAAAGCTTAATTTCGATCATTTTCACGTTTGGAAGATTGGCTTTTTCTGAAAATTTTTCAGGACTAAAATTCCCCGCAGCATCACGGCATCCAAAATACCCTGTACCAATTTGCCAGGTAATGTCTCCGCCGCCTTCAAGGTGATAATCTGTCAGACCGCCTTCTCCGGTATTTTGATAGAAGTTTCCTTTTTTTGCACCAATATTAATGGCGCGAACTGCATTTTCGCTCAATGAACCAAAACTCATAGCCGAAACATTAAATAGAGAAGCTAAATAAGGTTGTTTGCAATCTTTTCCTCCAACCAATACACGAGGTAATTCTTCGTTTACTTTTGCCGGAAAAATGGAATGTTTTATTCCCTCATAGCTATCATGATTTAGATTTTGCTGTGTTCCAAAAGGTGTATTCGAATCGATATTTTTGGCCCTTTGGTATACCAAAGAACGCTGGTTTCTTGAAAAAGGTTTTCCGTCAGTAGATCTTTCGATAAAATATTGCTGAATTTCAGGTGCAATCATTTCAAATAAATACCTGAAATAACCTAAAACAGGAAAGTTTCTTAAAATGGCATGCTTTTTTTGAAGGGTATTATAAACACCAACAACCAGTAATATCGGGATGATAATTACGAGTAAAAAACCGCGCTTGGTATAAAAATAAATTGTAACAACAATTATAAACAATAAGAATCCGTAGATGAAGAATTTTTTTCTCATGTTTGTAAAATTTAAAAGGAAAAGTTTAATAATTAATTGAATCGCAGGCGTACGTAAACGTGTTTAATGCCTTTTTTGTCTGATTCTCTTTCATCAATTTCAAGAATATCAGTAAGCGATTTTAACATTGGCGTAAGTTTAGAAAAGCCATAATTTCTTGGGTCGAATTCGGGTTTTTTCTTAACGATCAGGTTTCCAACATCTCCTAAAAATGCCCAACCGTCATCATCTTCAATATCTTCGATCGTAGCTTCGATAAGTTCAATAGTGGGAGCGTCAATTTTATGTAGTGCTTTTTCAGCAGGTTTTTCTACCGGTTTTTTAGCATCGGCAGCAGCAGTTGTTTTTGGTTTTTTCTTTTGGATTGCGCCGTCAAGAACCTCGATATAAATAAATCGGTCGCAGGCAACAATAAAAGAATTCGGAGTCTTTTTTTCTCCAATACCAATTACTTTCATTCCGGATTCCCTTAATCTTATGGCCAAACGGGTAAAATCGCTATCGCTCGAAACAATACAAAAACCATCTAGTTTTCCTGAATATAGTAAATCCATAGCATCTATAATCAAAGCAGAATCTGATGAATTTTTACCTACAGTATAACTATATTGCTGGATTGGGGTAATGGCGTGTTCTAATAAAACAGCTTTCCATCCATTCGAGTTTGGTTTGGTCCAATCTGCATAAATACGTTTTGTGGTTGGTGTGCCAAATTTTGTTATTTCTTCCATCATGCCTTTTACATTGCTGTAAGGCACATTATCGGCATCAATAAGAACGGCTAATTTGAGATCTTTTGAGTTGCTTAAAGCCATTTTTTAGGTGTTAGAAAAATTAGTACTTCCAAAGGTAAAACTAAAATTGGTTTTTATTAGAATTTGGTCCTGAATAAGTGTTTTGTTTCATATTAATTATTTTGGTTATAAATAAGAGATAATTATAACGAAAACTATTAAGGACAAACTTGTCTTTTGTGTTGAATTTCGATATATTTGTAGTCAATCAACAAATTTGCCTATGTTTTCAAAAGCCTGTGAGTACGGAATCAGAGCTTCAATATTTATTGCCACTAAATCCTCAAAAGGGATCAGGGTTGGAATAAAAGATGTTGCTAAAGAAATTGATTCGCCGGAGCCTTTTACAGCCAAAATAATGCAGATTCTGACCAAAAGCGGAATCATAGAATCGTCAAAAGGAGTAGGAGGTGGATTTGAAGTTTCTGGTAGTGCTTTAAAATCGATAAAACTTATTCAGATTGTTGATGCGATAGATGGCGATACGATATATAAAGGTTGTGGTATAGGATTAAAAGAATGTTCTGAAACAAAACCGTGTCCGGTGCATAAAGAGTTCAAAAAAGTACGCGAACTACTTTTAGAAATGCTTACCAATACCACATTAGAACAGCTTGCTTCAGGAGTTAAAACGGGCGATTTTTTTCTTAGGATTAATGACAGAGAATAATATAAAAAAATAAATAGAGATGAATAAAAAAATTAAAATTTCGATTGTAGTGCTATTGGGGTGCCTGGCAATTACTTCTTGCGGAAAAAAAGAGACTGCACCCACTGATGAATCAACAGAAATCAACAAAACTATAACTGATGAGGGGCATCCTGCAGCAGTCAGTAATGTTTTAGTTATTACAGGAAACGATGAAATGCAGTTTAGTACCAATGAGCTAAGAGCTCAAGCCGGAAAACCAATCACTTTAACTTTAAAGCATACCGGCAAAATACCTAAACAGGCAATGGGCCATAATGTGGTGATCTTAAAGGAAGGTATTAATGAAGCGGGTTTTGCTGTTAAAGCCGCAGCAGCTCAGGAAACAGATTATATTCCTGATTCAGAAAAAGCTTCGATTATTGCGCATACAAAATTACTGGGCGGAGGAGAACAGGATACAATTGAATTTACAATAGATAAAAAAGGAACATATAATTTTTTATGCTCATTTCCCGGACATTACGCTATGATGAAAGGTGTTTTAATTGTTGAATAAATAAAGGACTCTAATCCGCATTTTGGGTTAGGGTTTTTTCTTAAACCAATAAAAGATTAATTTGTCTTTTATTTAAAATTAACTACATACCAATATAAAATAATAATTATGGAAAATTTAAGAGATAAAACAGTTGCAGCTTTTGTTACAGAGGATTTTAGAACAGCAGCGGTATTTTCAAAATACAAAATTGATTTTTGTTGCAAAGGACAGAAGACAATTAATGAAGTTTGCCTAAAACAAAATATAGATACAAGAGTTTTGCTTAAAAAAATCAACGAAGTTTTACTTGCTGAAGATTCAAATACTATCGATTTTAACTCGTGGCCTTTGGATTTACTGGCAGATTATATCGAAAAAACGCATCATCGTTATGTGGTAGATAAATCAGTTATTATAATACAGTTTTTAAGTAAACTTTGTAATGTTCATGGAGGCAGACATCAGGAATTATTTAAGATAAATGACTTGTTTATTCAGTGTGTTAATGAATTATCACAACACATGAAAAAAGAAGAATTTATTTTGTTTCCCTTCATAAAGGACATGGTAAAAGCTATAGGCAGAGGAGAAGCCGTAAATAAGCCAGCCTTTGGATCAGTGGCTAACCCAATTGCCACGATGATACATGAACATGAGGTAGAGGGCGAACGATTTAATGAAATTTCTAATCTAACGAATAATTACACGGCACCAAGCGATGGATGTACGACTTATAAGGTAACATTCGCAATGTTAAGAGAATTTGAAGAAAACCTGCATACCCATATTCATTTAGAAAATAATATATTGTTTCCTAAAGCTATAATTTTAGAAAAAGAATTTTGTTAAAATAGTTTTTTTACTAAAAATGCACTTAAAGATTATTATATTCTTTCGGTGCATTTTTAGTGCTTAAAAGCGATTTAAGCTTTTCTGAAATATTTTTAATCTTGTTAAAAAATGAAATACCCAACTAAAATAAGCGTGCTAAAAAGCTGGATAATAGTTTGTTTTTTTAATTTTCTGATAGCCTCAATTTTGGGGTTGTTGATGCGTTTTCTTTACTTATTTCCTGTAGCAAGTGTCAACTACAGCTTTTTGCTACACGCTCATTCGCATGTGGCTATGTTAGGGTGGACTTATTTGATGATTTATGTTTTAATAGTTTACTTTTTTATTCCAAAACATAAGAGCATTAAACCAATTTACAATCAATTATTTTGGCTTACTGAATTTTCGGTAATAGGTATGATGATTGCTTTTCCTGTTCAGGGATATGCCTTGTTTTCTATCCTATTTTCGACATTGCATATTTTATTAAGTTATATTTTTTGTTGGCTCGTGTGGCGGGATTGCTGTAAAGGCAAAAGAATGAACAAAAAGATATTATTAGCTGCCATTTTGTTCATGATATTTTCTACTATCGGAATTTGGTGTTTAGGCCCAATAATAAGTTTAGTGGGTAAACAGAGCGTTTTTTACCAAATTGCAATTCAGTTTTTTCTTCACTTTCAATTCAACGGATGGTTTCTATTTGCTGTTTTGGCTCTGTTTTTAAAACAATTTAAAAATGAAGTAGAGATAAGTCATTTCAAAGTGTTTTTTATTTTGCTTATCGTCTCAACAATCGCAACCTTTGCATTTCCGGTAAGTTGGTATGTAAGGAATAGTTTAATAGTTTATAGTAATGGTATTGGTGTAGTGTTACAGCTTTTTGCTTTTTTGTATTTTTATAAAATGCTAAAGCCGCAAGTTTTTGGTTTTAAAGCTGCTTTGAGTGGTACGGCAAAAATGGTATATTGTTTAGCGATTTGTTCCTTATTTCTTAAAATTATTTTTCAGTTAATGCTTCTTGTTCCTGATATAGCTTCATCTTCGCACCAAATTAGAGGACTTGTAATTGGTTTTATTCATTTAACCACTTTAGGAATTATTACGGGATTTTTGTTTGGAATTTTATTTCAGAATAAATTGCTTTCAGGTAAGTCGACTTTAATTCGGTCAGGAGTAAAATGTTTTGTTTTTGGATATATTTTTACAGAGATGTTATTGTTTCTTCAGGGAGCGCTTTTTTATTTTAATAAAGGAGTATTGTCATGGTATTATGAAGCTATTTTTGTAACCAGTGTATTGATTGTTGCAGGTTTGATTTTGATGATTATATCAGAACTTAAAATAAAAAAATAAGGGCGATTAATTAAAATCACCCTTACTCTTACTAATGAATCAATCTATTTAAATGCGTAATTTTTAGTTTATGGTTGTTGTTAATTGTTGCTAAATAATATTTGATTAAAATCAATTTTGATTTGTTTTTAATACACAGTAAAAGTAAGTGGTGAATTGGTCTTTTATAATGATAAAAATCATGTTATATAAAATATTCCATTAAATTTAAATTAAGCTTAATTCTAAATCAGCATATACTCAGGAAGTGTTATAAATAAATAGGGTTTGATAGTTGCAATCTGATTATTTTTAATAAAAATAAGAGGCAAACTCGATTTTAGAATAATAATCATTATTTTTGCACCCTGTTAAAAGAAAATTATTACTTCAAAATATATTTATGGTAAAAGATTTATTCGAAAGAATTCAGAACAATAAAGGACCACTAGGAAAATGGGCTTCACAAGCTGAGGGGTATTTTGTATTCCCTAAATTAGAAGGGGAACTTGGTCCAAGAATGAAATTTGGCGGAAAAGATATTTTAAATTGGAGTTTGAATGACTATTTAGGTCTTGCGAATCATCCAGAGGTTCGTCAGGCAGATATTGATGCTGCAACTCAGTTTGGTGCAGCTTACCCAATGGGAGCCCGTATGATGTCAGGACATACTAAATATCATGAGCAATTAGAAAACGAATTAGCTGAGTTTGTAATGAAACCGGCTGCATATTTATTGAATTTTGGTTATCAGGGAATGGTGTCTATTATTGATGCTTTGGTGACTAAAAATGACATTATAGTTTACGATGTAGATTCTCACGCTTGTATCATTGATGGTGTTCGTTTGCATATGGGTAAACGTTTTACTTACAAGCACAATGATCTTGAAAGTATGGAGAAAAACCTGCAACGTGCTACCAAAATGGCAACAGAAACAGGCGGAGGTATTTTATTTATTACGGAAGGTGTTTTTGGAATGAGAGGGCAACAAGGTAAATTAAAAGAAATTGTTGCTTTAAAAGAAAAATATAATTTCCGCTTATTAGTAGATGATGCACACGGTTTTGGAACTCTTGGTAAAACAGGAGCCGGAGCAGGTGAGGAGCAGGGAGTTCAGGATGGTATTGATGTTTACTTCTCGACTTTTGCAAAATCAATGGCAAATATTGGTGCTTTTGTAGCTGCTGATCAGGATATTATTGATTATTTAAAATATAATTTACGTTCTCAGATGTTTGCAAAAGCATTACCAATGATTCAAACTATTGGTTCTTTGAAACGTTTAGAATTATTGCGTAATCATCCTGAATTGAAAGATAAACTTTGGGAAAATGTAAATGCATTACAAAACGGTTTGCGTTCAAGAAACTTTAATATTGGAGATACAAACACTTGCGTAACACCTGTTTATTTACAAGGAAGTGTTCCGGAAGCAATGGTGATGGTAAATGATTTAAGAGAAAACTACGGTATTTTCTTATCGATTGTAATTTATCCGGTAATCCCGAAAGGAATTATTTTGTTGAGAATGATTCCAACAACTTCACATACTCTAGCTGATATCGATGAAACGTTAACAGCATTTGAAGCAATTCGTGAAAAATTGGAAAACGGTACTTACAAAGAAATTGCAAGCAGAACTACAGTAGATTTAGACGCTTAATTTCTTAAAATAGATTCCTAATATGGGAATTATGTAAAAAAATCCATTCGTTATGCGAATGGATTTTTTTTATTTACAGTAATTTTATATCAACTAATTATTAAAACAAAAAACATGAAGAAAATACTAGCCTTTACCATTATTACTTTAAGTGTTTTTGCTTCTTGTAAAAAAGATCAAGTTGCAGAACCGGTAGAAATTACACCAAAAGCACCAAAAGAAGCCCAAATTGTTGAGTCATCAGGAGATCAATGTTATGCGTCGACAGGTGCGAGTAAAATTGAACTGAGTTATAATGTAAACTCACATCAGGAAGTAAATGGAAAATTAAGCTATAATATAGCTGGTAAGGATAAAAATGAAGGAACTTTGATAGGGAATATGAAAGGTGATACGTTAATTGCGGATTATACTTTTATGTCAGAAGGTGTTTCATCTATCAGAGAAGTTGCTTTTATTGAAAGAGAAGGAATTCTTTATGAAGGATATGGTGATGTTGTAGAAGCAAATGGTAAAGTTTCGTTTAAAGATAAAAAACTATTAAAATTTGATCAAAAAAATACATTAACAAAAGTTGATTGTAAAGCAGAATAAGCTTTTTATTCTGCTATTATTTAAAAAAAAATCCATTCTTTGGGGAGAATGGATTTTTTAATTTTATACTATTGCTGTGATTTTAATTGATCGATATAATCACTTGAATTGCCGTTCCAATAACATTTTTTGCATCGGACATTTGCAAACTCATGCTGGCAATTTGTATATCCGTACAATGCACTTGCGCATTCAGGACATAAATATTCCATGGCAGAAGATTGTTTATAAAACTCACTTTTGCATTCACTACAAACTCCAATGGTTAACATTTACTATTTTTAATGTTTAAACTGAAAATGGCTGATGAAAATTGAATACTAAAGATATTTCAGGTATGTTTTTCTCTGACAATGAATTTTTGGATCAAAATTCTTCCATAACAAATGTATGGCGGTGTTTTCGGCTAATTCAGGAGTTCTGATGCAATTTTGAATTCCTTTTTCTGAGAACGTTCTGTAATATTCATCAAAAATAATGGCTGTAACTCCCTTGTTTTGGTAATCAGGATGAACTCCAATAAGGTAAAAAACAACGTCTTTACTTTGTTTTCTTGCTTTTAATAAGTGAATAAATCCAAAAGGGAATAGCTTTCCTTTTGCTTTTTGCAAAGCCTCAGAAAAACTAGGCATTACAATGCTAAAAGCAACAAGTTTATCGTCTTTATCTACCACAAATTTAATATACTCGGGATTGATAAAGCTGATGTATTTCTTCTTAAAATATTCTTTCTGAACATCTGATATCGCTACGAAAGAAGCCAGTTTAGCATACGATTCATTAAACAAATCAAACATTTTATCCACATGTGGCATAATGTCTTTTGTCTTGGTAAATGTTAATGATCTTAGACCGTATCTTTTTTTGATTAATTCCTGTGCTTTGAGAAAAAATTCAGGTTTAACATTCGAAAAAGGAAAAATACTTTCAATATATTCCTTTTCTACCTGAAAGCCCAATTGTTCAAAATGAGTGACATAATAAGGATTATTGTACCAGGTGATCATAGTTCCCATTTGGTCGTAACCTTCTGTAAGAACACCAACTTTGTCCAGGTTAGAAAAACCCATTGGTCCTTCGGCATGTTCCAGCTGATGTTGTCTTCCTAACTCGTATACTTTTTCTAATAAGGCCTTTGTTACTTCGATATCATCGATAACATCAAACCATCCAAAACGTACTTTTCTTTTGTGCTGATTATTTACCTCAGACCAGTTGATGATTGCTGTAATTCTTCCAACAATTTGATTGTCTTTGTATGCCAGATAAAAATAGGCTTCGGCGTTTTCAAAAGCAGGATTTTTTGTTTTATCAAAAGATTCTAATTCGTCTGCAATAATAGGTGGAACCCAATACGGATTGTCTTTATAGAGAGAAAACGGAAATTTGACATAATCAGTTAGTTCCTTTTTTGTTTTGGCTTCTTTAATTGTAATCATCAAGATTCAGTATGTAAATTGTCTCTTTATAGAGAGAAGTTGTTATTAAAATTTATTCGTATTTCGATTTACGCTTTCTTTCTTTTGCCTGATAATCGATTTCTCTTTGTTCCATCTGGTTATCCTTGTTCTTTTTTGCTTTTTCTCTGCCTTTAAACTCCATTTGCTTTTCTTTATAACTTCCGTCATAACGCCATGAAACACCAACTCCTCCGTATAATACCGAAGGTGTATTTTTGAAATTGGTACTAACAGAAGCATCAACCTGAAGATTAGAATTGATTAAGTAAGCAGCTCCGCCACGAACAATTGCATCGCTATAGAAATCGCTTTTATAGCCTTGGTTTTCAACAAAACCCGACCATTTGTCATTAAATCCGTGAGTTAATGTTAACACATAACCATAACTAGGATAGTCTGTTGTAATATAATCGGCAATAATATTGGTTACAAAAACCCATTTTCCTCCTCCAAATAAATTTTGCGTAATCAAAGCCACTTTAGGGGATATAGCAGATTGCGGCGAAAAGTAATATGGATTATCAGCACCCGTAAAATTGGCTCCTGCAAAAATAGAAACTGCTGGAATTAATTCGCGCCAGTTAAAACTATGATTGGCTTTATAGCTATAAATGTTAGCTTCTTTTTTGTAGTTTTGATAAGGATCGTAAATTAAATATTTTGCTCCTAAAACGGTTTGCCTGAAATTATTCTTTTTGTAACTGGTGTATGGAGTATCAAAATTTTCCATTTGGTATTGTATGTCCAGAATAAGCTCTAATTTTTCTAAAAACGCACCATAGCGCAAAGTTAAATCTGTACCAAAACCGCTTGCATCATAATCTAATAAATCATGTTTTTCTTTGATGCCGTAAACACCCAATTCTGCCTGAATTACAGATTTCCCTACTGCGTATGCAGACATTGTTTCACCAGGGCGATTAGAGTTAATAACATCAGTATATTGCGCAAAAAATAATTGAGGAACAAAACAAAGAGCTGCAATAAATAAGTTTTTATTTTTTAACATAAATGTGTTTTTGGATTAAAAAGTAATAACGCATTTCAAATGTACTATATTTTATTATTTATTTAAGATTGATATTTTAATTTTAAACAATGGATTTATTAATTTTGGAAAAAAATTATATGATCATGCAAGAAGCATCTTTTACAAATTTGTTTAAAACGATAATGTGGATTATTGCGTTTTATTATATTTTTAAATTTTTAGCCAAAATCTTTTTACCTGTTTTGGTGAAAAAAGCGGTTGAAAAAGCAGGGGAGAATTTTCAGAGACAACAACAATATAATCAGGGAACTACATGGCAAAAAACACCTATTAATAATGATGAAATCATTATCGATACGGCCAATGCAAAAAAACCACGCGAAACCAAAAAGGTGGGCGATTATGTTGATTACGAAGAAATAGATTAAGTTTGCGTCCTAGAGTTATAGGATGCATCATTTAACCCAAACCAGTCTAAATTGAAAATAGTAAATAAGTTCTATCCGCATGCCCTCGTTATATTGGGCTTTATTATCGTTTCTTTAATTTATTTTTACCCGGTTTTACAGGGAAAACAAATCTTCCAATCGGATATTGCTCAATATACCGGAATGGCGAAAGAGCAAAATGATTTTAGAGCTACAGAGCATTCTGAGCCTTATTGGACCAATTCAGCATTTGGTGGTATGCCAACCTATCAGTTGGGAGCAAATTACCCTAACGATTTTATAGGACATTTAGACGATATTTTACGTTTTTTACCTCGTCCTGCAGATTATCTGTTTTTATATTTCTTAGGTTTCTATGGCTTGTTATTGGTTTTAAAAACCGATCCCTTAAAAGCATTTATTGGAGCAATTGCGTTCGGTTTTTCGACGTATTTAATTATTATTCTGGGAGTTGGTCATAATGCAAAAGCGCACGCGATTGCTTATATGCCGCTTGTTATTGCCGGATTTATACTGGTTTTTCAGAAAAAATATATTTGGGGAGGTTTGCTTACCATGTTTGCGGTTGCATTAGAAATTAATGCCAACCACTTTCAAATGACTTATTATTTATTGATTTTCTTATTGATATTGTCGGGTTATTTTGCTTTTAATTTTATCAAAGAAAAAGAATACAAGCCTCTTTTAACAGCGATTGGAGTTTTGGCTGTAGCAGGAATTTTTGCCATTGGTGCCAATTCTACCAATTTAATGGCAACTAGCGAATATGCTAAGTTTAGTACTCGTAGTAACAGCGAATTGACTTTTAATCCGGATGGATCTAAAAAAACAAACGAAAATGCTTTAAGCCGCGAATATATTACAGAATACAGTTACGGAATTCCTGAAAGTTTTAATCTAATTGCACCTAGACTTTTTGGAGGTTCTAATCATGAAAATGTAGGAACAGATAGCCGTATGTATTCGTTTATGATCGAACAAGGAGTTCCATCAGAGCAAGCTCAGGACTTTGTGTCCGGAATGCCAACGTATTGGGGAGACCAGCCTATTGTTGCTGCTCCGGCATATATTGGGGTTGTGGTTTTCTTTTTAGGAGTTTTGGCATTATTTATTGATGATAGAAAAATAAAATACGTATTCCTTTCAGGTGCATTAGTAGCATTGGTACTTTCATGGGGTAAAAACTTCTCTTTATTGACAGACTTTTTTATCGATTACGTGCCTATGTATGATAAGTTTAGAGCGGTTTCATCAATTCAGGTTATTCTTGAATTGTGTTTTCCTGTTTTGGCAATTATGGGATTACAATCTTTCTTTAAAGCCAAAGATGAGCCTAAATTACAACAGAAAGCTCTTGTGCAAACAGGTGTTTTTGGTATTGGGATAATTATAATTTTAGTATTTGCTAAAAGCATGTTTCACTTTACAGGAAGCAGCGATAATTATTTCTTAGAAAGCTACGGACCAGCTTTTGTTGATGCCTTAAAAGAGGATAGAATGACGCTGTATTCTGCAGATTTATTACGTTCAGGCTTTTTTATAGTATTGACTTTTGGAATTTTATGGTTATTCATTAAAAATAAATTGGCTCAAAATACAACTTTGATTATTGTTGGTCTTTTAATGATTTTCGATTTGTTTTTTGTCGATAAAAAGTATGTTTCGGCTAAAGACTTTGTAAGTCCCGCCCAAATTGCGGCTCCGTTTCAGGAAACGCCATCTGATGCACAGATTTTAAAAGATACAACACATTACAGGGTTTTT
>Ga0247740_1000138_pt1 | contig 38210 bp, 35 predicted proteins | sample UWRJL148409B2_FD_180942 | JGI IMG/M metagenome (GOLD analysis project Ga0247740, IMG submission 180942) | Plant litter microbial communities from Arlington Agricultural Research Station in Wisconsin, United States - UWRJ-L148-409B-2 | ecosystem: Environmental > Terrestrial > Plant litter >...
TAGTACTTTGAGCATGATGCAAATGCAGTACAATTCAGGATTGATTAGTTCTTTGGCACTTTATCAAACTGAAGCTCAGAAAAAAACAGCAGAATTGTTGGTTCCTTTAGCAGAGGCAAATATAGCGGTTCAGGAAAATGCATTGCAAATTTTATGTGGTGAATATCCTGACAGCATTACACGTTCAGGAAACCTGGATGTGGCAGAACTTAATGTTGTTTTACCTTCCGGGGTTCCGGCATCACTTTTAAGCCGAAGACCGGATGTTAAAGCGGCTGAGTACGCCGTTATGTCTGCCAATGCTAAAACGGGACTTGCAAAAGCCACGATGTATCCAACATTGAGTTTGAGCCCTTCAATTGGGATTAATTCTTTTGAATTTGATACCTGGTTTAATTTTCCGGGATCGGTAACCAAAACCATAGCGGCCAATTTAGTACAGCCCATTTTCAAAAAACGTCAATTAAGAACAGCGTACGAAATTGCAGTTCTGGAACAGGAAAAAGCAGTCGTTCAGTTCAAACAATTGTTTATTACAGCGGTAGGAGAAGTTTCTAATGCCATGTCTCAACTAAAAAATGCTGATAAACGAATGGAATTGGCTACCGAAAAGTCGGTTTCGTTAGACAAAGCAACCCACGACGCCAACTTGTTATATAAAAGCGGAATGGCGACTTATCTTGAGGTTATTGTAGCGCAAAACAGCGCTTTGCAAAATGATCTTGATGTTGTTGCGATTAAATTAGAAAAACTAAATGCAGCCATCAACCTATATCGTGCCCTTGGTGGCGGAGTAGAGTAAGCCGGTATTTTGAATAATTCATCATCTGTACAAATTATTGTATGGATGATGAATTTTTCGGTTTTAGAGTTTTTTAAGGATATTAGAATAAGTAAAGCTGGTTTTTGATTTTTAATTTAAATAGCACAAATAATCAGATAGTACAAAACCATTCCTTCAAAGAATTCGTAGATGTAGTTATAAATGGTTAATATTTAATGCAATAATGGAAGACAAATACCAAAAGATGATGGATGAGGAAAACGAAAGATTAAATGAAAGAATAGCAATAATCGAGCGTCATCACAAGAGAGTTAAACTCCATTTACTTAGCGCAGCAGTGATTATTATAGGAGTTGCCATTTATTTTTGCTTTATCTTAGAATAGTTATTTTAATTTCCAACGCCGTGATGACATTGGAAATTAATACAACATCATATTTTTAGGTATTCTTCGTTTTTATTCTTTATATAAAATAATAGTAGCTTTATAGCCGGTTCCCACATTCTATTTATTTGCTTTTTGTTCCATGGGAACATCTCATCGGTAGCCCGATAAATGCAGCATTTTTTTTACGTTCCGTAGGAACGTTTGATTTAATCGCAAAATACACATTATAGTACAAACACAATTTATGAAACGTCCCTATGGGACAATCTTCGCACGATGCATTCTTTTTTCTACCGATGAGATGTTCCGAGGGAACAAATTATTTTTGACATATTGGTTATTGCTAATATTTATTCTTTATATAAAATAATAGTAGCTTTATAGCCGGTTCCCACATTCCATTGGCTTGCCTGAATCACAGCACCTTTATCATCATAAACCTGAAATTCAGCTGTATTGGGAGAGGCTGAACCTTCGTTTAACGCTTCAAAATCAATTTTGTTGATTCCTTTTACCAAATTTATTTTAAAACCCTGAAAATCGCCATTTAAGCTTACCTCGGTTTCAATAACTTTATCGTTAAGATATACCCTGATTTTATCACCATCTACAAATGCGGCATCGCGATAGCGAATGGTCGAAGTCGATGTATTGGTTACAAAACCTCCTAAATATTCATTTCTTCTGTAAAAAATACCTTCTACATTGGCTTCGGGTTTGTACAGCGTATTATTTTTATAAAGATCCTCCGGATTAATTTTTAAAACGGTTGATTCTTTTAAGGGCGGCGGATCGTTTGGCGGAGTCTCCGTTGGTGGCAAAGGTTCTTTTATGTCAGAATTTTTAGCCGGAATTGGTTTGTATTTATCTTTCACTTCCTTTTGCGAATAACCTTGGAAAGAAATGCCTAATATAGCGACCAAAAACAATATTTTTTTCATAAATCTTAATATATTAATAAGTATATACAAGTTAATCATTAAAATTAAATCGATCAACTCTTTTTATTAAAACATTCAATTAACACATTTATTGCCTTTGGAATGTATTATTTATGAGGCGGAATCTTTATTTTTTTAACAGATAAATTATTTTTAGATATCGAATAGTTTTGGTGGCGGCACATTCATTTTTAGTTTTTAGTAAAAAAAGAATTGTATTTTTGCGCCCCTGTATTTTTACACAAAACCAAATAAATCAAGCCAATATCATGTCTAAACGTATTAATGAACTCTCGAAAGAAGAGATCGCAAAGTTATTTCCTGTTGAATTATCTGGTTACGATTCAAACTGGATTGAAATTTATAAAGAAGAAGAAAAACAGATTAAGAATGCCTTGCATGAGATTTTAATTAGAATTGAGCATTTTGGAAGTACCTCTATCCCAAACTTAACGGCTAAGGATACAATTGATATTTTAGTAGAAATCCCAGAGGACCAAAGTTTAAACGATTCGATCATTGAACGCATGAAGACTATTTCGTACGATTTTATGTGGCAAACAGATGGTGAACCTCCTTATATGGTCTTCGTAAAAGGATATAATACTACAGGAATAAAAGAACAGACGTTTCATATTCATATGGGACCTGGCCATCACAAATTATGGGACAGGATTTTCTTTAGGGATTATCTTATTGAATATCCTGAAATTGCAAAACAATATGAAACATTAAAACTGGCTTTGGCACAAGAATTTAAATACGATCGCGTAGGATACAGGATTGCCAAAACAGATTTTGTGATCAAAATTACTGAAGAAGCCAAAAAGTATTATCTCGCTAAATAAGCTGTTGTTTCCTGTTGAAAAAGTGTGCTTTTATTTTTCCAAAAGAAAAACTTTCTCCAGTGCTTTATCTGTAAAATTATTGCTGCTGTAAAAAGTGTCATAAAAAGAAACAGGGTCTTTGGGATAATGCATATCATGCTTTACAGGAATACCAAGACCTTCATAAGTTATATTCTTATTGTCAGAATAGATTTCATTAGATAAACTGAATTCCCAGCCATTAGGAAGTTCTTTCCATAATAATTCTGAAAAGATTCCTGCTGTCGAAGATCCAATACGGATAATCTCAGGATAGCTTAAAGTTCCCAATGCAAATATTTCTGCTGCGCTGGCGGTTTTATGGCTTGTTAAAACGTATACTTTTTTGAGATAGTTATCTTGTGCCGGAACTAAACTGTACGTTTGACTAGGTGAAAAACCATCGTGTGTTTTTGCCTTGACAGAAAGGATATCTTTTTTTTGAGTAACAAAATGACGAAGCAATTGTAGTGCAACGGTTTCATAACCGCCACCATTAAAACGAAGGTCAATGACAACAGATTGTGTGTTTTTAAAATCGTCAAGAATGATTTTTATTATTTTTTCTACACCTTTGAGTTCATCATCAAATAGTTCCAATGGTACTTTTGTATCACGTATTGCATTGTATTTTGGGCTAAAATCTTTTGAATCCGTTTCAGGATTAGGAACATAATCAGCAAAGTTATTCATATCTGTAATAACAATATAACCGGTTTTGCTTTGTTTTAAAATGCCCCACTGTACAACACCATTATTATAGGATTTTGTTGTTTCGATATATTTTTGCTGTATATCTTTGATGACTTCAGCCTTTGATTTTAAAGACCGAACAGGCTTTTGAACCGACTGATTTATTTTTGAATTTAAGGCTTTGGGGATTTCAAGCCTTATATGTCCATCATTAATTTTCTGAATGATCTCTTTAAGAACAAAGGCGAATTCATGTTCTGTTTTAAGCTTTCTGATTTTGGGTATATAACCGTTATAAATTTGCTGCCAGCTGATATTTCGTTCCTTAAAAAAGGCGTAATTATCCTTAAAAGTGAGCCAGAAAATCTTAAAGTTTTTTTCGAAAGAAGTATCTTTAACTTGTTGGATAGAACAAATTTCAGGAAGGGAATTGATTCTTTTAAAGGAATAATTTACGATACCACCGGGATTTAAAACCAATAGACTGTCTGATGCAGAAACAACCGAAAATCTTCCGGCGAAGTTACCTTCTGCAAGTATTTTGCAATTGATGTCGTTGATATTATAATAGTGATAAACACTGTCTTTTAGCGCTAAAATACGATCGTAACCCTGCTGTTGCCAAAAACTATTTTTACTAATCTGAATTTGTTGTGAGAATGAAGAAATAGTGCAAAACAGCGTACACAATAGTATTTTTTTTTTGAAACAGATCATAGCTTTTTTAATTTGTATTGAGTATTCATACAATAGTTTTTTTTTGAAAATTCAGCATTCCAGTAAGATGTCGTTAAAACTGTTGCTGGAATCAGTATTTTTTGAGTTTCTCCAGAATATAATTCCAATGCGGATTTTGAGGATCCAGTTCGCGGGCTTTTTCAAAATAAATAATCGCCATTTTCTTTTTTTTGGTTCGCTTGTAAATTTCTCCCAAACTTTCATTAGCAAGAACAGCATTAGGATATTCCTTTACGTTGAGTTCATACAATTTGACAGCCTGTTTTGTTTTGCCGGATCTTCGTAATTCACCTGCTAAATAATTCAGTTGATTTTCATTAAAAAACAATTCGGGATTTTTGGCTGTTTTTAGTTGATGGTATAATGCAATTGCAGCATCAATTCCTTTGGATTGAACCGTTTGTCGAAGCGTGTCTAATAATTGCCAGTGATATTGATACGGCTCTATTTTATGTCTCGAATCCAGAATGTACCTGCCAATATCTGATACTGAATTATTAGAGTTGGATAAAACTACTACACCAATTTTATTTTTATTATCGATGCCTAAAAATGTGCAGTATCCCGGCATTCCGCCATCTTTAAAAAGTATATTTTGTCCGTTGTTATTGTCAAGAGTCCAGCCCATTGTGGTGTAAGTATCGTTTCCGTCTTTTTTTGCCTGCAGGACATGAGTGAGTTCCATTGCAGGAAACAAAGCTGTTTTAATTAAGCCCATATTTTCCTCTGCAAAGGTAAGAAGGTCATTAACGTTAGATCGCAATGCTCCGCCGGCTTCTATGGCACCTAATGCTGTAAGTCCAACATTTGTACCGGTTTCTGCATGCCCTATGGCTAAATTTTCTTTTTGCTTAGCTGTTAATGAGATAACGGTGTTATTAAGATGCAAAGGCTTGCAAATTTCGTCTGTCATGAGGGTCTCAAAATTTTTTTGCGTAACCAAAGTCAGTACAGTGCCCAATACTCCATAACCCACATTCGAATATTGCCATTTTGAATCAATATCAAAAGAAGGTTCAAAATGCGCTACATATTCGTATAATTGATTTACACCATAGTCAATATAAGGTTCGTCCAGATTTTTTGGATCTGTATTGTATGGAAAACGCGGCATTCCGGATCGATGCGTTGATAAGCTGAGCAGCGAAATTTCTTTTCCTTTCCGTAGAGGAGTTTTTACAGTTACAGGCAGAAATTTTGATATAGGATCATGAACATTAAGCTGCTGTTTTAAACTCATATCTGCCAATAGCAACGAAGTGAATACTTTTGTAATGGAACCTATTTCATAGAGGGTATTACCATCAGGCAATCTGGAATCGTGATCACTTAATTGGCCTTCTGCAACTATCTGCCTGCCGTTAGCATCAACAATCCCTACAATAATACTTTTGCTTCTTTTATTGGTAACTTCTTGTTTTATAATTGCTTTGATACTGTCTATTGGTATTTGACCAAAGGTGAAAGGAGCGAAGGTTAAGAAGATTATTAGGGTATATTTTTTCATTGTAATGTGAGTCAGTTAAGAAAGCTGTTATCGCGCTGCCGTGGGAAGTTACAGAGAAATAGTAATGACCGACAGATTTTCGATCAGTATTAAATTCAATTGTTTTAGAAAGACTCAAAATTAATGTGAAATGTTACACTAAAATTGTACAAACGCGAAAAAAAAATTGCTTCCTTAAAAAAGAAAGCAATTAATATTATGGCGTGTGACTTATTTACTTTTTTTAAGCGCATCTATTAATTCGCCCATATCGACTACAGCATAAGTAGAGGAATAATCAGATACGGCGTAAGGTAATATCAGGCTATTGTTGTGTATGATAGCTCCACAGGAGTAAACAACATTAGGTACATAACCTTCCCGCTCGTCTTCAAGAGGTGAAAGCAGAGGTTCAGAAAGTCTTCCTATTTCTATAGACGGATCCTCAAGATCTAATAATGAGGCACCAATACAATAACGTCGCATTGTACCTACACCATGCGTGATAACAAGCCATCCATCCGGAGTCCAAAGTGGTGAACCGCAATTTCCTATTTGTGTAAACTCCCAGGTATAACGCGGTTCCTGAAGAAGAATAGGATCATTCCATTGTGTAACGCGGTCAGAATACATGATATAATTGTTTACACCATCTATTCGCGAAAGCATCGCATATTTGCCTTTTATTTTTCTTGGAAACAAAGCCAGGTTTTTATTCTGAGCTCCCGCGCCATGCAAAGGCATAACCCTGAAGGTGTAAAAATCCTCGGTAGAAATAAGTTTAGGCAATATGGCGTGACCATTATATGCCGTATAAGTAGCCATAACACGACTGGATCCATCCTCATCTTCAAATCGTACAAAACGGGCATCTTCGATTCCGCGGCTCTCAGACTCTGAGATAGGAAATATAACACGCTCTGTAAGATCAGAATCGTGTTTGAACTGCAAATCATAAAATGAATCAGCGAGCCAGAGTATTTCTTCAAGCGCTATTCTTCTTTCCTGACGAATTGATGGGTCTGCTAAGGCCGTATTGACCATACTTTTTAATATCGCAAACTCAAATTCCTCGGGTAAGTCCTGCATGATCTGCGCTATGTATTTGTCCTGCGTATGCATTTCGGACAATTTTAATAAAAAACGCTCTTTATTGAATAAGGTTTTATGCTCAATCTCGGCCTTATCGATGTTATGACCAATCTTCATAACCAGAAGATTGTTATCCTTATCGAGAATTCCTCTTCTAAAAACTATGGATGAAATATGACCCTCACCTGTTGCACGAAAAGAAATGATGACACGTTTTTCGCCGGCTTCAAGACCTGACTGATCAAAATCTTCTATAATCGAAGGATTAAAAATGGCTGCAGATTCTATCGCGTATTCCATAGTACAATAAGAACCTATGAGCATTTTTCGATCCAGAGATATTGCCTCATAATCTATTTGCATGGCTTCTATAATAGGTTTTATTTTTTCGCAATGCCTAAAAAATATAGCCGAAATATTTCGGTGACGTCTTGCAAATTCACGAAGCGTTTGTTCTAAGGTTTCCAGTACCTGCTTTTCGTTCAGCATCATGATACGCGCAACCATTTGTTTGGTCCGCTCTTCGCCATTCATAAAATATCTTGCAACAACTCTTTTAGAATCCGGGGTGAATTTTATGTTTTTACGGATGACTGATACTCGCATATAAATCTGTTTTTTTTGATGTTAGAAAAATTAATTCAGTTCTTCTATATTGATAATTTGTTATAAAAAATAAAGAATTTAACCTGTTAGAAACAATATTAATACCTAAAAGTATTCTCTATTTCTAAACAAGTTAGTGATTTTGTTAAGGAAAAAAAACTTTTTTTTTAAACTTTTATTGTGGCTTTGTAAATTAATGATTGTATTTTATTAAAAAGATAAAATAAAAATAGCCTTGATTGTTAAATAGATACGATCTTTATAAAGTTTTGGTGCTTTAATAAAAGTGAGAAAGTATTTTCAGAATTAAGATTAAATTTTGTTGGGTTTACTTACATATTTATTGTCTTTAACAAAAAAACGCCAGGGCAGGAGCGCATCTTCCTGCGCATAGGCTACACCAACACGGGGTACTGCTGCAATTTGATCAGGAGTGTATCGAATAGCATGATCTTCTATCCAGATTTCTTCTCCCGATAATTCTTTTTCGTTAAATGTGCGATCGATGCCTAAAGCTTTGGCTGCAGATCCGGGGCCTGAAGATATAGCTGCTTTTGTGGCGGCTATTTTTCGTCTGGTTTCCATTATCTCCAATCCTATAAGAGGTTCAATGGCACGTATTAATACGGCATGCGGTTCGCCTTCGACCGAGCTTACTACATTAAAGAGGTTGTGAATTCCGTAACACAAATAAACGTACGAAACACCTCCTTGCTGATACAATGTTTCTGTTCTGTTCGTACGACGTCCGCCGTAAGCATGCGATGCTTTATCCTGAATACCAAAATAAGCTTCGGTTTCTACGATAATGCCTGCAGTTATTTCGCCATCAATTTGGGTAAAAAGAACTTTGCCCAATAGATCTTTGGCCAGAAAAAGAACATCGGGATTGAGGTAATAAGAAAAGGGTAATTTCAATTTTTTGTAATTGTATTAATAATTATTGTTTGTTATGACTGATCTTTTTAATTTCGATAGTGGTCTTTTCGTTGTTTCTGGAAGACGTTGACTTGACTTCAGATTTTTTTTCTGAAGTTCTGGCACTCGAAATATTATTTTTGTGATTTGAAGTTGTCATACTACATTGTTTAAATCATTAATACACACAAATGTAGAAAGTTAATAAACAAGTAGGATTATAAAATTCACAGCGTACAATTGTATTATTATCAGGTAATTGATGCAGTTAAGATGTTATTTTTAAATCGTTTAATTCACTGTTTCACTTTATAACCATTCTCCCGAGTCATTATAATCATTAGGCAAATAAGTAAGATACTGAACCATTCTGGGACTTTTGCCTTTGTTTGGCGTTGCGCAATGCGGCAATCTGTTATCCCAGATAATAAAATCGCCGGCATTACCTAAAATAGGTTTTGGGTTTAATGTTTTAACCGCTTTGTCTCTTGGGTTTTCATGAGGTTCAAGATTGTCCAGCCAATGATTTATTTTGTTGTGAAATCCCGCCACACAATGAAAAGCACCGTCGTTAGCACCACAATCTGTAAGATAGAGCAGCCCCTGAAGTCCAAATTTTATAGGTTGTTTTAAGCTGGTGTCCCAATGAAGCGGACTTCCTAAAAAAGTAAACTCACTAGTTTCAGGCGGATTAAAACTTACTTTGTCAATCGTTTTGTAAATATTCGCGCTATTGTAAAGCTGTTCGTATGCCTTTTTTATTTTGGGCGAAAATCTGTTTTTATTTAAAGTTTCATGATCCGAAAAATTAAGCATCAATCCTTTTTGATCCGGATGTCTCTGATACCAGCTTTCCTTTTGATCCGGATGCATTTCTAAAAAATCCCAAATAGCTTGTTGGGTAGCTTCGCAATCTTTTTTTGAAACAGCATCTTTTATAATAATATAGCCGTTTTCGCTCCAAAATTCCAGATCTTCTTCTGATAGAACCGTATCTGTAAGCTCTTCTGCTGTATTTGAGATTTGCGTTCGATTATTGATCCAATTTTTAAAGGTTTCTAAATCAGGTTTTTCAAAGTATAAAAACTGTAATGCATCTTCCATACCAATACCTAATTCGTACAAGGCTTTAATTTCTTCATTCCAGCTTTGTACTCCATCTGCAGCAGAAACTCCGGAAGGATCTACAATACGTTTCCAAAATTTTTCAAGAATAGTCCAGGACATAACTTTTGCGGGTTTTATAATTTTTAATAAGGCCAAATAACATGCAAAGGTTTATGCATCCACGGATATTTTATAATTGAAAAAGCAAATGGAGATTTGTTTATTAATAGATCATAAGCTCTTATGTCAACGGTAAGTTCCCATTTGTCTTCTAATTCTGTAAGCATTCCGTCCCGAATGAGCCAATTGCCTCTAAAACCCTCTACAGAAGAGTGACCAATTGCAGACCAATAAGAAACAGCAGCATTTATTAAACCTACTATAAGAATTTCCTTTTCTTGTGAAATTTCAATTTTAGCGGGAACACTATCTGTAACTGACAATCCGCAAAGTATTTTATTCAATGCTAAATAACTTTCTTCCGTTTCGCTTACTCCGGTAATAACATATTGTAAGTAGAGCACAGCATTTTTTTGATTTTCAATACTAGTAAAATTGTTATCCTCAACGAGGCGCAATCTTTCGAACAACATAACGATAAAGCTATTTAAAAGAACAATTCCTGCATTGCTAACTGCAATTCCGTTTTTAGAAGGTATTCCCATTTTACTGTTATTAGTTATGAATGCAAAAACAAAATAAAAATACCAATCTTTTACTGATAATCGAATACGTATTTATACCTGATCTTGATTTTTAAATCACTTTAGGATTTGGTAAAGTATAGGTAGCAATATTATTTACATTTTCATGTGTATTATTATACTTTTTGTCTTCGAATTCAAAATTCAGTTTTTGTAGAATGTTAACAGAATTGATATTATCAGAAGAAGGAAATGCCGTAATTATTTTTGCTTTCATTTCTTCAAATACATAAATTATTACTGCTTTGATAGCTTCGCTCATAATTCCCCTGCCTTGAAATTCGGGCAGCATTTCGTATCCAATTTCTACGATTTCATTTTCTAAATCAAAATTCCACAAACAAACAGTTCCAATTAAATCATTGCTTTCTTTTAGCCGGATAATCCAATACAGGCCTTCGTTTTTTTCGACCAAATTTTGTATTTTAAAAATAAATTCTTTTGCTTTTTCTAATGTTGATGAATTGTCCCGGCCCACAAATTTATTTACAACTTCATCAGAACGCAGTTTGTGAATTAATTCAGCATCAGTATTTTCAATATTTCTCAATACCAATCTCTTTGTTATAAGCTGCGGAAATTTTTTGAAATCTAATACCATTGCTTTCATCTTTTAATTGTTAATCAATACATTAAAAACAGTCTCAGTGTATGTTTTTTTTAGATGATGAAAGTTAAAAAAATAAATAGTATACATTTGTTATACATCATTATTCATAAAGTTAAATATTTTAAAATGTACGATATCATTTTCAAACATATTGAAGAAAAAGTCCAGTTGTCCCAGTCCGAAAAGGAATTGATAAAGACTTTCTTTAAACCTAAAAAGCTAAAGAAAAAACAGTTTTTGGTGGTGGAAGGACATGTTTGCAGTTATTTGACATTTGTTTCAAAAGGACTTTTAAAGTCTTATAATGTTGATGATAAAGGCAACGAGCATATCAATCAGTTTTCAACCGAAGGCTGGTGGACGTCAGACATGAGCAGTTTTTTTAGCGGAGGAATTTCTTTTTACAGTATTGATGCAATGGAAGATTCAGCAGTACTGCTGATTACCAGAGAAGATTTCGAAAACCTCACCCTGCAAGTTCCCGTAATGGATCGCTATTTTAGACTGCTTTTTCAAAATAGTTTAATTACAAAAGAAAGAAGATTAATAAGTTCGTATACCCACACGGCAGAAGAAAAGTACAGGTATATTGTCGAAAACAACCCTGACTTTATCAGGCGGATACCGCAAAATTTACTGGCTTCGTATCTTGGTCTTTCGCCTGAAACTTTGAGCCGACTTAAAAAGAATATCATTTTCGATCAGAAATAATTGATTTAGATCAAGCGAATTTCTTGTTTCAGGTCATCTTTCTGAATAAGGTTTGTAAAGTAATTTTGAAAAAAATATAATACTTATGAAATCAATACAAGAAAATGTAGCCTTAGTTGTAGGAGCAACCGGAATTGCCGGAAGTAATCTTGCCATAAAACTTATAGAAAAAGGATGGACCGTTTTTGGACTTTCCAGAAATCCTAAAAATGATATCGAGGGTTTACAACCTATTGCTGCCGATTTATTAAATACAGAATCATTAGTTTCCGCTTTAAGCGAAATTTCCCCAACTCATGTTTTTTTTACAACATGGATGCGAAATGATACTGAAGAAGAAAATATCAGGGTAAATAGCGCCATGGTTCGAAATTTATTAAACGTATTATCTCCTAAAAAATCGATTCAGCATGTTTCGTTAGTTACCGGATTAAAACATTATTTAGGGCCATTTGATGCTTATGCGACAACAGGAACTTTGCCGGAAACACCTTTAAGAGAAGAGCAGCCGCGATTGGACTTGCCGAATTTTTATTACGCACAGGAAGATGAGGTGTATGAAGCTGCAAAAAGAGATGGCTTTAGCTGGAACATACACAGACCACATACGCTGATTGGTAAAACTATTGGCAACGCCATGAATATGGGAACCACTTTGGCTGTTTACGCCAGTATTTGCAAAAAGGAAGGAACGCCGTTTATCTGGCCGGGTTCTGAGGCGCAATGGAATGGCGTATCTGATGTTACGGATGCTAAAGTTCTGGCCGATCAGATTATCTGGGCGGCAACAAATCCTGAAGCTCATAACGAAGCTTTTAATATCACAAACGGAGACGTTTTTAGATGGAAATGGCTGTGGCCGAAAATAGCGGAATGGTTTGATATTGAATTTGAAGGATATAAGGGAACAATACAACCACTAGAAACCGAATTAAGGGAAAAAGATACGATCTGGAAAACCATCACAAAAGAACATCAATTAATAGAAGAGGACTTAAACCAATTGGCATCTGCCTGGCATACTGATCTTGATTTATCACGTCCTCTGGAAGTAATGACCGATATGTCAAGAAGCAGAAAACTTGGTTTTGCCACTTATAAAGATACGAAAGATTCCTTTTTTGAATTGTTTGCTCAGTTAAGAAAGGATCAAATAATACCTTAAATTAATTAGATAATTAGAAAATGAGATAATTTTTGAATTGTCATTTACTTATATTATAATTCAATACGGGACAGGGAAATTTTTTCTTTTGTCCCGTATTTGTATAATACTACTTGTTGAAAAGCTATTTTTACATGTAGACTTATTTTAGCTGTTTAAGATATAGATGTTAACGTTTTATTAGGGTTGAAAGTGTTTTTTCTTTTAAAAAAATGAGCTAACTTGCCAAATAATTAAATGCAATTTACAGCAATGACGATTTCAAATTTTTATTTAACAAATAATGACTTGATGAGCCTAATGGGCACGTTATTGTATTTGCATGACGATACTTTCTTAAAAAGTTCAAAAGAGTTTATTAATTAAGCCCTGTCAAAACTCTGGACAGGGATTCTTTTCATACAAAAGGCTCATTTATTTAATCTTCAATTTTCATTGGGATTAGGATATCATTGAATGCAACACTACACAAGAGCTATAAGTGATTCAATGAAGGGTTATTATCTTACCTGTGAAATAAGGAGCAAACAGAAAGTTATGTCACAAAATATCATTTTAACAACAGGGATATACGATTTAATAAAAGATCACGTAAGAAGAAAAAAAGTAACAGCAGAAGAAGAAAAATTGCTGCTTGATGAGCTTAAAAAAGCAACGCAGGTACTAAGAAGAGATTTGCCGGAAGATATTGTTTCTGTAGACCGAAGAGTAACGTATAAAGATTGTGCCACCAATGAGGAAAAAACGGTTGTTTTTGTAGGTCCTGAGAAAAACAAAGTAAGTAAGAACCGAATTTCTATTCTTTCTGATGAAGGGATAGCGATGGTAGGATATAAAGAAGGAAATGTTGTAGAATGGCCTGCTAAAAAAGGAAATCTAAAACTGGAAATCTTAAAAGTAGAAGAAGTAGCGTAACGTACTTTTTTAATGTAAAAACATCCCAAAAAGAAATTTTCTTTATGGGATGTTTTTTTATGATGTATATTGATAATCAACTTTTAATTCTCACAGAAAGCGCCAATTTGCTGTAAATGTTTTTCGGTCTGGTATTTATTAAAGTTGTCCCATTGAGGTGGAGAACTTGTTTTTTGTCCGTACATCGAGTCAAGACAAATGTTGTTGTCTTTATACGTATCGTGTAAAACGGCCAGAATTTTAAAGAAAAATTCATCTAAATTTACGATAGCTTCAAATTCTGATTTTAATGTATTGTAATTAGCATCTGATGGATTTAACAATTGTAATAAATCCAGAACTTCCTGTTTTTCTTCCTCATTAATTTCCGTAGCATAACCCATTTTTAAAGTTTTAAAAACAAGATTATTCCATGCTTTGCTGTCATGTGCCCATTGTACATCAGGAAGATTCAAAGAATGCTCGCAAATTAGGATAATAGCAAAAAGAACATCGTTTAAGTATTCGGCAGGAAACTCATCAAAACTTCTGAATTCGAAACCGCTTTGGTACATTTTTTCCTGATTAAAATCAAGACCAACTTCTGAAAGCATTTCGTATTCCATATCAGCTTCAATCTGATCTCTCCACCAAATGTTTTCTTCTTTTTCAAATTTTAGTAATTTTCTAAAATCATCCACATTATAGGTTAAAATTTTACCTTTTGGCATCGCTTTATTATACGTTCCCACGCCTATATAGCGCGACATTGCATTTCGCATAGAACCTAAAGTAAATTTTTTGTCCAGACTGTAAGTATCGCTTATCACGCCCATAATATCAGGACTTCCAAGAGTAGCAATAAAGAAAGGCTCAAACCATTGCAGTAAATAAATCGCATTGGCATGTGTTCTTTCGAATTCTTTATAATCTACAATCCTGCTGTCTTCGGTCAAAGACGGTAAAGTAATATGAAAATGGTAGGTTCCGTTATTAAACAAAACCAGGTTTTCCTGATTGGTCATGAACATATTAAGTCCGTTGTTGTAATCCGGAAAGTTTAATTTTCCGTTTAACACAGACGATTCATTGATCTTATCAAGGAATAATTTTTTAGTAGCTTTTAGTTCTTTGCACGATTCACCAATTGTTCTGTTCTCGAAATATTTGGTAACAAATTCGATCGAATCACCATCAAAATGTACAGAGCCCATTGTTTTATTTCTTTGGGTAATCATACTCTGAATGTTGTACGGCTGATCTTCAAGGAAAAGCTCCATGATCGATTTTCCCAGATATTCAGGATTTTCAGTTGGTTGTGCGCTTACTTCACCGGTTTCGGTATCGATTAATGGTTTTATCGGCGCTATTGTTTTGTGCTGATAATTGATATCGAGTTTTTCCAGCGAATGACTGTTCATCATTCTGCTCACTTTATAGTTTTCATTCAAACCAAAAGCCTTCTTTAAAATAGGGGCTAAGCTTTCAGGTTTGTAGCATTTTCTATAATCGATACTGTATTTCTCAAAACCAATTTTTTCTTGTATAAATTCACCAGAAACTATTAGGGATTCTTCAAATTGCATGTAGGTTTCGTTTTCCAATCCTATTCCCCAATAATATTTTTTTGTCTGATTGTCTTTCATTTATACTTACTTTCTTTTTTAAGGTTATTTTAATTTATAAAGTCATTTTTATTCAGGAATATAAATTCAATCTGTTAAAACCAGAGACAAGAAACCTATAACGGATTGAGCATATTGTTGCCTCCATTATAAAAGTTTTCGTTTACTTTTAAAAATATTGGAATTTATATTTTAGATTTTTGCAATTTTATCGACTGAAACATCAATTTAGAAGTAAAATTTTATAATAAGGTTATAAAATTACTATCGTTATTAATCACTTTTGTATCAATAATTTACGCAAGAGAATAGCTAAATCACAACTTTTAGTATTCTTGTTTTTTCTAAGTTGCAAAAGTAGTTTTTTATTATCGTATTTGCAAGTAGTTAACTTGTTGATAATCAATATTTTTTTTTGAATGATGAAACAACTCTGTGAATTGCATTTTTATTCGTGATAATACAGCACGTAGGAGGAATACAGCTCGTCATTCCACCAATCTTGCCTGATTTCTGCAAAGTAATTGTAATTGAATTTTCCGGCTTGCGATTGTAGCGGATATACTACTATACCATTTTCGCGATAGGCTTTGTGCAAATCAGTTTCGGGAACAACTGGAACAATATGTCCTGAAAGTCCTTTTTCTCTTCTTTTGGCACAAATGATTCCAATTCCGCCATTGGCATTTACCTTAGTCTGCATTTCATCAACTGTAGTCATTCTTTCCCAGCCAAAACTCGCCCCCCATTTTGGGAACCAATCGTGTATAGCACTGGAATAAATACGTTCTACAGTTTGCTCAAAAACAGGTTCTACATCTTGTCCCTGTAAGACTTTTTCAAGAGATTCTGGTGTCCACCAAACCGTTGGCAAGTATACTTGAGAGAAATAGCAATAATCATAAGAATATACATTGCAATAGGTATCTTCGACCGTTCTTTGATATCTTAAGTTATTTTCAACATCTAATTTTTCAATCAGTTGCGCAATACTTTCTTTTTTAGTTGTAGCATTTGTTAAATCTCGAAACGGAATACTGGAATCCATAAGAGGTTTTTCTTTCATTTCCATAGAATCCAAACGCGATTCCGGATCAGGTAACAAATCAACTTTTTTTATTTTAGTATTCGATATTGTATTATCATCTAAGGGTAACGATGCTACTGATACAGTATGTTTTTCCATCTTGACTGCTTAAAATTAATTGGCTTAACGTTACCTGAATTGATTATTGATGTAACGTAAATTGGTTCGCCAGCGGGTAAATGTAAGGATTTTAAATTTTCTAAATAGTTTTAGAAAAAGACAAATTGCAGAAAATAATAGAACGGGTAGGGTTAGGATCTTATTTTTAAATACAAAAAATGGCATACTAGAGGTATGCCATTTTGCCATTTTAATTTTTAATAATTCGATTATTTATCGTCTTTATTGTCATCCTGCTTGCTATTGCTGCCAGAAATATCTTTATCAATAGTTTTATCCTGATCCTCTATGCTTTCTGATTTCACCGAGGTATTGTTTTCAAGATCAATTTCAGTATTTAGATCTTCTGTAAATTTTTCCTCATATCGATAGGGATCTTCATCCCGTGCATAATTATCATGATCAACGGGAGTTTCCTGATCGATATAATCCGGATCACTTTCCAGAAATTCAGGAACGGATTCAATAGTAGTTCGTTTATGTAGATCGTCGCTCTGAATGTTATTTCCATCAACTAGCGTATTTTGATCAATAAAATCAGGGTCTGTCTGACCGTATTCGTTGCTGTTTTGCTTTTCCATAACGCTGTTATTTAAAAGATTATTAATTAATGCACAACAGAACTTGTGTGCTATTTTACAAATTTAGCGAACACTTTGAGTACACTTTTACAGAAAAACCAAATACAGTTTCATAATTAAAAGCTTGGCCTTTAATGTTTACTTAAATATTATTGTAAGTAAAAGACTATTATGTATTTTTTAAGGAATACTTTAACATCTTTAAAAAGAATAAAACAACAATAAACACCGTTCTTAAACAAAACTATATATATGGGCTTATTTGATTTTATGATAGTGGAGATAGCTATGGATTTGGGAACAGCGAATACTTTAATAATTTACGACGGAAAAATTGTTGTAGACAGTCCGTCGATTGTGGCAAGGGATATTAGAAACGGAAAAATTATTGCTGTAGGCAAAGAGGCCAGTTTAATGCAGGGCAAAACACACGAGAATATTAAAACAATCCGACCGCTTAAAGACGGTGTAATTGCAGATTTTGATGCGTCGGAAAAAATGATTAACTGGTTTATCAATAATATACCGGAAATAAAAAAAAATCTTTTTAAGCCTTCTTTGCGAATGGTGGTTTGTATCCCCAGCGGTATTACTGAGGTTGAGATGCGCGCGGTAAAGGAGTCGTGCGAACGTGTAAATGGTAAAGAAGTATTTCTGATTCATGAGCCGATGGCGGCCGCTATAGGAATGGGTATAGATGTTATGCTGCCTCAGGGTAATATTATTGTTGATATTGGTGGAGGAACTACAGAAATTGCGGTTATTGCCCTTGGCGGGATAATTTGCGATAAATCGATAAAGATTGCCGGTGATGTTTTCACGAATGATATCTTGTATTATATGAGAACTCAGCATAATCTGTATATTGGAGACGCTTCTGCCGAAATGATAAAAATTGAAGTGGGTTCTGCAATGGAAGAACTCGAACAACCTCCTAATGATATGCTTGTTCGAGGAAGAGATTTGCTTACCGGAAAACCCAAAGAGATAAAGGTTACTTATAGAGAAATTGCAAAAGCACTCGATAAATCGATTCTTAGAATTGAAGATGCTATTATGGTAACCCTTTCGCTAACTCCGCCTGAATTGGCTGCCGACATTTACAACACAGGTTTGTATCTCGCAGGAGGAGGAGCAATGCTTCGTGGTCTGGATAAAAGAATTTCGCAAAAAACAGATTTACCGGTTTATATTGCCGAAGATCCTTTACGAGCTGTAGTAAGAGGTACTGGGGTAGTATTAAAAAATATTGCTAAATATAAAAGTGTGTTGATAAAATAGGACTGTTATCGTAATGTATGCTTTAGTATAGCAACCATTTCATGTGCGATTTGGCGTTTTTTATTATTCTTATTATTAAGCTTTGTCAAAGTTTAAAACCAAGAGTGTACGGAACGTTGTAAAAGCCCAATTTAATTTCTTTTTCAAACATTGCCCGTGGTTGAAACCACTGGCAATGCATGACAAGTTTACAAGTAAAAAACTTTGTCAAAGTTTAAGAACAAGTACCTCAGACGCTTGGTTTAAAACTTTGACAAAGTTTTTTTTATGCTAAACGATTAGAGTTTAGACTTTTTACGGGGCTATTTACTTAGTTGATTCTTGTTAAATTTATCAAAACATACCATTAAAGAATCCGTATGAATCCGTGCTTTCGCGGTAGGAAATCCGTTTTATCCGCGTGTCATTTCTTAGCTGTTACTAACTAATTAGTTAAAAAACTAATCAATTAGTTGTTCTACTAATTAATTAGTAGTATCTTGCATCAAAATATTTAACGATGATAAAACTAGCTAAACGAGAAGAACAGATCATGCAGGTCTTTTGGGATTTAAACAAAGCTTTTATACGAGATATAATTCCGCTGTTGCCAGATCCTAAACCACATTATAACAGCGTGGCAACAATAGTAAAGATTCTGGAAGAAAAAGGTTTTCTTAATCATGAAACTGCAGGTAATATGCATTGTTTTTTTCCTGTAGTCAGTAGGGAAGAATACCAGCAATTTGCATTAAAAGATATTGTAAGTGATTATTTTGATAACTCTTATCCCCGAATGCTTGCCTTTTTTGCTAAAGAACAAAAGCTAACAGAAAAGGATCTTGATGAAATAGTAAATATCATTAAAAAAGGAAAAGTATGATACCTTATATTTTACATTCTGCCTTAATTCTTTCTGCCTGCCTTTTATTTTACAAGCTGCTTTTGCAAAAAGAAACTTTCTTTCATTTAAACAGGTATGTATTGCTGGCCTGTATGCTATTGGCTTTTGTTTTGCCTTTGGTTCCGGTGCCTCAGCAATTATCATTTAGAAATGCACCAATTGCAACGGCTGTTGTTTTGCCGGAAACTCCGATTCATAAAAATAGCATAACCCAAGTAAAACAAGAATCAGTACAGGAAACCTTTGTAGCACCAACAAAACAATTCATCAATGTTGAAGTGGTATTACAGTGGCTCATTTACCTATATTGGTTTGGAGTGATTGTTTTTGGAATAAATTTTTTAATGCAGGCTGTGATATTGATTACCAGAGCTTATTCAGGTTCGGTGATTCAGGATGGCAAATTTCGTATAGTCGAAATAACAGAAGACAAAGCTCCATGTTCTTTTGCCAACAACATCTTTATCAATCCTGAAAAATACGAATGGGAAACCTACAATCAGATTTTGCTGCACGAAAAAATACATATCGAGCAAAAACACACCATAGATCTTCTGCTGGCAGAAATGATGCTTATTTTTCAGTGGTTCAATCCTTTTGCCTGGCAATGGCGAAAAGCACTTGAAATTAATCTTGAATTTTTAACCGATGACCAAATGCTGCAGCAGGATACTGTTGAACGAGAGAGTTATCAGTTTAGCCTGCTGAAAGTAGCAGCACCGCAATTTCCTTTGAGTCTTACAACCAATTATAATCAATCATTACTTAAAAAACGAATCATCATGATGAACTCAAAAAAATCAAACGTAAACACGACATGGAAATATTTTTTTCTCGTACCACTTATGGTATTATTTGTCTGCCTTTTTAATCAACCGGCAGCGCAAAGTCAAACACTGAAATCTACAGAGAAGTCTGGAAAAAAAGCTGCAAAAAAGTCACATGTTCAAAATACAATACGAACAGAAGGAAACTGGTTTGCGACTATCAAAGGAAATGAAGTAGAACTTCAATTAAAAAGCGGTGAGAAAGATAATTCTTCCAGCACTTTTCAGTTGAGTGAATTTAATGACCTGCAAAGAGACAAACAAGGCACATTTACATTGACACGCGAAGCTGGAACGATGACTTTTACCGGTAAATTTGAAGGAGATAAAGGAACCGGAACGTATAAATTTACTGCCGACAAAAACTATCAGGCTGCAATGCTTAAAGAAGGAATAAAAATCACAGACGATGACTTAATGGTTTTCTTTATGGTGAACATTAAGCAGTCGTATGTACAAATGGTAAAACAAAAAGGGTATACAAATCCAGATAAAGACCAACTTATTCCTCTTGTAGCTTTAGATGTTAACGAAGCTTATATTGCTTCAATAAAACAGGCAATTCCGGATATTGATCTTGATAATCTGGTTCCGTTTAAATCATTGGGTATTGACAAAGCTTATATCGAAGAAATACGCAAGTCAGGTTACAAAGATCTGACCCCGGGTAATATCATAGCACTAAAATCACAAGGTGTTGATGGCAAATTTATTGCTGATGTACGCAGTGCTGCAAAAGCCAATAATAACAGCGAAAATGATTCAAACAGCGATGATGATGTTCTTGCTTTTAAGGCATTGAATATTGATAAAGCCTATATTAGTTCGCTGAAAGAAGCAGGATATGACCATCTTTCAAACGATGATCTTATTGCTATGAAATCATTGAATGTAAAAGCAGAATATATAAGAGATTTTCAAAAAGCAGGTTTTGCAAACATTGCACCAGATGATCTGATTGCATTGAAATCGCAAAATATAACGCCTGTTTTAGTACAGCAATACAAAGATCTTGGCTTTACTAATTTAAAGATGGATGATATTATTGGAGCAAATGCAACGGGTGCAACGCCAGCTTTTATTAAATCAATGAAAGGAAAGGGACACGATTTTAAAAATCTTGAAAAATATATTGAACTGAAATCGGTTCTAAATAATTAAGACAAAGATGAATCACTTTATTAGCCAGGATTTTTAAAAAACAAACTAGATAGTAAGACTAAAAAGAAGCCCAAACCTTTTAGGAATGGGCTTTTTTTGTATCCTTTGTGAGCTACATTTACATAGCTTTTCGTTAGAACTCTTGTTTTAATTACGATTGTATTTTTTTTCTTTAACAATTTTATATTTTTTGCTATCTGTTTTCTGAATAATCCAAAATGAGTAATCAACTGTTGAATAATCCATTTTTCCGATAGAGGAACTTAAGTCCAAAGAATATCCTGTTTTATCAAAAGAATCTTTCGTGCTGTCACTATTTAAGATAAATAAAATATTATCGTCTAATAGTGTAGTATAAATTTTATCTATTTCATTCGAAATTATTAAATTTATAATAGTATTCTTACTGACCAATATAAAATTATCTTTCATAAAGTCAATGTACCAATTCGCCCCTCTTTCATTACAATCATTTCTTTTGTCGGTAACTATTTTTTTTATAACCTTCTTAAGATTGCAATCTTTTAAAAAGACAATTTCTGATGAACTTCCGTTTTTTATGTTGGCTTCTTGTGAATATCCAAAAAAAATCAGCGAAAAAAATAAATATAAAGTACTTAATATTCTCATAACATTTTAGTTTTTAATTAGTTCTCAAGATTGTTTAAGTTCTTAATTTTTCTTGGTAGACTAATTCTTTTAACTTCATTTCATTCAAAACTTGCAGAATTGTTGTCATCTCCCGATAGCGCGAGCATATTGTTTGTGAACGCAAAATAATTTTAATTAATTATTTTGAATTATCTAAGGAAAAGATAGAAGATAGATTTAAAAATTTAAGCTTAAAATTAAGGCTAAATTTGTTATTGTTTTTGTAAAAATGCATTATGTATTTTTACCACCATAAAATTTTCTTTTGTTCTTTTTGAAATTTAATTTTTAGATCTGCAATTGTTTTACTATTTTCAATTACAATTTCCTTTTGATAACCATAACAATCTTCAAATCTAGCTAATATTGTATAATCTTTATCTAGTACCAAAGTTTCTTTTCGTGGATGAGATCCTCCTTCATCATAATAAACTTTAAAAACATTCTTGTGGTTTTTGAAATTGACTTTTCCCTTAGCACACAAATAAAAATTATCTAATTTTCTATCAATAAAATAGCAGGTGTCTTTAATTGTTGGAGAAAAAAATAAATACTTGTTTTTATCATTTTGGATATTGGAGGAAATATATATATCTGCTCCATTCCTGTAAAAATCACGCAAATACTTATTCTTCTTTTTCCCATTTAAGTTAATTGAGATGTATTTTTCAATAATTGTATCATTTCTAAATTCATATTTTCTCATAGAATATCCAAGTAAACTATTATTTTCTGAATAAATTTTGTAATACAATTCTTTTTCTGTGATAGTAATATTCTTATCTGTTTTTTTACAATAGATAAATAAAAATGAAATTAGAAAAATAATCGCGATACTACATTTAAAACCTGTTTTATTCATTTTCTTTTTTACTTATCATTGTTTCAAACCAGATCTACAAAGTTTTTCTTCTTGACACTGTAGAAATATTTTTAACTATTAATTCCAAATTTAATATAAATTCTTTTTAAGATGATTTTTAAAATGATCATAAGCCGTCATGTTCTTACTTTAAATTATGTTTTCCTTATTTAAAATCAACAAATAATCCATTATCTTTGATAGAGAACTAAAGAAAATTAGGCATTATAAACAATAATTTATTTATTCGTTTTCAATGTATTGATTCAATAAAACTTAAGAACCAAATCTAACGAAATCTTAAGTTTTAAAATGATTTTTAAAAACAAATAGTATGGAAAATTTAAAGAAAGCGTATATAGCCGGAGGATGTTTTTGGGGTATGGAAGATCTTTTTCGTGTTCGCCCCGGTGTAATCGATACTGAAGTGGGTTACATTGGCGGGGAAAATGATAATCCCACTTATCAAAATCATCCCGGGCATGCAGAAGGAATGGAGATTACGTATGATGCCAATACAACATCTTTTAAAGAATTGTTAGATTACTTTTTCAGAATGCATGATCCAACAACAGTTGACAGGCAGGGTAATGACAAAGGATCAAGTTACAGATCAGCTATATTTGTTCAGAACGAAGAAGAGGAGCAGGCTGCAAAAGAAGTAATTCAGCTTGTTGATGATTCAGGGAAATGGCCGGGAAAAGTGGTTACGACATTGGAACCTATTAGTAAATTTTGGGTTGCCGAAGATTATCACCAGGATTATCTGGTCAAAAATCCAAATGGATATACTTGTCATTTTGAACGATTTAATACTTCGTTTCTGTAAGTGTCATGATAATTTGTTTAGAAAATATACAAACCTCTAAAGTCATTGATTTTGGAGGTTTTTTTATGCTAAAATTTTAATGATCTTATCTTACATAGGATCAACACTAAATGTTGTGGAAAAATATAAAAAAAATTAAACTCATTAATTATTTTTCACCACAGAGAACGCAAAGATTTTTATTTAAGGATACTTCTAAAAAACACAATGTTCACAAAGCTTTGTATTGGCTTAGCTTTGTGAACTTTGTATTTTTTATAAAAGAGAAAGATAAAAAACTTAGCGTTCTCTGTGGTTATTTTTTCTCTCGAAAGATTTTTGAAGTGGTCCCTAAAACAACAGTTCAATTGATATCAGAATGATAAAATCATATCATTTTGATAAGAATATCAATTAGTGAATAAGAACTCATTTTTGGTATAAGTTGTTTATATAGAGGTAATAATGGTTCTTTAAAGGTGGCCGTTACGGAATTGGTATGTAAATTGGAAATTCTGTTTTGTATTTCCAATCCATTATAGAATTGTATTATTAATAAAACAGGGAATACAATTAACTAGATATGAAAACCCTACAAAGTACAATAGATTTTTCAGGCAAAGATTTTGTAATGCCTCATCCGTTCCCCAACCAATCAATCACAAAAAATAACCCTGAAGAAGAAATACCGAATTTTACGGTTGAAGTCGCCAGCACCAAACATGTTTTTTGGATAAAAGAAATTTGCGACGTCACGCTATCATCCGCCATAGCCCGCGGAACGGGAATTTCTGGCCGTTCTCCTGAATTACTGGAGTCAAAAATAAAAAAAGGAGAAGTTATTATCGCTTTTACATTAGAGGGAAAATGGGCCGGATTCTCTTTTATATCTTCTTGGGAAGATGGACGATATGTTTCTAATTCCGGATTAATTGTAGCACCTGAATTCAGACACACAGGCTTGGCAAAAACGATTAAAAGAAAAATCTTCGAATTGAGCCGTCAAAAATATCCTGATGCAAAAATATTCAGTCTGACGACTGGTTTGGCCGTAATGAAAATGAACCATGAATTGGGTTTTGAACCCGTCACGTATTCAGAATTAACTACCGATGAGGTTTTCTGGGAAAATTGCAAATCCTGTGTCAATTGCCCGATTTTATTGAGTAAAGAAAGAAAAAACTGTTTGTGTACGGCCATGCTTTACGATCCCAAACACAACGAATCCTTAAATATTAAATAAAAAAAATCAAATCATTTTGAAAATACAGAAGTAAATAATACCCGATATTTGCAACATAAAAAATACTTCAATTTTTATGATAAAGATTAACGAAAAACATACATACTCATTCAAAGATGTGCTTTTTACATTTGCCCTGGCTTCTGAAGCAGCGGAAGTGTTTAAAGATCATACTGCACTTATTACCGGAATCGGAAAAGTCAATGCTGCCTACGAATTAACTAAAGCGATACAATTAAAAAGGCCTTCGGTAATTGTAAATCTGGGTTCGGCGGGAAGTACTCATTTTAAGAAAGGTGATGTAGTGTGCTGTACAAAATTTGTTCAAAGAGATATGGATGTGAGAGGACTTGGTTTTGCTCTCTACGAAACGCCTTTGTCAGGTTTGCCACCAGTTTTAGAATATGGTCTGGAAATGACCGGACTGCCGTTAGGTATTTGCGGTACAGGAGATAGTTTCGAAATGCAGCATTCTGAAAAGATCTATGATGTCGTAGATATGGAATCTTACGCCTTGGCTATGATTGCTATGAAAGAAAACATTCCGTTTTTGTGTTTAAAATACATATCCGATGGTGCCGATGATAATGCAGCCGAAGACTGGAGTGTTCAGGTTCATAAAGCGGCTGTTGCTTATGGCAGTATTTTAAAATTGAATATAAACGAAGCTGCAGATATTCTTAGAGAATAACGAATAAGATTTTTTCTCTCGCAGATTTAGCAGATTCGGCAGATTATTCTTTGCCAGACTTTATCAAAAAAATCTGCTGAATCTGCTAAATCTGCGAGAGCTTTATCAGCGTATTTTTCAAATCATTATAATTTCAAATATTACTTTTTGATAAAAAAAAGGCTGCCTGAATAGATTTCAGACAGCCTCTTATAACTGCAGTTTTTATGTACTAATTCAAAAATTTACGACCAATTAATTGCTTTAAGATTAATTTATTCCTCCTCCTAAAGCTTTGTACAATAATACCTGTGACTCTGCATTTTTTAGCTGAATATCAACAAAATCCAGTTCGGCCTGCAGTTTGTTTTTTTGCGCATTAATAATTTCCAGATAATTGGCATAACCGCTCAAATACAGATCATTTGACACATTAACGGCAATTTCAAGATGTTCAATTTCTTTCGATTTGTATTTCAAAACACCAACAAAAGATTCTGTTCTGTGCAGTAAAGCACTCAACTCGTTATACGCTGTTGTAATGGTATTTTGATACTGTAAAAACGAGATTTGCTGCCTTTTGTTAGACACAAAAAAATCCTGTTTAATCTGTCCTTTATTAAAAATAGGAGCTGTTAATCCGCCAAGCAATTGCCAGGCAAATGATCCGTTATCAAAAAAGGTGGAGAAAGAAAACGAATTAAAGCCAGCATAACCACCCAGATTTAAAGTTGGGAAAAAGGCCGCACGCGCTGCTTTTGCATCAGCATTTGTAGCGCGCAGTTCATGATAGGCTTCAGCAACATCCGGTCTTTTATGAATAATGGAATCCACGCTTATTCTTTGATTTAAAACTTCAAGATGTCCGGAAAGGAAATCAGCACTTCTTTCGATTTTTCCGCCGTATTCTCCTAAAAGATTTAACAACGCCTTTTCGGTTTGATCAATGCTTAGATTGAGTTGTTCGGCTTCTGCCAAAATGTTGTTGTTCTGCGCATTAAACTGCTGAACAGCCAATTCAGTCGCTTTACCCACAGAGCGCTGTGCCGAAACAATATCAAGTGCTCTTTGTTGTGTTTTAAGGTTCTTTTTGTAAATCTCAGCCTGTTTATCCAGCGCAATGAGTTTATAATACAAATCAGCAACATCACTTAATAAACGGGTTTGCAGTAAACGCATTCCTTGTTGAGAAGCAAAGAATCGTTCGCGTGCTGCTTTTTTACGATTGCTCAGTTTTCCCCATATATCAGCTTCCCAGGAAACTTTTCCACCTAAAAACAGGTTAGGAGAAACACTTTCATTTATCCTTTGTTTATCATTTATATTTTGGGAAAAATTGGTGTCAAAATTCCCTACACCGTCCATAGTATATTTTCCGTAACGCGTTCCCGAAAGATCTGCCTGAAGATCTAAAGAAGGTAAAAGTGCCAGTTTTGCCACTTTTAAATGCGAATTGGCAATTAAAATTCGTTCCTCCATAATTAAATAATCAGGATTTTGAGCAATAGCTTTCTTCAAAAGATTTTCAAGTTTGGCATCTTTGAAATAGGTTGCTGTTTGTAGCGGAATAAAATTTTGCAGGCTATCAGCAGCTTTTTTTCGTTTCAGGTCAAAATTTTCCGGCAGCTGTTTTGCTGCCAGATTATCATTTATTTTTGGAGCGGAGCAGGCCGTAAGAAGCAAAACGCCGCCAAAGATTATATATCGATTTATTTGTTGTTTCATGTTTTATTTTTTATTCATTGCTTTTTCTAATTTGGCAAACAAGATGTAAAGTCCCGGAATAATTACCAGTCCAAAAACAGTTCCTATAAGCATTCCTCCGGCGGCAGCGGTACCAATAGAACGGTTACCAACAGCTCCGGCTCCGGTTGCAATACACAACGGAATCAGTCCTGATATAAAAGCAAATGAGGTCATCAGGATTGGCCTGAAACGAAGTCTTGCTCCTTCGATTGCGGCCTGGGTAATTTCGCGTCCTAATTTATTTTGTGCCATCGCAAATTCCACAATTAAAATGGCATTTTTGGCGAGCAGACCAATCAGCATGACGAGTGCGACCTGAGCATAAATGTTGTTATCTAAACCAACCATTAAAAGCGCGAGATAAGAACCAAATACTCCTACCGGTAAACTTAAAAGTACCGGAAACGGCAATAGTAAACTTTCGTACTGCGCGGCAAGAAGAAGGTAAACAAACAAAATACATAAAGCAAAAATGTAAATGGTTTGATTTCCGGAGAGGATTTCCTCACGCGTCATACCAGACCACTGCAGTTCAAAACGGCTTGGGAGTTTTTCTGCTGCAATTTTCTCTACTGCTGCAATCGCTTCTCCTGAACTAAAACCTTCGGCAGGTTCACCGTTGATCATCGCCGACATATACATATTGTAACGCGTTAAAACCTCAGGGCCATACACACGCTCCAATTTTATGAAAGTCGAAAAAGGAACCATTTCGCCGGCATCATTTTTTAGATACATATCAAGAATGCTTTCCGGATTTTTTCTAAACTGCGGACTGGCCTGAACCATTACTTTGTACATTTGAGAAAAACGAATAAAGTTGGTGGCATAAAATGAACCCAGCATGGTTTGTAAAGTCGCCATGGCATTGTCTACAGAAATTCCTTTTTTGGCCGCAAGATCATAATCAACATGAATTAGATATTGAGGAAAAGTCGCATCGAAACTGGTAAAAGAGTTCTGAATTTCAGGTGAAGCATTTAACTCTTTTATAAAGTTTTTAGTGACTTCATCTGTATTGCTAATCGTTCCGCCGGATTTATCCAGTAAACGCATTTCAAAACCGCTGGTATTACCAAATCCCGGAACTGTTGGCGGAGCAAAAATTTCGATCTGTGCATCTGTAATGCCTTTTGTTTTCTCAGTTAGTAGCGCAATAAATTCATTCACAGAAATATCACGTTCCTTCCAGTCTTTCAAATTAATCATTCCCATTCCGTACGATGCGCCGGCAATTTCAGTAACAATACTGTATCCCGCAAGTGTAGTAACGTTGTCCACTCCATTTATTCCTTTTGCAAGACGGGTTACTTCATCAAGGGCTTTTTCGGTACGTTCTACCGTTGCTCCCTGAGGTGTTGTTACATTTACGTACACCATTCCCTGATCTTCAGAAGGAATAAATCCGGAAGGTAAAAACTTGCTTGTTCCCCAGGTTAAGAAACAAAACAGCACTAGTAAACCAACCGTAACCACCGTACGATCTGCAAATTTTACAAGTACTTTGATGTATTTAGAAGTAATATTGTCAAACCATTTATTGAATCTGTGAAAAAATCGGTCCAGTAAAGAGGTTTTCTTTTTATTAGGATCATGTGCTTTCAGCATGATGGCACATAAAGCGGGGGTAAGCGTAAGGGCATTAATTCCTGAAATAACAATACTAATAGCCATCGTCAACGAGAACTGCCTATAGAAAACCCCAACCGGACCACTCAGGAAAGCTACCGGAATAAATACTGCCGCCATAACAATGGTAATCGCAATTACGGCTCCGGTAATTTCTTTCATGGCGCTAATAGTAGCGGGGAGCGGATCCATATGTTCTTCGGAAATTTTTACGTGCACGGCCTCGACGACGACAATGGCGTTATCGACTACAATTCCTATAGAAAGAACCAGAGCAAAAAGCGTTAGCAGGTTGATAGAGAATCCCATCATCGACATAAATGTAAACGAGCCAATAAGTGCTACAGGCACAGCGAGAACAGGAATTAAAGTTGAACGCCAGTCCTGAAGAAAAATAAAAACAACAAAAGCAACCAGAATAAAAGCTTCTATAAGTGTTTTTATAACTTCATCGATCGAGGCATCAAGAAAACGGGATACATCATAAGCAATGTTAAAATTCATTCCCGGAGGAAAAGAAGTGCCTTTAAGTTCGGCCATTTTTTCTTTTACACTGGCAATAACTTCAGATGCGTTCGAACCCGGACGCTGTTTCAACATGATGGAGGCTGAGGGTTTTCCGTCGGTTTTAGAAACCATTCCGTAACTCATCGAACCAAATTCAATATTCGAAATATCTTTTAGTCTTAATATCGTTCCGTCAGAATTTGCCCTAAGCGGAATCTCTTCGTACTGTTTAGGTTCGAAAAATTTCCCTCCGTATTTTATAACGTACTGAAGTTCATTGTTTAATTGTCCTGATCCTTCACCAACTTTACCCGGAGCAGCAGAAATATTTTGTTTTTGGAGTGAACCAATAACTTCATTTGCTGAAATATTATACGAAAGCATTTTTTGAGGATCCAGCCATACACGCATCGAATATTCTTTCTGACCCATGATTTCGGCACGGCCAACACCATCAATACGTTTTAGTTCCTGCAGAATATTAATATCAGTAAAATTGAAGATAAATTGTTCATCCTGAGTTTCATCTGTACTGGTAATATTCAAGTACATCAGCATACTGTTTACCTCTTTTTCTGTAGTAACTCCGGCCCTGATTACCTCTTCAGGAAGTTCGTCAAGTATGGTCGTTACACGGTTTTGAACGTTTACGGCGGCTAAATCAGGATCGGTTCCTACTTCAAAGAAAACCTGAATAAGTGTTAAACCATCATTCGAAGTTACCGTCGACATATAAGTCATTCCCGGTACACCGTTTATGGCACGTTCTAACGGAAGCGCAACGGCATCGGCAGAAACTTCGGCATTTGCACCTGTATATTTTGCAGTTACGGTTACAGAAGGCGGCACAATATCAGGAAATTGTGTTATGGGAAGCTGGAATAAAGCTAATATTCCAAGCAGTACTATCATAACCGAGATGATTAATGATAATATTTTTCTTTTAATAAACATTTCGATCATTTTGAAATCTTTTTATGATGTATAATAATTACAGGTTTACACTTTGAGTTTGTTTGATATTGATTTTATCGCCATCACGTAAGGATTGAATTCCTTCCTGAACAATTAAATCATTGTTTTTTAAACCTTTATTTAAAATATATGCATCATCAAGAGTACTCCCAATGGTTACGTTCGTCATTTTAATGATCCCTTCTTTGTTCACTACAAATACAAATTGTTTGTCCTGAATAGAGAAAACAGCTTTTTGAGGAATTACGATCACATTCTTTTTTGGTTCAGAAATAATGAGTTTTCCTGATGTACCATGCTTTATAAATCCTTGCGGATTATGAAATTTAGCTTTGTACTGAATAGATCCTGTTTGCCTGTCGATATCTCCATCGGCCGTTTTTAATTCACCATTATGACTGTAAACGGCGCCATTTGGCAAAACCAGTTTTATATCTCCTTTTGTATTTAGTGTTTTATCCGTCATCATTTGAAAATAGATATTTTCAGGAATAGAAAAATAAGCATAAACATCATCTAATTGCGAAAGTGTGGTTAAATGCGAACCGTTTTCGACAAGACTTCCTTCTTTAAAAGGGATACGATCTATTGTACCATCAAAAGGAGCTCTGATAGTTGTAAAATTAATTTGCTGATTAATGGCTTTTCGTTCTGCAGAAGCATGAGCAACTTTAGCCGAAGCTGCATCGTGTCTGGCTTTTGATAATTCTAATTCTTTGTCGGCAATTACTTTTTTATTAAAAAGAGTTTGTGCCTGCTCAAGTTCGACTGTGGCAATTCTTAAGTCTGCCAAACTGCTTTTGTAGCTGGCTTCAGCTTTTAATAGCTGGATTTGAAGTTCGACATCGCTTATTTTAAATAAAAGCTGTCCTTTCTTTACTAATTGTCCTTCGCTGATATAAACTTTTTCAAGTAGTCCCGGAATACGAACATGAATTTCAACATTGTTTTTTGCATGTACATCTGCAACAAACCGATTTGAAACTATTGTGTCCTGCAAAGTGACTTTATAGACCGGTACCGTTTTTACATTATTGGTGTTTTTTTTGGTTTTATCTCCGCACGAGACTAAAACAAAGAGGGATAAAATAAAAAGTAAAAGGTGATTTTTATAAATGTTCATGAGTGATTTTTAAAAAATTGTATATAAATAGTGGCTCTCCCTGATCATTAATCACAGGAAGTAGAATGAAGATAATTATCTAAAATATAGATGTATCGGCAGAAGCCGTAAGAGCTGTGCCGTGTTTTTTTGAGAAATGTTTGTGTAAATAATATGCCCTTTATAAAAAATAAAAGACAATAGAACAAAAGTTCTCTACATCAAAAAATAGATTGAAACCTAGAAAAGTTGGTATAAATGAAGGTGAGTATGACGCTGTATTTGATAAATGGTAGCGATACCGTAAATCAGGCTGTCTTCTAAGATTTTAAAATTGAGGAGCTTAGAAAAATAAAGTGTTTTCAGGATATTACTATCCGAAGTTGTAGCCCTGTATTTTATTTTCTTTTTAACTATGAAATGAATCTCCAGATTTTTAGACATTGACACATCTGAAGAAAAAAGAGGCGGAAGTTCATCAGTCGTAAAATTCTCCTGATGGCAATAATCATTAAGTTTTGGCTGATATTTATAATATTCTGTACTTCTTAAAAAAGAAAGTAAGAATAAAAAAATGAGACAAATAAACTTAAGATGTTTCATGAACAATAGTATAAACCTTCTGAATGGTTTTGTTAAAAAATGACAGGAGATAAATTTGATGGTGCGCCAAATATACTAATTTGAAAAATAAGCAATTCTTAAATTTTTCTAAAAACGGTAAAAATTTAAGTTTTCATAACATTCAATTCAGGATAAATAGTAGTCTGATTTTTTATTTTAAGAGGCAAATTCATCTATTATTTTATTTAAAGTTTGTTATGAACTTTTTTTAAATAAATGTTAAATGTTTGATAGTAAAGTAGATATTAGTGCTTAATGGTTTTTGTATTTAAAATTTAAAGAAGGACTTATGAAGTTTTTTTAAAAAAAATAAGGGAAGTTGATCTTTTTTTCTCTCACTATTAGTTTTTTTAGTTTTTTTTACGGGTTTTTTTATATGTAATAAAAAGATTAAAAAAGTCCTCTTTTACAATTTGCAAACTAAATTTTTAAAAAAGTTTACGAACGTTGATTAAATTTCTGTTCTTTGCCAATTAAAGTTTTTATTAAAAAAAGTAACGAAACTTAAGTCTTAGCGACCAATTTAAAATACAATATTATTAGTTATTTTAAGTTAAGACTAATTAGCGTATTTGCGTTTATGGACAACAGGAAGTTTATAGTAAGTTTAAAAAATGGTAATGAGGCTTCTTTCAAGGAAGTGTATCTCAAGTACTACGATAAACTAATAAACATTGCCAGACGCTTTGATGCTACAGTGCTGACTCCACAGGATTTTGTTCAGGAAACTTTTTTAAGATTGTACAACAAAAGAGAACTGCTTAATGAAGAAGTCTTATTTGATAAACAACTATTTACAATTTGCAAGAATATCATTCTCAATCATATTAACAGGGAAAACAGAATAGTTCAGCTTGATCCTGAGTTCGAAAAAATGGAACCTGAGGATACAGAAACCATAATTTTTGAAGAAAGAAGAGAAAAACTACATAATTTCATCAATCTTCTTCCGGAACAACAACAAAAAATATTTACCTTACATAAACTGGAAAACCTTAGCTATAAGGAGATTGCAGCAATTACAGACCTTTCTGAAAAGACAATTGCCAATCATATTTATCTTGCCAGTAAATTTATTCGAAAAAAAATCGAAGAGCATTAGGAACTTTTGTGTTCCCGTTTGTTATACTATTAAACGGAAACATAAAATGCATATCGAATCTTATAAAACAGATGTTACAACCAAAGAAGATGCAAGCTTTATTGTAGTGCTTCTGCAGTTTATTATTTCTGATTGTATCATGAAATTCGACTTAGAAAATAATAATCATATTCTAAGAATCGAAACCAACAGGGATATTAAGGAAATGGTTTACGGTGTTTTTAATAAACAAGGATTTTATTGTCAAAAAATATAACGCCCCAAGCAATGGATGAAAAAAAATTAGAAGAAGAATTAAAAAAGATCTGGGACGAAACCCCTGTTTCACATTCTGATAGCGAAAAAGAGGCTTCGTGGGCAGAATTTCAATCGAAAGCCTTTCCTTCAAAAAAGAAGAAAAATAGCTCATGGCGTCATTATGCAGCAGCGGCAGCCATTTTACTTTTTATTTTAATAGGTACGGGAATTTATTTTAACGGTCCGTCTTTAACCAATAGTACCACTTTAAGTGTGGCCGGAAATACAATTGAAAATACAACTTCGATCATCAAAATTATTGCCTTACCGGATAGTTCAAGGGTAGAGTTGAGTCCGAATTCTAAAATTGTTTATGCTGATAATTTTGCTGTAAACAGAAAAGTGGAAGTTTTTGGAGAAGCGTATTTCAAAGTGAAAAAAGATAAAAAACATCCTTTTCAGGTACTTTGTAACGAGACTACAACTACGGTTTTAGGAACCTCTTTTACAGTTACGGGATACAACAAAAATAGAGTAGAGGTTGCACTTTACGAAGGAAGTGTACAAATGAATGTAAAAAATCAGGACAAGAAATGGATCCTGAAACCTGGCGAAAAATTCACCTACGGAAACGAAACTGTTTCAATAGATGATTTTGAAAGATTTAAGGATTTTGATGATCAAAAACTAACTGATGTTGCTTCTTATATTGAGTCGAATTATGGTTATAAAGTAATACTTCCGGAAGAATATAACAATCAGAAAATTACAGTACGCATCAATAAAAAAGAAGAATTAAAAACGATTCTAGAATTACTATCAGAAATGTATAACCTAAAATTTGAAATAAATGAAAATTTAAAACAGATTACTTTTCAATAGAAAAGAAAAGGATGCACTAGCCGCGAAACTAAACATCCTCCTCATTGTGAAGATAGTATGAAGCTATCCTATTTAATAATATTCAAAAATACAAAATTTCATGAAGCATATAATTTCAGCGTGCTTTTTTTTATTCAGTTGGTGTATGTTTTCTCAAAACGTAACCGTAACGGTAGACCAGACTGTAACATTAAAAGAATTTTTTAAGCAGATAGAAAGCCAAACCGATTTTAAATTTGCCTTTACGGATCAAATTAATACAAGTCAAAAATATTTTACCCAAAAACGAACCTTTACCAATACCGATATAAAAGAATTGATCAGCGAACTGAATAAAAGCGCATCCATTCAATTCTCGATTGTAGGCAATAATATTTTCGCGAAGCAAAAAACGACGAAATCCTCATCAGCTAAAAAAAAAAACAAGCTAACCGGTCAGGTTCTTGACGAAAACAGAGAACCGGTTATTGGTGCTAATGTTTATGTGAGAGAAGCTTCTATTGGCGCTACAACGGATGCAAATGGATCTTTTTCGATAGAACTCGACAATGGCAGTTATACCGTTGAGATTAGTTATCTGGGTTTGAAAAATAAAGAAAAGCGTATTACGATTTCTGATGATGAAAGAATGAAATTTAACATGGAGTCAGACAGTCAGCAATTAGAGCAGGTGGTCATCACTACCAGCAAGGCAGTTGACGTCAAGAATACCCAAATGAGTGTAAATAAACTTTCGATGGCCGAAATCAAAAGACTCCCGACTGCAATGGGTGAAGCTGATCCATTAAAATCATTATTGACTTTACCGGGTGTTACCAATGCCGGCGAAGCTTCGTCTGGTTTTAACGTTCGTGGAGGTGCCGCTGACCAGAATTTGATTCTTTTAGATGGTGCTCCGGTATACGGGGATTCTCATATGTTTGGTTTCTTTTCTATATTTAATGCAGATGTTGTTAGCGGATTAGATTTATACAAAGGAGGAATTCCGTCTAAGTTTGGAGGACGTGTTTCCTCAGTTCTTGACGTTACTCAGCAAACCGGAGACCTTACTGATTATAAAGTAAACGGAGGTATTGGTCTTATCTCAAGCCGACTTTTAGTGCAGGGGCCTCTAAAAAAAGATGTGGGTTCGTTTATTATTGCAGGACGTGCTTCGTATGCGCATTTATTTTTAAAACTTACTGATATCAAGAGTTCTGTGATGTTTTATGATATTAATGCCAAGCTTAATTATCGTTTGGGAGCCAATAATACCATTGCTTTTTCCGGTTATATGGGAAATGATTTATTTGATATTAATAATTTTTTTGCCAGTACTTACGGTAATACTATGGGAACGGTTAGCTGGAAACATAAATTTTCGGACAATTTAAATACGAACCTTTCTGTTTTTTACAGTGATTACAAATTTAACCTGGAAATACCATTTCAAAAATTTGAATGGGATAGTAAAATCACCAACTACGGGCTTAAATATAGCTGGAATCACACCTTATCAGACAATTTTAAACTTAATTATGGTATCGATGGTTTGTATTATGATTTTAATCCCGGAACTGTAAAGCCTTATGGTAGCGATTCGCAGTTTAATTACAATCAGTTAGATAAAAAATATGCTTTAGAAACTTCTGCTTTTCTTGATGTCGAAAATCAGGTTACAGAAAAACTGAATCTTCGTTACGGACTTCGTTACAGTACATTTTTACGCTTAGGCGGAGAAACTATTAGTACTTATGAAAATGGACAATCAGTAGTATACAATCCGTTATATCATATTTATGAAGAAGCAGAGCCAATAGGGAGTACGTATTACGGAAAAGGAAAAACCATCAGTAAGTTTGATAACCTTGAACCGCGACTGGCATTATCTTATGCTTTTAATGATGAAACTTCGGTAAAAGCGAGTTACAACAGAATGGCACAATACATTCATATGTTGTCGAATACCCGCGCTCCGTTGCCTATGACGATCTGGACACCAAGCGGACCTTTTACAAAACCACAAATGCTGGATCAATATGCAGTAGGGTATTTCAAGAATTTCAAGGAACGCGAATATTCTTTTGAAGGAGAATTATTTTATAAAAAAATAAAAAACCGTATCGATTATATTGATGGTGCAAATTTATTGGGTAACAACAATATCGAACAGGACATCCTGAATGGAGAAGCGAGATCATACGGTATGGAGTTATTGTTCAGAAAAAATACAGGTCGTTTTACAGGATGGGTTGCCTATACTTTATCTAAAGCTGAACAAAGAACGCCGGGAAGAACACCTGAAGAACCAGGAATCGCCAATGGCGGCTGGTATTTATCAGGATACGACAAATTGCATAATCTAAATGTTACTGCCAATTACGAATTCAATCCTAAATGGTCGTTTAACGCTAATTTTAGCTTACAATCAGGTCAGCCGGTAACATACCCAAACGGTTATTATGAATTTGGAGGAAGAAATATACCTAATTATACACTAAGAAATTCAGACAGACTTCCTGCCTATCATCACCTGGATATTGGTGCAACTTATACGCCTAAACCGGATAAAAAACAAGGATGGCAAAGCTACTGGGTATTTAGTATTTACAATCTTTATAACAGACAAAATGCTGCATCGATGACGTTTTCTCAAAATGATAATACAGGAGCGAATGAGTCCAAACAACTGTCTATTTATGGTTTAGTACCTGGTGTTTCTTATAATTTTAAATTTTAATAGTTATGTTACGATTAAAAAAATACAACGTAAAAAGTAAAGCATTTACTTTATTTAGTCTTCTTTTCGTTTTACTTCTTTCATCCTGCGACAAGGTTGTTGAGCTTGATTTAGAAACAGGAGATCCTAAAATCGTGATCGATGCCGAGATCATTTGGGAAAAAGGAACCAGCGGAAACGAACAGACCATAAAAATTACCAGAATGGCTTCGTATTACAGTCCAACGACACCAAAAGTTTCAGGAGCACAGGTAAGAGTTGAAAATAGTAATGGAGATATTTTTACATTTAATGAAGCTGAACCGGGTTTATATAAGTGTACTAATTTTGTTCCTGCTATTGATATGGAATATAAATTATTTGTACAAGTTGATGGACAAACTCTAACCGCTACCGAAAAATTAGTTGCTGTGCCGAAAGTTGAAAGAATAGACCAGGAATTTATGGCCGATATATCAGGAGAAGATCTTATTGTGGTAACATTTTATTATAAGGACCCGGCAGATCAGGTGAATTATTATCTGACAGATTATAAAACGGATATTTTGCCTTATCCGGAGTACACATCGACAAGTGATGAGTTTTTGAATGGAAATGAAATCAATGAAAAATTTACAGATGAGGATTTAAAGCCGGGAAAAGTTCTTGATATCACACATCGTGGTATTTCTAAAAACTTTTATAATTACATGAATTTGATTTTAGAGGCTGCAAGTTCGAATCCTTTTGGTGCAGTACCGGGTAATATAAGAGGAAATATAGTTAATACTACCGATGCGAACAATTTTGCACTAGGCTATTTTAGAGTTTGTGAAGCAAACCATATGTCGTATACAGTAAAATAAGAATTTAATTGGAGGTTGATTTGTAAACATCTGGCATATAAATAATTATGTCAGATGTTTTTTTATTTATATAAAAATTGAATTTTACTCCTTCTTCAAATTCCTAATCTCCTCGGCAGAAACTTTTATCACCGTACCATGACGCGTTCCCGAGGGAAAACTAACCTTGTCTGAAATATCCTGCCAGCCTTTTGAAGTTTGTTGTACAGCACCATATTTTTTCAATGTATACTTATCAAAATAAACTGTCCATTGATTGTCGATTTGAATGGCAGTTGGTCCTTCGGCCCAATAATTTCCAGTAATTGGTTCGCTGGCTTTACTATAAGGACCCGTCAGG
>Ga0247740_1000139_pt1 | contig 38136 bp, 36 predicted proteins | sample UWRJL148409B2_FD_180942 | JGI IMG/M metagenome (GOLD analysis project Ga0247740, IMG submission 180942) | Plant litter microbial communities from Arlington Agricultural Research Station in Wisconsin, United States - UWRJ-L148-409B-2 | ecosystem: Environmental > Terrestrial > Plant litter >...
CATGGGGCGGTACTTCGCCCGGCGTTTCCGCGCCGACGGCGACACCGTGGTCACCGTGGGCCGCGCCGGTTCCGACGTGGCCTGGGGCGACACGGCGGCACTCGAACGCGCGCTCGACGGCGCCGACCTGCTGCTCAACCTCGCGGGCAAGAGCGTGAACTGCCGCTACACCGAGAAGAACCGCGCGGCGATCTTCAGCTCGCGACTGCTCACCACCGGCGAACTCGGCCGCGCGGTCGAGGCCGTCGACGCCCCGCCGTCGCTCTGGCTCAACGCGAGCACGGCCACCATCTACCGGCACGCCGACGACCGCCCGATGACCGACGACGACGGCCAGATCGGTTCGGGCTTCTCGGTGAACGTCGCCACCTCGTGGGAGCGGGAGTTCTTCGCCCACGCCCGGCCAGGAGTGCGCCAGGTCGCCCTGCGCATGGCGATCGTGCTCGGTGACGGCTCGGCCCTGACGCCGCTGCTCGCCCTCGCGCGCTTCGGCCTCGGCGGCACGCAGCACGGCGGGAAGACCCGCGGCGGGCGCCAGATGTTCTCCTGGATCCACATCGACGACGTGTACCGGGCGATCCGGTTCATCCAGAACGACACCGCGATCGACGGGCCGGTCAATATCTCGGCTCCGAACCCCGTCGAGAACCGCGAACTGATGGCGACCCTGCGGCGCACGGTCGGCGCGAAGGTCGGCCTGCCGCTGCAGCGCTGGATGCTCGAGGTGGGCTCGTTCGCGATCCGCAGCGAGAGCGAGCTGCTGCTGAAGAGCCGCTGGGTGCTGCCGACCCGGCTGCAGGCCGCGGGCTTCGCGTTCGACCACCCGACTCTCGACGGCGCGCTGTGCCAGATCACGGATACCCCGACCCGAGAACCGGGGGATACCCCGATAGTGCCGCGGATGCCGCGTCCCTAGCGTTGAACCCATGACAGAGACAACCGCTCTACCCGCGCCCACGACCACCCGACCGGTCTACGTCGAATCGAAGAACCTCAGCGTCATCGCGCTCGTTCTCGGTATCGCCTCGGTGCTGCTCGGCTACACGTTCTTCGTTCCGATCGCCGCGATCGTCGTCGGTGTCCTCGGCTACCGCCGCGAGCCGGGCGCCCGGGCCATGGCCGTCTGGGGCATCGTCCTCGGTGCCGTCATGACGTTCGGCTGGCTCGTCGTGGCCTTCTTCGGCGTGCTTTTCGCCGGCCCGTTCTTCCTCTTCGGGCTCTTCTAGAACACTCCGCGCACGCTGCACCCTCGTCTCATGGGACAATTGCAGCAAATGTCTCCGCGCGCACTCACGGCCCTCGAGCCGGCTTCCACCGATCCGGCGTTCATCCGCAACTTCTGCATCATCGCCCACATCGACCATGGCAAGTCGACCCTTGCCGACCGCATGCTCCAGATCACGGGGGTGGTGAGCGACCGTGACATGCGGGCGCAGTACCTCGACCGCATGGATATCGAGCGCGAGCGCGGCATCACGATCAAGAGCCAGGCCGTGCGTATGCCGTGGGAGCTCGACGGGCAGACCTACGCGCTGAACATGATCGACACCCCCGGCCACGTCGACTTCACCTACGAGGTGTCGCGCTCGCTCGCCGCGTGCGAGGGCGCGATCCTGCTCGTCGACGCCGCCCAGGGCATCGAGGCGCAGACGCTCGCGAACCTCTACCTCGCGCTCGAGAACGACCTCACGATCATCCCGGTGTTGAACAAGATCGACCTGCCGGCCGCCGACCCCGAGAAGTACATCAAGGAGATCGTCGGCCTCATTGGCTGCAAGCCCGAGGACATCCTGCTCGTCTCGGGCAAGACCGGCGTCGGCGTCCCCGAGCTGCTCGACATGGCCACGCGCCTCATCCCCGCCCCCAAGGGCGACGCGAACGCCCCGGCTCGCGCGATGATCTTCGACTCGGTCTACGACGCCTACCGCGGCGTCATCACCTACGTGCGCATGATCGACGGCAAGATCAACCCGCGCGAGAAGATCATGATGATGAGCACCAAGAGCGCGCACGAGGTGCTCGAGATCGGTGTCAGCGCCCCCGAGCCGACCCCCAGCAAGGGGCTCGGCGTCGGCGAGGTCGGCTACCTCATCACCGGTGTGAAAGACGTGCGCCTCTCGAAGGTCGGCGACACCGTCACGAGCTTCGCGAAGCCGGCCTCGGTCGCGCTCAAGGGCTACTCCGAGCCGATGCCGATGGTGTTCTCCGGCCTCTACCCGATCGACGGCAGCGACTACCCGCTGCTGCGCGAGGCCCTCGACAAGCTCAAGCTCTCCGACGCGGCGCTCGTCTACGAGCCAGAGACCTCTGTAGCCCTCGGCTTCGGCTTCCGCTGCGGATTCCTCGGCCTGCTGCACCTCGAGATCATCACCGAACGACTCGAACGCGAATTCGGAATCGACCTCATCGCGACCGCGCCATCCGTGATCTACGAGGTCACGACCGACGACAAGAAGACCGTCACCGTCACCAACCCGAGCGAGTTCCCCGGCGGCAAGATCGCCTCGGTCTCCGAGCCCGTCGTCAAGGCCTCGATCCTGCTGCCGAAGGACTTCGTCGGCACGGTCATGGAACTCTGCCAGGGCCGCCGCGGCACGATGCAGGGCATGGAGTACGTCGGCGAAGACCGCGTCGAACTGCACTACACGATGCCGCTCGGCGAGATCGTCTTCGACTTCTTCGACCAGCTGAAGAGTAAGACCGCGGGCTACGCCAGCCTCGATTACGAGCCCATCGGCGACCAGGAGGCCGACCTCGTGAAGGTCGACATCCTGCTGCAGGGCGAGGCCGTCGACGCGTTCAGCGCCATCGTGCACCGCGAGAAGGCCTACGCCTACGGCGTGCTGATGACCGAGCGGCTCAAGAAGCTCATCCCGCGCCAGCAGTTCGAAGTGCCGATCCAGGCCGCCATCGGCGCTCGCATCATCGCCCGCGAGTCGATCAGCGCGATGCGCAAAGACGTTTTGGCCAAGTGCTACGGCGGTGACATCACCCGCAAGCGCAAACTGCTCGAGAAGCAGAAAGAGGGCAAGAAGCGTATGAAGATGGTGGGTCGCGTCGAGGTGCCGCAGGAGGCGTTCGTCGCCGCGCTCACGGGCGACACGGAAGCGAAAAAGAAAGACAAGTAGGTGGTCGCCGCCGAACTCTGGAGCCGACCCGTCAGCTATGGCGCCGTCGGTGCCACGCAGGCGCCCGACCTGCTGCAGTACCCGCCGGCCGGGTACCGTCCCCTCGAGAAGCGGATGCGCATCGGCCACGGGGACGCCCGCTTCGCGTGGGCGTCTGCCGCGGTCTTCAGCTGGGGCATCCAGCGCGGCAGCGGCTTCCGGGTCGAGACGAGCCACACCCCCGGGTACGTGAGCGAGCTCACCTACACGCCGGTGAGCTTCGACCAGGCGGGCGAACCGGTGAAGCCGTCGCACATCTCGCTCGAGGGCGAGACGGTCTTCGGTGCCGACGGCACCGCATTCATCGCGCCGGGGGACACCGTGCTGCTCGGCATCCGGTTCTGGCCGATCTGGGTGAAGGCGCCCGCGCGCGTCGTCTACGTCGTCGACGAGCCGCAGCGTCGCGGCTTCGCCTACGGCACCCTGCCGGGCCACCCGGAAGACGGCGAGGAGGCGTTCATCGTCGAGCAGAACGACGACGGCTCGGTGTGGATCGTGATCCGGGCGTTCTCGCGCCCGTCCGCCTGGTACTGGTGGGCGGTCGCGCCGGTGCTGCGCGCCACGCAGTGGTTCTACACCCGCCGCTACCTGCGCGCCCTGGCCGGACCGATCGGCTAGCCGCTAGATCTCGTGGCCGCCGGCCTCGCGCCGCGCCCGACGGATCAGCTCGAGCTGCCCCTCGAGGTAGGGCTCGATGTCGGTGACCTGTCGCAGCCGCAGATCGTCGAGGTCGGCGCGCCTCGCCTCGATGACGATGCCGTGGTCGAGGTAGTTGCCGCCGGCCCAGGCGTTTCGCTCGTCCTCCCACACCTCGAACAACACGGGCGTCTCGTCGACGACGATCTCGGCCAGCCGGTCGGGAGGGGAGTCGAAGTCGGTGAACGTGCCGAGCACCCCCGCCGCGCTCATGCGCAGGTCGTGTACCGCGAGGCGGGCGTCGTCGGGGTGCGTGTGCACCTGAACGAAGGAGCCTCCGTCGGGAGTGCCGTGCGCGAGCCCGCGCGAACCGTCGCGCCAACTCCACTCGCCGATCATCAGCGGGCCGCTCCAGCCGGAGACGCCGAACACCGGCATGCCGTCGAAGCTCTCGCGCACCCGGTTCTGGGCGTCGAGGACGACCGCGTCCATCTGCTCCGGCGTGAGCTGTGCACCGAGGTCCATGCCGCCATAGTGTCACGGACGCTCCGCGAGGCATAGCGTCACCTGTCGTCCAGACAACGCCGGTGCCAGCGGCTTCGCGCACCGGATGAGAGAATCAGACAATGCCCAGCGCCCTTCCCCTCGCCGATCCGGCGCCAGCCGACGGTCTCCTTCCGATCTCGGTGACGGATGACGCGGGGTCACGCAACCTCGGAATCTACCTGCACGTGCCGTTCTGCCGGGTGCGCTGCGGGTACTGCGACTTCAACACCTACACGTCAGACGAGCTGCGCGGCGCGAAGCGCACCGACTACGCGGGCCAGGCGATCGAGGAGGTCGCGCTCGCGCGGCAGGTGCTCGACGCCTCGGGGCTCCCCGAGCGCGCGGCGACCACGGTGTTCTTCGGCGGCGGGACGCCCACACTGCTGCCGGTGACCGACCTCGCCGACATGCTCGCCGCGGTCGTCGCGGCCTGGGGTCTCGCCCCGGGCGCCGAGGTGACGACGGAGGCGAATCCCGACTCGGTCGACCGCGACTACCTGTTCGCGCTCAAGGCCGCCGGGTTCACCCGCGTGTCGTTCGGAATGCAGTCGGCCGTGCCGCACGTGCTCGCCACCCTCGAACGCACGCACGACCCCGCGCGCATCCCGCTCGTGGTGGCGTGGGCGCGCGAGGCCGGCCTACAGGTGAGCCTCGACCTCATCTACGGCACCCCGGGGGAGTCGCTCGACGACTGGAACGCCTCGATCGACGCCGTGCTCGCCGAGCAGCCCGACCACATCTCGGCCTACGCGCTCATCATCGAAGACGGCACGAAGCTCGCCCGGCAGATCCGCCGCGGCGAGGTCGTCGCGCCGAGCGACGACCTGCAGGCCGACATGTACGAGGTGCTCGACGCGAGGCTGGCCGCGGCCGGCTACGACTGGTACGAGGTGAGCAACTGGGCGCGCACCGCCGACAACCGCTCGCAGCACAACCTGGCCTACTGGCAGGGGCACGACTGGTGGGGCATCGGCCCCGGAGCGCACAGCCACGTCGGCGGCGTGCGCTGGTGGAACGTGAAGCACCCGGCGGCCTACGCCGACCGCATTCTCGCGGGGCTCTCGCCCGCGGCGGGCCGCGAGACCCTCGACGCCGAGACGCGCCGGGTCGAGCGGGTGCTGCTGCTGACGCGCATCCGCGAGGGCCTGCGCATCGACGAGCTGGAGCCGGCAGGGCGGGTCGCCGTCGCGGGACTCATCGCCGACGAGCTCGTTAACGCGGCAGCCGCCCTCCGCGGATCGGTCGAACTGACCCTGCGGGGGCGGCTGCTGGCGGACGCCGTGGTGCGGCGACTCCTCGAGTCGTAGCGCTGACTACTTGATGAACTGGATGGTGAGCGGGTACTTGTACTGCTCGCCCTTGTTCGCGGCGATGGCGGCGATGATCGCGAAGATGATGATCACGACGTAGGCCGCGAGAACCAGGATCGCGCCGATGAGCACGATCGTGAGGATGTACCCCACGATGATCGCGATCAGCATTGTGAGCTGGAAGTTGAGGGCGGTCAGGGTGTGCGCGCGGATGAACGCTCCACGGTCCTTCAGCACCAGGTAGCCGACGAGCGCCGGGATGAAGCTGAAGAAGATGCCACCGATGTGGATGAGGGTGGCCCAGAGTCGTTCGTCGCTGGGGCTGAGGGGCTGCGGGGCTGCCTGATACGGGTCAGTGGGAGGGGTCGCGTCTGTCATGCGCTCATTAAAGCAGTACGCCGGGTACCAAAGCGCAAGTGTTTGCGCAAAATTACTATCTGATCAGGCGAATCGACACCGGATAGCGGAAGGAACCGCCCGCGTTGACCCGCAGGCCCGCCCGGATCGACAGCACGACGTTGGCGATGTAGAGCAGAAACGGCACGACGCCGAGCGCCGGAAGCACGTTGCCCACCGGGGTGAGCAGCAGGAGGAGCGCGACGACGGACTCAACCACGATCACGACGACGTAGGCGAAGGTGAAGGTGATCTGCCAGTTCAGCGCCTCCTTCGCCTCCTGCCTCGCGAGCGAGGGGCGGGCGCGCATGGCCAGATAGATCACGAGCGACGGAAAGAACCAGAGCACACCGCCGAAGTGCGCGATCGTGGCCCACAGCTTGTCATCGGTCGCGGAGAACGAGGTCGTACCTGGCTGATGAGAAGCGTCGGTCATCGAGGAGAGGGGCCTTCCGGGTGTCTGTTCGTGCCCCCTCTTCGGGGGTGGGTGGAGGCACTAGGTCAAGCTAGCGTGTGCGTTCGCGACGTGCAATCCCTCTCCCGCGGCGGGTCGAGTTACAATTGGCAGTCAAAGTTATCGAGTGCCAATCGGCGCGGCTTGACGGGTGAAGGGCGGTGCACGGCATGGTCTCCGATCGCAGCCTCGAAGTGCTCCGGGTCATCGTGCAGGACTACGTCGCCTCCCGCGAACCGGTCGGCTCGAAATCGATCGTCGAGCGGCACTCATTCGGCGTCTCCGCCGCCACCATCCGCAACGACATGGCGCTGCTCGAAGAAGAAGAGCTCATCGTCGCCCCGCACACGTCGTCGGGACGCGTCCCCACCGACAAGGGCTACCGGGTCTTCGTCGATCAGCTCGCCGATCTCCGCCCGCTCAGCGGCGCCCAGCGCCAGGCGATCGAGACCTTCCTCGGCCAGTCGGTCGACCTCGACGACGTGCTCGCCCGCACCGTGCGCCTGCTCTCACAACTCACCCATCAGGTCGCGCTCGTGCAGTACCCGACCCTCACCCGCTCGCGCGTGCGCCACATCGAGATCGTGCCGCTCGCCCCGCGCCGCCTGCTCACCGTCTTTATCACCGACACCGGCAGGGTCGAGCAGAAGGTCGTCGATGTCGCGGCTGACGTCGACGACGCCTTCCTCGGCGAGCTGCGTTCGAAGATCAACGTCGCCCTCGCCGGACTCGGTCTTGCGGATGCCGCGGAGACACTCACCCGCATCGGGGCGCTCTTCACCCCCGAGCGGCACGAGGTGGTCGGCCAGGTCGCGCGCGCCCTCATCGGCCAGACGGTCGAGAACCGGCAGGAGCGCCTGCTCATGGCCGGCGCGGCGAACCTCGTGCGCACCGAAGACGACTTCGACGGCAGCATCTATCCGGTGCTCGAGGCGATCGAAGAGCAGGTGACGCTGCTCAAGCTGTTCGGCGAGGTTGACGGCGACCACCACGGCGTCGCCGTCACGATCGGCCGCGAGAACGCGGAGTTCGGCCTCGGCCAGACCTCCGTGCTCTCGAGCGGCTACACCTCGTCGGGCGGCGGTATCGCCCGGTTGGGCGTGCTCGGTCCGACCCGCATGGACTACTCGAACAACATGGCCGCGGTGCGAGCAGTCGCCCGCTACCTGACCAGACTGCTCGGCGACGAATAACCGCCGAGACCGAACACCCACCATCGTGAGGATTGACAACTAACTGTGGCTGACCACTACGAAGTACTCGGCGTCGACAAGACCGCGTCGCCAGAAGAGATCAAGAAGGCGTACCGCAAGCTCGCGCGCGAATTCCACCCCGACGTGAACCCAGAGCCGAGTGCCTCCGACCGGTTCAAGTCGGTCACGCATGCCTACGACGTGCTGAGCGACCCGCGCCAGCGCCAGGAGTACGACCAGGGTGGCCAGGGCGGTTTCGGCGGCGGGGCCCAGGGCTTCGGCGGCTTCAGCGACATCTTCGAGACCTTCTTCGGCGGGGGAGCCCCCGGCGGCGGCGGAAGCGGCGCGGCACCGCGTTCGCGCATGGAGCGCGGCGGCGACGCGCTGCTGCGCGTGGAAGTCGACCTCGACGAGGTCATCTTCGGCACCAAGCGCGACCTCGAGGTGAACACCGCGATCCTCTGCGACACCTGCCAGGGCACCTGCTGCGCACCGGGCACCCGTGCCGTCGTCTGCGACATCTGCCACGGGTCCGGCCAGATCCAGCGCGCCGTGCGCAGCCTGCTCGGCAACATCATGACGTCGAGCCCCTGCGGCACCTGCCGCGGCTACGGCACCGTCATCCCCAGCCCGTGCCCGACCTGCGCCGGCCAGGGACGCGTTCGCGCCACCCGCAAGATGACCGTCGACATCCCCGCGGGCGTCGACACCGGTCTGCGTCTGCAGCTGCCGAACCAGGGCGAGGTCGGCCCCGCCGGCGGTCCGAACGGCGACCTGTACCTCGAGATCAAGGTCAAGCACCACGAGGTCTATAGCCGCAACGGCGACGACCTCATGGCGACCCTCGAGGTGAGCATGGTCGACGCCGTGCTCGGCTCGCGCGTGCGCGTCGACGCCCTCGACGGCGAGCTCGACCTCGAGCTCAAGGCGGGAACGCAGAGCGCCGACATCATCACGATCAAAGACCGCGGTGTGTCGAAGCTGCGCGGCGGGGGCCGCGGCGACCTGAAGATCGGCGTGCAGGTGGTCACCCCCACCAAGCTGAGCGGCAAGGAGCAGGAGCTCATGCGCCAGTTCGCGGGCAGCCACAAGTCGAAGGCACCACACCTCGCCGAGTTCCAGCAGGGGCTGTTCGCGAAGCTGCGCGACCGCTTCCTGCACGTCTAGGCCGGAGGAGACGACAGCGTGGCGCACTTCTACCTGAACGAGCTCGTCTCGACGGCCGCGGTCGGCGACCGGGTCTCGGTCGACGGCCCCGAGGCCCGGCACGCGGTCACCGTCAGCCGCCTCGCCGTCGGCGAGACGGTGTCGATCGGCAACGGTCGCGGCCTCGTCGTCTCCGGACCGGTCGTCACCGCCGAGCACACCGAGCTCGCGATCGAGGTGGCGCAGGTCGTCGACGCTCCCCGCATCGAGCCGGCGATCTTCCTCGCACAGGCGCTGGCGAAGGGCGACCGTGACGAGCTCGCGGTGCAGGCCGCGACCGAGCTCGGAATCGACGGGGTCATCCCGTGGACCGCCGGGCGCTCGATCTCGCGCTGGGAAGGCGCGAAGATCGCCAAAGGCCACGACCGCTGGACCGCGATCGTGCGTGAGGCGACCAAACAGTCGATCCGCCCCTGGCTTCCCGACGTGCTCGACCTGGTCTCGACGAACCAGCTGACGAGACTGGCCGGTGAGGTGCGGATGCTGGTGCTCGAGCCCACCGCGGAGGTCGCGCTCAGCGCGCTCGAGCCCGACGGACGCGACATCGTGCTCGTGGTCGGCCCGGAGGGCGGCATCGCCCCGAACGAACTGGCCTCGCTCACCGCGGCCGGTGCCACCCTGGTGCGCCTCGGAGACACCGTCCTGCGCACGTCGACGGCCGGTCCCGCGGCGATCGCTGTGCTGAACGCGAAACTCGGACGCTGGTGACCCGCAGCGTTTAAGCTGTACCCATGTCGAATTCCGAACCCTCCGTCTTCACTCGGATCATCGCGCGCGAAATCCCCGCCGAGATCGTGTTCGAGAGCGACACGGTCATCGCCATCCGCGATATCGCCCCGAAGGCACCCGTGCACCTCCTCGTGATCCCGAAGACGCAGCAGTACCGCTCGGTCGCCGAGCTCGCCGCGGGTGATCCCGCGCTGCTCGCCGACGTCGTCGCCGTCGCCCAGTCGCTCGCCGACGAGCACACCGGCTCGGAGTTCCGACTCGTATTCAATACCGGCGAGAGCGCCGGCCAGACCGTCTTCCACGTGCACGCCCATGTCCTGGGCACCGAGGCACGCGGCGGACAACTTACGGAAGGTAGCCTTGCCGAGTAGCGACAGCACCATCTTCGAACCCTCGTTCCACCGGGCCGAACTCGAGGTAGACGGCGTCGCGATGGTGCGGCTGCTCGGACCGCAAGACCGCCTGCTGCACACCATCGAGCGGCAGTTCCCGCTCGTGAACGTGCTCGTGCGCGGCAACCGCATCACGCTGTCCGTCGACCCCTCGGTCGACGGCGGTCCCGATCAACTACAGCCGGCACTCCTGCTGGTCGAGGAGCTCATCCAGATGATCCGCAACGGCGTCGACCTCGGAGACACCGAGGTCACCCAGTCGGCCAAGATCCTGCGCGAGAAGTCGGGCAGCCCGGCCGACCTGCTCAGCCAGGCCATCCTCACCAGCCGCGGCAAGACCGTGCGCCCGAAGACGCTCGGCCAGAAGGACTACGTCGACGCCATCGATGAGAACACCATCGTGTTCGGCATCGGGCCGGCCGGAACCGGCAAGACCTACCTCGCCATGGCCAAGGCGGTGCAGGCCCTGCAGCGCAAAGAGGTTGAGCGGATCATCCTGACCCGGCCGGCCGTCGAAGCGGGGGAGCGCCTCGGCTTCCTGCCCGGCAGCCTCAACGACAAGATCGACCCGTACCTTCGCCCGCTCTATGACGCGCTGAACGAGATGATGGACCCCGAGATCGTTCCGAAGCTGCTCGCGGCGGGAACCATCGAGGTCGCCCCGCTCGCCTACATGCGCGGCCGCACGCTGAACAACGCGTTCATCGTGCTCGACGAGGCGCAGAACACGACGCCGGAGCAGATGAAGATGTTCCTCACCCGGCTCGGATTCGGCTCGAAGATGGTCGTCACCGGCGACATCACCCAGGTCGACCTGCCGACCGGCGCGAGCGGGCTGCAGTTGGTCACCCAGGTGCTCTTGGGACTGGACGACATCGTCTTCGCGCGACTCACCAGCGCCGACGTCGTGCGCCACAACCTCGTCGGCCAGATCGTCGACGCCTATACCAAGTTCGACGCCGAGCGCCAGCGCTCCGACTACGAACGCCAGAACCCCCGAAAGCGCTGAACATGTCAATCGAAGTCAACAACGAGTCGACCATCCCCGTCGACGAACCCGTGCTGCAACGCCTCGTCACCTACGCGCTTGACGAGCTGCACGTGCACCAGGACGCCGAACTGTCGATCATCCTCGTCGACGAAGCGGCGATGGAGCAGCTGCACGTGCAGTGGATGGACGAGCCGGGCCCCACCGACGTGCTCAGCTTCCCGATGGACGAATTGCGCCCCGGAACCGAAGACGCCATCACGCCCGCAGGTCTCCTCGGCGACATCGTGCTCTGCCCCCAGGTCGCAATCGAGCAGGCGGAGACCGCCGGCCACTCGCCGATCGAGGAGATGCTGATGCTCACGACCCACGGTCTGCTGCACCTGCTCGGCTTCGACCACGCCGAGCCGCAAGACGAGAAGGAGATGTTCGGGCTGCAGCGCGACATCCTCGTCGGCTTCACCCTCGCCGAACGCCGAAGGTAGCCGCGCATGATGATCGCGATCTTCGTCAGCGTCGCCGTGCTGCTCGTGCTGTTCGGCGGCGTGCTTGCGGCGGCGGACGCGGCCCTCGGCGTGTTGAGCCGCACCGACCTCGTCGACATGGCGTCGTCGAGCCGGTCGCGCTCGGCGCTGCTCGCGATCTCCGACGACATCGGCACCCACGCGAACGCGCTCAACTTCATGCGCGTCGTGTCGGAAACGACCGCCGCCGTTCTCGTCTCGCTGTCGTTCGCCTACGCGATCGAGCAGTGGTGGCTCGCACTGCTGTGGTCTGCGCTCATCATGACGGCGGTGTCGTTCGTGCTGGTCGGGTCGAGCCCACGCAGCGTCGGGCGCGCCCACCCGCGCGGCATCATCAAGTTCACGGCTTCTCTCATCCGTGGCATCCGCCTCTTCCTCGGTCCGATCGCCAACGCGCTCGTCGCCGTCGGCAACCGGGTCACCCCCGGCCGTCCAAAGTCGGCCACCTTCTCGAGCGAGGAACAGCTGCTCAGCATGGTCGACGAGGCCACCGAGCTCGACGTGCTCGAAGAGGTCGACCGCGAGCTCATCCACTCGATCTTCGAGTTCAGCGACACTGTCGCACGCGAGGTGATGATCCCGCGCACCGACATGATCACCGTCGAGAGCGATGAGGCGATCGGTACGGCCATGGCCATCTTCCTCAGCCGCGGAGTGTCGCGTATGCCGGTGATCGGCGACGACGTCGACGACGTGCGCGGCATCCTGCATCTGCGCGACGTCGCACGCCTGAACTACGAGCAGCCCGTCGGCGCCGAGACAATCTCGGTCATCGAGCTCGCCCGCCCCGTGCTGTTCGCGCCCGAGTCGCAGAAGGCCGACAGCCTGCTGCGTCGCATGCAGCTCGAGTCGAACCACCTCGCGATGGTGGTCGACGAGTACGGCGGCATCGCCGGGCTCGTCACCCTCGAAGACCTCATCGAGGAGCTCGTCGGCGACATCTCCGACGAGTACGACCACGATGTACCCGACGTCGACGACCTGGGCGGTGGCGTGTTCCGCGTCAGCGCGCGCCTGCCCATCGACGAGCTCGGCGACCTGTTCTCGATGGAGCTCGACGACGACGACGTCGACTCGGTCGGCGGGCTTCTCACCAAGACACTCGGTAGGCTTCCGGTAGCGGGATCGACCGCCACCGTCTCGGGGCTCACCCTCACCGCCGACCGCACCGAGGGTCGCCGCCGTCGCGTCTCCACCGTCGTTGTGGAACGCGACCACTCCGTCGTTCTCGAGAACGCAACTGACAGTTCAATAGAAAGCGACTAATCGTGGACACCAACGCTTCCGCCGACTTCCGGGCGGGTTTCGTCTCCTTCGTCGGCCGCCCCAACGTGGGCAAGTCCACGCTCACCAACGCGCTCGTCGGCGAGAAGGTCGCGATCACGAGCTCGAAGCCGCAGACCACCCGCCGCGCCATCCGAGGCATCGTGCACCAGAAGGCGGGACAGCTCGTCGTCGTCGACACCCCCGGCATGCACCGCCCGCGCACGCTGCTGGGCGAGCGGCTGAACTCGATCGTGCAGACGACGCTCGGCGACGTCGACGTGGTGGGCCTCTGCCTGCCGGCCAACGAGAAGATCGGCCCTGGCGACCGTTTCATCAGTGAGCAGCTCGACTCGTTCCCGCGTGCGAAAAAGGTGGCGATCGTCACGAAGATCGACGCCGCGTCGCGCCCCGCCGTCGCCGAGCAGCTGCTCGCGATCTCGGAGCTGCGGGAGGACTGGGAGGCGATCATCCCGATCTCGGCGACCAGCCGCATCCAGCTCGACACGCTCATGGGCCAGCTCATCAAGCTCATGCCGCTGTCTCCGCCGCTCTACCCTCTCGACACCGTCACCGACGAGGGCCTCGAATCGCGTGTCTCCGAGCTCATCCGCGAGGCGACCCTCGAGGGCGTTATGGACGAGCTCCCGCACTCGATCGCGGTCACCGTCGACGACATGATCGAACGCGACGACAAAGACCTCGTCGAGATCTACGCCAACGTCTTCGTCGAGCGCGACAGCCAGAAGGGCATCATCATCGGCCACCAGGGCGAGCGGCTGCAGGACGTCGGCGCGCGCGCTAGGCACGAGATCGAAAAACTCGTCGGCAAGCAGGTCTACCTGTCGCTGCGCGTCAAGGTCGCCAAAGACTGGCAGCGCGACGCCAAGCAGCTGGGCCGGCTCGGCTTCTAAGGGCCGACCCGTGTCCCTCGCTGGGATGATTTTGCGCCCTTTTCGCGTGTGATCACGTCGCCAGCGCCTAGCGTGGAGACATGATCCGCAGGCTGCATTCGTACCAGTACGCCGTCGACGGCGGTCTGGCGCTGCTGTTCCTGATCGTGCTCTCCACCCTTTCGCCCTCATACGGTGGCTCCGGCGGGCCGGTAGCCATCGTGTACGCGGCCTTCGCGGTCGCGTTCGCACTCCGCCGGGTGAGCCCCGGCATCGCCCTCGCTCTTGCCTGGGTGGGTGCGATCGTGCAGCTGGCCGCCGGGATCTTCCCGGGTTTCTTCAACGTCGCGATCCTGCTGGTGCTGTACACGACCGCGGCCTACGGTGGAAAGGTCGTGCGGTACGCGGGCCTCGCCTCGGTCGGGCTCGGTTCTGCCATCGGCGCAGCGTGGCTCGCGCTCGAGGGTGCGGGCATCGGCGTCTCGACCACGCTGCTCGGTGCACTGCAGCTGCCGCAGGTGATCCTGCAGTACGCGCTGCTGTTCGGGTTGCTGCTCGTGGTGCTCGGCTCGTCGTGGTTGGCCGGCCTGCTCGTGCGCTCGCTGACGCGCACTCGGGAGAGCAAGCAGGCCCGTGATGCGGCCGAACAGGTCGTGATCGTCGAGCAGGAGCGCAACCGCATCGCGCGCGACATGCACGACGTCGTCGCGCACTCGCTCGCGGTCGTGATCGCCCAGGCCGACGGCGCGCGCTATGCCCGCGCCCACGACCCCGAAGCGGTCGACGAGGCCCTCATCGCTATCTCGACCACCGCTCGTGACGCGCTCGGCGACGTTCGCCTGCTGCTCGGCCAGTTGCGCCACAGCCAGGGCCAGGGCCCGCAGCCGGTACTCGCCGACCTCGACCGGCTGCTCGACCAGCTACGCGCATCCGGCCTCACCATCGACTACGAACAGCACGGTGAACCGCGCCCGCTTGGCACCGCCCACGAGCTGTCGATCTACCGCATCATCCAGGAAGCCATCACCAACGCCCTGCGTCACGGCGACCGCGGGGCACCAGTGGCCCTGCGCTTCGACTGGCTCGACGACCGGGTCGACCTCACCATCACGAACGGGATAGACGTGCCGACCACCACCGCAGAACTGCACATCGGGCACGGGCTCGCCGGAATGACCGAGCGGGCCTCCCTCGTCGGCGGAAGTCTGCGGGCAGCGCCCGACGGCCAACGCTTCGTGGTGAACGCGACCCTGCCGACGACGGCCGTGGCATGACCGAACGCATCAGGGTCGGTCTCGTCGACGACCAGGCCCTGTTCCGCACCGGGATCCGCATGCTCGTGTCGTCGCAACCCGACCTCGAGTTCGTCGGGCAGGCCGGCAATGGCGTCGAGGGCATCGCGATGGCGGCGACCACCCGGCCCGACGTCATCCTGATGGACATCCGCATGCCGGTCATGGACGGCATCGAGTCGACCCGCGAGATCCTCGCCGCCGCCGCCAGTCGCGGACAGGCCGCGCCGCGCATCATCGTATTGACCACCTTCGACCTCGACGAGGCGGCGATGCGCGCCATCCGCGGGGGAGCGAGCGGCTTCCTGCTCAAAGACGCCGACCCCGAGTTTCTGCTCGCCGCGATCCGCACAGTACACGCGGGAACCTCGGTGATCGCGGCATCCGCGACCCGCGAACTGTTCGAGGCCTTCGACGCGCACACCGCGAGCGAGATCCCCGCGACATTCGAGACGCTCACATCGCGTGAGCGCGACATCTTCGTGCTGGCGGCGCGCGGGCTGAGCAACTCCGAGATCGCGGCGACCGAGTTTCTCAGCGAGGCGACTGTGAAGACGCACATCTCGCGAGTGCTGGGCAAACTGGGGCTGCGCGACCGTGTGCAGCTCGTGGTGTTCGCCTACGAGAACGGTCTCACCGACTAGATCTCGCCGTCGCCAGTCAACCTTGCGATGTACGCCCGCAAGACCTCGGCCCGATTCGGATCATCCCTCGTGTTCGTAACGTTGTGAGCATGGATAAATCAACGGACAACCTCGTAGCCAGGGTCGAGAACCTCGGCAAATCGTACGGCTCGACAGACAACAGCGTGGCTGCCCTGCGCAATGTCACACTCGGCATCAGGCGTGGCGAATTCACCGCGATCATGGGCCCGAGCGGCTCGGGCAAATCGACGCTCATGCACATCATGGCCGGACTCGACTCGGTCTCCCAAGGACGGGTCTGGTTGGGCGACACGGAGATCACAAGCCTCGCGGATGACGCCTTGACGGTTCTGAGACGACGTCGCGTGGGATTTGTGTTCCAGTCGTTCAACCTCGTGCCCACGCTCGATATCGCGGGCAACATCGTGCTTCCCTTCGAACTCGACGGACGCCGGCCGACGGCCGACGAGCGCGCTTGGATCGACCAGCTCATTGCATCCCTCGGCTTGGGAGCGCGCCTGCGTCACCGCCCGCACGAGCTGTCCGGCGGGCAGCAGCAGCGTGTGGCGATCGCCAGGGCTCTCGCCACACGTCCCGATCTCGTCTTCGCCGACGAGCCGACCGGAAACCTCGACTCACGCACCAGCCGCGAGGTGCTCACCCTCCTCGCAACCGCGAGCCGCGAGTACGGGCAGAGCATCGCGATGGTCACTCACGACCCGATCGCCGCGAGCTACGCCGACCGCATTTTGTTCCTCGCCGACGGTGTGGTCGTGCGCGATCTCGCCAAGTCGACGCCGGAAGAGATCTCGGCATTGATGCTCGGAATGGAGCGTGCGGCATGACCCGCATCAGCGTTCGCGAGCACGCACCGAGCGTGCTCGTCGCGACACTCAGCGCCGCCTTCGGCGTCTCGGTGCTGCAGTTCGTCGCCATCATCAGCAAGGTGCTCTCGGGCGACGGGACCAGCTCGGACGCCGGCATTATCGGGGTGTTCCTGCAACTGGTGGCGGCCGTTTTCATCTTCATCGCGGTCTACGTCGGCGCGATCGTTACCGCGAACACCTTCTCGACGATCATCGCCGGCCGCACGCGGACCATCGCGCTACAGCGGCTGATCGGCTCGAGCGCACGCACCCAGCGTCGCGCCATCGCGAGGGAGGGACTCGCCGTGGGAGCCGCGGGGGCTGTGATCGGCACTCTCGCGGGTACCGCGATCACGTTCGCCACGGTCACCGTCGGCGTTGCCGTCGACTTCCTCCCGGGCGAACTGACGTACTCGTATGTCTCGCCGCAACTGGTGCTTCCGATCGTCACCGTCGTGCTCACCACTTGGATCGCCTCCTGGGTGGGGTCGCGCCGCGTTCTCGTGGTCTCGCCCATGCAGGCCGTCGGTGCGGCCCACGAGATGAGTACGGCAGAGGCATCCGCGTCGACCAAGCGCACCGTGTCTGCGATCGCCCTCTTCGTCGCGGGAACGTTCCTGCTCGTCGTCGCGATCGTCGTCGGTCTCACCCAGCCGGCCGCCGTCCTCATCGGTGTCGTCGGGGGGATCCTGTCGTTCACAGGGCTCATCGTCGGCGCTCACCTCGTGATGCCCGCCGCGCTGCGCGTCGTCGGACGGCTGCTCGGCTCGAGTGCGCCGGCGCGTCTCGCCGCCGAGAACGCGGTGCGCTACCCAGAACGATCGTCGCGCACCACGATCGGTCTCGTCATCGCGGTCACGCTCGTCACCATGTTCGTCGTCGCGATGCAGTCGTTCCAGAATGTCTTCGCGGCCGAGAAGGCTACCGACCCTGGCAACTACGAGGTCTTCGACGAATCGCTCGCCGCGATACTGGCGGTGTTCTCGATCATGATCGGGTTCAGCGCGCTCATCGCCGCGGTCGGCATGGTCAACAACCTGTCGCTCAGCGTGCTGCAGCGTACCCGTGAGCTCGGGCTGCTGCGTGCGCTCGGCTTCACCGCCCGCCAGGTGCGCGGAATGATCGTTGCGGAGAGCGCGCAGATGACGGTCGCGGCGCTGCTCGTCGGGCTCACGCTCGGCACCTTCTACGGTTGGGCCGGTGCCCAGTCGCTGCTGGGCAGCTGGAACGGCAGTCCCACGTTCGTCACGCCCGGCGTTCCGCCGCTGTTCCTCGTCGGAGTGGTCGTGCTCGCCGCCGTGCTCACGGTCGTGGCCTCGGTCGGCCCGTCGCGTCGTGCGACCCGGGTGACGCCCGTGGCGGCGCTTGCGCTCGACTGATTGCCGCGGTGCTGCATCGATGCCCTCCAGGCATCGGTGCAGTCCGCATCGGTGTTGCCGACCGCGGTCGGAGGCGGGATCGTGGAGACACGTGCGACGAAGGGCGGACCGACGTGACCGACGGCTTTGTGCTGGTGACGACCCCGAGCTTCGGCTCGATCTCAAACGAACCCTGGGCCACGGCCGCGGCCGAGGGACTCGACCTGCGGCGTTCCCGGGTGGCCGGGCCACTGACCTCGGCGCAACTGCGCGACGAGCTCGGAGAAGCGGCCGGGGTGATCGTCGGCGTCGACCGGCTCGACCGCGCGGCGATCGAGACCGCACCCAACCTGCGGGTGATCGGCAAACACGGCGTCGGCACCGACAATATAGATCTCGCTGCCGCGGCGGAGCGCGGTATCCCCGTGGTCTGGACTCCGGGCGCCAACTCCTCGGCGGTGGCGGACATGGCGCTCGCGTTGATGCTGGCGGGCGCTCGACAGCTCGTTGCGGCCGATGCCTCGCTGCGTCGGGGCGAGTGGGAGGTCTTCGCCGGGCTCGCCGTGGAAGGCGCGACCGTCGGAATCGTCGGATTCGGCAACATCGGCCAGGGCGTGGCAAAGCGACTCGCCGGGTTCGACGCGAAGGTGATCGCCTTCGATCCCTATCAGCCGCCGTCGGTATTCGAATCGCTCGACGTGCGGCGGGTGACACTGGCCGCTCTGATCGCCGAGAGCGAGCTGATCAGCCTGCACCTGCCGTTCGCAGCCGGCGATGGGCCGCTGTTCGGTGCCGCCGAGTTCGCGGCGGCCCGTCGTGGCGTCGGCATCGTCAATACCGCTCGCGGCGGGCTGGTCGACGACCGTGCCCTGGCCGCCGCGCTCGAATCAGGCCAGGTGGGGTTCGCGGCTCTGGACGCGTTCGCGACCGAGCCGCTCGCGGCCGAGTCTCTGTTGCGCTCGGCACCGCGAACCATCCTGACGCCGCACTCCGCCGCGTTCACCGGTCTCGCGAACGCGCGGGCGGGCAACGCGGTGGTGACCGATGTTGCGCGTGTTCTGCGCGGCGAGGAGCCGCTGTTCCCGGTGCGGTGACGGCTATGCGACAGCCTCGGCGATCAGCAGCGCGGGCAGCGCGACCAGTAGTGAGACGACGAAGAACGGCGCGTTGCGCAGGGCGAGCGTAAAAGCGTCGAGCCCGAACCTCGCGCTGACGTGCATGAGGATGCCCGAGGTCGGGCCGACGGCGGCGGCGGCGCCCCAGCCGATCGTGGCCGCCAGCACGAACAGGGTCGGATCGGGCTCGAGCGGCAACACCACGACCGCGATCAGCGCGAGCGACACAATCGGGTGGAAGCCCACGACCGCGAGAAGCACCATCACGACGATCGACGCCCAGGCGACCCACGCGCCGTACCCTGCCACGGGCAGCGCGACGTCGACGAGCGGCACGAGCGTCTGCAGGCCGACCGTCATCACCCCGGCCGCGACGAACAGGGTGGTCTCGCTGCGGAGGCTCGAGACGCCGTCGATCGCGTGACGTCCGACGCGGCCGAGCCCGGATGCACCGGACGACGCGACCACGCCGATCACCGTGACGACGATCGCACCAAGGAGCACGATGCGTGGGATGGGCACGTCGGGCAGCCAGAGGTGCAGGGCGAGCACGAACCCGACCAGGGCGACGGGGATGCGCAGCAGCGCCCAGGTGATGGCGTAGCCCCGGTACTCCGCGAGGTCGGGGCCGAGCGCGCGGGAGACATCGATCACGCTCACCAGTACCGCGACGAGGGCCACCGCCAGCCCGAGCCCGACCGTCACGCGCGCGTCGGCGCCCGGCGCGTACGAGATCGCGGCGGCGGCCGCGACCCAGAACGGCGACCAGAAGGCACCGGCGGCATAGGCGCGGGTGAGCAGCATGCCGTCGGCGAGACGCAGCGGTGCAGAGCGGGCGAGCTGATCGCCGGCCAGGGCTACCGCGCTGATGTTGATGACGGCGCCGAGCGAGTGCACGACGAGCGCGGTGCGGGCCACCGCCGCACGGCCCGACAGCCGTGGGCGCGGGGACCGCGCGCCGAGCGCGAGCAGCCGCAGGAACGAGACGGCGGCGAGCATACCCACGAGATCCTGGTTCACGGCGAGTGCTGCCGGGAGGGTCGGCGACCGGCCGTTGACCGCGCCGACGACGAGAGCCGCGATGCCGGCCGAGGCGAGCACCAGCGCGATCACCCGGGGTGCGCCGCGCACCAGGGTCAGGCCGACCGCTCCGGCGAGCAGAGCGGCGACCCCCGCCGCGAGCCCGGCGGCCGGCCAGACGATCGCGATCGCCGACAGTACAACGACCAGGCTCAGCAGGACCGCATGAACATGGCGGATCATGAGGTCGGCCCGCGGCGCCGACGCACGTCAGCGCATCAGCGCGGGGCGCTTGGCGTCGAAGGCCCAGCCGTCGACGAGAAACTGCATCGCGACCGCATCGTCGCGTGCGCCGAGTCCGTGCTCGAGGTAGAGCGCGTGCGCCCGGCCGAGCGCCTCGCGGTCGAGCGTGACGCCGAGTCCCGGAGCATCGGGAAGCAGCAGCTCACCGCCGCGGATGACCGGCGCGTCGACCGTGAGGTTCTCGCCGTCCTGCCAGATCCAGTGGGTGTCGAGCGCGGTGATCTCGCCAGGCGCCGCCGCACCGACGTGCGCGAGCATGGCCAGCGAGATGTCGAAGTGGTTGTTCGAGTGCGACCCCCAGGTGAGCCCCCACGCGTCGCAGAGCTGAGCGACGCGCACCGAGCCGGCCATCGTCCAGAAATGCGGGTCGGCGAGCGGTATGTCGACGGCGTCGGCCTTGACGGCGTGGCCGAGTTCGCGCCAGTTCGTGGCGATCATGTTGGTCGCGGTGCGGAGACCCGTGGCGCGGCGGAACTCGGCCATCGTCTCGCGGCCAGAGAAGACGCCCTCGGCGCCGCAGGGGTCTTCGGCATAGGCGAGCACGTCGCGCAGGCGGGTGCCGATGCGCACGGCCTCGTCGAGTGACCAGGCGCCGTTCGGGTCGAGGGTGATGCGCGCGTCGGGGAAGGCGTCTTTCAGCGCCTCGACCGCGTCGGCTTCGAGTCCGGCCTCGAACACGCCGCCCTTGAGCTTGAAGTCCTGGAACCCGTAGGCGTCGTGCGCCGAGCGAGCGAGTCGCACCACGGCGTCGGGGTCGAGGGCGGGCCGGCGGCGCAGTGCGGCCCAGTCCTCGCCCGTTGCCGCCGTCTCGTAGGGCAGGGTCGTATGTGCCGCGTCGCCGACGTAGAACAGGTAGCCGAGCACGGGGATCGCGGTGCGCTGTACGCCCTCGCCGAGCAACTCGGCCACGGGCACGCCGAGGTGCTGCCCGACGAGGTCGAGCAGTGCCGATTCGAGCGCGGTGACGGCGTGCACGGTCGTGCGCAGGTCGAAGGTCTGTGCCCCGCGGCCGCCGCGGTCGCGGTCGGCATAGGTCACCGACGCGTCGCGCAGCAGGCTGCGGTACGACGCGATCGACCGGCCGACCATACGCTCGCCCGCCTCGGCGATCGTCGCCCGGATCGCCTCGCCGCCGGGCGTCTCGCCGAGCCCGGTGCGGCCGGCGCTGTCGTGCACGATGACGATGTTGCGGGTGAAGAACGGTCCGTGGGCACCGCTCAGGTTGAGCAGCATGCTGTCGTGGCCGGCGACCGGCACGACCTCGACGCTCTCGATGACGGGCGCGTCGCTCATCGGTCGAGCCCCTCGATGCGGCCGTCGATGCTGCGCACCTCGTTCCACGGGTTGGCGTCGGCGACGGGGGAGGGGAGAAGGGCGTCGGGGAGGTTCTGGTATGCCACGGGGCGCAGGAAACGCTGGATCGCCAGCGTCCCCACCGAGGTGGTGCGGCTGTCGGAAGTCGACGGGAACGGGCCGCCGTGCACCATCGAGTGATTGACCTCGACGCCGGTCGGCCAACCGTTGTAGAGGATGCGGCCCACCTTGCGCTCGAGCACCGGGAGCAGGCGCGCCACCTGCGCGTTCTCGGCCGCGTCGGCCCAGACCGTCGCGGTCAACTGGCCCTCGATCGACTCGGCGACGGCGAGCAGGTCGTCGACCGAGCCGTAGCGGACGAAGAGTGACGCCGCCCCGAAGATCTCGCTCTGCAACGCGTCATCCGCCCGCAGTCCGTCTGTCGACGTGGCGTACACGACCGGCGCCGGCGCGTTCGGACCCTCACCCGGGGTCCCGCTGGCGAGACGCTCGACCCCCGGGGCGGACTCCAGCTTTGCGGTGCCCGATTCGAAGGCTTCGCGGATGCCCGCGGTCAGCATGGTCTGGCCCGTCGCCTCCGCGACGAGCCGGCTCACAGAGCGTGCGAACGTGTCGCCGTCGGTGCCGGTGGGCACGAAGATCAGGCCGGGGTTGGTGCAGAACTGTCCGGATCCGAGGGTGAGCGAGCCGACGAAGCCCGCGGCGACCTCGTCGGTGAGTGCCGACGGGAAGGCGAAGACGGGGTTGATGCTGCTCATCTCGGCGTAGACCGGGATGGGTTCGCGGCGCTTCCGCGCGATGTCGACGAGGGCGAGACCGCCCGAGCGCGAGCCGGTGAACCCGACCGCCTTGATGGCGGGGTGGGCGACGAGCGCCGCGCCGATGCTGTTTCCGGCGCCGATCAGCGACGAGTAGACGCCCTCGGGCAGTCCGTGTTCGGCGACCGCGGCGGCGATAGCACCCGCGACGAGCATGGCGGTGCCGGGGTGCGCGTTGTGCACCTTGACGACCACCGGGCAGCCCGCGGCGAGGGCCGAGGCCGTATCACCGCCGGCGTTGGAGAAGGCGAGCGGGAAGTTGCTCGAGCCGAAGACCGCGACCGGTCCGAGTGCGATCAGGCGCTGGCGGATATCGAGGCGCGGTGCGGGCGTGCGCTCCGGCTGGGCGGGGTCGATGCGCACGCCGGTCGAGGTGCCGCCGCGCAGCAGGTCGGCGAACAGGCGCAACTGGCTCGTCGTGCGCACCCGTTCGCCCTGCAGCCGCGCGACCGCGAGGCCCGACTCGAGCCGGGCCCGGTCGATGAGCTCGTCGCCGAGGCCCTCGATGTTGCGGGCGATCGAGTCGAGGAAGTCGGCGCGTTTGCCGGGCGAGGTGGCACGGTACTCGTCGAAGGCGGCGCGCGCGAGCAGGGCCGCGCGGTCGACGTCGTCGGGGGAGCCCTGGCCGAACTCGGGTTCGACCGGCAGACCGGTCGAGGGGTCGACGGCGCGGAACGATCCGGCTTCGCCGCGCACCCGCGCGGCTCCGATCAGCATGTCCCCGGTGAGTGTCACGAGAGCTCCTTCGTAGCGGCGGTCAGCGAGTTCTTCTCGACGAGGTCGCGCAATTGCGACTTCTCGTCGGCCGTGAGGTCGAGCAAGGGCGGGCGCACCGGGCCGCCGTGGCGGCCGACCGCGTCGAGCCCCGCCTTGATGATCGACACCGCGTAGCCCTGGCGGCGGTCGCGGATGTCGAGGTAGGGCAGCACGAAGCCGCGCAGCTTGTCGTAGACCGCGTCGTGGCGTTTCGCGCGCACGTCGGCGTAGAACTCGAGGGCGAACTCGGGGGCGAAATTGAACAGCGCCGACGAGTAGGTGGTCACACCGAGCTCGAGGTAGGGCAGCGCGAAGGTCTCGGCCGTGGGCAGCCCGCCGATGTAGACGAACCGTTCGCCGAAACGCGCGTAGATGCGGGTCATCAGCTCGATGTCACCGAGCCCGTCTTTGAAACCGACGAGGTTGGGGCACGAGTCAGCAAGCCGGGCGAGCGTCTCGACCGAGATGCGGGCGTTCGCACGGTTGTAGAAGATGACGCCCAGCGACGTCGAACGGCAGACCGCTTCGACGTGGGCGGCGATACCCTCCTGCGACGCCTCGGTGAGGTAATGCGGGAAGAGCAGGATGCCTGCGGCGCCCGCCTCCTCCGCGGCCCTGGCCTGTTCGATCGCGGTGCGCGTGCCGAGACCGGCGGGAGCGATCACCGGCACGCGGCCGGCGACCTCGTCGACCGCGGCCGTGAGCACGGTCTTCACCTCGGGCGCGGTGAGCGAGAAGAACTCGCCCGTACCCCCGGCGGCGAACAGTCCGGCGACCGGGTACTGGCTCAGCCAGGACAGATGTTCCCGATAGCGTAGTTCGTCGAACTCGAGGTCGTCGGTGAAGTGTGTCACCGGAAATGAAAGCAACCCCGATCCGACGGTGTCGGCGAGTTCCTGCGGCGAGAGTGCAACCACGTTGTTATACCTCCGTTGATCCACTGCGATGTGGGGGAGCCAGAGAGAGCTGGTTCGTCACCAATCGTAGAAAGACCGGTTCATGACTGTCCAAGAGTGATTGGGCATGGACTGATGCTCTTAGAGCATCGTCACGGGGCGACGGGCGGCAGCGGCTGCAGCGTGCTGAAGCTGTCGAGGGCCCGGCGCATCGAGGCGTTCGAGCTGTCACGGCGCCACACCGCGCGCAGTTCGACCACGGGACGCTCCCACTCGGCGATGGGGCGCAGCACGACGCCGTCGATGTGGAACGTGCTCGCCGAGGCCGGCACGATGGCGGCCCCCCGCCCGGCGCCGACGAGCGACATCATGCTGTGCACCTGGGTGAGCCGCTGTGTCGACCGCGGGCGCACGTTGACGAGCACGCTCGAGACCAGGTCGGCGAAGTACGAGGCCCCCGACGATGTGTACATGATCATGTCGACGCCCTCGAACTCCGACGCAGACACCGGACCCGTCGCGCGGCCGAGCGGGTGGTCGGCGGGTACGGCCGCGACGAGTGGTTCGCGAGCGACGAGCCGGGAGTCGAACTCCGGATGATGCGGCGGCAGTCGCACGAGGGCGAGGTCGAGGTCGCCGGCGAGCAGCGCTTCGAACTGCGCGTCGCTCACCAGCTCGTTCAGCACGATGTCGACCCCTGGCAGGAACGCGTCGGCCTCGGCCAGCACGTGTGAGAGAACGCCGACCGCGGTCATCGCGGTGAAGCCGACGGAGAGCCGACCGGCGACACCCTCCGCGATGCGGCGCGCCGATTCCGGGGCGGTGTCGGCGATGATGAGCAGCCGGCGGGCCTCGACGAGGAAGGCGAGACCGGCGGGCGTGAGCGTGACCGACCGGTTGTTGCGGTCGAGCAACGACACCCCGATGCTCCGCTCCAGTTTCTGGATCTGGCGGCTCAATGGCGGCTGGGTCATCTGCAGGCGGTCCGCGGCTCGGCCGAAATGCAGTTCTTCGGCGACGGCGACGAATCCACGTACTTGCTCAAGCGAATACATGATGCCGTGAGGGTATCATCCCATGCCATTTTTGGTTTAGACACGCATCCGACCGGGCGCTTAGATTCGTTGCAAGCAAGGGCAATGTCGCCCGTTGGACGGGAGTCCATGGGTGTCACCCGATTCGCACGAATTCAAAGGAGAATGCAGTGAGAACACGCCCCATCCAGACCATCCGCCGCACGGCCGTCGCGGTCACGGCCATCGCCGCCGTCGCTTTGCTCGCCGGCTGCAGCGGAGTGCAGAACGGTGCGACCGGCAGCGGCGGCGACGCCGCCGACTTCCCGACCGGGCCCGTAGAGTTTCAGGTCGGCGCCTCGGCTGGCGGCAGTACAGACCTGTTGGCCCGCGCTCTCGCGAAAGACCTCGAGACCCCGCTGGGCGAGACCGTCACCGTCTTCAACCAGCCGGGTGCGAACGGGGCCGTCGCCGCGGGTGACGTGCTCAACAGCCCGGCCGACGGCCAGACGATGATGCTGGTCTCCGGATCGCTCATCACCATAACGCCGATGTTCGTCGACGAGGCCGAGGCCATCTCGCTCGACGACATCCAGATCGTCACCGGCGTCGGCCGCGAGGACTACGTGCTGGTCACGAACAAGGCGAGCGGGTTCGAGTCGATCGACGACCTCGTCGACGCCGGCCGCATGATCAACTACGGCACGGCGGGCGTCGGTACCGGCGGCCAGCTGTCGCAGAACCTGCTCTTCGACGACCTCGGCATCGAGGCGACCGACGTGCCGTTCGACGGCGGCGCCCCCGCGGTGACCGCCCTGCTCGGCAACCAGGTCGATGTCGCATCGGTGCAGGTGCTCGAGGCCGCGCCGCACATCGAGTCGGGTGACTTCGTGCCGCTCGCGATCTTCGGCGAGGAGCGCAGCGAGTTCCTGCCCGACGTGCCCACCGCGGTGGAGACCGGCCACGACGTCGTCGTGACCCAGTCGCGCTTCGTGCTTGTACCGAAGGAGACCCCCGCCGAGATCGTCGACACGCTCGCCGCCGCGTTCTCCGAGGCGTTCGAGTCGGAGGAGTACCAGGACTTCCTCGAGCAGAGCTTCATCACGCCCGACGAGACCGACGCCGAGGAGACGGCCGCGAACCTGCAGTCGGCGAAGGACGCCTACGAGGAGGCCGCCCGCGCGGCCGGAATCGTCGAGTAGCCCGCCGCCATGGCGCTCTCGCTCCCCAGAAACGGAGGACACCCCGTGACCACACCCTCTGACGACCGCGCCACGCCGGCCGCGACCGACCACACCGACGACCTGCTCGACGAGGAGGTCGAACCGGCGGGCGCAATGGCGAACGTCGGCGCCGCGATCGCTCCGCTGCTGCTCGGTGCGGCCGGGGCGGTCGGCTCGGTGCAGCTCGGCCTCGGCGAGGTGACGGCGCCGGGCGCTGGGCTGTGGCCGTTCACGATCTGTGTCCTCATCGTGCTCTGCTCGGCCGCCCTGCTCATCGGTGGGCGGCGGTTCTGGGACGCGGAGGCGTTCTCGCGCAACTCGCTCGTCGTCGCCATCGGCGTTCTCACGCTGGTCGCCCTGGTCATCGCGTTGCCCTACGTGGGCTTCGAGATCCCGTGCGCCCTGCTCTGTTTTGTCTGGCTGCGCTTCCTCGGCGGAGAGAAATGGTGGGTGTCGATCGTCATCTCGCTCGGCATCACGCTGGCGTTCTGGCTGATCTTCGTGCTCGCCCTCCGCATCCCGCTGCCCCGACTGTTCTAGAAAGCGTCAGCGCATGGATTTCACCAACATCATCAACGGGTTCGGGGTCGTGCTCGAGCCGATGAATCTGCTCTACTGCCTCATCGGCGTGCTTATCGGCATGCTCATCGGCGTGCTTCCCGGCCTCGGACCGGTCGCCACCATCTCGATCCTGTTGCCGATCACGTACTCGATCGAACCGGTCGCCGCGATCATCATGCTCGCCGGGATCTTCTACGGCGCCCAGTACGGCGGCACCATCACCTCGGTGCTGCTGAAGCTGCCCGGCGAGGCGTCGAGCGTCGTCACGGTGTTCGACGGGCACGCCCTCGCCAAGAAGGGCAAGGCGGGCACGGCTCTCGGCATCGCGGCGATCGGCTCGTTCTTCGGCGGAACCATCTCGATCATCGGCCTGACGCTCGTGGCGCCGCTCGTCGCATCCGTCGCCCTGAGCTTCGGTCCTCCCGAGTACGCGATGCTCGCTCTGTTGGGCATCCTGCTGGTCTCCACCATCGGCAACGGCGGAGGGCTCAAGTCGGTGATCGCGGCGGGCGTCGGCCTGCTGCTCGCCACCGTCGGACGCGACACCTTCACCGGCGGTGAGCGCTTCACCTTCGGCAGCCTCGCGCTGGCCGACGGCATCGACTTCGTGCCGATCGCCATGGGGCTCTTCGGCCTCGGCGAGATCTTCTACAACCTCGACGCCCGTCGCAACAAGCTCGATACACCGGCGAAGATCGCCAACATCTGGCCGTCGCGGGCAGAACTGAAGGAGTCGTCGGGCGCCTTCGGCCGCGGCTCGGTCATCGGGTTCTTCCTCGGCATCCTGCCGGGCGGCGGCGCGACCCTCGCCTCCCTCGTCGCCTACGCGGCCGAGAAGCGCGTCTCGCGCACCCCCGAGCGGTTCGGTCGCGGCGCGCTGCAGGGCGTCGCCGGCCCCGAGACGGCGAACAACGCGGCCGCGACCTCGTCGTTCATCCCGCTGCTCACGCTCGGCATCCCGGCGAACGCGACCATGGCGATCATCTTCGGCGCGCTGTTGCTGCAGGGCATCGTTCCCGGCCCGACGCTGATCACCGACGAGCCGGAGCTGTTCTGGGGCGTCGTCAACTCGATGTACATCGGCAACATCCTGCTGCTCATCCTCAGCATCCCGCTCGTCGGCGTCTTCGTGAAGATCCTGCGCATCCGCGCCGCGATCCTCGCCCCGATCACCGTGCTCATCACGCTGCTCGGCGTGTACACGGTGCGCAACAGCATCTTCGACATGGTGCTCGTCATCGTCTTCGGACTGGTCGGCTACCTGATGAAGAAGTTCGGCTTCGAGCCGGGTCCGCTCGTGCTCGCGTTCGTCTTGGGCAGCCTGATGGAGACCGCGGTGCGCCAGTCGCTGCGCATCTTCGGCGGCGACGTGACCGGCTTCGTCACCCGGCCCATCTCCGGCACCATCATCGGCGTCATCGTTCTGCTCGTCGTCGCCATCCCGATCGCCAAGGTCATGCTGAGAAAGCGGGCCGAGAAGAAGTTCGGCGTGCATCTGAAGCCGGGCGAGAGCGTGCTCGGCGTCGCCCTCGCGAAGGAAGCGACGACCGACGACACCGCTCCGGTGAGCACGACGACCGAGGGGGAGAAGCGATGACCGCCGCGCGCATCAGCCGGGTGGAGATCACTCCCGTCGCGTTCGCCGACCCGCCGCTGCTGAACGCGGTGGGGGTGCATGAGCCCTTCGCCCTGCGCGCGATCCTGCAGCTGCACACCGACTCCGGCCTGGTCGGGCTGGGCGAGACGTACGCCGACGCGGCACACCTCGAGGCGCTCGAGGCCGTGGCCGCCGTGCTGCCCGGGCTCGACGCCTTCGATACCGGGCGCATCTACGCCGTCGTGGCCGATGTGCTCTCCCGCCGCAGCGGCACGGGCGGCGACGGCGTCGCCGGGATGATCACCGGCGCGAGCGGCGTCGACCGGGTCTTCTCGCCGTTCGAGGTGGCCTGCCTCGACATCCAGGGCAAGCAGGTCGACCGTCCCGTCGTCGACCTGCTCGGCGGGCGGGTGCGCGACCGCGTGCCCTACAGCGCCTACCTGTTCTACAAGTGGGCCGCACACCCCGGTGCCGACGCCGACGAGTGGGGCGAGGCCCTCACGCCCGACCAGCTCGTCGCGCAGGCCGCGAAGATGATCGACGAGTACGGTTTCGGGGCCATCAAGCTCAAGGGCGGGGTGCTCCCGCCCGACGACGAGATCGAGGCGATCCGCGCCCTGTCGGCCGCGTTCCCCGACGTGCCGCTGCGGCTCGACCCGAACGCGGCGTGGAGGCCGGCGACGGGCATCCGGGTCGCGCGGGCCCTCGACGGGCTCGTGCAGTACCTCGAAGACCCGTCGCCCGGCATCGACGGGATGGCGGAGGTCGCGGCATCCGCCCCCATGCCGCTCGCGACCAACATGGCCGTCGTCGCCTTCGACCAGATCAAGGCGGCCGTCGCTGTCGACGCGGTGCAGGTGGTCCTGTCGGACCACCACTTCTGGGGCGGGCTGCGCCGGTCGCAGGGCCTCGCCGCCGTCGCCGACACCTTCGGCATCGGGCTGTCGATGCACTCGAACTCGCACCTCGGCATCAGCCTCGCGGCGATGACCCACCTCGCCGCGGCGACGCCGAACCTCAACTACGCCTGCGACACCCACTGGCCGTGGAAGACCGAAGACGTCGTGAAGCCCGGGCTGCGCATCGTCGACGGCGCGCTCGAGGTGCCGGCGGGTCCGGGTCTCGGCGTCGAGCTCGACCCCGAGGCGCTCGGCGCGCTGCACGAGCAGTACCTGCGCTGCGGGCTGGCGGCGCGCGACGACACCGGCTACATGCGCCGATTCGATCCGGGGTTCGAGCGCAAGCTCGGCTACTGGTAGCCGGGGCTCGCGCTACGCGCGCAGTCGCCTCGCCGAGTTGGCGAGGTGGGTGCGCATGGCCGCTTGCGCGGCGAGGGGGTCGGATGACTCGATGGCCTCGTGAATCGCGGCGTGCTCGGCGTACACCCGGGCGAACGCCTGCGCGTCGCCGCCGAGACGCGACCGGGGGATAGCCAGCATGCCCTTGCCGAGCGACTCGAGCAGCTGGGCGAAGTGGCGGTTGCCCGACGACCAGGCGACCTGCAGGTGGAAGGCGAAGTCGGCGTCTACGGCCGATGCGGGCTGGTCGCCCGATTCGGCGAACTCGGCCAGGGACTGCGCCAGCTGGGCGAGCTGGTCGGGGGAGCGGCGGCGGGCGGCGAGGCCTGCGGCCTCCACCTCGACGCCGGTTCGGAACTCGAGCAGCGCGAGCACGGCCTCGAGATCGTCGGCCGGCACGGTGCCGACGTCGAACTCGCGCGCGTCGGGGGTGGCGAGGACGAAACTGCCGCGGCCCTGGTAGGTGCGCACGATGCCGCTCGCCTGCAGCTGCGAGAGCGCCTCGCGCACGACCGTGCGGCTGACCGAGAAGCGCTCCATCAGCGCGGCCTCGGTCGGCAGCTTGGTGCCGGGGCGTACGACACCCTCCTGTACGAGCTGCAGCAGGTCGCTCACCAGCTGCCGCGTCAGGTTGGGTCGCGGCGTCCCGGTGCTCGGCATAGCCGACAGTCTAGGGTCGGCGTCTTCCTGCTCGGCGTCGTGGCTCACCCGGCGACCACGACCTCGGCCGTCGCCCAGGCCCTGGCCTGACCGGTGAGGGTGAGGCCGAGACCGGGGCCGGTCGGCACCACCATGCGGCCGTCGGCGATGGTGATGCGCTCCTCGAACAGCGGTTCGAGCCACTCGAAGTGCTCTACCCAGGCCGGCGCGGCGAGGGCCGCGGCCAGATGCACGTGCAGTTCCATCACGAAGTGCGGGGCGATGGCGATGCCCGCTCGGTCGGCCAGGGTCGCCGTCGCGAGAAACGGGGTGACGCCGCCGACCCTGGGCGCATCCGGCTGCAGGATGTCGACGGCCTGGTCGCGCAGGTACGACCAGTACTCGTCGACGTTGGTCAGCATCTCGCCCGTCGCGATCGGGGTGTCGAACTCGCGGGACAGCCGGCCGTGGCCCTCGACGTCGTAGGCGTCGAGCGGCTCCTCGATCCAGGTGAGATCGAACTCGTCGAGTGCACGCACCATGCGCCATGCGGTCGCGCGGTCCCACTGCTGGTTGGCGTCGACCATGATCGGCACACCGGCGCCGACGTGGTCGCGCAGCGCTCGCACCCGACGGATGTCCTCGCGCCCGTCGGGCTGCCCGACCTTCAGCTTCAGGCCGCCGATGCCGCGCTCGAGCGACGCGGTCGCGCGGTCGAGAACCTCGCCGATCGGCGTGTGCAAGTAGCCGCCCGAGCTGTTGTAGCAGGGCAGGGTGTCGCGGTGGCTGCCGAGGAGCTTCGCGAGGGAGAGCCCGGCGCGGCGGGCCTTGATGTCCCAGAGAGCGGTGTCGATCGCCGCTATCGCCTGGGTCGCCACCCCGCTGCGGCCGACCGACGCGCCCGCCCAAGCCAGCTTCGTCCAGAGCCTCTGGATGTCGTTCGGGTCTTCGCCGATGAGCGCCGGCGCGATCTCCACGGCGTGCGCGAACTGGGCCGGACCTCCGCCGCGGGTCGCATAGCTGAAGCCGAGGCCGCTGTGGCCGTGGGTCGTGCGGATCTCGGCGACGAGGATGGCGATCTCGGCCATCGGCTTCTGCACGCCCGTGAGCACTTTGGCGTCGCTGACCGGAGTGGCGAGGGGGAGGGCGATGGTCGATAGGCGCACGTCGACGATGGCGTCGTGTCCCTGGGCGCCGCTCATTCGTCGACGACGCTGTCGGCGACCGTCCAGCCCGCGACCCGGTCGCTCAGGGTGAGCCCGATGCCGGCGCCCGACGGCACGATCATGCGACCCTCGGCAATCTCGATGCGCTCGTTGAATAGCGGCTCGAGCCACTCGAAGTGCTCGACCCACGGCTCGCGCGGGTAGGTCGACGCGAGGTGCACGTGCAGTTCCATGGCGAAGTGCGGGGCGAGGTCGAGTCCGGCCTCGTCGGCGAGGGCGAGCAGCCGCATGAACTGGGTGATGCCGCCGATGCGCGGCGCGTCTGGCTGCACGATGTCGACCGCGCGGGCGTCGATGAGCTCCTTGTGCTCCCGCACGCTCGTGAGCATCTCGCCCGAGGCGATCGGCGTGTCGAGCCGGGCGGCGAGGTCGGCGTGGCCGACGGCGTCGTAGGCGTCGAGCGGTTCCTCGATCCAGACCAGGTCGAATTCCTCGAGCGCGCGGCCCATGCGGATCGCGGTCGCGCGGTCCCACTGCTGGTTCGCGTCGACCATAATCGGGAAGTCGGGGCCGACGTGCTCGCGAAGCGCGGCCACGCGCTTGAGGTCGGTGGCACCGTCGGGCTGCCCGACCTTGATCTTGATGCCGCCGAGGCCGTTCTCGATCGACTTCGTGGCGTTGTCGAGCACCCCTTCGATCGGCGTGTGCAGGAAGCCGCCCGAGGTGTTGTAGCAGCGCACCGAGTCGTGCTGCGCGCCGAGCAGCTTCGAGAGCGAGAGGCCCGCGCGCTTGCCTTTGAGATCCCAGAGGGCGTTGTCGATCGCGGCGATCGCCTGCGTCGCGGCTCCGCTTCGGCCGACCGAGGCACCGGCCCAGACCAGCTTGGTCCAGAGCCGGGCGATGTCGTTGGGGTCTTCGCCGACGAGCACGGGCGCGACCTCGCGGGCGTGGGCGAACTGTGCGGGCCCGCCGGCCCGCTTCGAGTAGCTGAAGCCGAGGCCGACGAGCCCGGAATCCGTGGTGACCTCGGCGAAGAGCATCGCCACCTCGGTCATCGGCTTCTGCCGGCCGGTGAGCACCTTCGCATCACTGATCGGCATGGGGAGGGGCAGCATGGTCGATCGCAGCCTGATGCTGCGGATCCTGTCGACGGTCGTTGCAGTGATCACGAGACTCCTTCGGCTCGGTTGAGATGGTGCACTCATCGTATGACTTGAATATTCATACGACAAGTGGTCTGCGAAGCCGCGCTGCCCCTCGCGCCGGGGGAGTGATAACCTGAACCTGTGTTGTTCGGTCTGCTTCTCCTTAGCTGCCGCGACGAGTCCTAACCTTCAGGCCTCCCTCGTCGCGGTGTTTGTTGTCGGCTGACCACTAACCAAGCGAGAGATGCAGAGACCATGAAGAACACGCAGCAGCCGTCGGGCATGCCGATCCACAAGTACCGTCCGTTCCACGAGCAGATCGCGGTCGACCTTCCCGACCGCGCCTGGCCGTCGAAGCGCATCACCGAGGCGCCCCGCTGGTGCGCCGTCGACCTACGCGACGGAAACCAGGCCCTCATCGACCCGATGAGCCCCGAGCGCAAGCGCATCATGTTCGACCTGCTGGTCAAGATGGGCTACAAGGAGATCGAGGTCGGCTTCCCGTCGGCCTCGCAGACCGACTTCGACTTCGTGCGCAGCCTGATCGAAGAGAACCTGATCCCCGACGACGTCACCATCCAGGTGCTCACCCAGGCGCGCGAGGGCCTGATCAACCGCACCTACGAGGCGATCGCCGGCGCCAAGCAGGCCATCGTGCACCTGTACAACTCGACGAGCGTGCTGCAGCGCGACGTCGTCTTCCGCACCGACAAGCAGGGCATCATCGACATCGCGCTCGAGGGCGCGCGTCTCTGCCGCATCGCCGAGAAGACCGTCCCCGAGGTCGACGTGTACTACGAGTACTCGCCCGAGAGCTACACGGGAACCGAACTCGACTTCGCGCTCGACATCTCGAACCAGATGGTCGACGCCCTCGGTGGAACCCCGCAGCGTCCCGTCATCCTGAACCTGCCGGCGACCGTCGAGATGGCGACGCCCAATGTCTACGCGGACTCCATCGAATGGATGTCACGAAACCTCGCCCGGCGCGACAGCATCGTTCTCAGCCTGCACCCGCACAACGACCGCGGCACCGGCATCGCGGCGGCCGAGCTCGGCTACCTGGCCGGCGCCGACCGCATCGAGGGCTGCCTTTTCGGCAACGGTGAGCGCACCGGCAACGTCGACCTGGTCGCGCTGGGCATCAACCTGTTCACCCAGGGCATCGACCCGCAGATCGACTTCAGCGACCTCGACGAGGTCAAGCGCACCGCCGAGTACTGCAACCAGCTGCCGGTTCCCGAGCGCAGCCCGTGGGCCGGCGATCTCGTCTACACGGCGTTCAGCGGCTCGCACCAGGACGCGATCAAGAAGGGCTTCGAGGCCATGGCGGTCGACGCCGTCTCGCAGGGCGTCACCGTCGACGACCTCGTCTGGGCCGTGCCGTACCTGCCGATCGACCCGAAAGACCTGGGCCGCAGCTACGAGGCGGTCATCCGCGTCAACTCGCAGTCGGGCAAGGGCGGCGTCGCCTACCTGCTGAAGACCGACCACGCCCTCGACCTGCCGCGCAAACTGCAGATCGAGTTCTCGGGTGTCGTTCAGGCGAAGACCGACGCCGAGGGCGGCGAGGTGACGAGCGCGCAGATCTGGGACATCTTCCAGGACGAATACCTGCCCGCGGCACCCGAGCGCCCCGAAGACAAGTGGGGGCGCTTCGAGCTCACCCGCACGCGCACGGCGAGCGACCTCGACGGAACGGTCTCGCTGCAGACCGTGCTGCGGGTCGGTGACGACGTCATCGACGCCGACGCGACCGGAAACGGGCCCATCGCCGCGTTCCTCAAGATCATGGCCGACCAGGGCGTGGAGGTGAAACTCTTCGACTACGTGGAGCACACCCTCAGCGCGAGTGGCGACGCCTACGCTGCGGCCTACGTCGACCTCAACGTCAACGGAACCCGCCTCTGGGGCGTCGGCATCGACGGCGACATCTCGACCGCTTCGCTGAAGGCCGTCGTCTCGGCGGTCAACCGCGCTGTGCGCGCGACCGCCGAGGACCGCGAGCTGGCCGCCGTCTAGCCTGCCGCCGCCGTGGCGGAGGCGCGCCCGCGCTGCGCCGCGCCAACCTCCCGCGCGTGTTTCGGAAATTCAGGAATCGCGGTACACGCCGCGCGAGCCGCCCCCGTGATTCCGGGGCGGCCGCCGGCGCCCGCGACGCGACTTCCTGAGTTTCCGAAAGGGCCGGGGCGCGAATCGCCGCCGGAGCCACGGCCGCGCGCTGACGAGTCCGCGGCCGGGTAGACGGCGCCGAGGGTCCGGAAACTCAGGAAGTGCGGTCGCTCAGGTGAACGTCGCCCGCGTGATTCCGCGGTCGGTCAGAGGGGCGGATGACACGGTGTCCTGAATTTCCGAAGAAGGGGCCGGGCGGCCTGGGCCTGCGGCGCGGGGCGCGGCCGCGGCGAGCCGCCTCCGCGACCCGGCTCAGCGCCGGAAATTGCGGAAGTTGCGGAAGCGTCGGAGCGTCGGGATGCGCTCGAGGCGGCGCTGCTCGGGCAGGCTCCAGTTGAACAGCACGGCGAGGATGCGCACGCCGAACGTGACGACGACGCCGACGACCGCGGCGACCGTCACGTTGACGCCGAACGCGACGAGAACGACCAGGCTCGACGTGCCGGCGAGGGCGGCGATCGCGTAGAGCGATCCGACCTGCATGATCGCGATCGGCAGGTTGAGCAGCAGGTCGCGCAACACCGAGCCTCCGACGGCGGACAGGGCGCCGACGAACACCGCGGGCACCGGGGGCACGCCGATCGCGAGCGCCTTGGTCGTTCCGATCGCGCCGAACAGGCCAATGGTGAGCGCGTCGAGCACAGTGATCACCTTCGACAGCCGCGTGAAGACGCGTTCGAGGAACATGCCGATGAGCGCCGCGATCACGGCCGTCGGCAGGTACCAGTTGCTCTGCATCGCGGCCGGCAGCTCGTTCAGCAATAGGTCGCGCAGGATTCCGCCGCCGAATCCGGTCGCGATGCCGATGACGGCGACGCCGAGCAGGTCGAGGCGTCGGTCGCGGAACTGCGCGGCGAACAGCGCACCCTGCAGGCTGCCGATACCGATGGCGAGGATGTCCGCCCAGGCGGGGATGAAGAAGGCGGCGTCAGTCACGACTCCATTGTCGCGGTTGCGGCGGTCGAGTGCCGGGAAGGCGCGGCAACGACACGGGCGGCAGCGGCGCGGCTAGTCGAGTGAGCCGAGATAGGCCGCGAAGGTGCGCCCGCCCGACCGGTTGTCCGGCACGAGATGGTGGCCCGCCGCGAATGCCGCCCACGTGCGCCCCGGCAGGCCGAAGTCGACGATCGGCTTGCGCCAGCCGAACCGCCGGCCGACCTCGCGAGCCAGCTCGTGACCGGCGAGCACCGACGGGCCGCCCACGTCGGGCACACGCCCGCGCGGGCTCCCCAGCGCTAGATCGGCGAGCCGCGTCGCGACCTCGCGCACATCGATCGGCTGGATCTCGAGCCGGGGAGCGAGGAGCACGGGGGAGAGACGCTGCCCCAAGAACGGAGCCGCCGCGAACGAGTGGAACTGCGTCGTGCGCAGCACGCTCACGCCGAGCGAGCTCGCGAGCACGGCGTCCTCGGCGGCCAGCTTCTGCCGGAAGTACGGGAACGGGATGTCGTCGATACCGACGATCGAGACGAAGACAAGGTGTGGCACGCCGCGCCGGGTCATCGCCTCGACCAGTCGCGCGGTCTCGCCCGGCTGGTCCTTTCCGGCGGCGAGGTGCACGACCGTGTCGATGCCGTCGAGCGCGGCGTCGAGTCCGGCCCCGCTGTCGAGGTCGCCGGTGCGGAACTGCGGATGAACCCGCCTGCTCAGCACCTCGACGCGGGCGTCGCGCGCCCGCAGCACCGGCACGAGTTCGCGGCCGAGCGTTCCGGTGCCACCGGTGACCAGTATCGCCATTTCTGTGGGTTCCTTGTCTACGAGCCTGTCGTCCCGCACCCATTGTCGTGGCAACGCCGATAATAGATAAGTGCCCCTTTACCGTGATGAAGCCGTCGTGCTGCGAACCCACAAGCTGGGCGAGGCCGACCGCATCGTCACGATGCTCAGCCGCAACCACGGCAAGATCCGCGCCGTCGCCAAGGGTGTGCGCCGCACCGCGAGCAAGTTCGGCGCCCGGCTCGAGCCGTTTATGGTCGCCGACGTGCAGCTGTTCGAGGGACGCAGCCTCGACATCATCACGCAGGCCGAGTCGCTCGGCTCGTACGGCGCCGAGATCACCGCCGACTACGGCAGCTACACCGCCGCGAGCGTGATGGTCGAGACCGCCGACAAGATCACCGACGACGACGGCTCGCTGCAGCAGTACCTTCTGCTGGTCGGCGCGCTGCGTTCGCTCGCCCGCCGCGAGCACCACTCGAGCGTCACGCTCGACAGCTACCTGCTGCGTTCGCTCTCGATCGCCGGGTGGGCGCCCAGCTTCGTCGACTGCGCGGTGACCGGTGCCCCCGGCCCGCACACCGTGTTCGTGGCGCAGCTCGGCGGCGTCGTCGCCGACGAGGTCGCCCCGCCCGGGTCGCCGCGGCTCGAGCTGAAGACGCTCGAACTGCTGGCCGCGCTGCTCACCGGAGACTGGGCGGTGGTCGAATCATCCGACGACCGTCATCAAAGCCAGGCCAGCGGCGTCGTGGCCGCCTACACGCAGTTCCATCTCGAGCGCACGCTTCGCTCACTCCAACACGTCGATCGGTCCACCGCATGAGAAAAATCAAACCCGGAATGACGCACCCCGACGCCGTCGAGTTCAAACCGGTGGACTGGACCGGCGTCTACCCGCCTGTGATGGACAAGCGCGCGGTGCCCGAGCACGTCGCCATCGTGATGGACGGCAACGGCCGCTGGGCCAACGGCAAGGGTCTCACCCGCATCGAGGGCCACAAGGCCGGCGAGGCGAGCCTGCTCGACGTCGTAGCCGGCGCGATCCAGCTGGGCGTGAAGCACCTCAGCGTCTACGCGTTCTCCACCGAGAACTGGAAGCGCAGCCCCGACGAGGTGCGCTTCCTGATGGGATTCAACCGCGACGTGCTGCACCGCCGTCGCGACCAGCTGAACGACTGGGGCGTGCGGGTGCGCTGGGCCGGCCGCAAGCCGCGCCTCTGGGCCTCGGTCATCAAGGAACTGCAGTTCGCCGAGCAGATGACCGCCGGCAACAGCGTGCTCACCCTCACCATGTGCGTCAACTACGGCGGACGTCAGGAGATCACGGATGCCGTACGCGCCCTCGCGGAGGAGGTCTCTGCCGGTCGGCTGAAGCCCAGCGGCATCACGGAGAAATCCATCCAGAAGCATCTCTACACGCCCGATCTGCCCGACGTCGACCTCTTCGTGCGCAGCTCGGGCGAACAGCGCACCAGCAACTTCATGCTCTGGCAGAGCGCGTACGCCGAGATGGTGTTCCTCGACACG